>ERZ1643249.5050-NODE-5050-length-10730-cov-4.968525_pt1 | contig 10730 bp, 8 predicted proteins | sample MGYA00579263_ERZ1643249 | MGnify/ENA primary metagenome ERZ1643249 (study PRJEB29033, sample SAMEA4952264) | chicken gut metagenome | biome: Broiler Chicken; feature: Gastrointestinal Tract; material: Caecum | place: Ireland | collected 2018 | study: Broiler...
TGTTCTTTCGGATGAGATTGACCCGTACAATCCGAAAGAACAGCTTGAAAAAGTATACAGCCACATTCTTGAGGTGCGTACTGATAATGAACGGACACGGAAGAAACTGGAATTTTCCGAAGAGGATATCCGTATCGAGGATCCGGTGTCCGTGTTCAGTGATTTCTACCGCGAGATGCAGGGACGGGAAATGACAGAGGAAGAACAGGGTATTCTGGACAAAGTATTTGACACAGTAAAGGGGGATGCGCTATGAGACCCATAAAACTTACCATGTCTGCCTTTGGTTCCTACTCCGGGGCAGAAGTCATTGATTTTACGAAAATAGAGGGCGGCCTCTTTCTTATCACCGGAGATACAGGGGCAGGAAAGACAACGATCTTCGACGCCATCACCTATGCTCTTTACGATAAGACCAGCGGCGGCAGACGCGACGGAAATATGATGCGAAGCCAGTATGCGGCAGAGGATACGGATACCTATGTGGAATATACGTTTTCGTACAGGGGGGAGGAATATACGGTACGCAGGAATCCGGAATATATGCGTGTGGGAAAACGGAAGAATGCGGACGGGAGTATTCGTCTTGTAAAAGAGACGGCGAAAGTCAGTCTGCTTTTGCCGGACGGGAAGGAATATCAGGGAAAGAAGCGGGAGACAGACCAGAAGATCGAGGAGATCATCGGACTGGACGCGGGGCAGTTTACGCAGATTGCAATGATTGCTCAGGGGGATTTCCTGAAGCTGCTTCATGCCGAATCCAGAGATCGTAAGAAGATTTTTTCAAGGATCTTCCAGACGCAGATTTACTGGCGGATACAGGAAGAGCTGAAAGAGCAGGGAAAGCAGTTGTATACCCGCCTGAAAGAGAACGAGACAGATATTCAGCGTGAGATGTCAAGGGTGGATCTAAGCAGTGCGGGGATGGGGCAGGAACCGGCTTGCAACTCCGTGGAACAATGGGAAGAATCGGCTCGTGGCATTGCGGAGCGATGGGAGAAAATCAGCCGCGTCCCCATGCCGTCTGCCGAAGAGGCGCTTGCTGTTTTAAAGGAAATATTAGATGTGGGAAAGCAACATGCCAAGACGCTGGAAAAAGAACAAAAAGCGCTCCGCAAAGAGGCAGAAGAACTACGTATAAGTATTGAGAAAAAGCAGGAGACAAACCGTGTCTTTGACCTTTTGGAACAATCGCAGAGGCGGCTTTTACAGCTTGAAGGTGAGCGTGGTGAGAAGGAGGAACTGAAACGGGAGTCGCTTCTCGGAGAGCGGGCAGAGCGGGCCCGCAGTCTGGAAGTACAGGCAGTCCGCACGAAGAAGGAGCTGGAAAAGACAACGGAAGATATGCAAGAACTGCTGGCATGGAAGAAGGAGCATGAGACGGATGAGGAAAGGTTAAGAGAAAAAGTATCCGTGCTGGAGAGAGATCTGGAGCAGACAGAGCCGGGCATGCAGGAGCAGATCATCCGCCTGAGAGAATTTTTGCCGCGCTTTGAGAATGTGCGCAGGCTGCGGGCAGAAAATGCCAGGCGGACAGAAGAACTGTCCCGTTGCATGGAAGTGTGTCAGGCAGCGTCGCAGAAGTATGAGCAGATGTACGAGATGTTCTTCCGGGAACAGGCGGGAATCATGGCAAAAGAGCTGAAAGAAGGGCAGCCTTGTCCGGTGTGCGGTTCCGTCCATCATCCGATGAAAGCAGCCCTGCCGGGAAACGCTCCCGATCAGGAAGCCGTGGAACAGGCGAAGCAGATTCGGGATGATGAGGAGAAGAAGCGCTCTCGGGCACAGGAAAACTATCAGCGCGTTCGTGCTGAATTAGAAGCGGAACAGGCTGCGCTGAAAGAAAATGCGGACAATGAGGCGGAGGTGAAGGCCCGGCTGAAAGTGTCGGAAGAGGAATTGAAAACCAAAAAAGATATTCTGGCGATGACACAACGGGAATATCAGAAAAGCGCCGAGGAAAACCGCCGCAGGAGCGGACAGCTTGAAAGTCTTGCCACGCAGAAGGAGAATCTGGAAAAGCGTTTTACGGAAGAGCAGGAGAATTTCCGTGAGGAGATCAGAAGGCAGCAGTTTTCTGATCAGGATGAATACCGTGAGGCAAAACGGTGGATCGAAGGATGGCAGGAGAAAGCGTCCCGGGTCAAGACGTATGAGGACGCTGTCTTAAAAGCGCGCGCCCAGACTGAGACACTGAACGAGCAGACAAAGGGACGGAAGCGAGAAAATGTCGGGGACGACAAAGAGCGCCAGAAAGAACTTGTACGGCAGATAAATGAGAAGGAAAAGATCCGCCTGGATATCTATGGGAAAAACGTAGGGAATCAGGGCGCGTATGATGCCCTTGTGAAATGCTTTGGTTCTCAGGAAGAACTGCGGAAGCAGTATGAAGTGATCGGCAACTTAAGCCGTACTGCCAACGGGAACTTAAGCGGCAGTGTGAAGCTGGACTTTGAGACTTATGTGCAGAGGAAATATTTCCGGCAGATCATACAGGCGGCGAACCGAAGGCTGGTACGGATGACATCCAATGAATTTATCCTGCAGTGCAGGGAGATAAAGAACTTAAGCAGTCAGGGACAGGCAGGGCTTGATCTGGATGTGTACGATCTTGTGACGGATTCGGTGCGTGACGTGAAGTCTTTATCCGGCGGTGAATCCTTTATGGCGGCCCTCTCCATGGCCCTTGGGCTGGCAGACATCGTGCAGAATACGGCGGGAGCGGTGAGCCTGGACACAATGTTTGTGGACGAGGGTTTTGGTTCTCTTGATGATACTTCTAGGGAGAGGGCGATACAGATATTAAAAGAACTGGCCGGAGAAAAAGGGCTGGTGGGGATCATTTCCCATGTGAATGAACTAAAAGAGCAGATCGACTGGAAACTGAACGTGAGAAAAAGTGAACACGGCAGTCATTCACAGTGGATATATTAAGGCGGCATAGTCAGAGGGCTGCTTTAAATGGGAATAAAACGGATGCGAGGGACCCCGAAACCGGAATCCCTCGTTTTTTCTATACCATTTTCAAATACTGTATACTGTACGCCGGTATTGTGAATTGCCCCTGGAGCGTCACGATATTTTTTTCACTGTTCTCTTCCAGTACCCGGCAGAAATCCCCCTGCAGCTCGTGGTGGTTTGCCGTAAAATCTGCGTCCGCCGCATTGATCGCTATGAGCATGCGTTCTTTGTCTGTCTTGCGCTCAAAGACAAGCTGGTGGTTCGTAAGGACAACATTTTTGTAAGAACCATTGCAGAGAGCATCGCTTTTGTGTCGTGCGGCAATCAGCTTCCGGATAAAGTCTGTCAGCTTATTGGGCTTCGGCTCCTCGAAGCACGGCCGCAACGCATAATCGTTGTCCGGGGCTTTCGCCCCTTCCTCGCCCCATTCACTTCCGTAGTAGAGGCAGGGGATACCCGGCATGCCGAAGAGCAGGCCATACGCCAGAGGGAGATGGTTCTTGTTCGCCAGGATTGTGGCGAGTCTTGACACGTCGTGATTGTCCACGAAAGACATCAGGTGCTTGCCGCGGTAAATACACCATGGCTCCGATCCGTACTGACGATTCAGAGAATGTGCAATCTCAAACATGTTCATGCTGTTGAAGCTGGAATAAATCCCCTTGTAGCACTCATAATTTGTGCAGCTATGGAGCATTTCGTCATTGACGATGAGGTTATAATCTCCGAAGAGAACTTCGCCGATCAGAGCAAACCCCGGCTTGAGTTCCTCGCAGTAAGCGCGGAGTCTGCGCATGAAATTATGATCCAGGCAGTATGCCACATCGAGCCTCAGTCCATCGATATTAAATTCTTCAATCCACATTTTCACACAGCTTAACAGATAGTCAGTTACCTCCGGGTTCTGGAGATTCAGTTTGACCAGTTCATAATGGCTCTCCCATCCCTCGTACCAGAATCCGTCATTATATGCGCTGTTTCCGTCAAAACTGATGTGGAACCAATCCTTGTACGGAGAATCCCATTTCTTCTCCTGCACATCCTTAAATGCCCAGAAGCCTCTGCCTACATGGTTAAATACGCCGTCAAGCATGATCTTGACATCGTGCTTGTGGAGCGTCTGGCAGACCTCTTTAAAATCTGCATTTGTTCCGAGACGACAGTCGATCTTGAGAAAATCTCTCGTGTCATATCCGTGGTTGTCAGATTCAAAGATCGGATTGAGGATAATAGAACCGATACCCAGCTTTTGAAGATATTCCGCCCAGTCTGCAATCTTTAAGATGCGGTGTTCCGTCGTGCCGTCATTGTGTACCGGAGCCCCGCAGAAGCCGATGGGATATATCTGATAAAAAGTTTCATTGTAAGCCCACATAATTTAGTCCCTTTCCGTTTTATGTCTGAGTGCCTTCATGAAAGTCTGGGAATGAGGCACGCACTATGGGAGTATTGTACCATAAATGCTTCTGGAAGAGAAGATATACATGGTGATGTTCCCAATTTATCCTCTAGTTTTGCGTCTTCTTTTTCTCGGACAGTTCTTCTTTGCCCCAGAGCACTCTTAAATTTCGCTTACCATAAACAAACAGGGTAAACAACATTGATATAAGGCAGATGATAATGGTTATAACGGAGACTTCGGGAGTGATATCGATCCAGAAAATGTGGAGGATCATCATGGCATAGAGCAGAGTGGTGGCAACCTTCCCATGGAAATCCGCGCCCACTACCCTGCCTGTTTTCCGGATCATCAAAAGCCCGGTCGTTCCGATAAAGATCTCTTTCATCACGAGCACGCCAAAAGGCGCCGCCATAAGAGGAAAACGTGTGACAAGGCAGAAGAGCATGGCTGCCTGCGTCAGTTTATCTGCAATGGGATCCAGTATCTTGCCCACATTGCTGACTGCGTTAAAATGTCTTGCGATAAATCCGTCAGCTAAATCGGTAAGGCCGGAGAGGATGAGCAGTGCTCCCGCCGGGAAATAATCCCTCTTGATCGTATACAGCCAGATAATGACGGGGATCAGCAGCATGCGGAATAAAGAGAGCAGATTTGGTATGGTTAAAATTTTGTTTTGTGTTTCGCGATTTGAATTCATTTGTAACTTCCTTTTTACTATTATCTCTGTTTTATTGTTCAGTCCGGCGTTGGAAACACAGCCGACAGAAAAAAGTATATAAGGCTTCTGTTTTTCTGTCAATGCGCAGGGAAAAGAAACATGCAAAGCGCTGATTGACACTGAAACAGACAGAATATATACTTAAAAATAAGGGCAATCCATCGATTGAAATGTGTTGACAAAGATTCACTGCTAACAGCAAAGCTTAAGAAGCATTGATCGGGAGGGATTTATTTGAAGAAGAGAAGAGATACGAAGAAGAGAGCGGCTGCATTTTTTCTGACCGCAGTAGTATCGGTATTGGTGTTTTCCGGTATCGTGTGGGCGGAAGAAGAGGGAAGTATAGCAGATGCGGATACAGTGGGAAATTCCTCGGATATTGCCGGGCCTGAGAATGCAGCAGCGGCAGGGGAAAGTGAGGCGGAGGCGCTGCAGGATACAGAGTCAAACGACACTACACACGGAGATCTTGAGGAAGGCGGGACAGAGCTGCCATCTTATCTGGAACCCACACATAAAATTGATAAACTGGAACTTACAAAACGTGAACCTGTGACGCTGTACGAGGTGAGCGTGAGAGCTCTTTCATTCACACCGCAGACCGGGGATGAGGAGAACCCGCAGGTGATGCTATGGATTGGAGGCATGGTTGCCGCGGTTTTAGCTGCTGTTATTATCATTATATGGAAGAAACGCAAATAAGTTTTCAGAACCGGAAGGCAGATAGGTGCAAGGAAAATCTAAAAAATATCTTGACAGGGGGAGAAGCCAGTACTATAATATTACAGCATGACTAAAGGAGAAACAGTATACGCCATAGCCCCGGAGTGTGCTGATTTCACATATACAAACAAATGTTATCTGATGATTTTTAATAGGAGGAACACCCATGAAAACTTATATGGCTAACCCTGACAAGATTGAAAGAAAATGGTATGTGGTTGACGCTGAGGGATGTACACTCGGACGTCTTGCATCTGAGGTCGCTAAGGTTCTCAGAGGAAAGAATAAGCCGGAGTACACACCGCACATTGATACAGGCGATTATGTGATCGTTGTAAACGCAGAGAAAGTAAAGGTTACAGGCAAGAAGCTCCAGCAGAAGATCTACTACAATCACTCTGATTATGTAGGCGGCATGAAAGAGACAACACTTGCTGAGATGATAGCTAAGAAGCCGGAGAAGGTAGTCGAGCTGGCTGTTAAAGGAATGCTCCCGAAAGGACCTATGGGAAGAAGCATGATCAAGAAACTTCATGTTTACGCTGGCCCAGAGCACGCGAATCAGGCTCAGAAGCCGGAAGTTCTTACGTTTTAGGTAGAGGTGAAAGGAGGAAATAACAGTGGCTAACGCAAAATATTACGGAACAGGAAGAAGAAAAAAATCAATCGCAAGAGTTTATCTTGTACCGGGAACGGGCAAGATCACGATCAATAAAAGAGACATCGACGAGTATCTCGGACTTGAGACTCTGAAGGTTGTTGTTCGCCAGCCGCTCGTTGCGACAGGCACAACAGACAAATTCGACGTACTCGTAAACGTAAAAGGCGGCGGTTACACAGGACAGGCAGGAGCGATCCGCCACGGTATCGCAAGAGCTCTTCTTGAGGCTGACGCTGATTACAGACCGGTGCTCAAGAGCGCAGGTTACCTGACTCGTGACCCGAGAATGAAAGAACGTAAGAAATACGGTCTCAAAGCAGCTCGTAGAGCTCCGCAGTTCTCCAAACGTTAATCACAGATTGTTTATACAACTACAGAACAGACTACAGACCTCTCAGGGGATTTCCTCTGGGGGGTTTTCGTTTCTTGAACAAAGGGCCCTGCGTATGCCTCTGGCAAGTATCACATGGTTGATCATTAAAATAATTTCCCCCCAGAAGTGTCAAAATATGATAAAAAATGTAAAATTAGTAAGCAAAGTGTAATAATTTGTATTTTGCTTGCTTTTTATTTTTTCTTGTGATAATGTACGCCTCGGACTGTAAAAAACTAGGAGGAAGAGAAATGAGAAAATACGTAGCTGAATTTATCGGAACTTTTGTACTGACATTTGTAAGCTGCGGTGCGGCTGCCATCTCGGGCGGCATTGACGGAGTGCTTGGCATTCTTGGTATCGCGGCGGCTTTTGGACTTTCTATCGTAGCTATGGCTTATTCCATCGGGAACATCTCCGGGTGCCACATCAACCCGGCTGTATCGTTCGCGATGCTGATCAGCAAAAGGATGGATGTGAAAGATTTCATCGGGTATGTGGTTGCGCAGGTGATTGGAGGTCTTGCGGCGGCAGGACTTCTGAAGGCTGTGGGAAGCATGTGTGATCCGGTGATCACAGGACTTGGGACAAACGGATATGGTGATGCATCCTATGTGGGACTTAGCATGGCGGGCGCGTTGATTGTTGAGATCGTGCTGACATGCATCTTCCTGATTGCGATCCTGGGAGTTACATCCAAAGAATCGTTCTCAGGCGTGGCAGGACTTGTGATTGGCCTTACACTGACATTCGTACACATTATTGGTATCCCGCTGACAGGGACAAGCGTCAATCCGGCGAGAAGCCTTGGACCGGCAATCTTCGCAGGTGGCCAGGCACTCTCACAGGTATGGGTATTCGTCGCAGGACCGCTCGCAGGCGCGGCGATCGCAGCCCTGATCTGGATGTTCTTGAATACAGACAAAGAAGACGCTTAATTAAAACAGAATCGGCAGGACAGCATCGGCAGGGACCGGTGTTGTTTTGTCGTTTTGTCATGTTATGTTGGCAAGGAGGATAAAATGAAAGGAATTTTGAGGAAAAAGGCTGCTGCGGTCTGCGCTGCAACAGTGATGGGCGCCCTGTTCCTTGGCGGCTGTTCTGAAGAGAGAAAAACGGGAACACTGACAGTCGGAGTGCGTGATGACGTTATGAATTTCGGATACCTGAATGAAACAACGGGTAAATATTATGGTCTTGAGATTGATATTGCAGCGGAGCTCGCGGACAGAATGGGTTATGCAGAGGTGGAATATGTAACCGTCACTCCGGACACGCGGAAGGATATGCTCTTAAATGATGAGGTTGACTGCCTGATCGCTACATATTCAATCGCGGATACAAGAAAAGAAAATTTTGATTTCTCTGAACCTTATTATGTAGATGAGACAGTGGTCGTGGTAGAAAAATCGACGATGATCGAAAGCATCGAGGGTCTGAAAGGGCTGAACATTGGCACAATGGCAGGGTCAAACGCCTCGCCACTCCTTGCGACGAAGCTGTATGAGCTGGGGATCATCGGAGAGAACGTCATATCCAATACGGACGATTTTACTCAGTATGAGGGGGTGAGCGTTACAAAAGTTCCCTCCTATCAGGATCTGGATGTCCTTTTGGAACAGGGTGCCGTGGATGCGGCGTGTATGGACAGATGTATCGCGCAGACTTATATGGATGATGACCGTATGTTCCTTGATACGGTAATCGCGGAACAAGACTATGGCGTTGCGACTAAGAAGGATTCCGAGCTCTCGGGCAAGATAGCGGAGACTATACAGGAGATGCTGGAAGACGGAACCATCGACAGATTGATCGATAAGTGGGATTAGGAGGAAATTATGAAGAAGGAGATCATTAAAAAAGCGGTCCTTATGATCGTAGTAGAAATTCTTTTTCTCATCCTGCTCGGCGGCCTGCTGTTCAGGATGCAGACAGACCGTTCAATAGACAACCAGAAGCAGAGTGCGCACGTAAAACTGGAAGAAGCGGCAGACGTTATCGGCCAGGCAGACGATGCGGAGAAAACGACGGTGAAGTCATTCGATGAGATCCAGCAGGCAAAAGTGGCGAGTATGGCGTTCATGTTCCGGAATGGTGTCATGGAAGATTACAGCGAAGCCAGTATGCAGGAGTGCCGGGAACTTCTGGACGCGGAGAATGCTCTGATTCTGGACGTCGAAGGCAATGTGCTGGCGGAGGCACAGACAACGGCGTCTGATTTTACAAAAGCGAGATTTAATCAGCTTCGCACAGTGTTTGAGAGCGGGGTGGCGTCAGAAGGATTCACCGTAGAGACAGAACGAGGCGATTTCCGCTATTATGGCTATATGATTGACGATAATACAATGGCGGTACTGGAGAAAGATTCATCTGAGCTTGAAGATCTTTTGGAAACGACTTCCACATGGGAAGCAATGCTTAAGAATATCACTGTGGGACTGGATGGATTTTCTTTTGCTGTTTCTGCAAAGGATTATACATTCCTTTACTATCCAAATGAGGCTTTGATCGGAATGGATGCCCTGTCAAATGGGATTGCCGTGACAGATCTGGAGGACGGCAATTATACATGGATGACAATCAACAGCCAGCGTCTTTACTGCGGTGTGAAAAAGACGGAGGAGGCATATGTGTTCTGTGCAGTGCCGGAGGATGAGATTCTTTCGTCGAGAGATGTGACAGTGCTTATTATCCTGTTTACCTTTTTTACGGTGATGACCCTTGTGGTCACTTATGCTCTGTTCATCACGATACAAGAGAAAAAAGACGACAGGAAAAAACTGTTTGGAAACTTTTACTACAACTATGATGTAGGTAAACGCATCGGGATGGTCGTGGCTATCGGGCTTGTCTGTATCTTAATTGTATCCTTCTATATGCAGACGTTGTTCGCTATGTCTCAGCAGTCGATGAGCAATAATCAGAGGGTTGCAGAGATCGAGCGTGAAATCAAAAGTTATGAGGAAGAGAAGGGGACTGTCACAGAGCAGTATAATGAGCGGTATTTGAACAAAGCGCAGATCGCCGCGTATATCCTGACGAAGAGGCCGGATCTCGCAGAGAGAGAGACTCTTGCCGAGATGAGCACGATTCTGGGGGTTGAGGCGATTAATGTTTTTGATGAAAATGGCGTCCAGACTGCCACGAACTCTCCGTATACGAAGTTTCAGATAAGCGACGACCCTGAATCGCAGTCATATGAGTTCCGGAAACTCCTGATGGGAGTGGAGTATCTGGTGCAAGAGGCGCAGCCGAATGATGTGTCGGGAGAATATGAACAGTATGTAGGAGTTACCCTGAGGGATCAAGAGGGAAACGCGGATGGATTTGTGCAGATTTGTGTAGAACCCTCCACCCTTGAGGGGATACTGGCAAATATGCAGCTTAACAAAATTTTGAGCGGCATTAAAGTGGGAAACAACGGCATTGTTTTTGCGCTTAATAAAGAGCAGAGAACATTTAGCTATTATCCCATAGCAAAGCTGATGGGAAAGAAAGTGTCAGAGTATGGCATAAAAAAAGCCCAGCTTACAGATGGATATACCGGATATCTGACGATCTCAAACAATAAGTACTACGCGTCTTCTCTTGAGATCGGGGGAGATTATGTGTACGCGGCAGTCCCCGCAGAAACTGTAGGCGGAAACCGCCTGCCCCTTACTGTGGCATCAGGTATTGCGAGCTTGGCAGCTCTTATCATTATATTTATGTTTCTGACCTTCAGCAGAAAAGCGCCTGAAGTACAGCGGGAAGATACAAAAAGCAAGGAGACGGATCAAAGCAAGGGGGCAGGGAATGGAAGTTCGATGGTTGACGTGATCATGCCGGATAAACGGATAAAAAGAACAAAATCCGCTGCGAGCCGCTGGCAGAATAATATTATAGAGTGGGA
>ERZ1643249.5051-NODE-5051-length-10728-cov-21.973391_pt1 | contig 10728 bp, 10 predicted proteins | sample MGYA00579263_ERZ1643249 | MGnify/ENA primary metagenome ERZ1643249 (study PRJEB29033, sample SAMEA4952264) | chicken gut metagenome | biome: Broiler Chicken; feature: Gastrointestinal Tract; material: Caecum | place: Ireland | collected 2018 | study: Broiler...
CAAGTAAAATTACTGCTAAAATCATACTTAATGCGTCTTTCATTATAATCCCTCCTCCACATTACCAAAGTTCTTCTATTTCCTCATCTGTTGCTTTAATTATATTAACATATGTATTAGTATCATTCGTATTATCTCCTACTGTCAAAATATATTTATTATTAAGCCCAACTTTTTCTAATAAATCTTTATATGAAATATCTTCATCTTCAAGCATTAAAGGTGATTCATCTTTTGTATGTAAATTTATTGATACTATAACATTGTTATTATAATCCTCATCTGAAAATCTATCCTTTTTTATATAGTTGTAATAATATGAAATTACATCTTGACCATTTATAAGTAAGTGTCTATTTGCAGGAGCATTTACTATAACAGCATCATTTCCTAAAGAATGCATATACTCATATGCATCTTCTGAATAATCAAGCATTGATGAGAAAAGAAATACTGTCAAAGATAACGCTATTACAAATATCATAGTATATATTCCAAGATAAATAGCCTCATTTGCATTTTCCATATTATCACCTCCTATATTCTAGTAAAAGTTATTCTTGTTTTCATTAGTCCATCATATTCTACTTCCTCTGCTATTGAAGAATATTTTTGATCATAGGTTAAAAAACCACTATTTAATTGTTGTTCTAAATATTGTATTCCCTCTGCATTATTAACATCTCTTCCCATATAACTCACAACAACAAAATTTTCATTATAATATTTATTTGCACAATTTACTACTTCAAGTCCTGTAACAGTTGTATTATCATACATAGCATATTCGCCAAACTGTGCAGCTATATTTGTATCTGTTGCACTTACTTCACTATATACATCTTGCATCTGGGAGAATATGAATATAACACCAGATGCTATTAACAAAGTGACAAATATTCCAACGCCCAAACTTATAGCTTGATTTGCTGCATCTCCCAAATGTATTACCTCCTTTACTCAATTGAATATTTTTGCTTATCTATCTCATAATTTTGCTTTATTTCTTCCTCTGTTAATGCTCTATTATATATTCTTACCGAATATATTGTTCCTTTAAATTGTGTATTTGCTCCAACTCCTGCTAAAGGATTTCCTCCTATAATGAAGTTTGAGCCTGTAGCTGGTTTATAATATGTACCTGAGAAATCTTTTCCATCTACATTTCCATTTATTCCAAGAAGCTGTACAAAACTTTCATATGCCATACCAGATTCATCTGTATCTAAATCAACTCTTCCAAATGAAGCAGATATAGAATATACTTTATTTGCTTGTATTACATCATTTCCAACTACTGAAGATGGTGTGGCACTTACATTTCCATTCTCATCTTCTGTATAAATATCAAAAGAAATTTTTCCTCTTTTGCTTACATCTGTACTATTTAATTGATTAAATATAATTCCAGCGCCACCAGAATTTATATTACTTAATACAGATTGAGTTGGATTATTTGTATCAGTTATACTATCAAATCTTACTACTACTTCAAGTGTCATCTCATCAAAATCTAAATCACTAATACCAACATATTCCTTTCCTGTAAAATGTAACCCGTCAAATCTCCATCCAGATTCATCATTAAAATCAAAATTAGATAGTGCTGCATTATTTAAATTTCCACTTAAATCTGACCAAACATTTGTTGTATTAGAATGTGTAGCTCCACTATTATATTCTCCATTAAGAAGAACTACTAGTCCATTTGAAATATATGAATTTACAAGAGATGAAATATTAGGATCTGTTGTTTCAGTGTTATAATTTTTTATATCATCATCAACTTTTTTATTTCTATAAGTTTCAGCTTTTACTGTACCGCCATAATTTACATATATCTTCGTATTATTATTTCCAGAAAGTCCAAAAGTTATTGCATTATATATTATAGTTGCCATTGTTGTGTTTTTATTTTTTATAATAACACTAAACTCATCACCTTCATTCATAGTATAAATATTATGTGGGTCATCACTTCCTTCAATTTCATATATACTAGAAATAGCTGGTAAGCTTCTGTAATCCATACTTTTATATGTATCTAAATTTGTATTAAGAGTAAGTCTTTTATCTGTAGAATCTATTACAGATAAAATTTGATCTTGTGTATATTTTTTTTCTGACAGATCATATGCAAGCACCAGATTATTATATGTTCCAGCATTTGCACCATCAGATATGACTATTTGTCCTTCTTCATATTGTTCTTTATATAAGTTATAATCAAATTTTGCTCTTATTGTTTTTAAATCATCTGTATATGAATAAATTACTGGATTATATTTTTTTGCTGTATGTTCTAAATATATATCATATGTATTTTGAGTTACAGATAGCTCTGATATAAAATCATTATACATATCTGCACTTATATATCCCCTAGAATTAACATTTTCCACAAAATCTGTTGTTATTTTTAAGGCTAGTGCATACGATATATCATCTCTTTTTTCATAAGCAATATAAACAGGTAATATAAAGAATATAGCTACAGCAATAATTATAGACACTACTCTTTGTAAAATTCCATCCATATCTATACTCCTTTTATAGTTATTATTTTCGTACCAATTTGTGCATCTATATCTTGAACATCAATTGTAAAATCTTGATTATCCATTATATATCTACAGGCACTATTATATGCACTTTTTCTTACATTTGGATCATCAGATTCAATAGTTATATTATTATACACTTGCACTTGTCCATTATTATCAAGATATTTTATATTTTGAACAGACATAGTAACATTAACATCCTGTTCATAATAACTTAATAAATTTATAACACTTGTTCCTTTTATATAATTTCCTGTCCCACTCATTAAAAGGGTTGATTCAATGTCATTTCGATATATAGTACTATAATCCATACCAGAGCCAGCATTTCTAACAGTATTAAGACTAGCATTAAAAAATACAATTATAGCCGAAACTGTCATTATACCAATAAATGTGGTAACACCTATCATTAGAGCTCTTGATATATTATCTTCGTCCATTAATCACCCCTCCTTTTTTATAGATACATTTTAAAAATAATATTTTAAAATATTTTTTATAATCTTTAAAATATATCTATATATAGGTTTCAAGGTATATAACGAAAATTATATACCTTGAAATCTTATATTTAATTAATTTACTCTTGTAAATCTAATTCCCATAACTACATCTCCACTTGTACTTCTGATTAATTCTGCTCTATATCTTGCAGAAGCAGGTACATAATTTGTAGTATCTGAGCTATCTGTTAACACACTTACTTTAGATTGAACGTTACTAGTATCATAACTTAATGCTTTGTCTAGCTCTAATGTTCCATTACCTCTAACTTTTCCATATTCAAGATAATCTGCTGCATTTGTTGCCTTTACCTCTAATACCATATCTTGGTCAGTACAATATAATTGAACTGCAGATATTACCTGTGCACCAGTAACATTAACATCATCATATTGTAAAGTAAGTTGATTTTGTACACTTTCTGATAATTGTGTTGCTTGTTCTGTTGCATTTCTAATCATATCTATTGCTGGTGTAACTATTAACATAACCGCAGCAATAATAAGAATAGTAACAAATAAGCCTACACCTATCATTATTGCCTTTTGTGCGTTATCCATTTTTATTCCTCCTTTATATATATTAAAACATCTTTCGATGATTTAAACTAAAATGTCATTTGTGAAAAATAATTAAGCATTTGTAAAATACTTACTATAAGTAATGGTGCAACTAAATATCCACCAATTAAAAGTATCATAGGAGTAAATCCTATAACTTGCCCTATAGAAGCTTTTCTTTTTACTAAATTTTCATTAGCATCTTTTCTTCTTTCATAAAAGAAATTCCTTTCTGTTTCAAGCTCATCAAACGCTGCTTTTACTGGAATTCTTGTAACAGCTGATTCTAATTGTTCAACAATTCTTTGAAAATCTTTATTAGGTACTGAATCTTTTAGTTCTTCTAAAGCTTCCTCAGCACCTGCTTCATAATTATTTAAACATGTTGCTATAGGCTCCCTAAATGCATAAGAAAATCTACATAACCATTCAAGTATTGTTTGAACATCTACTCTTTCAATGTGCATAAGCATAAGTATAATAGATTGAAACTGCATAATTTCATTTTCTTTATCCATTTTTCTTACACTATTTTTTAAATACAATATTAAATTTGGTAAGTAATAACAAATCATTGCAACACCTAGAGCTATTAACACATGCCAAAACTTCAAATATGAATCATTTACTGTTGTTATTTTATCATATAATCTGTCAACAGCCTCATTATCTACTGTTCCTGTTGATTTATCTGTAAGTCTATCTGCAAGTTCTTCTCTGGTTACATTTTTATTTTTATACTCTTCAATAAAAGATGCATCAAAATCTGCTATTTCCTCTGCTGCTGCTTGATCTTCTTCACTAAGTTTTCCAAGTGACAAAAATTCATTACTTAATTTTGTATAAGCAGAGTTTTTTGTTATTAAATTCATATTTAATATTAAAAATATTGTAAGAACAAATCCAATAAATGCATACGTAAATTTATTTACATAGAACCATTCAATAGTAAGATATGAATTTGTATCTTTTATTAAGTTAACTTCTCTTTTATATTTTGCTGTATGCTTTTTTGTTTTAAAAGCATCAATAATCATTCTGATAAAATTTATTTTATATAACTTATCTTGCCATTTTACTCTAGAAACCCTATCAAATTTTATCTCTTCTCCATCTTCTCTTAAAACTCTAAGTAGTAAATATGACATAAATATTGATACTATTATTATTGACTGCATTACAAATCCAATACTACTATTATAGAAATTTGATAAAGCAGCAAAATTATTAGTAGCCCAAGATTCAAGTGGCTTTATAAAAATAAGTGGTACAACAGCTATTACTGTTAAGCTTCTAAATGTATTTTTTATCTTATCTTGTTTTAAAATTTCAAGATATATTTCATTTAATATATTATTTAAATTTTTAAGATAAATTGATGTATCCTCAATTTTTTTATCTCCAAGTTCATATGTCAAATATGAAATTCCAGCAAACAATTTTAAAAATCTATTTGGTGCTGTATCATAATATCTTTCAAGTTCAACTTCTGGTTGATCAGATACTATTGCATCTCTTATCCTCTTTAACTGTGGAGCTATCTCTTTTTCACTTAGCTCATCTATTGCATCAGATATCGCTTCGTCTACCATTCCATGTTCATGAAATGAGTGTCTTAATATTGTAAATGCTTCTGGCATTTGTCTTAATATTTTATTTGAAACAGATGTAATTGTTATATCTACAACCTTTTCTGTTACTATTAAAAGTCCTACAAGAATTATTAGTGTCATGTATAAGTCATTTACAACATTTACAAATACAGCAAGTGCAACAAATAAAACTACTAACGTTATAGTCATTAGTCTACCTGTGTTTCTTCTTAGCTCATACTCAGTATAATCATTTGACATTTCAAATTTTAGTCTTATCTTTTTTGCATAATACTTTAATATAGGCATTTTAACATATGTCATATAAAGCATTTGGTAAATTTTATCAAAAGTTTCTTTAAAATTTACCTTATTTTTTACTACTAGAGTATCTTTTGCATATAGAATTGAACTCTTGCTATATTTTCTTTTTAAAATATAATAATATGTCAATAGACTTGCAAGACCAATTAAAGAAACAACAACTAGTACAATTGCTATATTAGTCACTTTATCACCTCCAAGCCATATCTACAAATTCATCAAAAGCTTTTATATCTTCTGCTGACATATTATCTCTCATAGCTTTTATATTTTCTTCACTAATAGGATTTTTAAATACATATTCTCCATCTACAAATTCTACTATATTTCTATAAGTATAATTTTTAGACTGTGTCATGTGTTGAAAATATTCAACAGCATTATCCATAAATTTATCTAATTTCTGATTTATATCCTTTACTTTTCTATAATCATTATTATAATTATATGTTGGTTCAAGTGGTATACACTCTGTTATTCTTTCAATATACCTTGTACCATCAACAGCTCTTTTTAAATGAATATCAAAATTTATTACTTGTACAACCTGAACTTCTGCTACTTGTTCAGAACTAAACATTCCAATTTTTAAAAGTGAGTTTCTAAGTGATGTTATAAGATTTGGAAATGTCTTTGCATGATGTGTAAACAAAGTAAATTTTGAGGCAACCTGTGCCATTTGTATCATCCATGCAGCAACTGGGTCTGTAGATACCTCACCTAAGATGTTAACTCCACCATCAGTTTTCTTTTGTACATCCAATCCTTCTTGTCCAGATATAGTATCTGTTTCTCTTAAAGATAAGATATTATGATGTGGATAAATTTTTCTTAAGTGTAATTCAAATGCAGTCTCCTGTACACGAATTGTTATTGTTGGATATAAATATTTCATTATAGCCATTAAAAGTGTAGTTTTACCACAACCTTGCTCACCAGTTATTGCAGTAACTCTTGCGCCTCTTATTAAATATTTTAAAAGCTCTACAACTTTTTCTTTATTTTTGTGTATTAATAATTGTTCTGGTGATATTAAAGTTGGTGGTGCAAATTTTCTAACAAAGAATGCCCACGACTCAGAAAAATTAGGTCTTAAAACAACAACTCTGGAACCATCTTTCATTTCATTAATCTTATATCCTACAGATTCAGATAACTGTCCAGGATTGTTATATTTATATATATTTTGACATACTCTTTTAAGTTCTGCTTCACTGCCAAATGATAAAAATGATAGATACATTGCTTTACCTTTATAGAAAATCCATACAGAGTCATATGACATCGGTATCTTACTTTCATTCATTTGAGTTAAATAATCATCCATATCTGTTAACTGATCTAGGAAAGATGGTGGTATACCAGATACACCACCTGATACTCCATCTATATTCATATCTCTTATGTCGTCTACTACACTATATCCTTTATATTCTTGATATATTCTTTGAACTACAATTTCTAGTTTATCTTCAAAAGACAAAGTTTCAGTTGAAACTTCATTTGTAAAAATATCATCAATCTCTCTTGCAGTTATAACATAAGAAGGAACTGTTTCATCAAATTCATACTTTGGATAATCAAGTGCATACTTTATGATTATTTTTGTTAAAGCTTCTGCTTTATATGTCTTTTTGTATATATGCATTAGTATTTCAAACTTGTCTTGTGAAGTTAGCTCATTAAAATTATTAAAAGGTATTGCATGATTTATATTAAAGTTATTTACTTTATAATCATTTTTAAGTAAATCAAACATTAAAGACTTAACATATTTTTTATCATTGGCATCAGCATATCCCGCACCCTTTAAAGCTTTCTTTAATTCATACTTAACATTTTTTCTTCTTTCAAACTCTTCTTCAGATAAAGCTAAATCATACAAATTCATTCTTGTAATTTCATCAAACTGCTTTTTTATATAATTTTGCATTGTAGTAAGACTATATGTTGTCTTTTCTCTTGTCAAACTATCTTCTACAATTTGATCTGTTCCAGATTTTTTAACTCTATAATAGAAAAAGCCTGCAATAAATGCTAGTAAAAGTAGTATTAACAAAATATTAAATATAAATGCAATTGACATCATATCACCCCTCTTACTCTTTAATTTTTAGTGTCTTAGCTATTTCCTCAACTATTTCTGTTGTTCTTAATATAAATTCCCCATTATAATCTTTAGCAGGTGCATTTATATTCCTATATAAAAAATCTAAAACATTACCATCATTACAAGCATCTGCAAACAAATAATTATGTGGTAAAACATATATTGGCTCTGGAAGTTTATATTTTAACTTTACATTAAAAATATTATATTTTGAACCAGATTCATAATTTCCTAAAACAAATATTTTCTTTTTATCTTTTAATTCATCTACATCATTTATTTTCTTTAATACATTATTTAATTTTTCTATTTCTTGCGGTACAACACACACTACTACATCTGCTTGAGATAATACTCTAAGTGCCCCATCATCTGTTGTTGTCTTTGGCAAATCAATAAAAACTATATCATAAAGTTCACTAGCATTTTTTGCAATTAAAGACATACTAGTTAAATTTTCTCTTGTCTCAACTGTTGTATTTGCTATTGCACTATATAAAATATCTAATCTACCTTTTAAAACAGGTTTAGAATAATTTTGTATTACATCAGGTGATAATTTGTTACTTTTTATAAGACGCATAATAGCGTTCATACCAAGATTAGTATCATTAAAACTATTTGCATTTATTAAATCATCATATAATGTATAAGATGATGCTATTTTTTTGGCATTAGAATTAGCATCAATTAATAAGCAAGATGTTTTATGTGTTATCCCCATTAATGAGCTAACAGCAATTGCAACATGCGTACATCCACTCATCCCCTCTTCTGGACTCCAAAAAACAACCTTAGCCATTAATTTTTCCTCCTTTTAATTTGTTTTAAAATTTCTTTTGAAGATTCATCTCCCAAAAGCTTAGATATAAACTCACTTATATAGTACAAATATGTTTTTGTATGCTTTCTAACATCTATAAGGCCACTATATTGTGAATCAATATTTACCATTGTATCTTGTTCATCAACACTTATATCGTATATTTCATCTGACCATTTAACGCCATAATTTTCTATTTTCTCTTCTAGATACTCTGTAGCTGCTCTAGACATATATGCACGATATAATACTTTAGTAAATAGCAATTCTTTTTCAGGATTTTCTTCTCTCATTTTCTTAATCAATTCTTCATTTTTATTTACTGAGACCAAATTTGTATCAATATATAAATAAGATTTATTTACTTCTAAGCCACTAAATTTCTCATAAGTATCTGCACTTTCCACGTCAATCAGTACATAACTATATTTATTTATATCAATATTATTTTCTTGCAAATAATTACTTAGTTCTTCATAATTATTAAAACCAATGGCAAAATCTACTTCACCATATTGTGTTACATATTTATCCTTATTTTCAATTGCAGGAACTATATATTTATATTTTTTATCAGATGTAGCATCAATAACTAAAACTGACCTATCCATTATACTAATAGTTCTTGCTACAGCTATAACAAAGTTATATTTATCTACATAGCCATACATTCCAACTACTTGCATTTATCTCCCTCCAATACTACTGTCCTATTGTTCCTTCTAAGAGATTTTCTCTTTCAGTTTGTTGAGTAATAATTGCTTGTTGAGCACCAGTAACTACATTTTCGTAATTTTCACTATTTTGTGATTGATAATTTCTTATTCCACTTTCTATAGAAGATCTAGCTTCTGCATTTAATCTAGATAATTCTTCACTTGCATTAGTTAATAAATATTGATTAGATTTCATAGCACTCATTACATATGTATTTGGTTGATAATTTTGTGTTGTCTTTGTTGCTGCATTAGCAAAATTCTTATATTCATATATAAAATCATATAATTGGCTAGCAGCCTCTGTAACGTCCATTTGAGATATTGTTTCCCAATCATCTGTTATTAATTGTTCAATATATCCTTTTGTTTCACTTTCAATAGAGTCTGATGTTTTTACTTGTGCATCACTATCTGTATATTTTAAAGCATACAACTTTGAGCCGCTATTTAAAAAAGAATCAACAATAGCACTATTTAAAAGTTGTATTTCATCTTCTGATAGTTTGCACCAAAAAGTTGTATCATATATCTTGTCTATAGTTTTTTGTGCAAGTACAATATAGTCAGTACCATTTGGATACATTATTCTAATATCTACTATATCTCCTTCTACTAAATCACTAGGCATAAGAACAGTATTTATCTCAACATCTCTTACATCAGCAGCAATTACATCTTGACTTACCATATCACTTGTAATAGGAACTTTAGCTGCAATACTATATTTAGCTGTAAGCCCTACAACATTTGCAGCACTTACCACTCCTGTTGGAACAGTAGCATTATTAACATTTACTGTTTCTACCATATCAGCAGTTATTACTTCTCCTTGAACAACATTCTGCTTTAAAACAGCTACTGGAGTAGTATAATTTTCTATATAATTTTTATTTGTTCCGTTTTGATATGATCTAATTGTGAAAAAAGACCATACACTAACTCCAACAGCTACAACAATACCTACACTTGCACCTATAGCTATTCCTTGTATAGTTTTTTTCTTAATTTGACTCATTCCTATCATTTGTTATCAACCTCCGTAAATATTTAAACACTCATATTTTCAGTCACATTCCTGTTAGTAGTATATCTCTAAACTCTTAAAAAATCAACCGCGAAAATTTAAAATAAAGGTCGTCTTTTAGAATGAAATAAAAATGTAATTTTGTTGACATAGTACTGTATTATAAAAAAGGATTTTTTGTCAAAAAAATACATCTCTAACAAAGAGATGCATAAAATCAAATTTTATAATTTAATAAATATTTTTTAAATTTTTAATACAAATTTTTCAAACACATATTTTAAATAATCTGTTAAATTAGATTTTCCAACATTATTATTTGCCACAATACTACTTTCCCCTATTTTCTCATTAGTTGCTTTATTAAAAATTTCAATTTTTCCAACTACTTGATTCATTTCTATTGGACTTGTTATACCTTCATCATATGTAATTACCTGATCTATATCGATATTTTGACCTTTATTTACTAATGAATAAACATCATTTTCTATTCTTGTTTCAA
>ERZ1643249.5055-NODE-5055-length-10723-cov-4.609205_pt1 | contig 10723 bp, 7 predicted proteins | sample MGYA00579263_ERZ1643249 | MGnify/ENA primary metagenome ERZ1643249 (study PRJEB29033, sample SAMEA4952264) | chicken gut metagenome | biome: Broiler Chicken; feature: Gastrointestinal Tract; material: Caecum | place: Ireland | collected 2018 | study: Broiler...
TGGACAAACGAGGTTCCGACGGTAAACTACGGCGAGAACACATATGAGATCGAGGATATGATGACAGAAGCACTCCAGGCAATCCTGGGAGGCGCTGATGTTCAGCAGACATTAGACCAGTATCAGACTCAGATTGAGTCCGCGGTAGCTAATTAATCAATCGGGCAGATCCAATAGCCATTTGCCTTTCGCTTTTAAAAGGCAGATGGCTGTTGTTTTGTAAAAAGGAGGGAGCATTGTGGCTGACATGAGCAGAAAAAGAGAGATGAGCCCGAGGCTGAACCGCACCGGATGGTGCTTTGTCATACCGAGTGTCATCCTGATCATTCTGTTTGTATTCTATCCGATGGTACAGGCGCTGATCACATCGTTTCAGACCGGGGCAGGGAATAATCTGACCTTTGCGGGGATCGCGAACTATAAGAGACTTCTGACGGATACGACCTTCAGAAAGGCGCTTTTCAATACGTTACTTTACCTGATCATTCAGGTGCCGATCATGATCCTGCTGGCGCTCGTCATCTCATCTATGCTGAACAATAAGAAACTGAAGTTCAAGGGATTTTTCAGGACAGCGATCTTCCTGCCCTGTGTAACTTCACTGGTTGCCTATTCGATCGTATTCAAGAGTCTGTTCGCGACGGACGGATTCGTGAACTCGATCCTAATGAAGCTTAACCTGATCGCCGAACCGATCTCGTGGATCACAGATCCGGTGTGGGCTAAGATCCTGATCATCCTGGCGATCACCTGGAGATGGACTGGTTACAATATGGTGTTCTATCTCTCAGGCCTGCAGGGAATCGATGACTCAATCTACGAAGCGGCAGATATCGACGGCGCGGGAGCGTTTGAAAAGTTCAAAAGCATTACGCTGCCCATGCTGAAACCGATCATCCTCTTCACGACGATCAATTCCACGATCGGAACACTGCAACTGTTCGATGAGACGATGAACATCACGCAGGGAGGACCGGCGAACGCTACGATCACGATCTCACAGTATATTTACAATATCCTGTTCAAGTATTCACCGGACTTCGGTTACGCGGCCGCAGTTTCCTATGTGATCGTCGTTATGATCGTTGTATTGTCCTTTATTCAGATGAAAGTAGGTGACAAGAATGACTAAAAAGGTATTAAATGTTGTACAGTATGTATTTCTGATCATTGCATCCTTTATCTCGATCTTCCCGATTTTCTGGATGATCATCGCGGCGACAAATAAGTCCGTGGATGTGACAAGAGGAACGCTGCTCCCGGGAACCTATTTTCTGGAGAATATGAAAACGCTTCTGGAATCAGATCTTCAGTACCTGACGGCCTACAAGAATTCACTGATCATCGCAGTTGTGACGACAGCGCTGGCGATGATTGTGTCATCGGCTGCAGGATATGCTTTTGTGGTGTACAGGACGAGAGCGAGAGAAAGAATATTCAGCATTGTCCTGCTCTCCATGATGGTGCCGTTCGCAGCCCTGATGGTCCCGCTGTTCCGTCTGTTCAGCAAGTTCAACAGTATGGGACCGCTGAAAGCGATCGGACTGAATACGCCGATGTCTGTCATCATCATAGCCATCGCTACGGCATTCCTGATCTTTTTCTTCCGGCAGAATACACAGAGCTTCCCGAAGGAATTGATCGAGGCGGCGAGGATTGACGGACTCAGTGAAGCGGGGCTCTTCTTCCGCGTCTTCATCCCGACAAACAAATCTTGCTATGCTGCGGCAATCGTTGTAACATTTATGACGAGCTGGAACAATTACCTGTGGCCGCTGATCGCTCTGCAGTCTCCGGAGAAAAGGACGCTGCCGCTGGTCATGGCGGCAATGGGCTCGTCCTACACGCCGGATTACGGTATGATGATGGCAGCAGTCGTGCTGGCGACGATTCCGACTGCGCTGATCTTCTTCCTGATGCAGAAGCAGTTTGTGGCAGGTATGACAGGTTCCGTGAAAGGATAAATATTATTGGAGGATTATGGAATGAAGGAGATACAAAGCAGCCTGGAGTGGCTGGAAAATCCGGAAGTGTTCGCTGTGAACAGAGAAAAGGCGCACTCCTCGCACCTGTTTTACGAGACAGAAGAGGATATGCTCACAGGAGGAGCGATGCCGCTGAAACAGAGCCTGAACGGGACATGGAGATTCATCTGCTCTCCGTGTCCGGATGAGAGGCCGGCTGATTTTTATAAGATGGATTACAGCTGTGAGGAGTTTGGGACGATACAGGTTCCGGGGCATATCCAGACGCAGGGCCATGACAGATGCCAGTATGTCAATACCATGTATCCGTGGGACGGGCGGGAGGAACTCCGCCCGCCCCATATTTCCCATACGGACAACCCGGTGGGGAGCTATGTGAAGGAATTTGAAGTGGATCCTGCCCTCAGAGGGAAGAAGATCTATATTTCTTTTCAGGGTGTGGAAACTGCTTTTTATGTATGGCTGAACGGAACGTTCATCGGATACAGCGAGGACAGCTTCACGCCGTCAGAGTTCGAGCTGACAGATGTGATACAGGGCGGAGTGAACAAGCTGGCAGTGGAAGTCTATAAGAGAAGCAGCGCGAGCTGGCTGGAGGATCAGGATTTCTGGAGATTTTCCGGAATTTTCCGCGAGGTCTACCTCTACGCAGTGCCGGAGATCCATGTAAGGGATATGTTCTGGAACGGCAGCCTGGACGATACATATACGGACGGCGTCTTCAGCCTGAAAGCAGAGATCGCCGGAGACTTGGAGGGCACAGCGGAGCTGATGCTGAAGGATGCAGAAGGCAGAGTGATTCTCTCGGAATCAAAATCTCTGTCAGAGACAGTCTGCTGGAGCGGAGAGATCCCCAAGGTCAGAGCCTGGAGCGCAGAAGAGCCGAATCTGTACAGTCTGTACCTGTATGTGCGAAATGAAGCGGGAGGAGTGAAAGAGATCGCGAGAGAATCTGTGGGATTCCGCCGCTTCGAGATGAAGGACGGCATCATGCTCCTGAACGGAAAAAGGATCATTTTCCGGGGCGTCAACCGCCATGAGTTCAATGTGAGAAGAGGGCGTTCGGTGACAGAGGAGGACATGCTGTGGGATATCCGGTTCATGAAGCGGAACAATATCAATGCGGTGCGGACTTCCCACTATCCGAACCAGAACCTGTGGTACCGGCTGTGCGATGAATACGGGATCTATCTGATCGATGAGACGAATCTGGAGACGCACGGAAGCTGGCAGAAAAACGGGACGTGTGATCCCTCCTGGAATGTGCCGGGCTCCCTTCCGGAGTGGGAGGCATGTGTTGTGGACCGGGCAGAATCTATGTTCGAGAGGGACAAAAATCATCCGTCGGTGCTGATCTGGTCCTGTGGAAATGAGTCCTATGCAGGCGAGGATATTCTGGAAATGTCCCGGTTCTTCCATGAGCATGACAGCAGCCGTCTGGTGCATTACGAGGGAGTATTCTGGAACCGGGAGTTTGACAGGATCAGTGATATGGAGACCCGGATGTATGCGAAGCCGGCGGAGATCGAAGAGTATCTGAAGGGAGATCCGGAAAAGCCATACATCAGCTGCGAATACATGCATGCCATGGGAAATTCCTGCGGCGGGATGAAGCTATATACGGATCTGGAGGACAGATATGACAAGTATCAGGGCGGATTTATCTGGGACTACATCGACCAGTCCATGCTGAAGGTCAATGAGCAGGGCGAGGAAGTGTTTACCTATGGAGGCGACTATGACGACCGCCCGACAGATTATGAATTCTGCGGAAACGGGATCGTGTTTGCTGACAGGAAGATCACACCGAAAGCGCAGGAAGTGAAACATCTCTATGCGCCGCTGCGGCTTACGCCGGACGAACATGGAGTGAAGATCGAGAACAGGAACTGCTTTATCGGAACGGATGGATATGTTTTTGTATATCGACTGCTCAGGAACGGTGAGTGTATATTTGAAAAAGCCATGAAGACGTCCGTCCCGCCTCTGAGCGAAGCGTATATCAGCCTTTCCTGGCCGGAGACAGAAGGGTCGGCAGAGTTTATATATGAAGTGTCGGCAAGGCTGGAGGAACGCACGCTCTGGTCTGAGCAGGGATATGAGATCGCATTCGGCCAGAAGGCGGTAAAGACCGGGAAGAACAGTGAAGTAACCTGCAGCGCTGATGCTGCAGACTGCGGTCTGAAGGTGATCCGAGGAGATGTGAATATCGGTGTGCAGGGGAAAGATTTCTCAGTGATCTTCTCACGGCCGGAGGGCGGCATTGCATCTCTTGTCTACGGCGGGAATGAGTATATCACGAGAACTCCGAAGCTTACCTTCTGGCGGGCGGCAACGGACAATGACAGGGGAAGCAGATACGGGTTCGACAGAGGATGCTGGATGACAGCGGGCATGCATGCGCGTACGAAAGAATGTCAGCTGACAGAAGGAAAGACATCGGTTACTGTGAAATACCTGTATGAACTTCCGAGTCCGTTAGCTGCTGAAGTGTGGGCGTCCTATACGGTCCTGGCAGACGGCAGCATCCGTACTGAGCTGAGCTGGGGCGGTCAGAAAGGGCTTCCGGAGATGCCGGCGTTCGGTATGGAGTTCAGGATGAAAGAGCGTTTTGGAAAATTCCGCTATTATGGATGCGGACCGGAGGAAAACTACCGCGACAGGAAGGAAGGAGCACGTCTCGGTATCTTCGAGGGGAGCGCAGAGAAAAATCTGACACCCTACCTGGTGCCGCAGGAGTGCGGAAACCGTACCGGAACCAGATGGCTTGAGGTGTCGGATGGAGCCGGAAACGGACTGAGATTTTCAGGAGAGATGCCGTTCGAGAGCAGTGTGCTGCCCTGCAGCGCGTATGAGCTGGAGAATGCGGCGCACCAGGAAGAACTTCCGAAGAGACATTATACATGGGTCCGCGTACTTGCGGGACAGATGGGAGTCGGCGGAGACGACAGCTGGGGCGCTCCGGTGCATCCGCAGTATCTGATGCCGGCGGACAGGGAATGGAGAATAGTGTTTACAATACAGAGACTGCGGTGAGAAAGGCCTCGCCCTCGCCGAAGAACTGCATCCGCATATTGTACTGGCAGATATTGTCATGCCGGTCATGGATGGAATTGAGTTTTCGGCGATATTAGGTAAAAAGCATCCGGAGATCCAGCTCATCATCCTCAGCAGTTATGATAAATTTGAGTACGTGAAGACGACTCTTTTAAATGGAGCGTCGGACTACATCCTCAAACCCATGCTCAACCCCGAGAGCCTTCTGAAGACGCTGAAGAAAGCGGCGGGACGGATCCCCGGTCTCAAACTGAAGCGGGTGGGGGAAGGATCCTGTGTTAATCAGCTTGAGCGCTATCTGATGGGCTTTGCGGACCGTCTGGATGAGACTGCATTTGCAGGCGTGTTCCCCAACACGCTCTACAGACTGCTTGCGGTGAACCTCAGGAGATGCTGTGACGGGAGGCGCAAAGAGTTCATTTCAGTCAAACAGAGGCTGGAAGTTTTTTTCGCTGACAGAACGCAGTACAGTGTGGTCGAAACATTCCTCCAGGAAGAGATCCTGTGCATTGTCATGAACTACCGTGTGAAAGACGACGCGTCGGCAGTGAGGGATGCGGATGAGATCACAGAGAGGATCAGGAGGCTTTATCCGTATGCTTTTTTTGTGCTGAGCAGAAGTTTTACCAGCATGCAGGAAATCCGTTATTACTATCAGCAGGATATCATCCCCGAGACAGAGAAGGGCTTTTATTATCCTGAAAAATATCTGTATGTTTCGGAGGCGTACCATAAGAACGGAAAGATGAAACGGTTCGAGTATGAGACATATACAAGCTGGCTTTCGTCGAAGGAGTATGGAAAAGCACTTAATCTGTTTGAGGATTATACGGAATATCTGTGTACACAGCAGATTGAGGAGGAGAAGCTGAAGAATCTGTCTAAGAATCTCCTGTATAATTATCTGATGGAGATCGAGAAGCTGTCCGGACAGAATGACAGCGTGCGGGAAACCTATTTCCGTCAGATCGCTGAGGCGCGAAGTGTCGATGACTATAGAAAAGTGATGAACGGGGTTTTCGCTGACCTTCGGGAAATTCTAAGTGAGAGACAGGGCGCGGAGGACCATCGGATACGGGAGATCAAGGATTACATAGACGAGCATTATCAGGAGACTCTGGAACTGCAGGATATTGCGGAGCGGTTCGGACTGAGCTACAGCTATCTTTCTACATATTTTACGCAGACTGCCAGGGAAGGCTTTACGGAATATGTGAATAAGATCAGGATACGCCATGCGAAGGAACTGCTGGAGCAGAAAGGACTCGCGATCTCAAGGATCGGTTCCATGGTAGGGTATACAGAGCACAGCTATTTCTGCAGAGTGTTTAAAAAGCTTACCCTGGAGACTCCGAGTGAATATCGGAGAAGGATGAAACAGAGATGAAAAAGAAATGTCATGTAAACAGCCTGCTTTTTAAGATCGTCTGTACTGTGATCATAGGCATCGTGCTTTTATCGGTGATGGAAAATATCGTGAATGTCATGTTTTCAAAGGCTGTATTTGTGAACAGCTTTGCACATTCACAGGAAAAGATCTTTGATCAGATCGACAGTGATTTTTATGACTTTTATAAAGATATGGCTGCGATCCTGAACGATGTCAGTTCAAGTGATGCGGCTGAAGCGTATCTGCATGGCACCGGCAGCGGGCTGGAGCGCATGAAACAGAGCTATGATCTGGAAAAACTGGTGAAGTCGTCCAGGCTGGATGAGTACTATCAGGCCAGCTTTTTCATGCTCTGTGAAAATCAAAACAGCTATCTGTATAGAAATACAGACAGGTTCACTGTTGACAAGCAGGAAATACTGGACAGCGCCGTGGCAGAAGAGGCGATGGCGGATCCCGGCCGGGTCATCTGCAGATATCTGGATAAAGGATTTTCCTCTGTCAACAGCGGGGAACCTGTCGTGATCCTTGCAAGGGCCTGGGCAGCGGAGGAGGGGAAGCCTGCGGACATGCTGGCCTTTATCGCGGTCAAGGAAGAAGAGATCCGCAGGATGTACAGCTATTTTACTGTGGAGACAAGCGATATCGTGATCCTGAATGAGGAGAATGATGTTATTTCATCAGATAACAGGGACTATTTTGATCCGGAAAGCAGCGAGCGGGCAGCTCTGAACAGGGCTGTGCGGGAGATGACGGAGCAGGACCTGCATCGGGCGGAATATGCGTCGGACGGAATCCACAAGACTTATCTGATGCAGCGGCTGCAGAATACAAACTATAAGATCATGGGAACAATCGACTTTGACGCGGCGTTCTGGGAAGAGTACCGTATCTGGGATGTGATCCTTATGACGATAGGAATCACGATCGCGACGGTCCTTCTAATCTTTGTTTTTATCAGGCAGCAGACGCGTCCGCTTGCCAGACTGGCGGAGACAATGATGAACTCAAAGGACAGGGAGTTCAAGGAACATGTGCCTGTCGTCGGGACGGATGAGGTGAGAGAACTCTCCGAAACATATAATCAGATGGTGGATGAGCTGGGCAGATATGTGGACCGGGTGATCAGTGTGGAGCAGGATAAGCGTTCCGCTGAGATCCATGCGCTGCAGATGCAGATCAATCCCCACTATATGTACAATACGCTTGCGAGCATCAAGTGGCTGATCTGGCAGGGAGATTCTCAGCGGTCTACAGCGGTGATCGATGCATTCATCTCACTGCTGCGCAACACGATCAGCAATACAGAAGAGTTTATCACGGTCGAGCAGGAGATCGACAATCTGAAAAACTATGTACTCATCAACCAGGCGAGATATGGGGATATGGTACAGACTGAGTTTTTCGTCCTCCCGCAGTGCCTGAAGTACAAAATTCCAAAACTGATTCTTCAGCCATTTGTGGAAAATGCGTTTTTCCATGGTTTCCCGGAAGGAAGGCAGGGAAGGATCCAGATTTTTGTCAAGGAAGAGGGCGAGAATCTGAAATTCGAGATCGTTGACGACGGAGTGGGTATGACCGCGGAACAGCTGCGGCAGCTGAGTACGGGAGAGCGCCAGAAAACGGAGCATTTCACAGGAATCGGCATAGGAAATGTGGATGAAAGGATCAAACTCATCTATGGTCTGGACTACGGGATCAATATTCTCAGTGAGGAGGGAAAGGGGACTACAGTGCTCCTTCTTCTTCGCAAGAATAAGGAGGCAGAGCAGACAGGAGAAAAGTAACTCCAGAATATGCAGCTTGCCTCAGAAAGTCCGCGCTGATATAATGTACGGCAAGGAGGAAAAAACGATGTCTGAGTATGTGATCACTACTGATTCGAATTCCGATGTGCGGCCGGAGTTCATCAGAGAGAATCAGCTCACGATCATCCCGCAGTACTATGCGTTCGGCGAGACGGTCTACGGTGATGAGCTGAACATGGAGCCGCATGAACTCTATGAGACGATGCGGAAGGGCGAACTTCCGAAATCGATGGCGAACAACCCGGCGGTGATCCGGGAGAGATTTGAGAGAATCCTGAAAGAGGGAAAGGACATCCTGCACATTGCATTCTCCAGCGCGCTCAGCGGGAGCTGCAATAATGTGGTGATGACGGCGAATGAGCTCCTGGAGGATTATCCGGAGCGGAAGATCATGGTCTTTGATTCCCTGAACGCATCCCTGGGGGAGGGCGTGTCCGTGTACCGCGGCATGGAGCTGTGGAAAGCGGGAAAGAGCATGGAGGAAGTGTACGATATTCTTCTGAAAGAGCGGGAGCATGTGAATGTACTTTTTACCGTGAACGACCTCTATCATCTTCAGCGGGGAGGACGTGTGTCGAAGACGACTGCTGTTGTGGGAAGCCTTGTGAATATCAAACCGATCCTTACAGTGACGGCGGAAGGAAAGCTGGAATCCTCGGGGGCTGTCCGGGGAAGAAAGAAATCTCTGAGGACGCTGGTCACCAGAATGGAGTCGGCGCTTGAACTGGATTCTTACGGGAAAGACCGCATGGTCTGCGTACTCCACGGGGACTGCATCGAGGATGCGCAGAGTGTGGCGGACCTGGTCAGGGAGAAAGGATTCACCAACGTGGTGATCAATGACGTGAGTCCCAGCATAGGAACTCACGCAGGTCCGGGAGTCGTAGGGCTTGTGTTTTACGGAAAGAAAAGATAGGAGAGAAAATAAGGAAGAAGCGGGAAAGTCCGGAAGGATATCCCCGCAGAAAAAAACGTCGTCCGGATGGGGACTGATGTGCCATCCGGGCGGCGTTTCTTTTATCTGAGGATTCTGTCCTGTCTGTAGTTTATTTCAGGATGCCGAAATCCTTCATTGCCTTTTCTAGGAGTTCTTTGTGTGCGGGCTCGATCTCTGTGAGCGGTGCGCGGAGCGGTCCGACTTCCCTGCCCATCAGGTTCATCGCTGCCTTCACCGGGATCGGGTTGACTTCGCAGAAGAGTGCGCTGCAGAGCGGAAGTGCATCCAGCTGCATCTTGCAGCTCTCCTTTGTCTCTCCGTTCAGATACTTGTATACCATGTCGTGTACATAAGCCGGCGCAACGTTGGAGAGAACGGAGATCACTCCGATTCCGCCGAGGGACAGAAGCGGAACGACCTGGTCGTCATTTCCTGAATAGAGGTCGATGTTCCCGTCGCAGAGATGCATGATCTCCGCCACCTGTCCGATGTTGCCGGAGGCTTCCTTGACACCTACGATATTGTCCACGTTCTTTACAAGGTGGGCCAGTGTAGCCGGCTGGATGTTGCATCCTGTGCGGCTCGGCACATTGTAGAGGATCGCCGGGAGCTTCACCTCGCTGCAGACTGCGGTGTAGTGTGCGATCAGCCCCTTCTGGGTGGCTTTGTTGTAATATGGCGTTACGAGAAGCAGTCCGTCCGCTCCGTCCTTCTCCGCCTCTTTGGACAGCTCGATCGCTGTTGCGGTGCAGTTGGAACCTGTTCCGGCGATGACCGGGATGCGGTGTTTTACACGTTCTACAGTGAAGCGGATCGCCTCCATGTGCTCAGCCTCTGTCATAGTGGCAGATTCGCCGGTAGTGCCGCAGATGATGATGGCATCTGTGCCGCCTGCGATCTGCTCCTCCAGTATCTCATCCAGTTTATCATAGTTGATCTCAAGATTCTCTTTCATCGGTGTGACGATGGCTACACCTGCTCCTTTAAAAATTGCCATTCTATCTTCCTCCTTGATTTGGCCTGTTGTCCGCGCGTCTGCAGGATCAGCGGTTATAGCTAACATATATGCAGCGCGCGGAGAGACTGTGAGTGAACAGTAAAAGAAACGGCAAGATGCGCCGTTCCAAAATATACTTGTCCGTATAGTTCGGATAGCTCTCCATCCTGCGATGACAGTCATGTCGTTCTTCACGCCATGCCCAAGGATAAAACGTCAGGCGTTTTGTCCTTTCGGCATTTTCCCCTTTCTGATGATTTCCTCTGTTCCTGACACATCCGTCACCCTACTCATGAAAAATGCAGCCTCTATCCTCGTTTCTGTATTTACTGAAATGATATCACCGAGTCAGGGGGATGTCAACCGCTTTTCAATAATGTCTCAACCCTTTGACATTTCCACTATTATATGGTAAGCTAAGGTTGCTTGAAAGTGTAAATGGCAGAATCGCATTTGCACTTTTTTTACGCAGTTTTACAGCAGTGCGTGGAAGAGATTGAATCATAGGAGGGTACATTCCCCGATGCTTGCATCGTAACTTGCTTAACG
>ERZ1643249.5059-NODE-5059-length-10717-cov-4.794785_pt1 | contig 10717 bp, 8 predicted proteins | sample MGYA00579263_ERZ1643249 | MGnify/ENA primary metagenome ERZ1643249 (study PRJEB29033, sample SAMEA4952264) | chicken gut metagenome | biome: Broiler Chicken; feature: Gastrointestinal Tract; material: Caecum | place: Ireland | collected 2018 | study: Broiler...
TGTAAGAGATAATATGGATAATAAGATGTCACTATGTGGTGATTGTGCGTTAGGACCTACAGAATGCCCCAAAATAAGGGATATATCTAAAAAAATAATATCTGAATACCCATTTATAATTGATGGATATCAAATTCAAGATGTTCTTGAAAGTGAAGATGATAAAAAATACGTAGATAGTCTTGCAAATGTAAGCGAGTATGAAAAAACAATACGTAAGAACGGTTTTAGAGTAGAAAAATTCATTGTACATAAGTGCGCTAAATACCGTAGAACAAGATAGTTATAACAAAAACACCTTAATGGGTGTTTTTGTTTGTAAAAAGAAACAATATATAATATAATTAACATAGGTGATACATATGTTAAAAAAAAATATTCTTATTGCATCATATAATTTAGATTTTGGTGGTATAGAGACTTCTTTAATTAACTTACTTAAAAGTTTTAATTATGATAAGTATAACGTAACACTTGTGCTAGAAGAAAAAAAAGGAGTGTTTTTAAAAAGCGTACCTAAATGTGTAAATGTAAAAGAATATAAGGTTTGCACTTGTAAAAACATATTTGTAAGAAAAGTTATTAATTTAATTAATAGGATTATTTTTATTATTGGTAATTATAATAGGTATGATGCTTCTATTTGTTATGCAACTTATTCAGGTCCATGTGGTTTTGTTGCTAGAACATCATCTAAAAATAGCATTTTATACGTTCATAGTAATTATTATCAAGCGTTTAACAAAGACATTAATAAAACTAAATCTTTTTTTGATAATTTGAAAATTAATAAATATAAACACGTTATATTTGTAAGTAATGAATCAAAAAAAGATTTATGTAATATATATCCACAAATAAAAAATAAATCTGTTACTATAAATAATTTGGTTGATTATAAAACAATAGTAGAATTATCACAAAAAAAGTTAAACATAAAAAAAACACGTAAGCGAGTATTTTTATTTGTGGGAAGGCTAGATGAGTCTTCTAAAAGGTTGACCTTGTTATTAGATGTTGCTAAAAAATGTAATGAAGAAAACATAAATGCAGTATTTTGGATAGTGGGAAGTGGACCGGATGAAAAAAAATATAAAAACATTGTTAAAAAAGAAAAATTAAATAATGTTTTATTTTTAGGTGCAAAGAAAAATCCATACCCATATGTCAAAGCATGTGATTATTTAATATTAACATCCAGATATGAAGGCTTTCCAGTAGTTTATAATGAAGCAATAGTACTTAATAAACCAATCATTACGACCATTGATGTATCGGATGATTATATATCAATTCCAAATAGGTTTGGTTATGTCGTTAGTGAAAATGATATTTATGATAAGATAAAAGAGTTATCCACAAGAAAAGAGAAAATAAACGAAAAAGTTAATTTTGAAAATATTAATAATGAAAGAATAAAATTATTAGAACGAATAATGGAGAATAAAAGATGATTAAATATAGTTTTGTAGTACCAGTTTATAATACGAGTAAATATTTGAAAAAATGTTTAGATTCATTAGTTAAACAAACATTTAAAGATTTTGAAGTAATAATAGTTAATGATGGATCGACGGATAAAAGTAAGAACATAATATTAAAGTATGAATCTAAGTACGATAGTATTAAAGTAATTAATCAAGAAAATCAAGGCCTTAGTATGGCTCGTAATAATGGAGTTAAAAAAGCAAGTGGAAAATACATTATTTTTATAGATAGTGATGATTACGTAGAAAAGGATTTATTAAAAGAAATAGATAAAGAAATAGAAGATGTAGATGTTTTAAGATACCAAGTTATAACGGAAGACGAAAAGGAAGAAAACAAAAAAACATATAATGAAGAGACATTTGATATTATGAAAGGGTATGATGCTTTTAAATACATTGCTAATTATCATTTCGTTGAACCGGCTTGGTGTTACGTTTATAAAACCCAGTATTATAAGGATAATAAATTTAATTTTAAAAAGGACGTTTATCATGAAGATTTTGGACTTATTCCTTACGTAATTTATAAAGCAAGAAAAGTTAAATCTATTTCTTACGCAGGATATCATTATGTTACAAGAAAGGGTAGCATAATGAATAACAGTGATTATAAGAAAACGGTAAAAAAAGCTTTTGATATGTTAGAACAATATAAAATTATGAGAATATTTGCAAAAAACATAAATAGACGAAATAATTTGGATGACTATTATTTAAGTTATATATCAAACTCAGTTATTGTTAAAGCAAGAGAATTAAAAAAGGAAGAAAGAAAAATATATGCACACGAGCTGAAAAAATTAAACGTATTTGACGGAGTTTTAGTGGATACTAAAGTAAGAAAACTAAAGAAAGCTTTAATGAAATTTAACTTAGGATTATATTTAAAGGTGGCAAAATGATGAAGGTATCAGTAATAGTACCAGTTTATAATACTGAAAAATATTTAAGAAGATGTTTAGATAGTTTGGTTAATCAAACCATAGAAGATATTGAAATAATTGTTATTAATGATTGCAGTCCTGATAACTCTAAAGAAATACTAAAAGAATATGAAAAAAAATATAAGGATAAGATAAAAGTTTTCCACAATAAAACTAATAAAGGAATTGGTTATAACAGAAATTATGCAATTAAAAAGGCAACTGGAGAATATATAGGATTCGTTGATAGTGATGATTGGGTAAATGAAACAATGTATGATAAGTTGTATAAAAAAGCTAAAGAAGATAATTTAGATTTAGTTTTATGTAACTTTCATAAAATGTTAGAAAAAGAAAATGATTTAGAAGAAATTGCTTCAAGTGAAATTTCTTATTTTAAAAATACTAATTTAAAACAAACACCAAACCTTTTATTAGATGTTGAATTAGCACCATGGAATAAGTTGTATAAAAAAGAGCTAATAAAAGAAATTGCTTTTCCAGAAAACTTAAAATACGAAGATACGGTATTTGTTTTAAAAGCAATGGCAAGATCTAAAAAAATAGGTATGGTAGATGAGAAGTTAAATTATTATTTAGTAAGAAGTAAAAGTGAAACAACCGTTATGAATAAAAAGGTTTATGATATTTTAAAAGTATCAAAAATGATGATTGATGAGTTGAAAAGCCACGATTATTATAATGATGTAAAAGATTATGCGGAGGCCATGACAATAAGAAATTTGTTTAGGTACACGCTTCAACAACGATATCAAAAAGATAAAAAATTAGCAAATGGATTTATTGATGATGCATTTAAATTTTTAAATGAAGAATTTCCAAATTGGAAACAAAATAAAATTTGGAAGAAAAGAAACATTCTAAAAAGAATGGTAGAGCAAAGTAAATTACTTACAAAGTTATATGTTAGCATATAATTTTGCAAGTCTTTTTTCTTTTAAAAACAAAATATATATGTTATAATTTAATTAAGTAATGATTATAGAGGTGTATTTATGACTAAAACAAAAGCTATATTTAGTAATTTTAAAAGATATTGGTTTTTAATGACCCAGTTAATTTCAAGGGATTTTAAAGTAAAATATAAAAGATCGGTTTTAGGGATTTTGTGGAGTTTACTTAATCCTATTTTAACAATGGCCGTTATGGCGGTTGTTTTTTCTCAAATGTTTAGGTTTAAAGTTGAAGGAGTAAACTACATAGTTTATTTGATGACTGGTATAATTATGTTTAATTATTTTTCACAGGCTTCTAATATGGCTATGACATCAGTTGTAGAAAACTTTCCTTTGATTAATAAAGTATACATTCCTAAATATATATTTCCAATCGCAAAATGTTTATTTATTGGGATTGATTTTACTTTAACTTTAATTCCATGGTTAATTATTATAGCATTATCATATTTTGGCTTGGGTGGTTATACTTGCCATTTTAATTGGTATTATTTGCTATTACCATATATTTTTTTCTGTATGTTTTTATTTACACTAGGAATTGGATTTTTCTTATCATGTATATCAGTATTTTTAAGAGATGTATGGCACATATATGGTATAGTTTTAACTTTATGGAACTATTTAACACCAGTGTTTTATAGTATTGAAATACTACCTGCAAAGTTACAAACACTTATGCATTTTAATCCTATGTATCAGTTTTTAACTGCAGCAAGGAGCATCGTTGTATATGGACAAAGACCTTCGTTTACAACGCTTGGTATTTTAGGCTTAATCGGTGTTGTAACACTTGCAATTGGTGCATTTGTATTTAAGAAAAAACAAGATAAGTTTATTTATTACGTATAGGAGGTATTTCATGATTAAAATAGAAAACGTTTCAATGAAGTTCAATCTTGAAATTGAAAAAGATTTTTCGATGAAACAGGCGTTTGTTGATTTATTTACTAAAAAGAAAAAAAAGAATAAAAAAAATGATGATTTTTGGGCTCTTAAAAACGTATCTTTTACCGTTGATAAAGGAGAAGTTGTTGGACTAATTGGTAGTAATGGAGCTGGTAAATCTACTTTGTTGAAAGTGGTAAGTGGAGTTATGAAACCTACTTCTGGAAAAGTGACGGTTCAAGGGGTTATTTCTCCTATGATAGAGTTAGGTGCTGGCTTTGATGGTAACTTAACCGCAAGGGAAAACATTTATTTAAACGGGGCTATACTTGGTTATTCTAAAAAGTTTTTGGATGAAAAATTTGAGGAGATAGTTGAATTTTCTGAATTAAGGGATTTTCTTGATGTTCCTGTTAAAAACTTTTCTTCAGGTATGACTGCTAAATTAGCTTTTTCAATAGCAACTGTTGTTAATCCTGAAATACTAATAGTAGATGAAATATTATCAGTAGGAGATATAAAATTCCAAGAAAAAAGTAAAAACAAAATGATGGAAATGATAAAGGGAGGAACCACCGTACTTTATGTATCACATTCCCTTCAATCAATAAAGGATTTGTGTACTAAAGTAGTTTGGTTAGAACATGGTAAAGTAATAAAAATAGGGGACACGGAACAAATTTGTGATGCTTATTATAAAGAACAAATGAAGTAGTGAGGAGCATAGCTAATGATTAATATAAAAGATAAATTTAAATTGAAAAAGAATGTTAAAATAAAAAAAAATAATGGCAAAATCACATTAGAAAATAATTCGGACAAAAAAGGTTTTGTTATATTTTCAAAAATAATTTATTGTAAAAATAAATCTTATAAATTAACTAGTAAAATAACAACTAAAACTGGTGAAGGTTGCCAAATAAAAATTTTAAATAAAAAATTTAGAGTTGTAGAAAATGCCGAACAAAATTCAGAGAATTTTTATAATAATATTAATAAAATTACAATGATTGGAATAACAGTATTACCACATACTATTGTTGAAATAGAAAAAATAAGTATAGATTTTGATTATAATTTAGATAATGAAATATTAAAAAAATTTAATGGTGATATTTTATTAATAGCCCCTGGCTATCCTAGTGAATTTAATAAATACAATTGTGCTTTTATACACACAAGAATGCAAGCTTACAAAAAAGAAAATTTAAAAGTTGATTTAGCAGTTGTAAATGAAAATTTTATAGATAAAACAATTTTTACAAAGTTTGAAAATATAAATGTAACTTATACTGGATATAATGACATAAGAAAAGTATTGCAAAACAAAAAATATGAAAAAATTCTTATTCACTTTTTCGATGAAAAATATGCTCAGATTTTAGATGCTTCTGATATGACAAATACAGAAATTATTTTATATTCTCACGGAAGTGATACTTTATACAGAGCTTGGGATAGGTTAAATACAAAATATTTTGATAATGAAACTATCATCCCTTATATGATAAGCAGTACGTTTAAACAACATGATGAACTTATAAAAAGATATAACGAAATGGAAAATGTAAAATTTGTTTTTGTTTCAAATTGGGCAAAAAACTTGAGTGAAAAATTAATTGGAATAAAATATAAAAATACAGAAATAGTTCCTTGTAATATTGATCAAGAAATATTTAAATATAAAAAGAAAAAACCTGATTCAAGAAAAAATATTTTCATACTTAGAAAATATGATAATTTAAGCACATATTCTATAGATATTGCTGTAAAGGTAATATTAGAGTTGAGTAATAGAAGCATATTTAAAGATTTAAATTTTTCATTTTATGGAGATGGAAATTTTCATGATGAATTACTTGCTCCTGTAAAGAAATTTTCAAATGTACATATATATAAGAAATTTTTATCTCATAAGGAAATAGCAAAAGTACATGCAGAAAATGGTATTGCTCTATTTCCTACTAGATTTGATACACAAGCTGTTTCGGCGTGTGAAGCAGCAATGTCAGGAAATGTTGTTATAACTTCATATGGAGTGGGTACCGAAGAATATATTAAACCAGAAATGGGTACTTATTGCGAAACAGAAAATATAAAACAATACGCTGATTTAATAGAAAAATTATATAATAATCCTGATTTATTTGTAGAATTATCTAACAAAATGCACGAATGTGTTTCTCAAACTTGTAGTAATGAAAATACTATACAAAAAGATTTAAAATTGATTTTAAAGAAAAATGACATTATGCCATTTAAATATAAGAAGCAAGTTAAAAATCCAATTTTAACAATAGCAATACCATCATATAATGTTGAAAAATTTCTAAATGCAGGAATACATAGTTTAATTGATATAGATAATTCGAATGAATTGGAAATATTAATAATAAATGACGGTTCAAAGGATAAAACCGCAAAAGTAGGTAAAGAGTTAGAAAAACTTACTAAAGTAGGTAATACTTCAATAGTAAAACTTATAGATAAAGAAAATGGTGGTCATGGTTCTACAATTAATAAAGGAATAGAATTAGCAAGAGGGAAATATTTTAGATTAATGGATGGCGATGATTATTTTATTAAATCAGAATTAGAAAAATTTATTAATATATTAAAAAAAGAAGATAGTGATATAATTTTAACAAATTACATAGCGGATTATGCTATTGATTCTATAAAAGTTCCTAATCATAATTATAAGTTTATGACTCCAGGAGTACAATACAAATTAGATAATATGGTGGGTTATGGTTATGGTTTTGAAGAATGGGGACCTTTGCTGTCTACTTCTACTTATAAGACTGAGGTTTTAAAGAAAGCCAACTTTAAAATAGATGAACACTGTTTTTACGTGGATATGGAATATAATTTTATAGGATATTTAAATTCAAATACAGTAAAATATTATCCTTTAGATATATATAATTATTATCTTGGAAGAGCTGGTCAATCTGTATCTGCTGAATCGTACAGAAGAAACTTTAAACAACACGAAAAAGTTACTTTAAGATTAATAAATGAGTATTACAAAATAGATGATACTGTTTCTGAAAATAAAAAATTATATTTGAAAAATAAGATTATTATTCCTCTTCTAGACGCTCAGTATTATATATTGACCCAAAATTTAAAAAGTTCGAAAGAATTTAGAAAATTTGATAAAATCTTAAAACAATATCCTGAATTTTATAATAATAGTACAGTTGCAAAAAAAAGAATAAAAATTCATAGAATGGCAAAAGGAATTTTAATGAATCAAATTGAGTTTCTAATAAAATTAAAAAATATATTTAAATAGTTATTAGCACAACCGTGCAGTATTTATAAAAAATATATATCTTTCACGGAGGAATAATGAATAAAATTTTTAGAAATATAAATAAAGTTAGAAAACTATTGAATGTTAACTTTGACGACATTATTTATTGTCAGAATAATATTTTAAATGAGTTAAAAAGTATTAATAACAAACTAGATAAAAATAATTATGAAGTTAAAAATCAAATATGCGAAATCAAAAATAATTTACAAAGTATTTATAAAGAATTTGATTATAGTAATTTAGAAATGAATAAATTGATTAAAAATGATTTTAATAAAAAACAGATTTTGATATGTGGTTTTTATGGTGCTATTAGATTGGGCGATGACTTAATGTTAGAAACTTTGTTGACGTATTTAGATAAAATTGATGATTTAGAAATAACTATAATGCTGTGTGATAAAAAAAACATAGATATCACTAATTATGGTAAATATAACTTCATTCATTATCCTACGAGAACTGATGATTTTAATATTATAGCAAAATATTTTGATGCTGTTATATTTGGGGGAGGAGCATTACTGGATGATTATGAATATAATGATGATTCTCCAATATTTAATTTAGGATATATTTTAATTAATCTTGCATTGGAATTTATAAATTTTAATAAAACTACTATTTTATATGGATTGAGTTCTAATAAGCAAATAAATAATAAACAATATATTAAAAAACTAAATTTAATTGCAGAAAAATCTTCGGTTTTTACTTTAAGAGATACAAACAGTTTTGAAACTTTAAAGAAATCTGGTATTAATGTTTCTAAAATAAAGATTGTAGATGATATTGTTTTATCAAATAAACTTTTAAATAACATGGTAAACAAAAAGTTTGATAAAATTAAGTTAGGGATTGTGTATATTTGCAGTAATGAATACTATAGCCATTTATATGAATATACAAAAAATATTATTAATTATTTAGAAAATAATAATTATGACTATGAGCTTACTTTTATACCTTTTTATAATCATTTGAATAATGATGAAGAATTGTATAAAAGGTTGGTAAAAGATTTAAATAATAATAAATTATTCATTTCATCAATGCCAAAAAAATATGAAGATATAAAAAATATTTTTGAAAATCAGGAGTACATAGTTAGTATGAGATATCATGCAACTCTTATGGCGAATTTCATGAATAAAAATGTTTTATCAATTAATTTTGTAAATCATAGACACTATTTTAATAAAATTGATTATATTTATAGTAATTATAATTTTGAAAGAAATAACTTTGATTTTACTTCTGAACTCAAGAAAGATAATTTAGACTTATTGTTTAGTAAACATAAATATAAGAAATATGAAAAAATTTTATTAAAAGCTCAAAATGATATTGTATTGTATGTGGTAAAAGAAATAGAAAAAATAAGAAAGAAGGATTGTAATGAAAACTAAATATTTAATAATAGGAGCAGGTATTTCTGGGCTTACTTTTGCAAATTATGCAAAAAAAGATTACCTAGTAGTTGAAAAAGAAAAAGAAGTAGGTGGATATTGTAGAACAATTAAAAGAAATGGATATGTTTGGGATTATGCTGGACATTTCTTCCATTTTAATACTGAAGAATTTAAGAAAAATTTCTTAAGTAAAATGCCAAAAGAAGATATTATATATAATGATAAATGTACAAAAATCTTATATAAAAATAATTTTATTGATTTTCCATTTCAAACAAACATTCATCAATTAGAAAAGCAAGAATTTATTGATTGTTTATATGATTTATTTAATAAAGAAGAAAAAGAACATTATGATAATTTCCTTGATATGCTTTATGGGAAATTTGGTAAATCAATAGTGGAAAAATTCTTAAAACCATATAATGAAAAGTTATATGCTGTTGATTTAACTAAGTTAGATGTTGATGCAATGGGAAGATTCTTTCCTTATGCAGATAAAGAAGCAATAATTAATAATATGAAAAATAGTAAAGTTAATTCTTATAACGCTAGTTTCTTATATCCTAAAAATGGTGCAGCAAGCTTTATAGAGATTTTATATAATGAATTAGATAAGGAAAAAGTTTTGTTAAATACTAAGGTTACATCATTAGATTTAGATAATAAAAAAGCAACACTATCTAATGGTGAAGTAATTGAATATGAATATTTAATTAATACAATGCCACTTAATCATTTCTTAGAATTGATTGGAGGATATAACGAATTATTATCAGAAATGTCATATAATAAAGTTTTGGTATTTAATTTAGGATTTGATAAAGCTTCACCTTTATGCCAAAATGAACATTGGCTTTATATTCCTTCTAAAGAATGTAATTATTATAGGGCTGGTTTTTACAATAATATATTAGGTGAAGAAAAATTAAGTATGTATATAGAAATAGGTTATAATAAAGATGAAAAAATAACTAAGGAAGAAACGGAAAAACAGCTTGATTTAACTTTAAAAAATTTAAAAGAGTCTGGTATTATAGATGATAGTATGAAATTAGTTGATCACGAAACTATAATAATGGATCCTGCTTATGTACATATAGAAACAGAAACAACTAAAAAAATTGATGCTTTAAAAGAAGAATTTAAAAATAAAGGCGTTTATACTATTGGAAGATATGGAGCATGGATTTATAATTCTATGGAAGACTCTATGGTTAAAGCTAAAGAATTAGCGGAGAAATTAAGTGAAAAATAATTATATTATCTAGAGGAGATTATAATAAAAAATCATGGTTTACTGGATATATATAACTTAAAATTTATAATAATAAAAACCAAAAGAAATCATTTTTTGTATAAATAATAACAACTATACAAAATAAAATCATCGATTTTAATAGAGGGTCAAAATGAAAAAAATAAAAAAAATATTTAAAAATAAAGCAATAATTACTTTCTTTTTATCTTTAGCGTTAGGAACAATTATTATTTTACCTAATATAATTGCAGGCGGAGGTATGTTTTGTTTAGTTGAAGATTTTAATGCACAACAAATTCCTTTTAATATAATGATAAATGATTCTATAAAGGAAGGAAGCATATTTTGGACTTGGTATAATGAATTAGGAAGTAATTTTATTGGTACTTTTAGTTTTTATAATTTGTTTAGCCCTTTTAATATAATTGGATATTTATTTCC
>ERZ1643249.5060-NODE-5060-length-10717-cov-4.782123_pt1 | contig 10717 bp, 11 predicted proteins | sample MGYA00579263_ERZ1643249 | MGnify/ENA primary metagenome ERZ1643249 (study PRJEB29033, sample SAMEA4952264) | chicken gut metagenome | biome: Broiler Chicken; feature: Gastrointestinal Tract; material: Caecum | place: Ireland | collected 2018 | study: Broiler...
TAAATTCTTGAATATTTACACTATTATCTGCATGTTTTCCACCATTTAAGATATTCATCATTGGAACAGGTAAAGTTTTAGCATTAACTCCTCCAAAATAATTGTATAGGCTAACACCTAAACTTTCAGCTGCTGCTCTTGCAACTGCTAAAGATACACCAAGTATAGCATTTGCACCTAATTTACCTTTATTAGGTGTACCATCAAGTTCTATCATTGTTTTATCTATTTCAACTTGATCTAATGCATTCATTCCTTCTATTTCTGGTGCGATAATATCATTAACATTATCTACAGCTTTTAAAGTTCCTTTTCCTAAATATCTTGATTTATCTCCATCTCTTAATTCAACTGCTTCAAAAGCTCCTGTTGATGCTCCAGAAGGAACTGCAGCACGTCCAACAAAACCTCCTTCAACTTCAACTTCTACTTCTACAGTTGGATTTCCTCTTGAATCTAGAATTTCTCTTGCATAAACTGATTCTATTTGTAAATATTGTTTCATAAAAAATTCCTCCTTAATTTTTATTTATATATTAACTACAATGTAAGTTGTAGAAAATAACTTAAATTTTATTATCCTTTTTTAATGAATTTTTAAATTCTTCTACAGTTTTAGTAATACTTTTTTTCTTATTAATATCTTCAATAGAATTAATTCTATCACTATTTTCCTCATGATATTTTATAATATTATCTAGTCTTCTAATTTCATCATCTATTTCTTCTATTTCTTGCTCACTTTTTCCTACCTTGCTTTCCTCTGCTATCTTACGCGATTTTGTAAGGTATAAAATATCTTCATCTTTTTTATATCCTTCTAATACATCATCTAAACTTTCTTTTACGTCATATTTATATAATATATCTTCAGATATACTTCTAGCAAGTCGACTAAAATCAGACCATGAAATATCCATCTCATCATTTCTTCTACTATAATATCTAAATATATTAAAAGTTAAATTATACATAAGAGCGCTAAATCTTTTTGGAGTTATTTCCTCTTTTAAAAGTGCCTCTTCTAATTCTTTTTGTAAATCAGATATATCATCTTTTATTTTTTTTATAGTTATATCTACCATTCTATTATGTTTTATCTTTTCTTGTTTTTCCTTTTCTTTTTTCTTTTTATCAAGTTTAGTATATTCATCTTTGTCAATTATTACAAATCCTCTTTTTCCACATTTTGGACACTGTCCCTCAAGCAACATGTCCTTTACTTCCTGCATTTTATCTGCAGGAATTTTCACATTTGACTTCATTACAAAATCACATTTTGGATTAGAACATTTATAATATACATAATCTGGTTCTTTTTCTTCTTCATCTTCTATTTCATCTTCAGGATGTGTTATCATGTATGTATAATAATCAGAATCTGTGTCGAAATCTTTTCTTGTTTTTCTTTCTTCATCTTCCATTTAACACCACTCCACTAAATTTCTACTAAACTTTCACCAGTCATTTCTTCTGGTATTCTTTCTCCCATTAATGTAAGAAGTGTTGGAGCTATATCACAAAGTCTACCATCTTTTAAACTTTTTACTCTATTTGATACTACTATAAATGGAACATCAAATGTTGAGTGTGAAGTTATAGCTTCTCCTGTTTTTAAATCTAACATATATTCACAATTTCCATGATCCGCCGTAATTATTGCTTCACCATTTACTTCTTCTATTTTGGAAATTACTTTTCCTACACAATCATCTAGTGCTTCTACAGCTTCAATTGTTTTTTCCAAATTTCCAGTATGTCCTACCATATCTCCATTAGCATAATTCATTATAATTACATCATATTTTTTTGACTCTATTGCATCTAATGCTTTTTGTGTTACCTCATATGCTGACATCTCAGGTTTTAAATCATATGTTGCAACTTTAGGAGATGGTACTAAAGCTCTATCTTCTCCTTTATATGGTTCTTCATTTCCACCATTAAAGAAAAATGTAACATGAGCATATTTTTCTGTTTCTGCAAGTCTTAGTTGCGTATATCCTAAGTTTGATATATATTCTCCAAATGTATTTTTTAATACTTGTGGCTTGTATGCAACTAAAACATTTTTTATACTTTCATCATATTGTGTCATTGTAACAAATGTTAAATTATTTATCTTTTCTCTTTCAAAGCCATCAAAATTATCAAGTACAAAAGCTTTTGTAAGCTCTCTTGCTCTATCTGGTCTAAAATTAAAATATATTACTGAATCATTATCTTTTACAGTAGCTAGTGGTTCGTTGTTTTCATTTGTTATAACTATAGGTTTTACGAACTCATCAAACTCTTGTGCCTCATATGATGTTTCTATTGCCTTTTGTACTGTTCTAAACATATTTCCAGTACCAAGTGTCATAGCATCGTATGCAAGTTTTACTCTTTCCCATCTATTATCTCTATCCATTGCATAATATCTTCCAACTAAAGTTGCTACTTGACCAACACCAATCTCTTTTGCTTTTTCTTCTAAAGACTTTAAAAAGTCGATAGCTGATGTTGGAGCTGTATCTCTACCATCTAATATTGCATGTACATATACATTATTAATTCCTTCTTTTTTTGCCATCTCAAGTAGAGCAAATAAATGGTCTATATGAGAATGCACACCTCCATCTGATACTAAACCTACGATATGTAAATTACTATTTTTTTCTTTTACATTTTCCATAGCCTTTTTTAATTCATTATTTTCAAAGAATTTACCATCATTAATCTCTTTAGTAATTCTAGTTAATTCTTGATATACAATTCTACCTGCACCAATATTTGTATGGCCAACTTCTGAGTTTCCCATTTGACCTTCTGGAAGACCAACAGCCATACCACTTGTTGCAACATAAGTATTTGGATATTTTGAAATATATTTATCTATATTTGGTGTATTTGCAAGTTTAAAAGCATTTCCTTTTTCTTCATCATTTAATCCTACACCATCCATAATCATTAATAAATATTGTTTACTTTTCATAATGTTCACTCTTCACTTTCTACTGCTTTACACAGTATATACATTATATCACTTTTTTTAATAATTTACAATAGCCACAAAATCATTTGTAAGTGATGCACCACCAACTAAAACTCCATCTATATTTTCCATATTTAATATTTCTGAAACATTATTTGGTTTTACACTACCGCCATATTGTATTCTAATCTTGTTTTCTGTCTTTTCATCATACATTTTTTCTATAACTTGACGTATAAATTTACACATATCTTCTGCTTGCTCTGCTGTAGCAGTAATTCCAGTTCCAATAGCCCATATTGGTTCATATGCAATAACAATATTCCTATTTACTTGCTCTTTTGTTATTCCTTCTAAAGCTTGTTTTATCTGAGCTTCTACTACTTCATACATTTTTTCTTCATTTCTTTTTTCTAATGTTTCACCAACACAAATTATTGGATTTATATCTTTTTCAAGTAGTTTTTTTACCTTTTTATTTACTATTTCATCAGTTTCATAAAAATACTGTCTTCTTTCACTATGACCTACAAGACAATATTTAACCCCAACAGAAGCTAGCATTAAAGGTGATGTTTCTCCTGTATATGCTCCTTTATCCTCAAAGTATACATTTTGTGCACCAAGTAAAATATTAGTTCCATCTATAATATCAGCTACTCTATCTAAAGCCATAAAATTTGGAATTAATACTACATCTGTTTCACTTGTATTTATTCTATCTTTTATTTCATTTACAAAGTTTTCAGCTTGCACTACAGTATAATTCATTTTCCAATTTCCTGCTATTATTTTTTTTCTCATAACATCCTCCAAAAACTAATTTTTAATCACTCTTCCAGCTATATCATCATCACTTATCCAACTTGGTTCTATAGACTTATCTGCAAATTTAAAAGTTATATTTCCGTCTTTATCTACATTCCATGTACCATTCCAAAATGTAGGTTTTTCCATTTCTATTATTTCAAAGTTATTACTTGCAAGTTCTTTATTTAGTGTATCTATAATATTAGAAAAGGAATTTTCATCTAAAGTTGAATTTTCTAATATATACATTCCTACTTTCTCTTGTATATTATATATATCTTGAACAAACCTTTCCTTTGCATCCTCACCTTGATATTTTTCTAAAAGTTCTGTTTCATATTTTTTTGCATTTAATGCTGACATATCTGTACTTTCATCTATCTTTATCTTTCTATTACATATAGCTATTATACAAACTATTATTATTAGCAAAAGTACTGTTATAAAAGTAAAAAATCTTTTCTTATTTTTTATTTTTAAACCACTTTTTTTATTTGTATTTACTTCTTTCATACCTAAAACTCCATATCCTATCTATCTTGTAAAGCTTCTATTCCTGGTAATTTTTTACCTTCCATAAATTCTAAAGATGCACCGCCGCCAGTAGATACATGTGTCATTTTATCCTCAAGTCCAAATTTTTCTACTGCTGCTGCACTATCTCCACCACCTATTATTGTAATAGCATTTGACTCTGCCATTTTCTTTGCAATTTCTTTTGTTCCTGTAGCAAATTTGTCATATTCAAATACTCCAACAGGACCATTCCATACTACAGTACCAGCAACTTCTATTTCTCCTTTATATAATTCTATAGTCTTAGGACCAATATCAACTCCCATATAATCATCTGGTATATCATCAATACTTGTAACTAAAGTTTTAGCATCTTCTGATATTTCTGTTGCAACTAGATTATCTACAGGAAGTAACATTCTAACTCCTTTGTCTAATGCTTTTTTTAATATCTGTGCTGCTACATCTATTTTATCATCTTCACAAAGAGATTTTCCAACTTTTCCACCTTGTGCTTTAACAAATGTATATGTCATAGCTCCACCTATAAGCAAAGTATCAACTTTATCAAGTAAATTATTTAAAACAGCAATTTTACTTGAAACTTTAGAACCACCTACTATTGCGACAAGAGGTCTTTTTGGATTATTAATTCCATTATCCAGTGCTTCTATTTCTTTTTCTATTAAAAAACCACATACTGATGGTAAAAATTTTGTAACTCCTACTGTTGATGCATGTGCTCTATGTGCTGTTCCAAAAGCATCATTTACAAATATTTCTCCAAGAGATGCTAGAGCTTTAGCAAATCCCATATCATTTGCCTCTTCTTTTTCTGTCATCCTAGTATTTTCTAGTAATACAACATCTCCATCTTTCATATTTTTTACATATTCTTTTGTATCATTACTTTCAATCTCTTTTAAAAGTGGTACTTGTTTTCCTAAAAGTTCACTAAGTCTTTTAGCTACTGGTGCTAAACTTATATTTTTCCCAGTTTTTCCAATATGTGAACAAAGTATAATTCTTGCATTATTATCTATTAAATACTTAATTGTTTTTAAAGATTCCACTATCCTTTTATCACTTGTTATTTTACCTGTTTCTTTATCAAGTGGTACATTAAAATCACATCTTACTAATACTCTTTTTGATTTTACATCTACATCCTTTACAGATTTTTTGTTTATCATATTAACCTCCAAATTCTAAAATAGACTGACTTAAAAAACATAAGCCAGCCTTTAATTTTTAATTATTTATTATCAACTTCATACATGTGAGCTATTAAATCAATTACTTTATTTGAATATCCCCATTCATTATCATACCATGATACTAATTTTACAAATGTATCAGATAATGCAATACCTGCTTTTACATCAAATATTGATGTATGTGGATCATGTATAAAATCAGATGATACTAAAGCTTCATCAGTCCAGCTCATTATTCCTTTTAAGTTTGTTTCACAAGCTTTTTTTACTGCATCTACTATTTCATCATATGTAGCTGGTTTATTTAAAGTACAAGTTAAGTCTACTACTGAAACATCTAATGTAGGTACTCTAAATGGCATACCTGTAAGTTTTCCATTTAACTCTGGAATTACCTTTCCAACAGCTTTTGCAGCACCTGTTGAAGATGGTATAATATTACCAGCTGCAGCTCTTCCGCCTCTCCAATCTTTATTTGATGGACCATCAACAGTTTTTTGAGTTGCTGTTGTTGAGTGAACTGTAGTCATAAGACCTTCTTTTATGCCAAAATTATCATTAATAACCTTAGCAAGTGGTGCTAAACAGTTAGTTGTACAAGATGCATTAGATACAACATTCATATCCTTTGTATATTCTTCATGGTTTACTCCCATAACAAACATTTTAGCATCTTTTGATGGAGCTGATATTATAACTTTCTTTGCTCCTCCAGTAAAGTGAGCTGATGCTTTTTCTTCTGTAGTAAATACTCCAGATGATTCTACAACATACTCCACTCCGGCTTCACTCCATGGGATTTCATTTGGATCTTTAAAATTATATACTCTTACTTTTTTCCCATTTATAACAAGATTATTTCCTTCTACTTTTATATCTGCATTTAATTTTCCATGGATTGAATCATATGTTAGCATATACTTCATATATTCTATATCTATGAAAGGATCATTTACTGCAAGTACATCTACATTATCCCTTTCTAGTGATGCTCTCATCACAAGTCTACCTATTCTTCCGAATCCATTGATTCCAACTTTAATGTTCATACAAATACCTCCTTTTGTACATTAATATTGTAACGCAACAATTTTAATATTTCAAGTATAAATACAAAATTTGCTATTTTTTTCATATTTATATTATATAGAAAGTTTAAATATTTATTTTATTATCTTGCTTTTATTCATTAGGTTCATAATTCCAAATATTCAAATGACCCTTTGCATAAACTGATGGGGTAAGTGGCTCTATATCTTCTAATATCCAAGCATACCTTCCTAATGAGTACTCCCCACATAAATATTCTTTTTTATTTTCCTTAATCTTATTTATAAATTCTTGATCCATATATATACAATCAACTAATTTACATTTACATATAATATTACCATATCCCATTGGAATATTTGGTATTAATTTTAAAAGTTCATTTATATGGCTATCATTTGTTTTTATTTTTCTACTGCTTGCATGAATATATAACTCACCTCTATATGATGTTTTCCAACTTCTTGTTTCAATAAATTTCTGTTTTTCTTTTATAAGAGTTGCCCAAGGCTCAATTATACTTAAGACTTTCATAAATTCCACCTACTTTTTATTTGATTATTTTTTTAGTTTGTTAATCAAATAATACCATAATCATATATAATATTCAATATTTTTTATTATAAACTTCTCTTAATACACATAAAAAATCCCATATACTAAAAAATCACTTCCATTAGTATTAATTATTATATTTAAATATAATACTAATAGAAGTGATATATTCTATTCCAAGATGGCACTTTTTATTTTTTCAAGTGCCTCATTTATTTTTTTTGCACTTGGAATTTGTGTCCCATAAAGGTAAACACCTCTTAAATATTCCACAGCACCACTTGCCATGGGATATTCTTTCTTGATTCTAAACAGTAAGGATAAAAGCGATTCATCCTTACCATAAATTTTTACTAGCTTTTCTCTTACCATTACATACGTAATGGTATTTTTCGAAGTACTCATATTAATGACCTCCTTTTTTATTATTTATTATTTTTTACAATAACATATTTTATCATTTTTATATGTTTATGTCAACCTTTTTAAAATTATTGGATAATAATCTATTAAATCATTTAGTATATCCACAATTTTTTTATTTTCTTCTAAAAAAAGACTTTGTATAAGTTTTGCTACTCCATTATATTCTTTATAATTTGAACCTAATATTATAATAAGAGTATTTAAACTTTCTTTCTCACTTACTTTCTCTCCCTTTGATATTAAAAAATTATATATTAATTTTTTATATTCTTTTCTAATATAACTTAATATTTGTCTATATTCTTTATTATCTAATAATCTTTTTATATATACTTTATCCATAAAATCACCTTACTTTTTTGTCTCTTCCTGGTACAAAGGATTCTGCAATACCATTAGTAAGTTGTCCTTGTATTATTTCTATTGCATCCAAATCATGTATTTTCATCATTATACTTCCATCATTTAAATTTTTTATTTGCTTTTTTTCTTTATCATTATATTTTCTATAAAAAAGTCCATCATCAAATCTTTTATATGTTCCATTTCTTACTTCTACATTATATCTTTCTTCATAATCTTGTATAACATCTTCATTTACATGCACTTTTACTGGCGCCGAAAAATCCATTAAAGCTATTGTTAGTACCTTATTATACATGTCCTGTTCTAATTCATTTTTTGAACTTTGTGTTAAATCATCTTTTATGGCTACACCATACTCTTTATCCTCTTTTTTTTCTGCTATTTCTTTAAAAGCTTTTTCAATAAAAGCAGTTTTAGCACTGTATAAACTTTGTTCAGCTGCAGCAAGTCCTAAAAAGCAATATACATCTTCCATAGAAAAATTATACTTGGAATTACTATTTATCTCTTTTAACTTTTTAGAAACTAGTTTGTATGACTCAAGACTTTGTAATGTACTTTCATCATAATCTCCATAAATATAGCTATTATAATCTGATACATAGGAATCACGCAAATTATATTTTTCGTTCTCATCATCTTGAAAATTAGAAAGTAAGCAATCCCTTTCAAATTTTTTTAACTTTCTATATATTCCTGAATGTGTTACAGTACTCTTTTGCTTTTCTAAAATTTTTTCTATTACACCTGACATCATTACAGAAACAACCTTAGCTGCTTTATTTGACCAAAAAATTCCAAACGTTGCTTTTTCTAATTCATCCATATTTTTGTTTTCAAATGCTGCGTCGTACTTTTTTCTATCAATTAAAAAAGGATTTTCATAGTCATTAACATATTGCTCAAAAACTTTTTTTCTTAAAGTCATATTATGTTTTATAGCATGCAGATTAAAATAATCAACTCTATCTAAAATTTCTTTTTTTATTATTCTGATTACATTAGTATCTTTTCCCATTATATAATCTTGAATTTCTAAATCAACACTTTCACCTATTTGACTAAATATAAAGCAAAGTAATTCTTCATTACTTGGTACAACTTCAATTTGAGCTATATATCCATTTAAAGTTCCATTTCTTTTTAAATTGTTTAATATTTGTACATATTCTCTCTCTCTTTTTTGCTTATTTATAGCCACCATATATCACCTAATTTTATTATATACCATCTATTTTTTTATTTCAAGCAAATACAGATATAAAAATACACATAAGCATTTCTATATATAATTAAAAATACTTATGTGTACATATTACTATTCAACTATCATATTTGGATTAAATGTTACATCTGTTTTTAATTTATCATTGTCTTCTTTTTTACCAGGTTTTAAAATTGGTAAATTCTTTATTACTAATTTATATTTTTTAGAATCTTTTTCAAGTTCAAATACATTTATAGAATTTTCTAATGTCTCATCTAAATGTTTTAACTCTGTTGTAAAATACATTTCTTCATCCTTTAAATACATTCCAACTTTCTTTATAATTCTAAATATTTCAGCTATATGTTGTATATCTTCACCTACTATAACAAGTTGTGGTTTATCATAAAATCCTGCATCATTTCTAGAAAAATTTTCATAAAAATCTGAATATAATTGTACTTTTTCTGCAAACATATTTTTCCAATCTTCATTTCTTCTTACAACTTCAAATATAAAATTGACATCCTCTGTTCCATCTTTTAATGTTACCATACCGCCTGTTGGTTTAAATTTTACGTTATATTTTTTAGAATACAATAATACATTTGGAGTCGTAGAATAAAATGCAGCTACTTTTTGCATATATGCAATTATTATTTGATTTCCAGCAAGTTTTCTTTTTACAGCATATGCAGGTTTTGTATTATCTGTTGGTTGCCAACTTGTAGGGATATTTCTTTGCTTTAATATGTATGTAGCAATTTTATCCATAGCGTAAACTCTATATGAGCTCTTTCCAGCTTCACTTTGGAAATAATAACGAGCTATAACTTTTGACTTTGTTAAATCTTCAAGCCACTTTGCCACTCTATTTTGCTTTTTATCTTCTTCTATATCATCTAACTTACCTCTTAAATCAAGTATTTGAGTTACTTGTCTAGAAGTTACAAATCCGAATTCATTTACTACTTCTAATGCTTTTATATGAGATTCATTTATATATCCCATATCCATTTTAAATACCACTTGATTTATTGATGCAAATCCTTCCTTTCCATCAAAAACTTTTACTTCGTTTTCCCTTACAGCAAAAGGTGAAACCGCAGTTTTTACTTCTTTATCATTTACCATTTTCATCGCTCCTTAAATTTTAATTTTGAAATTTAACTTTAAAATTGAATTTACATTCAATCTAATTTTGTAGGAAAAAACCTACTTTTATTATTATACACCATATCTATTTTATTTTCAAGTATTTTTATGTAAATTTAATCTTTTTTATTTTGGAAAATATAAACAAATATATTTACATAAAATAATTAATATGATATAATACAAAAAAACATTTAAACTTTGAAATAATTTTAAAAGGAGGAAACAGTATGGAAATTATACTTATGCTTATATCTGCTATCTTAGGACTTGCCTGGGAATGGATAAAACTTGCTTGGAGTTTTAGGCTTATTCGGTGGGCATGCTATTTATACATAATATATAAAATTTGTGAATTTGTGTATTATGTTATACTAAAAAAGAAAGATTAAAAAATAGCTCTGATTTATATCAGAGTTATTTTTATATGCAACAAGCATT
>ERZ1643249.5061-NODE-5061-length-10716-cov-18.181972_pt1 | contig 10716 bp, 14 predicted proteins | sample MGYA00579263_ERZ1643249 | MGnify/ENA primary metagenome ERZ1643249 (study PRJEB29033, sample SAMEA4952264) | chicken gut metagenome | biome: Broiler Chicken; feature: Gastrointestinal Tract; material: Caecum | place: Ireland | collected 2018 | study: Broiler...
ACCTACGATACTCTCTTCCACTCATGTGTGATTTCTCTAGTCGTTGAACGTTATTTACTTAAAGTAAATCTTCGCTTCTGATTTCCTACGCCATTACACGTTTAGGTGTCCCAGAAATTAAAAGGGTTATCATATATAATTTCTTATATATGAGGCAAATCATTTTACCTGCTAAAGCCGACCTTACTTTATTAGCACTTTCTTCAAAATTAAGATTATAAAACGAACTAAAATCATAAACTAACTGTGTTAAATTCTTTGACATAATATATGCTTTATCTGATGCTACACCAAAGCCTTCTGCCATTATGTTAAATACACCCATATTACGCATCATTCCAGATGGATCTAAACCTAATGCAGTAGACACAGTATTTATCCACTCTTCTGCTGCTTCTGTACTTTCACCCATTGATACAGTAAATAAGTTTAAGTCTTCTACATATTTATTACTGCTATCAATAAATCCTGCTAATGCGTCTCCAACCCTTTGAGCTGTATAAGCTACTGCTCCAAAATTTAATGTGTTGGATATTCTATCTAATGCAGAAAAATTTTCTTGAGACTTAGATGTATAATTGCTTACTTTATTTAATTTGCTTGGTAATGTATTTAATACATTTCCAACTTTAGTAAGATTTGTTGCAAGCGGTGTTAATGCTGCAGATAAAGTATTTATTTTTTTAGTAAAATCTTCTATTGTCTTATCGTCAAGTTTGTCATTTATATCTGGTATGGATTTTAATTGATTAAATACTTTTCTTAAGTTTCCTACTTCTACTCCTTTTAAAGATTCAATAGAAGTACCAATGCTAACCATTTTCTTACTAAAAGCTGATGTATCAATTGTATTAAGTGAATTAACTCTTTTAGTTAAAGTATTAATAGCTTTGTTTACATTTCCAAAATTTGAAGAAATTTGTGGTAGTGATGATTGGAAGCTTTCTAAAGTTTGTTTAAGATTTTTTAATCCATTTGTTGCTTGTTGTGCTTCATAATCTATTTCAACGGATAGCTTATCTATTGATGCCTCTGCCATATTTAAGCCTCCTTAATTCCTTTTCTGTTTAATTTCCATATTTTTATTAACTTTCTTAGCCCAATTTTCAAAGAAAAGTTTGGCTTTTTCTCTTTCTTTCTTTACTTCAACTTCTTTCTCTTTTTCTGTTTTTTCATATAAAGGATAAGGCTCTTTTGAATATTTTAAAGCTTTAGTTCCTTTTTTAGAAAAGGCATGTAGCAATGGGGATGCATCTATAATCGCCTCATATACGTACATGCCTTGTAGCCATAATTGTTCATTTATTTGTTCTTTCCTTATTTTATAAGCTTTAAGATAGTATTTAGCAATCCAGCAATCTTCATACCAAAATTCTTGATAGCTCATACCTATTGCCATAAAGAAAGGACATTGTTCTTCAAAAGTTTTTGTATAGGAAGATAATTCGTCCTCGCTGGATTTATCTACATTATCTCCCAAGACACGTTTTTTTCATTATCCTTATCTTTTATATCATCACTAAGTAATGATTGGTAGCATTCATTTATCATATTTATTAAAGAATTAATTAATTTTGATCTATTAGGAATATTGTAAAGCATTTCATTTAATTTATCAATTGTCATTGATGAATGATGCATTATAAAAGCACCTTGAAATATAAGTGGTGTCATAGTAGCTGGTTTACTTGTTATTTCATTTGCATTAAATCCTAATGCTTCTATTGTTGCAACTGCTTTTCTGTTATATTCTAATGTGTATTCTTCATTATTATATTTTAATTTGATTTGCTTACTCATTATCTATTTACTCCTTTATTATTTATTTTTATTAGTCTCCTGATGGAGCTGCTGATGGAGCTGCTCCAGTTTCTGGTGCAGATGTTGGTGTTATATATACACTAATCTCTAAAACAGAGTCAACTGACGCGCCCGGTACACCTAAACTAGATGGCTCGCCTTGAAAATACCAACATTCTGTTATTCCCGGAATTTGTACTACAAACCAAGTAGCTTTATTTGAAGCTTTTGCTGTTTCATATTTACTTACCAGAGTTTCCCAAGCTTCTTTAAAATCTTCTGTTAAGTTTGCAGTAAATGTTAGTGCTGAACCTAAATCTTTTAATCCGGCAATATATGTTCTAAATTCTGTTTCATCAAGTGTTGTAGTTTCTAGTAATGATGGCTCTGGGTTTATTTCTGGTATTTCTTTTAATTCTGGAATATAAGTGTATCCAGTAGTAGGTTTAGTTCCAGAAGTTGATTCTACAGCATATCCAAATTTAATTCCAGCTGTACTTAATCTAACACTCATAATTTTTACCTCCTATATATTATATTTTGTTTTAAAAATAAACAACATTCATATCTATTTATATATCTCATAATAGTTCTATCTTGACTTATTGGTTGTAAAGGATCGTCTCCTTTTCTTTCAAGTTTATATCTTTCTCCACCTAATAACTTAGATATTTTAGTTCCAAGTAGTTTTGCACTTCTTGAAGCATCTAATATTGTACCGTCAGAAAGTTCTGTAGTACTACATATGCTTTCTACTTGATAAGAAAGATTTGTAACTTGTTCGCCTTTATCAGTAGAATATTTTGTATTTTCACTATTTACTATTTCTGTTATTACAACTAATGGATAGCTTACCTTGTTAGGTACTTCATAATTTAATTTTACCATTACATTTTTAAAAGTATTGTCTTCTTTAAGATAATTTATTATATCTTCTTTAATTTGATTTTCAATACTGCGTAAATCTAAATCTTCGATAAGCTATCCCTCCCTTTTTGTTTAATTCTTTTTGCTAGTTCATCTCGTATATATTGTGCTCCATGATACATTTGAGCAGATGCGATTTGACCATTTGAATGTACCTGTTTAGGTTTACCATTCTTATCCTTATGATAATAATTACTATTAGGATTTGTTGGCGTAAAAACATAATCGCCTTCATTAGTAAAATGATATACACTAGGTATTGGCATAGGATAAGGAGACTGTTTACCATAATTTCCATCTCCAAATTCATTCTCAAATACGTGGTCGCCTTGTTGAGATATTATAATTTTACCATCTTTTTCTTCAATACTAGTAGATGTAACTGTAGCACCTGTATCTACTGGAGTTCTAGCTTTAATAACATATATACTTTCATTTGCAACCTCTCTTATACCTTCTATAGTTGCCTCATTTATAACTTTTTCTACCAAATTTAATTTATTTAAAAGTTCCCCAAATGATTGTGAACTTAAACTTACTCTAAACTTCTTTGGCATTTTATACCTCTCTAATAAGTCTTTTGAAATTTATTTTTACGCTATTTAAACTTGCTTCTGGAATCGTATTAACTATATAATCAGCATCTTTACATAAAATATCGTATTCTTTTGGCGGCTTTTTATATATGTAGCATCTATCTCCTTGTGTAAATAGTTTACCTATTTCTATATCTACTACCGCTTGTAAATTTTCTGAATAATAATCTGCAAAGTTTAACGCTACTACTTGACTTGCTGTTGAATTATAATTTAATTTAACAAGCTTAGGCTCTTTAAATTTTGTTATACCATTATCATCATAGGCTTTGCATAAATAAATTTCTCTTTTGTTTCTTTTTAGAGTTCTCATATTTTACCTCACTAAGCTTTAATAAGCGGTGTTATTTCATTAAGTAAATCATCTGGATAGTCATTTGCACTTTGATAAACTCTATTTATTCCATTTTCTTGATGTGAAGTTTCACCTTCTGCACCCATTTTAGTTAGTGAATAAAGTGCCATTTTACAAATTAAATTTGAGTATTTTTCTTCATATTCTATTCCGTCTTTTGGTGTAAATCCACGTCTTTCATTTACAGCTTTAATTGCATCTTCTATTTCATCATAATATATATCATCATTAAATATTAAATCTCTTACTTCACATTTTCTTTTTAGTTTTGCGAATATATCTACTTTAGACATTTATTACACCTCCTTTAGAATATCTATTTATTTCCATCAGCTATAATTCCACTTTTAGGTTTATCTTCTTTAATTCCTAAAAGTTCTTTTGCTCTTTCTGATGTTATTAAGTTATAACGAGGTAATTCATATAAATATTCTTTAGATGGTTTCATATTTCCATTTTTATCAACTGATAGTTTATAATATTTTTTACCATTAGCTTGTATATAAACTTCTTTATTTACTTCGTATAACATTTGTAAAATTACCTCCTATTTCTTTTTATCTTTATTTTTTGTATCTTTTTCTTCTTTTGTATCTTTTACAATTATTTTATCTTCTTTTGGTATTCTTTTATCTTCTATTATCTTCCATCCAAATGGTTGATAATCTTGTTTAAAACTTTCATAGGGTATTTCTAATTTCATTCCACCATTAGTGATAACTACCATTTAGACACCCCCTTAAGCCACTGTAGCAATAAGGATTTTATCTCCATTTTCAAATGAAGGCATTACTGTTTGAGATACTTTTGTTTCTACATTTACAGGATCAGCTTTTTTCATTGTTGTAACTGCAACACCTACGTCTGTAATTTTTACATTTGCAATATTAGGACTTGAAAGCAAATCTGATTCTTCTGGTGTAGTTCCAAAACGTGTATAACCTAAAATTGTACCCGGCAATAATGTTACTACGTTTTCTGGAAAATATCTTGAAGCAGTTGCACCTTTTGTTTTTTCTGTTCCTTCTGGATAATATACATCATCATATGTATAAACAGTTAAACCTGTTAAATTTTTTATAGCTTCTTTTGCCATTGCACTAGTTACAATTCCAGTACCTCCATTTAAAGGATAAATTGAATCTCTTAAATTCTCATTTTTTACTATATAATTAAATGTTTTAGTAGCCATAATAGCCCTTGTTGGTGTAGAACCTGTATTCTCTTTTACTGTAGATATCCAAGTTTCTAAATCTTCTAGTGGATTTGAATTAGCGGTATCACTCCATTTGTCTGTTGCAGTAGATAAAGTAACTTTTTGCCATTCCTCTAAGCCGTAATCATAATCTTTTGCAACACCATTATTATTAATAGAAATCGCACCTGTTGAAATAAGTTGTGCTCTCATTTTTTCTCTTGTTGCTCTAGCGCCTCTTAAAAGTTCAATTTCATCATCAAATATTTCATTTAATACACTATCAATGTATTCTTGATTATTAGTTGCTAAAACCATATTTAAATTTTGTCTTAGTTCCTCATCAATTACTATACTTTCCTTAAAAAATGGAATTTCAGTTTCAACTTTATCGAATCCTTGTCTGCTTCTTGGTAATACATTTGCATCATAAGAACTTGCCCTAATTGCAATAGGTGCTCCTCTTCTACCCTTAATATAAGCTAATTTATTACTTAATTGTTTTTTAGATGGAAATAATTCTTCAAGCATAAATGTATCTGTATTAGGCATATTATCAAAATAAGCAGTAAGTGATTCTGCTGTTACAATATCAAAAATTGTCATATCTATTTATCTCCTCTCTTATATACTTTTCATAAATGTTATTTTAGTTAATGCTGTTTGTGCTTCTGTTACTGGCTGTGCAGTTGTTTCTATTTTATTTAAGTCAACAAATCCAAATACTAGCATTGTTGCATTTGCATCTCCGCCTGTTACATCTACGTCATGTAACAAAATACCTTGTGACTTACTTCCGTTAGTACTATCGTTTGTAACTTTTAAAACTGTTTGTCTGTTAGTAAGTACACTAGTATCTCCACCTATAGCTGTACCAGCTTTAATTATTTTTCTGCCATCAGAACCTGCAGATACTCCAGTATTTCCAACAATAACTGGAATTGAAAATGCTTTTTCTGGTGCAATTAATATTGATTTAGGTGTATCATAAGAAGTCTTTTTAACCATGTTTACAGTTGCCATTATTTATTTTCCCCCTCTATTCAAAAATTTTTGTACTTTTTTTGTTTTGTTCAAATACCTTTTGTTGTTTTTTTGCAAGTCTTACGCCAATATTTAAGTCTTGGTTTGCTTGCGAATCTCCTACTTGAATTGAATTAGTTTTGCTTATTTGTTCTTTCTTTGTATCTTTCTGCCCTTGTTCATAAGCATTTCTTAACAATTTACCTAGATAAGAACCAACAGCAGAATTTTTATTTTCATCTTCTAAAGTAATTGAATTAATAAATTCGTCAAACTCTTTGTCATCGTTTTTAATTCCCATTTTTTCTTTCATCTCAGATGTTGAAGCTACTAATACAGACTTGTTAGAATTAAATATTTTTTGCTTAACTAGTTGAGTAAGCTCTTCTATTTTTTTGTCTTTATCTTCAACTTCTTTTGCTCTTTTTTCATCATCAGTTAATCTTGAATTTAATTGACTTTGTAAATCTTGAATTTGTTTGTTTAATTCTTGCGTTTTTGTTTTTGTTGTTGCATCAGCAAAATCTTTTCTTACATATTCTCCTGATGATAAATCTGCAAGTTTTTTGCCTTGCAATGCAGTATTAATTTCGTCTACTGTCATTCCTTCTTTGTAATCTGTTCCTAATAATTCTTGTATATCCATTTTATATCCTTTCTCTATATCGTGATTATAGCACTTCTCTGTGCGAGATACGACTTGCGTTATAGCTCAGCAAGTTAGAGCAATTTTTTGGACGTGAATTGTAGTGCTTCTCTGCACGTGCCCTATATATAAAAAAAGAGTCAATAAATTATTTCTAACTTATTGGCTCTTCTTTAAACATTTTTGTTTCCAAAGCTCTTAAATTATATATTTTTTACACATTCTATTTTATCATTTTTAAAAGTAACATTTCCATTTTCTATTTTTATGTCAAATATATTGTCACATTTTGTACATTTAGATTGCAACATACATTTACTATTTTTATCTATTTTAAGAAGTTGTCTGTTGCATAACGGACATTTCAGTTTTTTCATCTGTGTCTGATTCATTTGCATTTGCATCTTCATTTCCTCCTGTATTATAATTTGAATAATACTTTTCATAATATTTTTCTCCTCTTGATGCAATTTCGTTTACATTTGTAGTTATATCTACTATGTCGAGTGCATCTCTAGGATCTAATGTCTCTGTTGCAATTAATGTAGAATATGCTTGAGCTTTTGTAGATAAATTATCATTTTTATTTCTACTAAATTTTATTTCTATATCTTTTGCTTTAATATTTGTTAACTTGTCATTTATATAACTCAGTATATCTAATACTATAACAAGTTGTTGTCTTTTGCCTTTTCTAAAGAATTTTTCTTTTGTTCTAGCAAGTGTTTCTAAATCTGCCCAACCATCTCTTAACTTAACTGCATCTCCGGTGTCACCACCGCCACCACCACGTGTCTTTCTATCTGGTATTCCAACAATTTTCCATAAACTTTCTTCAAGATATTCTCTTAAAGCTTTTGTTGTTTCTGGATTTAACTGTTGTGTTATATATTTTGCATCAGCATTCATTCCTTGTGGTGATTTTATTTCTATTATTCTATTTTCCTTTATCTGCTTTCTTACTTTTTCTCTTTCTTCTTCGTCATCACCTAATGTTGCATTAATAAAAACTAATAGACTTTGTACGTAGTTTTCTATATCGTTTACACTATCTGAACTTACCTTGTTTATCGCATCTAGTATAGTAAGTGCAGTTTCATAATCTCCTGTTAAGAAATGATTGTTCTCAAACACTGTTATAGGATTATCTTTAAATCCATGTTCCCCTAGATATTCAATTTGTTTATTTGCTAAATCTTTTATTATAAATTTATCCTTTTTAGTAAATACAGCATATCTAGTAATACCATCTTCGCCAGTATAATAAGTACAAGTTAAAACAATAGGTTCTTTTATTTCATGTGAGTAAACAACAAAAGTATTTAAAGGATTTAGATGAGATATTTTTATACCAGTTTCTGGATCATCTAAATAATCATCTGATGCAAGAGTACATTCGTATCCAATTCCACATATACTACAATATGTGGCTGTAATATTATCTTCAAGTGATGCTTCTTCATATTCTAGTATTGATACTAACTCTCTAACTTTTTCAGAATCTTCTATATTTTTCTGTACGTATTCTATATCTTTACCAAAAGTATATCCTACTACATCTCTTGTTATACTCTGTGCATAATTTAAAACTAACTTGTTATTTACTTGAGAACTATAGTTTGTTACTCTATTATATATATCATGTATTCCTAGATAATACATCACTAGCTTTTTCATATCTTTTCTATTTTTTTCGTGATATGTTAATGCTTGTGTAACTATATCTATAATATCGTTATTAGTTTCTGGTATCTTATCGGTATAAATTCTTTTTCTTCCTGATGGTACACCATATAAGTAATCTGATTCATATACTGTTGTCTCGTTCATTAATCTATTTACACCTCTTATTTTAACTTATATAACATAATTATAGCACCTTTTTTTATTCTTGTCAAATCAACGCATATTATTAGCTCTAAAAAGGTATTAAAAAGGCACTTTTATTATTAAGTAATGTAATTTAATTACTAATAAATAAAAATGCTTTATTTTGGCTATACTCCCATATCTTTTCTTGAACAACTACTACTAACTGTAGCATATATAACTTTTCCTAATACATTCGTTATTAAATTTGCTAAAGAGTCTGGTGCATCATCTTCTTGCTTGCCTTGTATATCTAAACTTTGTGAAAATCTTGACATACAACTCATAAACTTTCTATATTCTTGACTTTGCTTTTCTTTTGTTAAGAAATATAGTTTATAAGTATTATTATTTGTATCTGTTCCATCAATTTGAGAAGAAACGGCAAGTATTCTGTCAAGTTTTGATTTTATTGAAGGACATCTTTTATGTGTTATATTACAATGTACTCCTTCATTTTTTAAATCTTCTTCAATATCATTTGCAAGTAGATCGCCACCATTATTACCCTCAAAATGTACTCTACTTATTTTATGCTTCTTTATTTTTGCAACTGTTGCTGGTCTACTATATTTTATACCATTTTTTGTGTATATTACATCTACAATATACACATCTCTTCCATATACATATGCAATTGGCATTGAGTAATTATCTCCACCACCGTATGCAACGTCTACTGCTGCTACTACTCTATCTGGCTCGCCACTTGGTAATTCTGTAAAATAACTAAATTGTTTAGTATCAAATAGTTTACCTTCTCTATCCATTGCTACACAGAAAAACTTAGCCATTGCAATTATTTCGTCATCATCTCTTATTAATCTTTCCCAATGTTCTACTGTTTTCTCAAGTCCAAAATCATACATAAAATTAGATTCCGTTCTTTCTTCATTCATACATGGTACTGATATACTTCTAAACCAAGATTCTTGACTATATTTCTGTTTTAAATAACTTATATGGTCGTTTATACTCCACATAGTACCTATTACAAGTATTGGTACGTCTGCATTTACTAAACGGTCTTGTAACATACCTGTGTAGGCATACCTTATCTTTTGGCACTGGTCTGGATTGTTTGCTTGTTCTGCCGTCTTTATTAAGTCATCTACATACAACATTCCGTCAACGTGTATTATACCTGTAGCACCAACTTCAATTGATACAAACATTAAATTAGGTTCACGCTTCTTACGTTCTGTGTATATCATCTTAAATTCTGCACTATTTACTATTTCTGGAAAATCTGGAAATATCTCTTTAAATCTATATTCTGGACTTGTTAAGAAATCTAGTATATCTTGATAGAACCCAGTAACTAGCATATTAGCGTTTCCACCCATTAATGACTTACTTAAAGGGTTCATTATATACTGATATGCAAATGCAAATTCTCCAAGTACAGTATTATGTGTTACTATAAAATCATCTACCAGATATAAATGTTCTGGATGGTCTATCATTATACATCTACATTCTTCTTTTCCATAATATTCTATATTTGTAATATATCTTTTATATTGAGTTGTTTTATTTTTGTATTTTTTTAAGTGCTTTATACTTGAACAAGGCATAATATTATTTGAAAATGATATATTCATTCTATAAGCTAATCTACATTCAATTTTATTACCATATTTATCCTTATATCTACCCTGTTTTGTAGCTGTTGTTATTCTTCCTCCTAATGACTGTACTAGAAATTTAATATCCTCTGCAAGTTGCTTTGATACTGTTGTGTATTCGACTGTGCAACCGTTTTCGTTTATATATCCGTCTGTATCTATTAATCCTTGTAACAACCTAATTCTATCTTCTACGTTTGATAACAAGTAATCTTTAGGTATATATTTTTCATAGGAATATTTATTTATTAATCCTAAACTAATTAATATTTTTTTGGTATTACTTGTTTTATGACTTTGTTTATTACGTATTTCATATTTGATAGACTCGTTTTTTAGTCTTACTAAGCAATCATTACTAGGTAACAAGCATTCTACTTTTTCTATAATATCTTTCTCTGTATTAGTAAAATTTACTACACCATTTGTCAAACCACCATCACCAATTAATACTCCTAATACATAAGGATGTAATAATAATTCTTTTTTACTAAATTGTACTGGCTCGCAATAATCTATTGAATATTTATGCCTTATATTTCCGTTTTCAATAGTTTCATAATCTTTCATTATATCTTGTAATTCCATTGTTCTATATTTTTTACCATCACTTGCTTTATGTTTTTTATCGCCTTTTCTTTTTGTTCTGTCTTCTTTTGTTTGAACAGTCCATAAAT
>ERZ1643249.5063-NODE-5063-length-10715-cov-28.025985_pt1 | contig 10715 bp, 7 predicted proteins | sample MGYA00579263_ERZ1643249 | MGnify/ENA primary metagenome ERZ1643249 (study PRJEB29033, sample SAMEA4952264) | chicken gut metagenome | biome: Broiler Chicken; feature: Gastrointestinal Tract; material: Caecum | place: Ireland | collected 2018 | study: Broiler...
GGCTGGATCAGCTCGGATGGAGCGTTCTCCCCCATCCGCTGCCGCAGCCACTCCATGACCGTAAGGGCGGCAAACCGCAGACCATCCGCCGGGATGGTCTGCTTGTTGGACATGGCAGCGTAGAGCTGGTAGGTTGGGTAGATGTGATTTTGTAAGAGACGGACAACACGGGTCTGGGTGGGCATGGTTTTATTCTCCCTTACACTATTTTTATTATTATAATGCATACATCCAAAATTGTCACGAAAAAGAAGGCTTCAGAAAATTCCGAAGCCTTCTTTCTTACAATTACAATCTTATCTTTGCCAAATATTCAATTCTCAGATAGATTCCCAAGGAACTCTGCAAACGATTCTGCGATGATTTTGCTTTGATCTGTTTCATGATCGTAATACACAACCTTGCCATTATTAAAGCAATAAAAATTACCAAATGGGTCCAGGCCAAAAGGAAATAATTTCAATTCTTTTCCATCATCAACTTCAAAAAGTTCGATAAAATCGTATATATTGTCCGCATCGTCCTTATTAAATGACATAAGTCCACCAAAAACATATTCATTTTCTGGACGCTTTAGAATTGAACGTGATGGCATTCCTGCATTGTTCTGCAAAACGCACGATTTAAATTCTTCAGGTAACACATAATGATACTTTTTTTCAATTTTATCAATTGCTGCAGTATCTTTTAATGGAGATACATATTTCCATGATATACTATTCATCTTAGAATCTCCTTAAGTTCTTCCTCCGCCCCAGATTGATTTGCCTCCGGTATGGCGGTATTGTGAATGCTGATCAGTTGGCACTAATTGCATTATACCACATCTAACATCATGATGCCAAGTCAATCCACTGATACGTGGAGCGCCTGTTTTTATTTGATCTAATTGCTGTGATGTAAACTGATTTGCCAATTCAGGATCCTGCTCAATTGCTGCTTGCAGTCGTTTAGTGCAATACTTGAACACCGTGTTATCATCAGCTTTGAAAAGTTCTCTCGGAAGTTGTATCTCGAATTTGCACGGAAACTTAACTTCTGCTACTTCTATCTTAATTCCATTTACATCAACAAGCGATCGAACATACGGCACTTCTGAAGGCTGTCCTATTTTATCTTCGTTAATACAACTTAATTTTACAGTTCCAGAATCATTAATCGTGCATCTTTCTAACGTAGCATCTGACATTCCCGTTTTTTCCTGAATGTTTTCCCGCTCTCTTTCTGTCATTGTCCTAAAATCAGAATGGCCTTCAAGCGGTTTATCATCAAATACTTTTTGAAAATATTGATCTGCATTATATTCAGAAAACGCACCTTTTTGATGCTCATTTATATCATAAGCCTTATTTGCTATTTCATTCGTTGATCCAACCTTATTTTCATCAAATAGTCTATTTATATATCGTTCGGCTTTTTGTTCTTTCCCGTTGAAATCAAGCTGTGGTTTTGAAAGCTCCTGAAATGAGATTGATTCAAATCTCATACAATCTCTCCTCCTTCCTGCAAAAATTCAACGAAGTCCAGAAACAGTTGCTTCTCTGCGGGACCTCTCTTCTTGTGCTCGAACAAAACCAACAGCATTGCACGTGCCTGCTGCTCCAGCGAGAACATACCCCAATTTTCAGGCATTAACTGCAGCGCATAGTGAATCCAATCTTTTATATTACCATTATAGGGGATATCGGCAAACACAGATTTCACATCTAATAGTTCATACAGCAACCTTGCCAAAGCATATTTGCGTCGGCTGTCAGCGGGATCAAGTTCCAAATACTGTAAGTAGGAGACTTTAATTCTAGTACCAAGCCGAGAATTCTCAATCAAATCACGCAACTCACACACTGAACTATTTTTGTGACAGTCCAAAACATCTTCGTTCATCAATTTCTGGAAAAGTTGTGTTTTAAGATATCCTGTGTTATCTATTGTAAATTCTTTCTGGGGAGTATTGTGTGCAAGAGGGAAAGACTCTGTTTCTGGTGAATACCGATCAATTTGGCAGAGCACTGGTTGAATCCATTCGTTTTGATAGATAGCCGCTACACCGCAAGGCAGCTTCGCCAGTTCGATGATTTGGTCATCATTCAAATTAGCAGCTCGTCCGACAAGCTCACGGTCTGCGCGATCTGGCAACCGCATAATGATTTTCGTATTGGTATTACGGATCACCGATAGGTCGAGCAAACCAGGGGCCTGGTCCGCAATGACAAAACCTTCGCCGTAAGTTCTCATTTCAGCTATGGCATTTGCCAGCATTTCGACGCTCTTGCCCTGAAGGTTTGCGCTTTCAGATGCTTGCTCGGTAGAAGTACGCCTTAACAGATTATGAGCTTCTTCCAATACAGTGATATGTTTCAGCCTTTCATTCATATCGGTGGCTGTTGCCATACGATACTCCTGAAGCTTTAGAACCAGCATACCCATAATCAACGACTTGGTTTCGGAAGAGCCCACACGACTCAAATCAATAATCACGTTCTTGTCAAACAGGTCTGCACCTGCAATTTCATCACAGGTAAAGATCATTCCATTGATGCCGTTGGTCAACGATTGCAGTCGGGTCAGCAAGGAACCTTTATATGCTCCTTTGTTGTCGCTGTCATATTCACTGGTGTCAATGATCTCCTTGATGTTTCGAGCCACATCGGCAAAAGACGGGTAAAGTGCCTCTCCATACTTATTTGTGGAGCGTACAAGATCCCAGCCGCAGTCCACATAGGATTTTTCCACAGCGTTCTTTAGTACTGCGGGCATAGCAGCGTACATGGGCCAGCAAACATTAAATAGTTCTACCAGGCGGTCCAAATGCTCATATATATGGATTTCCGGCGGGAAGCTGAATGGATCGATTTGCAGCAGCGGTCCTAAGGCCGGGTTTGTCCCCAGAACCGTGACATCTGGCCAGCTTCCAAACACCTGTTTGTATTCTCCCTTTGCAGGTTCAACAACCAGGAATTTCACTTGTTTCTGGATAAGTTCCTCCAGAATCTTGTAGATTGTGTTGCTCTTACCTGCGCCTGTTGAGCCCGTAACGAATGTATGCATGGAGAGGCTTTGCAAATCGAGGGCAACCGGCGTTCCGGTAAGATGCCCAAAGTAACTGATTTGCCCAATCTGAATCATTTGTTCTGCATGGTCTTTTTCGCGTGCCAGTGTGTGAGGATTCAGAACCTCCTGTGCAAAGGGAGCATGTTCGATCACCGGCAAGCCCTTCACAGACCGGCGCGGAAGTCCAAGCTGCAGCGCCAGTTCGTTGGTACTGACCAACGTAGTGGCATCCACAATCGTTTGCAGCGGCTGAGAATCGCCCTTTGTAACATAGAAGAACGCAGGATGCAAAAAATGGGTGACATATCTGGAGATAGGCCGAACTGTTTCCGCCGAAGTCCATGTATTGATAGCAGAAAGTTGTACTCCGCTCTGACTGCCAGAAACCAGCGAGCGGTACATGCTGGCCGCCGTCTCTGCTTCCGCTGCAGTCTCCCCCAGGAAATAGGCAGCAAAATCCCACATTCCGATGCTTTCGCATTCGTCCAGACGTTTCATTTGCTGTTCAAGCCGATCCAGCGTATTCAGCAGCGTTTTATTCTGAATATTAAGAGTCACCGTCTGGGAACTGCCAAATGTATCGCTGAGTCCCGCCGTCAGCGCCGTGCTGGCCGAGACTGCAAGGCTTCTGTTTTCGCTGTACTGCATACTGCTGCCCAGCGTGCCCGTATGGGTCTGGCTCTGGCTGTTTCCTTCTGTCTGCCCCAGAGAAGCAGACCGGCTGGTTCCACGTGTGACGCTATGGGAAGTTGAATCCGACACTGAGTCTGTGTGCGAAGTACCGTGTGTGTGCCCACGGGCTACACTGGACGATACCCCAGCATTTACACCAGACGAAAGCCCCACAGAAGCTCCAATAGATGCAATAAAGGACAGTCCTGCATTGATTCCCACATTGCTCCCCAAGCTCAGCCCTGCGTAACGGCCACGTGTTTTCGTTACGCTGTCCGACTCACTGGTGCCATCCGAGGTGCCCACAGTATGGCTTGTAGTATCCCCTTCGGACAGGCTTGTCCCTTGCGTATCGGTATGGGTCGTAGAGCGGTTTGTGCCACGCGTCTGGGCTTCAGAGGTACTTTGAGAAACGCTCATTCCTTTGGATGTTCCTCTGGTTTGGCTCTGACCGCTGGTTATTGTGCCGCTCTTGGACTGGCTGCTACTTTTATTGACGGCATAGTTGTACTGCATATTGGCAAAAGGAGAGAGCTCTGTATAAATCTGCTCATACCCTTGCCTTGTCTGCACGAGGTCTTGGTGAGAAAGGTTGTTGGCAATGCAGATCACTGTAAAAAACCGCCCCTGCATACTGTCAACAAATTTTTCCAGTCCCTGGATAAAGTTCTTATTGGCCTGACCTTCACTCTCCTGTTTGTAATCTGCAACGCAGGTCACACTGGAAACGCAGCCGCTGTGTTCCAGCTCCGACAAATCGGCACTGAGCTGCTCACTGTAATAATCGCCTGTAAGGCTGCCAGGAAAAAGGCCCAGCAAACTTTGCTCCAGCATTCCACGCATAGTGCCGGTAGAATACCGTTTCCCGTCCCGTGAGCGAACGCCCAAATAAAAATTGTTTGTCTGCCCGTTGCTACGGATCATCAGCACCAGCGTGCACGGCTTATTGGACAACGTGTTGAAAACCGTTGCAAGTTTATCCACTGAGAACTCGTTTTCCTGGTACACCAGTTCATTGATGCGGAAAAACTGAATCTGATCCAGCTGGCTGAGTTCGTCCTCATCGACCGGGACCACCTCACAGCGCTGCAGCACGGGAAGATATTCCTTCATCACCTCGTTATCCACAAGGGTGAGGCAATCATACAGATTTTTCTGCATAACTGCAAAGGCCGGCTGCTCTGGCGCCTGGTCATAGACCGCCACAGACGGCACAACTCCCGGTTTGGGCACAGGCGCCGTCTTCTCCTGCGGCGTCAACTCGGGCCGGACAGGTTTTGCCTGCTGCTCTGCCCGTTTTGGCGCATGATCCCGGTTCGCAATATAATCCTCATATTTCAATGTGCAGCCGCTCCTTTCGCTGTATCGATTTGGATCACTTGCGCTTATAAACGCTTACATATTTAAAGTAGTCTGTGGCAAGGTCATTTGTCGTTAAGTTAGCAAATCGTATTACCATTTCCCGAGGGCAAAGAGAGGGACCTCTGAGCAGGATTCGATAGTCTCCTCCAATCCTATAGAGAAAGTATCTTTCTCCCATTGTTTTTAATGCCAATTTGCACTCGCCCATCCAAGTCAACTCTCTATCCCACAAGTCTTGGAGTTTCCATGTCTCAATTTTCAAATAATCCCAGCTTCGCTTAACCTTTCCATCTTGCCTATACTCCATCCTAAGACGTGTGTGATTTATATCATTCAAAAGCCGATAGTAGTAATTGCCATGCTCCCGAATGCTGCACCAGCCCGGAGTACTGCCGCCGCGTTGCCCGGGTTGCTGACCACTACCAGGATAACTGCTATCATTACCACCAGAATGGCCGCAGCTACTGCAACCCAGATCACTTTTTTTGATTCAGTTTTCCTTCTTGCCTTGGCGTTTGCTTCTTCTGTTTCTGCGCGGGCCTTTTCCTCACTCTGAACCCTTGCGGCATTTTCCCGAGCAAGTTGCGCTCTAATTGCTGCAACACGTTGCTTTTCTCTTTCCGCCTCAGAGCCAGGCGCAGGCTGGGCTTGAGTATGTGCGGCTACCGTTTTCGGGCACACCGGTTCTTCGCTATGCACTTTTTCCTTTTTCCGCGTTGCTTGAGCCGCTTCCTCCGCTTTGCGTCGTGCCGCTTCTTCCATCTGTTTGCGTTCTTCCTGCAAACGGGCCGCTTCGGCAGCCTGACGGCGTTCCTCCGTCAGGCGCCGGATCTTATCCGCTTTCAGCACCTGTGCGACCTGCTTCATGTGCATCAGCCGTTTTTCAGAGAGATTCTTGAGCAAATCTGTTTTGAGTTGTACCCAATACTCTTTTGTCCATTGGGTCTCATCCTGCGTCAGCGGAGTGAGCTCCTGATGCAGTTCCAAAAGCCCTTTGCTGCGGCAATACTCATAGTCCTCCTGATAGCGAATAAAAGTAGGGTCTACATCCAACGCGTCTACAAAAATGTATCGCAACCCTTTAACATCGCCGCTATCAGCCAGACGTTTTACTTCAGCATGCATTCAAACACCTCCTAATCAAATAGCAAGAATATCGTTGATTTCATCGGCACAGGCAATCATCCAGTCAAGGATTTGCTGGTTTTCTTCCAGCTCCTTCTGAGAGCGCGCCTGATCATCTGCGCACTTCTCCAGCTCTGCATATTTTTCCTGAATGGCCTTGTCGAGCTCGTCAAACTGTTCTGCGAACTGCTCTTTCAGCGATTTCACCTGATCCGATGCATAATCCAGCGCGCCCTGGATTCCATTGTCAAGACTGAGACGCAGTTTAGCAATCAGGACCGTTTGGATTTCATCCGTCAAGACACTAAACTTTTCAATCGTCTCTTCCCGTTTTTCCATAATATCTTTGATTCTGGTCTCATAGTCCTTGACCTCTTCATAGACATCTTCTTCCTTGTAATCGTCAATGGTCTTGTAGACGTCCTCGTAATCATATTTCGATTCCCAAAATTTCCACCAGCGCTTTCTAGGGTTACGAACTCGCCGTTCGCCAACTTTTTCTCTGTGGCTTCCGGTCTTAACCTGACGGGTACCCACCTTTTCCTTATGAGTTCCCACCAGAACTTCCTCCTTCTCTTCACCCACCTTTTCATAGTAGACCTTTTTCTCATAGGTCACTTCGCCCAGATCATCCACCGTAGAATTGACAGCATCCGTTGCGCCCAATGCGCGCACCGTCTCCTGCATCTTAGAAAGTTCGCCCTTGATCAAATCAAAGGTCGAAAAATCCAAGTTCTCGCCGTTGGCCGTTTCATCAAAGCAGGTCAAGCGGGCCATGTATTCCTGAATCAAATCATTGCCGGCCTGCACAATCTTTTCACTGATTGTGCTTTCCAGTTCAGCCGTCATCTCAGCCATCGAATTGCCGCTTCTCCTCACAAACTGGTTGATCAGGAGCACGGCTTCCTCGCGCCTTGTAATGGTTTCAGGATAGAACTCAAAAATCTCAGAACTTTCATTTTCTACTTTCAGGGCCAAATCATCTGCTTTTTTCTCAATTGCAGGCATCGGGTCCAGCTTGGCAATTTCCTGTTTGAATGCGGCGGCTTCCTTTCCGTCGGCAATCTTCTGCCGCACCGCTGCAGCACGCTGAACGCACGCTTCTGCGGCCTGTTTGTTGCTGGCTACCAGCGCTTTGGCATTGGCCAAAACTTTACTGCTCTCCAACACCTCGTTGAAGGTTTCCACCAGATCCTTGACCTTTTTGGTCTTGGCATACTTTTTAACATAGGCCGCAATGGCTGCCTCAATGGAGCAGATACCGGAGTGGATCAGCGCCTGTTCTTTGGTATCGCCCCGCTCCACAGCTTTCTGCAGCCGCACATCCAATTCCTGCTGCGCACTGGGCGACAGAGTAGAATACTGCTCCAGGTGCATGGATTTATACCCCACCAGTTTATCGATCATGGGCAAGGTATCGCGTGCGGCAATGGGCAGTTTACGCTCTTCTGCACGGGTCAGATTATCAATATCGACGTTGTCAAAATAGGTGCGGATATTCAGAGCCACAAAAGCCGAGCAGGGGAAAAGCTGCGGGTCCTGAATGCCATATTGCGCCAGATAACGCCTTGCAGACTGAATTGCCTTTTCAATGCTTTCCTCTTCAGGGTTGAACTGGTCCATCTTATTGACAACAAACAGGAAGCGGTCCCGCATCTGCTTGCCACCGGTGCGAATCTGATCGGACACATATTTCAGCAGCTGCGCATCATCATTGGTGCTCAGCTGCGTAGCGTTCAGCACATAGAGAATCAGGTTGTTGGAGTTATTATTGATGGCGCGGTAAGTGGTATTGCGGTGTTCCTGGTTCTGGGCGTTATTGGGGCCCGGAGTGTCTACCAGTTTCAGCGCCATGCTTCTGGAATCCAGGAAGGGAATATCCCCCTGTGCCTCGACACGGGTGATTTGTTCATCCGCATTGAGCACATCCATTTCCTCGTAGGTAAGGACGGAAATCTCCTTTATAATATTTCCGTCCCCGTCATAAGCGATGGCAGAAAAACCGTTGTCTTTATCCGAATCCAAAATCTCGGTAATGGTAGCCGTACACGCCTCATTTTTCGAGGGCATAAGCTTGTTGCCCAACAGTGCGTTGATCAGCGTAGACTTGCCGGAGCTCATGGTAGCGATCACATTGACGGGGAACACTGAATTATTGACAGCGTCAAACGCATCCTGCAGACGGCGGTCCTTAAACGCCTCCACAGGGCCTTTCTGCAATTCTGTAAAGACCCGCTTCACCTCGTCCTGGATCATATCGCCGTCTTTTTCAGGAGCAATATAATTCATGCTTTCAATTTTGATGCTTTTTTTATTTGCAGCCTGCTGGAACGCCTCTTCAAAATCGTCCCAGTCCAAATCCATACCATAAAAGGTCAGGGAGAAACTCATACTGTTGGTTGCTTCCCGCAGCTTATCAGGAAATTCCCCTATCCACTCCTGCAGGCGTTTCCCCTTGGTAAGCTTATACAGGTCACTGTCTTCTTGGACAGTTCGCCCGTTGACTTCGATCTCGGTCACGAGGCGGTAAGGATTGTATTTTACTTTTACCTGTGTCATAAAAATTCCTCCATGATTTTAGACGTTCTATTACAAGATCAAAGCGATCTTTATTAGCACTGCTGCCATTGATGTTTCCGTCAATCTGTCCGTTCTATGAATTTTCAAAGTTGGACGGCGCAAGCCGCTTGAGATATTCTTCAAGATAAGCAAAGCCACAGTTGCGCAAAAGCTCCCATGTTTCTTCGTAGGTGCGAGGTATCATGGGGATTTTAACCCGGCGAAAAAGCTCCCTATCCCAAGTATTAAAATTCATCTGGGAAAAATCATAGATGTAGTTATCAAGTTCGCGCTGCTCTATGCGGTTAAGTGGTTCTCTCGCTGACTTCTGCGCAAGGCATGCCGCTTTTGCAGAAATCGGGAAAAGCAGCGGATGTGCAAAGCCAAGCGACTCCAAATACTGATATTGACGGCGCAACAGCTCCGTTAGATTTTCTTCTTCTGAGAATAGCTGATCCGCTTTGTTTAAGACAAAAACAATTTGCTTATCTTGGCAGTTTTCTGCTATAAAATGCAAATGTTCCTGGTCATCCGTTGTTCTCAACTGAGTAGCATTGAGCACGTAAAGCAACACGTCATACTGTTTGGAGCAAATAGCATTTTGTGTAATTTCAGTATGCTCTGCATTTTCACTTGAGTTAACGCCAGGTGTATCCAGCAGCAAGATACGTTTTCCGCCCAGCCTGCCCTTAAAATAAGTGCTAACCGTAATTTGATTGGACGGGTTTTCTGTGTTGTCTGTAAAAAGTTCCTCTTGGGTCGCATCGAGCGAAATATCGCTATCGTATTCTGTGGTGCAATCGTCCTCAAATGGCTTTGAAAGGATCACATGCACCTTGCTTGTACATGCCAGATTTTGCGTTTTGCTGATTCGTTTACCTGTCAGCGCATTGATAAGGGTGGATTTTCCCGCGCTCATTGTCGCCGTCACGAGAATGCAAAGAGGCTGCCGGTTCACAAAATTTGCATTGTCTCGCGCCGCCAACAAATATTCCACATAACAAGCCGGAAATTTATCTGCCCCTCGCAGCAGATTGTTCCATGACGAAGAATCCTTCGAAGTCGCTGCTCGAACTATCATTGAAAAGACAGCTGCCTGCCCTTTTGTCAATCCAAAATCCTTTGCAAATTGATCTCTAAGCAATGCTATCTTTTTTGTAAAATCAGGATAGTCAGAATGAAAGCCTAGTAATGCCGCCACATCAAGCGGTATCAGGCGGCTATGAAGCGGACGATACCAAGCTTGATCCGTTTCCGTTGAAATATCTCTGTATAAATTTTCACGGTAGAATGCAAGCTCCGCCTTGGTATACTTTTCTTGATCCCATTGCGCAAGCTTCATCATTCTTTCCAAGTAACAGTAATAGCCTGCACGCACTCCTAAGCTTTCTTGAAAAATAGGGCTGCGCGGCAAAATCTGTGCTGCGGAAAAGGCGTTATTATAATTCAAAAAACTTCATTCCTTTTTTCTAAATTTACTGTATAGGCACCATTGTTTTACAATCCCGATACAATATCACTTTTTATAATCTGCACATACTCTCCCTGGCTTCTCACCCACATCTCAATCCCCTTCCCGAACACCTCGGCCTCCACGGTCCAGCCGTTCTCATCCTCCGCCACGATCCTGGCCGTGGGCAGACGATCCAGGACCGCCTCGATGGAAGGTCCGGTGTAGCGGAACTTGATGTGCTGCAGTTTGCCGCCATACATGAACTGCACCCGCTTGCGGAACTCACCTTCCTCGAAACGGTCGCGGTAAGGCACGCGGAAATGCTCGTCCAGCACCTGAAAGGACGCAATGCGGTCGATGCGATAAATGGTGGGGAAAAGGTCGCCGGGATTTTCAAAGTGGCTTTTTTCCTCCAGGAAGGCGGTCAGGTAGAAATAGTACTCCGAGAACATGATGCCCACCGGCTGTACCCGGCGTTTGACCAGCTCGTGGT
>ERZ1643249.5064-NODE-5064-length-10712-cov-4.515154_pt1 | contig 10712 bp, 9 predicted proteins | sample MGYA00579263_ERZ1643249 | MGnify/ENA primary metagenome ERZ1643249 (study PRJEB29033, sample SAMEA4952264) | chicken gut metagenome | biome: Broiler Chicken; feature: Gastrointestinal Tract; material: Caecum | place: Ireland | collected 2018 | study: Broiler...
AAAGATGATAATTCCTAAATTTAAAACTATATCGTATGAAATGAAACTGAGTGACAGAAATTTTAATCTATCACTCAGTTTTACTTAATTTTAGAGGTATATATTATACTAGAATAGGTATTATTTGTTCTCTATCTAATGCTTTTTCTATTGTAGGTATTAAATAACTAAAATCTGCAACTAGAGAACGAGGCTTTGTTATAGGATTATCTTGTTTGAATGGCACAAAAAAATAATTATTTCTGTTCAATAGTTTGCCGATATTTTCAGCATTACCAGATAATCCATCATTAGTAGAAAGAGCAATAACTATAGGATTATTATTTCTCAAATGCGATTTTGCAGCCATTAGTGCAGGTGTATCTGTAATGCCATTAGCAAGTTTAGCTATTGTATTTCCGAGAACATGGTGCAATTACTAATATGTCTGTCATTTTTTTAGGACCTATAGGTTCAGCTCCTTGAATAGTATGGATTATTTCTTCTTTTTCTGATATTTCTTTTATTTTATCTATATATTCTTCTGCCTTGCCAAATTTTGTATCTAAATTATAAGAATTGTACGACATAATTGGAATTATTTCAGCTTTTTCTTTTTTTATTTTCTTAAGCTCTTCTAACACTCTTTTAAATGTACAAAAAGAACCTGTAAAAGCAAATCCTATTTTTTTATTGTCTAATTTCAAGACAACACTTCCTTTCTAATAACATATTTATATATAATATGCTATTATGTAAAGTGAAGTGTTGTTTTTACATTGTATTCAATATTTTAATTAAAATATGCATTAATTATATTTCTAACCTTTGGTAGAAGATAATGGCTACCTCCCCTATCTTCAACATTCTCTATCATATTTATAGATAAGAATTGTTCATCGGCTTTATCGCTTACAACAAAAGTGTTATACCATCCTAGCTCTTCGCCGTCTTCATCTTTTGATGATTTTAATTCAGCTGTTCCAGTCTTTCCTGCAAGTGTCATACCGCTGATTCTTGCTTCATGTGCTGTTCCTCCAGAATTTTCAACTACTTGTATTAAATCTTTTTGTATTTCTTCTGCTGCTTCCTCTGTAAACGCATTTTCTATCCAATATTCTGTCTTTTCACCATATTCTATAAATGGCTTTATCATATTTCCTTCATTTACAAAAGCAGAATAAATTGATGCAACATGTAATGGATTAACTAGAACTTTTCCTTGACCATATCCAGAATCAGCTAGTTCTACTTCTCCTCCAAATTTATTGTTTTCTCCAAACTGTGAACTAGATATTGGTAGAGGTATATCAATTTCCTTGTCAAATCCTATTTTTAGCAATTCTTTTGCAAATGTATCGCTTCCTATTTTTAGAGCTGCTTTTGCAAAATAAATATTATCAGAATAGATAAGTGCATTTCTTAAGTTAGCACTACCTCCATATGTTGTTAATGTAGTTACTCTATAATCTCCCCAGCTTTCATCCTTTTGCCAGCTTAATCCACTAGTGCCAAAGTTTTCAGTTGCGGTAAAACTATCAGTTGATAAGCCTATGGCTCCTGTAATAGGTTTAAAAGAAGAACCCGGTGCCCAAGTGCTTTCATATCTTGCAAGCATTGGAGTATTTTCATCAGAGCTAAGTTCGTTCCATTCAGCATCTGTAAATCCAGTAATGAATTGATTTGAGTCAAAGCTTGGAGTACTTACCATGGCTAAAATCTCACCAGTTTTAGGATTAATTACTACAGAAAGACCATTGTCTCCATCAAATTCATTATAAATCTCTTCTTGTAAATCAATGTCTATTGTAAGTCTAATATCTTCTCCATCTTCAATATTGGTTTTAGCAATAGTCTTTATAGTATTTTCATTTTCATCTACTAAATATATGCCACTACCATTTGTTCCTCTAAGTCTATCTTCAAAAGCTGCTTCTATTCCTGTTTTACCAATTAAACTGCTTTCAGTATAGCCTTCACCCTTATGTGCTTCTAATTCTTCACTGCTTATTCCTCTAATATATCCTATCAAATGAGCAGCAATTTCGCCATAAGGATATTCTCTTTCTCCATACTCACCATTTGTAGCTAAAACCTTTCCATTTCTATCTAATATATCTCCTCTTGCTCCAGTATTAGAATATACTCTAATTTTATAATTTTCTTCCAATTCTGGTATGATTAAATCAGAATACCAATTTAGATAATACTTATTATCATCTTGTCTATCAAATGTTGCAGTAAAATCATATGATAAATTGCCAGCAAGTGTATCAAATGACATTGTATATGTTACTTCGTATTTTTTTGCTTTTTTATCAAGTACTATATTAATATTATTTATTTCTATGTTTGTTGCCTCAATGCCTTCATATATGTTTTTGTTTCTAGCAATATATGTATCATGGTCTACACGAGACTTCGTAGACTCAGATAATAGTGCATACATTCCCTCATAATCACTGTTTTTTAAACAAGACATATATTGATTTAATACTTCGTCAGGGCTATTCTGGTCTAAATTTGAAATAATGTACCAAGCAGTTATTCCCCCTGCGATAAGTAAAACAAGTAATATTATAACTATTATTAATACTTTTTTTGATTTTTTTAGCTCTTCATTTTCCATAATACTCTTTCTCCTCACTTAATTTTAGCAAAAGTTAGTGGCATTTTAAACTATTACACCATTACGCTATTTTAGAAAAAAAGCATTAAATAAAATATTACTTAATGCTTTTATCTAAAGTAAACTATTTGTTTAATACAATATCTCTTGTTTCTCTTGCTATCATTAATTCTTCGTTTGTAGGTACAACATAAACTTTTACTTTTGAATCAGGTGTTGAAATTTCTACTTCTTCTCCTCTACAATTATTTTTCTCTTCATCAATTTTAACACCTAAAAATCCTAAATATTCGCAAATTCCTTTTCTAACAGCAATTCCATTTTCTCCTATGCCAGCTTCAAATGTGATTACATCTACGCCATTCATTTGCGCTGCATATCTACCAATATAACCAGCTACTTGATATACAAAGTTAGAAATTGCAAGTTTAGCTCTTTCATTTCCTTCATTTGCAGCAGCTTCAACATCTCTATCATCACTGCTAACTCCAGAAATACCAAGCTTTCCTGATTTTTTGTTAAGTAAAGTTTCCATTTCAGCTGGTGATATATTTTCTTTTTCCATTAGAAATGTTACAACAGAAGGATCTAAATCTCCAGACCTTGTACCCATTGGTATTCCTCCAAGTGGAGTTAATCCCATAGAAGTATCAACACATTTTCCATCTTTTATAGCACATAAACTGGCCCCTTGACCTAAGTGACAAGAAATTATTTTCAAATCTTCAATTGGCTTATTCATTAATTCTGCAACTCTGTGAGATACAAATTTATGGGAAGTACCATGTGCACCATATTTACGAATTTTATATTTTTCATAATATTCATATGGTATAGGATAAATATATGCTTTCTCAGGCATTGTTTGGTGAAATGCAGTATCAAAAACAACTACATTTGGTTTTCCAGGTAACTCTTTTTGACAAGCATAAATACCTTGTAGATGAGCTGGATTATGTAATGGAGCAAATTTTATTGCATCTTCTATTCCTTTTACAACTTCATCATCTACTAGAACAGATTTTGTAAATTTATCTCCACCATGCACAATTCTATGTCCAATAGCATCAATTTCATCCAAGCTTGAAATTACACCATAATCTTTATGTAATAATTGTTCAATAACTAATTCCATACCTTCTGCATGGTCTTTAATATTCTTTTCTATTTTATACTTTTGTTCTCCAATTCTATGAGTTAGAAAAGAACCATCTATTCCAATTCTTTCTAAATAACCTTTTGCCATTACCTCTTCTGTTTCCATATCAATTAATTGATATTTTAATGATGAACTTCCGCAGTTTACAACTAAAATTTTCATTTTACAAATCCTCCAATTTATAATTATTTATTTTGAGCTTGTACAGCTGTTATAGCAACAACGCCAACTATATCATCACTATTGCATCCTCTTGATAAATCATTTACAGGCTTTGCAATACCTTGACATAAAGGTCCATATGCTTCAGCTTTTCCAAGCCTTTGAACTAATTTATATCCAATATTTCCTGCATCTAAGTTTGGAAATATCAAAGTATTAGCATGTCCTTTAAGTGGACTGCCAGGTGCTTTGCTTGCATTTATTTCTGGAATAATTGCTGCATCTAATTGCATCTCACCATCGCAGATTAAATCTGGCATTTTTTCTTTTAATAACTTTGTAGCTTCAATAACCTTTTCAGTTGAATCTGAATGAGCACTTCCATGAGTAGAATATGAAAGCATTGCTACTTTTGAAGTTTTGCCAGTTAATTGTTCAAAACTTTTACTAGATGAAATAGCAATTTCTGATAACTCTTCAGCATTTGGATATTCAACAAGACCACAGTCACCAAAAACAAATATTCCATCTTCCCCATATTCACAATTAGGAACTATCATTAAGAAAAATGCTGAAACAAGTTTTGTTCCTGGAGCAGTTTTTAAAATTTGCAAAGCAGGTCTTAAAGTATTTGCCGTAGAATGGCAAGCTCCAGATACTAATCCATCTGCATCTCCTTGTTTAACCATCATTGTTCCAAAATACATATTATCTTTAAGCATCTCTTTTGCTTTTTCAATTGTCATCCCCTTAGCTTTTCTTAATTCATAAAAAGCATTTGCATATTCATCATATTTCTCAGAAGAAATAGGCTCAATAATCTTGATACCCGATATATCAATATCATTATCTTTGGCTAATTTATTAGCTTCTTCTTCATTTCCGATTAATATGATGTTTGCAAATGCTTCTTTCTTAATCTGTTCTGCAGCTTTTAAAACTCTAACATCTTCACTTTCTGTTAAGATTATATTCTTTATTTCTTTTTTTGCTTTTTCTTTTATCTCGTTTATAAATGACATATAAATCTGTACCTCCTTAAAAACTTAACACATATATTATATATGTTATTTAAGGAAAGTACAAGTATTTTTTAATATTTTCTACACTTCTTCCCTCTTCAATGTTTCCACTAAATCATTTGAAAATATTTTATTTTTTATTTGCAAAGTTGAAATTATAGAAACTAGCACGATGCCTATGATGCTAATTATTACTCCTTCCCAAGGCACTGAAAAAGTGTATATCAATGAATCAATACTCTTGTAATAAATTATATATGATATTGAAATTCCTGCTGTAATGCCTAAAATCAAAGCTAAAAGTCCACATATAAGGTTTTCTATAAATATCATTTTTGTAATTTGTTTTTGCTGCATTCCAATAGTTATTAAACTTACTGCCTCCCTCTTTCTTATTTCTATATTGCTATTTGTTGCATTATACATATTTAAAAAACCTATTAAAATTATCACACTTATAAAACTATATATAAATATGTTTTTAAAAAGTTCAGCACTATCAATATCTTCCTGAGATGCTTGCGCAACCCCTACTATATCGTTATTATTATATTTGATACGTAATTGAGCTATTAATTCTTCTATATCTTCAATATTTTTTATATTTAATGATATGTTTTCATATTTAGTATCATTATAGTAATCTTCACCATACATTCTTTTTTTAACATACTCTAATCCAGAATCATTCATAATAATAGCAATAGAAGCTCTTTCGGTTGGAAATTTATTGGTAATTTTTTTGATTTTTATTTTTGCAATAGTATCATATAAATTTTCTAAGTTATTAGTTCCTGGTATCATATCCTGTAATACGATTTCGTCTCCTTCTTGAAAGGTTGTAAGGCGCATACCATCATAATATTTTGTTTTCTCTTTCATCCTGTCAACAAATATGCATTCGTTTTCCGCCAATTCATTTATCCCAAGTTGTTCCAGGTAAGATTTATACGAATCATCATTTAATGTAATTAAATCAATATTAATATAATATGTATCTATAAACTCATTGTACTCATTAGAGCTATATATTCCATTAACATGAGCATAAAAATCATCTCTATTATATATTTTTTTACTAAAATTTTTCTCTTCCTCACTAATATTATTTTTATTAATAAGTAAGTTAAATTTTGTGATGTTATTACCGATTATTTTCGTTGCCAAACCACTTTTTTTAATATCATGTATTACTTTCTCACTTAGCTCTCCATCTACTTCTGGAGAATAGCCAATATTAATATGATAATTGTAATCGGAAACATAACTCTTATCACTGGTACTTTTTATGTAATAATTACTTACTATTATTAAAGCAATGCAAACAATTAATGAAAAAATTATTGCAGAGTATCTTGATTTATATTGTTCTATATTCTTCAAAGCCAGATTTTTTTCTATACCGTTTGGTTTCAACAAAGTAGATGATTTCTTTCTGTTTTTCTTTAATCGAGTGCTTTTTCTACTTCCCCTAATTAAATAAATGGTACCTGTCTTTGTAATCTTTTCAATTGGTATAATTGATGCAACATATACTGTAATTACAATTATTAATATTGACATGCCAATTGTACTAATAGGTATTACAACGTTAATATTCTCATTTGTATTGAAAATATTAAATATATATGTATATGCAGTTGCATATTGTGGCAATATATTATTTATTATGGTTATGAGCAGTAAATCAATACATATTCCAAGAAAAATTCCTATAGGTACTGTAATTAGTAGTATTATTAAAATTTCGACTCTGATGCTTCTCTTCATTTGTTTTGTTGTGGCACCTATCGAATTCAAAATTCCCCAATAACGTTTTCTCTCAACAATACTAATATTTATTACAGAGTATATATATATTACAGATGCAATAATTATTATTCCGATAAAAATTCCTTCTACCGCATAAATATTATATTGGAATTCTGAAGTATAATCTAAAACATTAGCATATTCTAATAATTCTTTATTATATAGAACTTTATTGTCAAGTGAAGATTCTGCATTTTCTCTATATGTTGGCAACATGTAATATATATCAAAATAATCAGAATATATATTTTCAATATTTTTGCTTAATATTGTGATATCTACTTTATCGGTATTTTTTAATTGAGTTCTATCTAATAATGTTATATATTCATTTAAATTATTAAAAGGCAAATTAATTCCTTTTATTAAGCCTACTACTGTATAATTTTGCTCTCCATCTTTTATAGTTTCTCCAATATCATGTCCAATATACTCATCACAAATTACTTCATTATTTTTCTCAGGAAGTCTCCCTGAAACCAAGTTGTTTTTTGCAAAATTATTTAAAGCATTTTTATCAAGGTACATAATATTGCTATTTTCTAAATTACGTATAATAGAAATTTCTTTAACATTGTAATGTTTTTCGATCAAGCAAGCTTCCTCGTATGTTATTTCACTATATCCTACTTCCCAATTTGCCATATTTCTTATATTAGTTATTTGACATTCTTTATAACTTTCAATTAAGAGTAAAATTGTTGTTATAAGAATAGTAGAAATGATAATACAAGTTGATAAAACAAAGGTTCTTTTTCTGTTACTTCTTAGATAATTAATCGCAAGTTTCCAAGACACTCCCATTTCAAATTCCTCCTAGTTATATTTTTCGTAAATCACCTACATTATCATCTTGCATTTATATATTCGTCCTTTATAATTTTTCCGTCTTTTAACTCTACTATTCTATCTGCTTGGAGTGCTAATTTTTCATCATGAGTAACCATAAGAATGGTTTGATTAAAAGTTTTGTTATAATATTTAAAAATTTCTAAGATTTCTTTTGAAGCTTTGCTATCAAGATTTCCCGTTGGTTCATCAGCTAAAATAATACTAGGCTCATTTATTAATGCTCTGCCAATAGAAACTCTTTGTTGCTCACCACCCGATAATTGAGAAGGCATAGCTTGTCTTCTATTTTCTAGCCTTAACAAGTTTATAAGTTTTTCTAGCTTTACTTTATCTGTTTTTTTTCCATCTAATAAAGCAGGCATAATTATATTATTCTCAACATTCAGAGTAGGAATTAAATTGTAAAATTGATATATAATCCCGATATTCTTTCTTCTAAAAATAGTCATTTTATCTGACTTTAAATTAGATATATCAGTACCTTCTATAAGAACTTTTCCGGAAGTTGGAGTATCTAATCCTCCAATAATATGCAAAAGAGTTGACTTTCCACTGCCACTTGGTCCAACAATAGAAACAAATTCTCCTCGATTAACTGTCAAAGATAAATTATTTATTGCCAACAGCTTTTTCTCTCCATTTATATATTCTTTTATTATATTTTCTAGTTTTAAAATCTCCATATTTTTTCTCCCTTCTATTTTCACATTTGAGAAATCATTCTTCAAGTAATACAATAAATTAAGTTTAAATTTATTATATAGTGTCAAAGTGACTTTAAAATGACAATATAGAAAAAGTATTAGTTTACATTTGGTGCAAAACTAATACTATCTATTATTCATTTTCATATATTTTTATTGTAAATGTAGTGCCTACATTTTCCTTACTTTCTACTGATATTTCACCTTGTTGGCTCTCAATAATACTTTTAGCAAGTGAAAGTCCTATGCCAAAACTATTACCACTTGAATTTGTTCCTTTATAAAATCTATTAAAAATTTTTGATATTTCATTTTTATTTATTCCTTTTCCACTATCAGATACGATTATTTCTGTATATAGTGGATTTTTAGAGCATTCTATTTTTATTACTGAATTATTATTTGAATATTCAACACAATTTTTTAATATATTTTCAAAAGCTTCAGTAAGCCATTTTTCATCAGCATAAATCTTAATATTCTTGTCAATACTAAAATTTAATGTTTGATTTTTCTCTTCTAAGAAAATGCTTAGATTATTTTCAATATTTTTAAATAATTGAGCTAAATTAATCTTTGTTTTATTTAATTTCACCGTTTTCGTATCTAATTGAGCCATTTTTAGCAAATTGTCTACAAGCCAATTTATTTGGTTTAATTGACTTGAAATATTATATACAAATCTTCGCGTAATATTATCTAAAGCTTTCTCATTTTCTATCAGAGCATCTATCATTGCTGTTATTGCCATTAATGGTGTTCTAATTTGATGTGATATATCTGTAATATAATTCGAGAGAGTTTCTCTATCCTTTGTCAAATTTTCTGATTTTTCTTTTAACTCTAAAACTATTTTATATAAATCCTCTTTTAGATTGCTGAGTTCACTTTCGGAAATATTTTCTATGTCAAAAGAATATTTTCCATTTGCAACTTTTTGTAAATATAATCTTGCATTTATAATTTCATTTTCGTTTTTATTTAATGCTGTTAAGAAAATTATTGTAATAATAATTGAAAAAACAATAAAAAGTACAATAGTAATATTAATAGGCAAAAACAGCTGATTTACAAGTTCATTTATTGCCAAGTTTTCTGAAAAATTGTAAATACCATATTTTTCAGAGAGTTCTATTTTGGTGCTATTAAACACTATAATATTAAATGTAAAAAGTATTAAAGTAAAAAATAATATTAATACACCTGATATAATTAAATATTTTTTTATATTTTTATTTTTTAAACTTTTTAATATTTTCATTTTCTATTCTATATCCTATTCCTTTAATTGTTTTTATTATTTGTGGATTATTTATATCATCTTCTAATTTTTCGCGTATCCTTTTTACATATACAGTAAGCGAATTATCATTAATAAAATTACCCTTTATATCACATGCCAAATTTAATAATTTCTCTCTTGAAATAGTATTTCCAATTGAATTTAGTAACATATTTAAAATTCTCCATTCAAGGCTTGTGAGTTGTATTTCTTTTCCGTTTTTTGAAACTATCATATTTGTTCTATCTATTGTAATATTACGAATGATCAGAATGTCATCATCATCTTTGTATTTCCTAAAGGCATTGTTGATTCTAGCAACTAATTCACCTATTCTAAAAGGTTTAACAATATAATCATCAGCTCCAATATTAAGCCCTTTTATAATATCATTTTCTGCATCCTTTGCAGTTAAGAAAATAACAGGTATCTCCATATTTTCTTTTATATATTTACAAAATTCTATACCATCACCATCTGGTAGCAAAATATCTAGAACAACTAAATTATATATGTTTTTTAATAATTCTGATTTAGCACTATTAATACTAGTACAAATATTAACATTAAAATTTTCACATTCGAGTGAAAGTTTAAGTCCTTCAGCAATTGCCTCATTATCTTCAACAATTAAAATTCTCATGCTATCACCAGAATTATTATAAGACAATTTATCAGGAATTTCAAGATGGACAAAATGGATACACTTAATAACGATAATTATTACTTTCCATATTTGACATTTGCATATTTTGCATAGGCATATTATTTGAATTGATATAGCTGTTACAATTCATATTATTAGTATTTAGATTAAACAGCATATTATATGGCAAATTAGAGATAGTAATAAATTTTATAGAATAAATATCAGCATAAGTAATTATATCACTTTCCAATGCTTTTAATAAAATATAACTTGCTCCTACATCTATTAATATTCCTGTTCTATCCACTAAATTGTTAGTTCCTATTAAAAATTCAACTCTCATTAGTTTTCCAATATTTTCTCTTAAAAAGGCAGGTGTGTATATATTATTGGTAAGAATTTCGGGAGAATTTTGATTAATATTAACATTTCTATTTTCTTTTGTTTCAATATTTTTATTTT
>ERZ1643249.5069-NODE-5069-length-10705-cov-5.085070_pt1 | contig 10705 bp, 7 predicted proteins | sample MGYA00579263_ERZ1643249 | MGnify/ENA primary metagenome ERZ1643249 (study PRJEB29033, sample SAMEA4952264) | chicken gut metagenome | biome: Broiler Chicken; feature: Gastrointestinal Tract; material: Caecum | place: Ireland | collected 2018 | study: Broiler...
TGATGCAATGGATGGAAAAGTATATGTGTCTTATGATGAAAAAATATATAATGAACTTATTTTAAAAAAAGAAAAATTGCAAAAAGAAAAAGAAGAATTAGAAAGGTTTAAAAATAAAAAGACTATTACTAAAGATTTACATAAGGTAGAGCTAGTTGCAAATATAGGGGTTCCAAAAGATGTAAAACTTGTTATAGAAAATACCGCAGAAGGTGTAGGACTTTTTAGAAGTGAATTCTTGTATATGGATTCTCATAAGATACCAACAGAAGAAGAACAGTTTTTAGCATATAAACAGGTAGTAGAAAAATTAGATAATATGCCAGTTATAATTCGTACTTTAGATATTGGAGGAGATAAAGGGCTAGAAGAATTACATTTAGAAAAAGAAGCAAATCCATTTTTAGGGTATAGAGCTATAAGATTATGTTTAGATAATGTAGAATTATTTAAAACACAATTAAGAGCTTTACTTAGGGCAAGTTATTATGGTAATTTATTAATAATGTTACCTATGATTTCTTCAATAGAAGAATTAAGAGAGGCTAAAAATATAATAGAACAAGTAAAAGAAGAATTAAGCAATAAGAATATACCATATAAGAAGGATGTAAAAGTTGGAATAATGATAGAAATTCCGTCTGCTGCTTTAATTGCAGATGCTCTTGCAAAAGAATGTGATTTCTTTAGTATTGGTACAAACGATTTAATACAATATACTATTGCTGTAGAAAGAGGAAATGAAAAAATTTCAAAATTATATACTAAGTTTCATCCTTCAGTTATAAAACTTGTAAAAATGGCAATAGATGGAGCACATAAAGCAAATATTTTTTGTGGAATGTGTGGAGAAGCAGCTTCTGATGAGTTATATATTCCATTACTTATAGGACTAGGATTAGACGAATTTTCTATGAGTCCAACAAAAATATTAAATTCAAGAAAAGTAATTTCAAAATTAAATTATTCTGAATGTAAAGAAGTAACAAAAAAGATACTTACACTTGCAAGTGCTTCTGAGGTTAAAAAAGAATTAGAAGAATTTGTTAACAAAACTATGTAAATAAAGTAGAGTAAAAATATGAAAAAAACTATACAGAGTTTTATGTGAATAAAAAATAAAAAAATGTAAAAACTGTAAATAAGAAAAAGCTAGGCAAAGCAGTAAAAACTGTTTAGTCTAGCTTGTTTTTTTGTGTGAAAATGTATAAAGAAAATTGGAGTAACTACGGAGCAAGTATGTAAAAAATATATCTACCAGGTAATGCTTTTTTATACATTTGTTTTGTTTAGTTTTAATTTAAAATAAACTCTTGAAATTATTAATAGGCAAATAAATAAAATTATACTATAAAAATTTAAAATGAAGATTACATATCTATTACCGATATGTTAAGTCATAAAGATGGTGTTTTTTTATTTCATATTGGTTAAGAAATAGAAATACTATTGAATTTTTAAAAATTTTGGAATAAATTTCTATTTTTAATTATGGCAAATTCGCCACAATTAAATGTTAAGGCTTCCTTAAATAGTTATAAAATTAGTGTAAAAGAATGGGATAAAAAAAACAAATGAAATTCGAATAATTTCAAAATCTAATAGATATGGTGGAATTTATTCTCATAAAGATATTGCTTTTAATTTGAAATGTAGATTAGCCCAAAATCTAATTGTTATTGATAGAAGAATTCGAAAGGTTAAAAATAGAAGAACAAAAACAAATAAGATAGGATAATAAATATGAACTTTTAAAATAAATTATAGAATATTTGAAGAAATTATCTTTTATATAATGCTAGACAATAAATAAAAGTTGACAATTTTATTTTGATAATATATAATACATTACATAATTAAAATGTATTTATAACATAAATAAATATTTATGGAGGTGGAGTTTATGTATAATTATGAAACTTTAAAAAAGGATTTGAATAGTAATATAAAGTATAGTCTTTTAGCTTTTTTTATTGTAGCTATATGTTTTGTAATTAATATTTTTTTACTTATAAAAAATAAACAATCACATTCCGCAAATAGTGAATTTGAACGTTTTATGTGGGCTTTATATACTACTATTATAACGTTATGTGTTTTTTTAGAAGGAAAAAACGTAGTAGTAGCGTTCCTAGAAAAAAAGGAATATATTTTTATGTATAATAAGATTATACAAAATGAGTTAGAAAATAATGATATGATAGAAGTAACAAGGTATTCAATTTGTTATATAAAAAAGCATATAAAAAGAGGTGAAAAAAAGAAGTATTTTAGCTTTCTTATGGATAAAGAAGGAAAGATACGGTTTTTTGCTTCCTTAAAAAAAGATATGATAAAGGTATATAAAATAGTAGGAGACGGAGAAGAGATAATAAGTTATGATATGACATATAGAACATTTTTAAAGTTTTTCTATGTGAATATTTAAAATAACTAATAAAAAAAACTAAATTTTAAAGTAACTAATCTTTAAAATTTAGTTTTTTATTGCGTATAGTTGTAATTTTTAAGTTATAAAAAAATGTTAAGATATATATAAAAGTTAAGTTTACTATTGCAAAAGAAGTAATAGTGTAGTAAAATGACTATATCGGTGATAAAATGAGAAATGGTTATAATAAAAATAGTAAAAGTGACAAAAAATATATAAATAATAATGTTGGACATATAAATAATACTTCAAATGATAGTACAAAAAATAAACATGAAGGAAATACAAAAAAGGCAATTTTAAAAGAGTATATATCTTTTTACAATAAAAATTTAAAGTTTAAGCATATAGTATGTGCAATACTTATGGTAATTGTATTTGCAATTTGTTTAAAAATAAGTTTATCTACTACTGCAAATTTATCAGCTGAAAATATAGAAGAGTTAAAGCAAAGTCAAATTTCTTTTTTTAATGCTGTAATAAAGGAAAAAATACCGCTTAATTTTTTAATTATATTTGCTGGAATATCACCTTTTTTATATATTTCTGTTATAGGGATATTCTCACCATATAATTTGGCTATAAGTGCTGCTACATCTTATGCGATAAATGGAAATGAATTTTTAGTGGTAATAATGTGTTTAGGAGCTTTAATACAAATAATTGGTCTTTCGCTTTCTGTTGCAACTGGTATGTATTATTGTAGTCTTTCTACTAAAAAGTATAGGTATTCTCAAACTATAAGTTTTGGATATAAGGATGTAAAAAAAGCAATTTATGAAATAAGAAAAGATGAGAAAAAAGTAAAACAAATTGATGAAGAAAAAAGGAAAAAGGCAGAAAAAAGAGAAAAATTAAATGTAAAAGTTCCATATAAAATGTTTGTAATTTCATTTTTAATTGCAACAATAATTACAATAATTGGAACAATTGTATTAAAATAAAAAATAAAAAGAAAATGTAAATTTATTAAAAAATAATGTATTTTAATATATATATCTTTACATTTTCTTTTTATTTATAATCAAATTATAGGTAGAGGTTTAAATATATTTTTAATACCTTCTTTTATATAATCTAGCATATCTTTCTTTTTTATATTTTCATCTAAATATATATCCTTTTCATACAATATTTCATCTTCTAACATAACTTTTATATTTCCAAGTTTAGTACCAGCATTCATTGGCGCATCGATTTTTTCTATTATATCTTGTTTTACATAGATGTCCTCATATTCTTCACTAGTAAGCGGGATAGATAGGTTATCTAAAAATGTTCTTTCATAATTTGAAATATTTCCCTTTATAACGGGAATATTTATATAATGTTTTAAATAATCTGAAATGTCCATTAATTTATATCTTTCAAAAGATTTTTCTAGTAAATCCTTAGCTGCCAAAAAACGTATATTAGTAGTATCGGCTCCTAAAACTACAGCTATAAATCTTCTATTATCATCTGTGGCAGATGCTACTAAACATCTATTTGCACCATTTGTAAAGCCTGTTTTAACACCATCAGCCTTTTCATATGTTCTTAAAAGTGCGTTTGTATTTGTTAGTAATTTTGAAAAAGAGCCAAAATTAATAGTAGCTGATTTAGTATTAACCACCTCATTTATGTATTTATTATTAAGAGCATACCTTGTAATAATAGCAAGAGATTTTGCAGTAGTGTAATGATTTTCATTATCAAGCCCATGCGGATTTGCAAAAGAAGTATCTTTTGCACCTATTTCTTGAGCTTTTTTAGTCATCATATTTGCAAAATTTTCTATTGTACCACCAATATGAATTGCTACTGTATAAGCACAATCGTTTCCAGATGGAAGAAGCATGCCATAAAGTAGACTTCTTGCACTTACCATATCACCTTTTTTAAGCCCAACAGTAGAGCCTCCAATCCAAGTAGCCTTTGCAGGAACTTCTATCATTTCATCTAAATCACAATTTTCTACAAGCATTATACTTGTCATAATTTTAGTAAGGGAAGCCATAGGTCTTTTTTCATCACCATTTTTATCATATAAAATTCTTCCACTTTCAAAATCCATAACAACTGCAGCAGGTACATTTACATCGATAAATTGTTTATTAACACTACTTGCAAATAAAGAAAAGTTTAAAAAGTTAAAAAATAAATATATGATAAATATTTTAAAACATAATTTAAGTATTCTATTTAAATGACACATCTAAAATGACACCTCTAATTTATGATATGATAAAATTTAATAATATATGTTATTTTTTTATTTATGCCCATATAAAAAAGTATACTTTTCACTTGCTTATTTTCTATCTATATAATATAATAAAATAAGAAAAATATCGAAAAAGAGGAGGTAGAATATGAAGTGGACTAAAAGATTTTCAAAAAAAGAAAAGGAACATATAAAATATGTAATTGAATCTTTAGTATATATTATTTCAATAATAGTAGTAATATTTGCTAATATTTATGGACCTATATATATAAAGATGATGCCATTGCTTTTTATATTAGGAATAGTTGGAAATATAGTATTTAATAGAGCTTTTATTACCGCTCTTTTTGGATTAATTGTGTCAATATGTTTAAATAAAATTAGTGGGCTAAATTTAACAGAAAATTTATTATATAGTTTTTTAGCTTTTATGTATATAGCTTTAGGTGAAATTTGTGGAATATTTTTTATTAAAATAAAAAAATATCTAAAAAAGAAAAAATATATGTATACTAAAGAAGCTATAGTAACATATATTAGTACTCTTGTTGTAATAGGATTTGTACTAGTTTCAAATAATTATATAAATTCAAATATATTTAAGCTTAGCAGTTGCAAAGATAGACTAAATGATTATTTAAAAGAAAAATATTCTACTACTAAATTTGAGATTTTAGCCCAAAGGTATAATTTTATAGGGGATGATTATTTTAAATTTGTAGTTAAAGATTTAGATACAAATAGATTATACAATTTTAGCATTTATACAGATGAGAGACTAGATATATATGATGGAATTCTAGAAGGTAAAATATATACTTATGAAAAGAAGATAAAAGAAGAATTTGAAAATTATATTAAGCAAAAAGACGTTGAAAAAAAATATAGTGAAATTTCATATGAGATAGCAGTTCCAGAAGAAAATGTAGTAGAACTTAGAATAAAAAAAGAAGTTTATGATATAGCAGATAGTACTATACTTGGATTTTCAACTAATGTAGCAGATTTTTTAAACGATTTAAAAGATTTTGAATATATGAAAGATATAAAACAAACATTACTTGTTTTAGAAAGTCAAAATAAAGAACAAAAAAATATAGTTTCATATATTTATATGGATAGATTTAATGATAATAAAGAATTGAATGTGGAAGAAGATTATGAATATATAAAAAAAGCGTTAAATGTAGAATATATTGATTAGCATTGAAAGGATAAAAAATGGAAGAAAATATACAAAGGAAAAAAATATCTTTAATACTAGAAGTAATAATATTTTTAGGTATAGTTTTCATTGGTATTTTACTATTTTATAGCTTAAATGATAAGTATAATTTAACACAAAAACTAAATGATAACTTGTATCTTTCAAATGAAAGTACCGTAGAAGAAGAAAATAAGCTATATATAAAGAATTTAAAGAAAAATTATGGTATAAACGTAGAATATGGTGAAAAAACACTTACTCTTGTAAAGAATAATTCTGCAATTATACAGTGTGATGAAAATATAGTAAATAACAATTTAAAAATAATAACACAGGCACTTGAAAAATATCCTATAGATATATTTGATATGTCAAAGTCCAAAAAATACCCAATAAATATTATACTGGTAAATAATTTTACTAATAATAATTTAGCTCTTGCTTCAAGAAGTAGTTTAAATGAATTTAGAATATATATTAGTAATACTCAAAATTTTGAAAGAGCTTTTCATCATGAAATGTATCATATTTTGGAGTATTACATGTCAGATACACATAAATATTTATATGCTTCATGGAATACATTAAATCCTGAAGATTTTGAATATGAAGAAGATATCAGTAAATTAAATAATAAATATGTGTATAACGAAAATATGCAAAATAGTTTACAAAAGCAAAATGATACTGAAAATATTTTGGAAAATGAGAATCCATATTTTGTAACTAAATATTCAAAAACAACTCAAAAGGAAGATAGAGCAGAGATATTTGCAGAACTTATGGTCGCAACTAAAAAATATAAATATTTAACTGAAGGTCAAAATATAAAAAAGAAAGTAGATTTAATAGTTTCAACGGTAAAGAAAAATATAACAATTAATGATTTTTACTTTTACAAATTTATAGATTAAAGCTATATTACAATAATGTTACATTTTTTAAGTAATGTATATTAGATATATTTACAAGTTAAAATAATAGTGATATAATATTCTACATAAAATAAAGGAGCATTCTAATGAAAAAGGGAATATATTTAAAGCTTATTACTATTTTATTTGTAATAAGTGTATGTAAAATGTCTAGTGTTTTTGCTGTAGAACAAAATGTTCAAAATACAGATGAAGAAGTTGTTGTAAATCAAACTGAGCAAGAAAATGAAGAAAATATTAGACTTCAAAAAGAAGAGTTAAATTCAATTATAAAAGAATTAGTAAATACATTAAAAAGTGGTATAAATAATATAAATGAAAAAATAGAAAATATAAGGAATACAGAAGAATATACTAATTATCCTGCTATTAGATTAAATATTGACACACCAATATTTGGCTTAGAATCAATAGTAAATAATAAGCTAAAGATAAGGCAGGATGTTAGTGCATCTGATGTTGCAACAGGTTATTCTATAAGATATATAATAAAAAATAATGCGATTAAACTTCCTGACGTTTTAGTTGCAGGGATTGTTGTTTCTACAAGAGATGTTAAATTTGATGAAAATATAGAAATTGAAGATGCAAATACTGCAATTGCAAAACTTATGCAATATGAAAAAACTATTGATAATGTAAGTGAATTTGTAGATAATCAAATAAATAAAATTTTTAAGGGTTATATTCCAAAAGATAAGTATGAAAATATTGAAAATGTAAGAAGCAGATTATCAAAAGTAGAAGAAACTCTTTTAAGTCAGGACGATGATGTGTTAAGACTGTATATATTAAGTGTAAATGATGAAGTAAAAAATGAGTATAATGAAACTTTAAATGAATATTTGAATTTAAGCAAAATAATAAAAGAGTGCAATAAAAAAGTTGAAAATGTACTGATATCACAAGAAGAGTTTACTAGTGTTCAAAAAGATTTATTAGATGTAGAAACTAACATTATAACTTTTGCAAAAGATTTAGATACTGCACTAGATAACTTAAAAGATTATAATGTAGAAGAAGTGTTAAATCATTTGAAATCAGAAATTACTGAAAGAAAAAATAAAGTTGAACAATATATTGATAATTCAGTAATTTTAAAAGAAATACCAAATGAAAACGAAAATGTAACTGAAAATACAGAAAGTACAGAAAATGTACAATCAGATACTAGTCAAGTAGTAAATGAAACTAAAACTAATACTAATACTAATACTAATACTAATACTAATACTAATACTGATACCAATACAAATACAAACAATACTAGTGATACTACTACAGTAGAAGAAATCAAAAAATATGATGTTGTTTCAACCGAGTATGTAGATAACATGCAAAGTGATATAGATAAATTAAATGAAAAAATTAAAAATTATATAAAAGAAGATAAAACAGATAATAATGAAATAAAAGATACAGAAAAAGAAGATAATAATACTGAAATAACAAATGAAATATCATTAGAAGAAAAAGAAACTTTATTAAATGAGTTACTTAATATGACTAAAGATTACATTACAAATGAAAATAAGTTCTATTTAGATAATACAAATACTACATTAAATAATACTACTTCAGTTATTTCAGATTTAGCAAGATATACAAAAACTAATGTTATTGAGGAAATGAGATATATCTATCTTGAACTCCCAGATACACTTGAAGGATATCTAGATTCTAATAATACTAATTCATATATTGAAACTAGAAATCTATCTGATAGTCTTTATACTCAAATAAACAAATTATCGGATGTATATGTAAAAATGAGTAATATATATGACGAACTAAATGTTGATGAAATTAAATCAAAAGATTAGATGAGAGGGTAATGTATGTTAAATCTTACTAGAACAGAACTCTTAAAGATAACAAAACCAGCAAGATATGTTGGTGGCGAATATAATCAGGTTATAAAAAATAAGGAAAAAATAAAATGTAGATTTGCTTTTTGCTTTCCAGATATATATGATATAGGAATGGCAAATTTAGGAATGAAAATATTATATAATGTACTAAACAAAAGAGATGATACATGGTGCGAAAGAGTATTTGCACCATGGCCTGATTTTGAAAAACTTTTAAGAGAAAAAAATATAGAGCTTTATGGTTTAGAATCAAAAGATAGTATAAGAAAGTTTGATATTATTGGTTTTACGCTGCAATATGAAATGAGTTATACTAATATTTTAAATATGCTTGATTTAGCTAATATACCAGTTTTAGCAAGCAGAAGAAAAGAGGAGTTTCCTTTTGTTATAGCAGGTGGACCATGTGCTTGTAATCCTGCACCACTAGAAAAATTTATAGATGTATTCTTACTTGGTGAAGGGGAAGAGTTAATTGATACTATTGCACAAAAATATGTTGTATGGAAAGGGAAAAATTTACCTAAAATAGAGTATTTAAAAAGTATAAAAGATATACCAGGGGTATATATTCCTACTTTACATACTAAAAATGATATAATAACAAAAGTTGTAATTGATGATATGGATAAGGTAGATTATCCAACTAATTTTGTTGTTCCAAGTACAGATATTGTACAAAATAAAATATCTTTAGAGGTTTTTAGAGGATGCAGTAGGGGATGTAGATTTTGTCAAGCGGGGTATATATATAGACCGGTTAGAGAAAAAAGTGTAGATAGACTTTTGAAACTTGCAAACAAAACTATTTCTAATACTGGAATAAATGAAGTATCTCTATCATCTTTAAGTACAAGTGATTATTCTAATTTTAATAAGTTAGCTGAAGAATTAGTAAAACTTGGTGAAGATAAAAAGGTAAGTATATCACTACCATCATTAAGAATTGATTCAGTTAATTTGGATCTTTTAAATCGTGTACAAGCTGTAAGAAAAAGTTCACTTACATTTGCACCAGAGGCAGGTTCACAAAGATTAAGAGATGTTATAAATAAAAACATAACTAAAGAGGATATATTAAATGGCTGTAAGCTTGCTTTTGAAAGCGGATGGAATACAGTAAAATTATATTTTATGATTGGCTTACCAACAGAAACATTTGAAGATTTAAGAGAGATTGTAGAGCTTGCAAATAGCATAGTAGAACTATATTATAGTATACCGCAAAATAAAAGAAATGGAAGATGTAGTATAACTGTTTCTACTTCTACATTTGTCCCAAAACCTCATACACCATTTGAATGGTTTGGGCAAAATACTTTAGATAAGATAGAATTAAAGCAAAAATTTTTAAAAGAAAATTTAAAAGGAAAGTATATAAAATATTCATGGCATAATCCGTTTATAAGTAGACTTGAAGCTGTTATAGCAAGAGGCGATGAAAAAATAGGGGATTTAATTTATGAGGCATGGAAAAATGGAGCAAAATTTGATAGTTGGGAAGAATGTTTAAACTTAGATGCCTGGGATAAGGCTTTTAAAGATTTAAATATAAAGCCAGAAGATTATGCAAGTAAAGAATATGATTTAGATTATTCTTTTCCATGGGATAACATTATGCATGGAGTTAGTAAAGAATTTTTAAAAAGGGAATATAAAAAAGCGATAGAAGGAAAAACATCAAAAAGATGCGGAGTAAATAGTTGTTCTGCATGCGGAGTTACTAAAATATCAAGATGTAAATATTTAGAAAATAAATAATATGTAAACAATGAGGTTAAAATATATGAAAAAACTACACACACACACACACACACACACACAGAGGTCTATGGGAATAAAATAGAAAATAAAAAAGTAAAAAATTGTAAAAAATGTAAATAAGCTAGGTTAAGCAAGAAATTGTTTAGCCTAGCTTTTGTTACGTAAAAAGTAGGAAGAGATATGAGTAAAGGAAAAAGAGGAATAAGCTTAATAGTGTTAGTAATAACAATAGTAGTAATAGTAATAATAGCAACAGTAGTAATATTAACATTAAATGAGAACAGTCCA
>ERZ1643249.5071-NODE-5071-length-10704-cov-4.160954_pt1 | contig 10704 bp, 7 predicted proteins | sample MGYA00579263_ERZ1643249 | MGnify/ENA primary metagenome ERZ1643249 (study PRJEB29033, sample SAMEA4952264) | chicken gut metagenome | biome: Broiler Chicken; feature: Gastrointestinal Tract; material: Caecum | place: Ireland | collected 2018 | study: Broiler...
TGATCTCTGTCTTCAGCCAAGTCGATCGTCTCCGGCGTTGTACCGAGAATATTGACGCCGTTGCGTTTTAAGTCGGCGGCAAGGTTGAGCGGTGTCTGACCGCCGAACTGGGCGATCACGCCGACCGGTTTTTCTTTTTCGTGGATGCTTAAAACATCTTCAAGTGTCAGCGGTTCAAAATATAATTTATCGGAAGTATCGTAGTCGGTAGATACAGTTTCAGGATTGCAGTTAACGATGATCGTCTCAAAGCCCAGTTCCTTTAAAGCTTTTGCCGCATGTACGCAGCAGTAGTCGAATTCGATACCCTGACCGATTCTGTTCGGGCCGCCGCCTAAAATCATGACTTTAGGTTTGGCGTTGCTGACAGGACTTTCATCTTTGGCAATATGATAGCTGGAATAGTAGTAGGCTGAATCCTGTGTGCTGCTTACATGTACGCCTTCCCATGCCTCAACAATGCCGTTGTCAATGCGTTCCTTACGGATATCGTCTTCGGCTACATTTAAAATCTGGCTTAAATATTTATCAGAGAAGCCATCCAGTTTCGCCTGTTTTAAAGCGGAAACTTCAGGCAGCTGTCCGGCGTGCTGTTTTAAAGCCTCTTCTTCTTCCACAAGTTCTTTCATCTGCTGGATGAAGTAATGCTTAACTTTTGTCAATTCAAAAATTTCATCGACGGTCGCGCCTTTTCTCAAAGCTTCGTACATGATGAAATGGCGTTCGCTAGTCGGTGTGGCAAGCATTTTAAGCAGTTCTTCCTTCGTCTTTGTGCCGAAGTCTTTTACGCCGCCGAGACCATATCTGCCGTTTTCAAGACTGCGGATAGCTTTCTGAAAAGCTTCTTTATAAGTTTTTCCGATACTCATGACTTCGCCGACAGCACGCATCTGAGTGCCAAGATGATCTTCCACGCCTTTAAATTTTTCAAAGGCCCATCTTGCGAACTTAATAACAACATAATCGCCGTCAGGAACATATTTATCCAGTGTGCCGTATTTGCCGCAAGGAATTTCATCCAGCGTCAGCCCGCTGGCAAGCATTGCAGAAATCAGCGCGATCGGGAAGCCGGTAGCTTTACTTGCGAGGGCGGAAGAACGGGAGGTTCTCGGGTTGATTTCAATAACAACGATACGTCCGGAAACAGGATCGTGGGCAAACTGAACGTTTGTGCCGCCGATGACCTGAACAGATTCAACAATCTTATATGCCTGACGCTGGAGTTCTTTTTGAACATCTTCGGAAATCGTCAGCATCGGAGCTGCGCAGAATGAATCGCCGGTATGTACGCCGAGGGGATCGATATTTTCGATAAAACATACAGTAATCATATTGTTTTTAGCATCTCTGACGACTTCCAACTCAAGTTCTTCCCAGCCCAGAATGGATTCTTCAACGAGAACCTGTCCGACAAGGCTGGCCTGAAGACCTCTGGCGCAGACAGTTTTTAATTCTTCAGTATTGTAAACAAGGCCGCCGCCGGCGCCTCCCATCGTATAGGCAGGACGAAGAACGACAGGGTAGCCGAGCTTATCTGCGATAGCAAGGGCTTCATCTACAGAGTAGGCAACTTCACTTCTGGCCATTTCGATGCCAAGTTCATTCATTGTACGTTTAAATTCGATACGGTCTTCGCCGCGCTCGATGGCATCAACCTGAACGCCGATAACTTTAACATTGTATTTGTCTAAAACACCTGCTTTATTTAATTCAGCACAAAGATTCAGACCCGACTGGCCGCCAAGGTTAGGGAGCAGTGCGTCAGGACGTTCTTTTTCAATAATCTGTTCCAGACGATCTACATTCAATGGCTCAATGTAAGTAATATCTGCCGTGTCCGGGTCTGTCATAATAGTTGCCGGGTTAGAATTGACCAAAACAATTTCATATCCGAGTTTTTTTAGAGCCTTGCAGGCCTGTGTACCGGAGTAATCGAATTCGCATGCCTGTCCGATAATGATAGGTCCGGAACCGATAATCAGCACTTTGTGAATGTCTTCTCTTTTCATAGTCTACCTTACCCTTTCTTCATCTTGCCGGCGTTAAAGGCACGATACCTTTTAAATACGCCGGCGTTAAATAATTATTTTTCCTACACAAAATTCATCGTTATTCTATCATATTTTTGACAGATAAACAACGTGAGATTTGTCTTTTTTTATATGATTTTTACGCTTTTTTTCATACAATAAGCAAGTATGGCGAAAAAGGTCAAAAAACTGAGTCGAAATACTTTTTATTCCATAAATATGCGGCGGAATAAGGTTTGATCTTGCCTGCAGCTTCATTGCAGGAAAATGCCTTTTGATGGTCCCCGAGAGCATCATAGCAGACACAAAGCCACATATACGGAATATAACCATAGCAGTCTTCAGAAATAAATTTTCCGACGGTATCGCTGCGGGGACAGGCAAGGGCCTGTTCATACCAGTATACGGCCTGATGAAGCAGGTTTTCACTGTAAAACCATCGTCCAAGATCGCAGCACAGCTCGGCGCCGGGGACGCCGTAGCGCATTGCCTGAAACAGCAGTGTCAGCGCTTCTTCCTTTTGAGACAGATGGAGACAGCAGTCTGAGGCGAGACGGCAGGCGTCGATTTTATTTTCTGACCAACCGTCTTTTAAAGTGAGAAAATATTTAAACTGGCGCAGCGCCCGGGCATAAAATTGGTGACTGTAAAGTTCACGGGCATAGTAAAATTGATGCCTCGGACTTAATATGCCGCCGTTTTTTTGCATTGATTCATAAATACGCAGATTGCGCATGGTGTCGCCGGAAATAATTTTCCGATGCTGAACAGCAGCAGGCAGGAAGGCGATACGGCCTCTGGGGGTAATGACTTCGTGAACAGCGCCTTCCCATAAAAAATGACCGCGCCGGCGGATCAGACGTTCGCGGTAGTAGGTAAAAGTGACATGATCATTTTCGTCAAAAGCTGTGTCATATTTCATCATAACGACATCCGGGGCATTGGGGTCATTTTCCGGAGGCATAGAAGCTTTAAAATCAAGCAGCTGTTCAAGATCTTTCGGAGCGATCACATCATCGGCGTCCAGCCACATGATATAATCGCAGGAGGCTTTGGAAAAAGCGAAGTTTCTCGCTTCCGCAAAATCATCTTTCCATATAAAGTCATAAATTTTATCTGTATAGGCGGCAGCGACAGCTTTCGTCTGATCGTCGGAGCCTGTGTCGGCGATAATAATTTCGTCAAAAAGTGCCGTTCCCGCACTGTTAAGACAGCGCCCCAGTACGGCCGCTTCATTTTTTACAATCATGCATAAGCTGAAGGTAGGCATGGCAGACACCGGAAATATGGTTTGATTTATTATATGACAGAAGAAAATGGAAGTTGATAAAATCACCTGTGTTTTTATGCAGGCAAATACCAATTTTCGGCATACAAAAATAAAAAAATGTACGCAATTATTGCAGCATAACAAAAAGGTACGGTGTAACCCATTTTACCGAGTTACACCGTACCCATACATAAATATTCCTTTATCTTATCGCGTTGGCATATGATACTGCCTTTTTATCGATCACGAACGGATTAAACAATACCGTGAGCGATCATGGCATCTGCCACTTTCTTGAAGCCAGCAATGTTAGCACCGGCAACAAAGTTGTTTTCAACGCCGTATTCTTTTGCGGCATCGTCAATGTTATGGAAGATGTTAACCATGATCTGTTTCAATTTTGCGTCAACTTCTTCGAATGTCCAGCTGTAGCGCATGCTGTTCTGAGACATTTCAAGAGCACTTGTGGCAACACCGCCTGCGTTGGCAGCTTTGCCCGGTGCAAAGTAAACGCCGTTCTGCTGTAAGTATTCTGTAGCTTCAAGTGTTGTAGGCATGTTGGCGCCTTCAGCAACAACTTTACATCCGTTGGCAACAAGAGCTTTTGCATCGTCAAGGTGCAGTTCGTTCTGTGTTGCGCAAGGAAGAGCAATATCAACTTTAACACTCCATACGCCGCGGCCTTCATGGTATTCAGCGTTTGGACGGTAGTTTTTATATTCTGTCAGACGGGCGCGTTTAACTTCTTTGATTTCTTTTAATGCATCAAGATCAATGCCGTCTTTATCATATACCCAGCCTGTAGAGTCAGAGCATGTGACAACTTTTGCGCCTAACTGATGTGCTTTTTCGATAGCGTAAATAGCAACGTTTCCGGCACCGGAAACAGCGATTGTCTTGCCTTCGATTGTGTCGCCCTTTGTCTTTAATAATTCTTCTACAAGGTATACAAGGCCGTAGCCTGTAGCTTCTGTACGGGCGAGAGAACCGCCGTAGCTTAATCCTTTGCCTGTTAAAACACCTTCGGACAGATTACGGATTCTCTTGTACTGGCCGTACATATAACCGATTTCTCTTGCGCCTGTACCGATATCACCTGCAGGAACATCTGTGTCAGCGCCGATATGTCTGCAAAGTTCTGTCATAAAGCTCTGGCAGAAAGCCATCACTTCTCTGTCTGATTTGCCCTTAGGATCAAAATCAGATCCGCCTTTGCCGCCGCCGATCGGAAGACCTGTCAGAGAGTTTTTGAAAATCTGTTCAAAACCAAGGAATTTGATAATGCTTAAATTAACTGAAGGATGTAAGCGCAGGCCGCCCTTGTAGGGACCGATCGCGCTGTTGAACTGTACACGGAAGCCTCTGTTTACCTGAACATTGCCATTGTCATCAACCCATGGCACGCGGAACATAATGACACGTTCCGGTTCAACAAGTCTTTCAAGCAATGCTTCTTTCTGGTATTTCTCGTCATTGTCCACAACGAGGCGAAGTGAATTTAATACTTCGGTAACTGCCTGAATGAATTCAGGTTCATTAGGATTTTTCTTGACAACTTTGTCAATAACTTCATCTACATAAGACATATGAATTTCCTCCTTAGAAAAAGACATAAATGATTTTGAACGGCCGGTTTCTTTCAAATGACTGTCCAAGCATCTTTCACAATTATAATATAAGAACATGAAATAATCAAGATTTTTGTTGCACAAATGTATAAAAATTTATATTGACTGAATATAAAATCAGTAGTAAAATGAAAGGTACAGGTAAAAAACTTTCATTTTGGTAAATAATCGCAGATCATTCTGAGACATAGGAAAAATCCAGATAAAATTTTTATTTCTTTTGGCTGTTCATACAAAAACCGTGTCGAAAAAAGGGGATAAGTTTTTCTTTATTTTATACAAAAATCAGTGTATAATAAGCTCGAAATAAATAATTGGTTGTTCATTCGCGAATTATCTTTCATGCGTATCCCAAATATTCCCATTGAATCAAAGTAATTATTTTAAAATATATGAAGAAATGATAAGGAGGCACATATGCAGGAAAATATACAGGAAAAGTATAAAACACTGAAATTGACAGAGCTTCGGGAAATTGCCAAATCCGCAGGTATTAAAAATACATCGGCGCTGCGCAAGCCGCAGCTGATTCAGCTTTTGTGCGAATTGGAAGTACAGCAGCAAAGCCATGAAACATCGGGGGCTGAAAAGACGGAAAACAGCAAGGCTGAAACCGGAAATCAGCGTCTGGAACACGCAGAGCATACAGAACGTCAGGAGCGTGCAGAGCGTCAGGAGCGTGCAGAGCGTCAGGAGAATGCAGAACATCAGGAGTGTACAGAGCGCGCAGAACGCCATGAACATCAGGAACGGCCGGAACGGCAGAAACAGGAGCGCTATGAGAACAGAAATTTTGAAGATTTAGACAGCGGACAGACTGCCAACGGCATACTTGAGGTGATGGCCGACGGTTTTGGATTTATCCGCTGCGAGAATTATTTGCCGGGTGATAACGACGTTTACGTTTCTCCGGCGCAGATCCGCCGGTTTAATTTAAAGACCGGAGATATTGTGGAAGGCAATCTGAAGATAAAAACGCCGACGGAAAAGTTCAGCGCGTTGTTATATGTCCGAAGAGTTAACGGACTTCCGCCTTCAGAAGCTGTAAAGCGGAGCAATTTTGAAGATATGACTCCCATTTTCCCGAATCAGCGGATACGGCTGGAGACAGAGCGCAGCAGCGTGCCGATGCGCATTGTTGATCTTGTATCACCGATCGGCAAAGGACAGCGCGGTATGATCGTATCACCGCCGAAGACAGGTAAGACAACTTTATTAAAGCAGATTGCAAAATCAATACATAAGAATTATCCGGATATGAATATGATCATTTTGCTGATCGATGAACGTCCGGAGGAAGTCACAGATATTAAAGAATATATTGAAGGCGAGAACGTTGAAGTTATTTATTCGACCTTTGATGAAATGCCGGATCACCACAAACGGGTGTCAGAGATGGTGCTGGAACGTGCCAAACGTCTTGTGGAGCACCGCAAGGATGTGGTTATCCTGCTTGACAGCATTACCCGTCTGGCGCGGGCGTATAACCTGACCGTACCGCCAAGCGGCCGTACACTTTCCGGCGGCCTTGATCCGGCAGCATTGTATATGCCGAAGAAGTTTTTCGGCGCTGCCAGAAATATGCGGGAGGGCGGCAGTCTGACCGTACTGGCGACAGCGCTTGTAGATACCGGCAGCAAGATGGATGATGTTGTATTTGAAGAATTTAAGGGCACAGGCAATATGGAGCTTGTCCTTGACCGAAAACTTTCAGAAAAACGTATTTTCCCGGCAATAGATATCCCGAAATCCGGAACACGCCGTGAGGAACTGCTCTTAGAAAAAGACGAACTCGATGCGGTCTATTTGATGCGCAAAGCATTAAACGGTTTGAAAGCTGACGAAGCTTTGGAACATATTCTCGATATGTTTGTAAGAACAAGAAATAATAAGGAGTTTATAGCTAATATTAAGCGTACAAAAATATTTTAAAAAAGATAAATATATCCTTGCAATTTATGGGATAGCGTGCTATAATTAAAAAGCTGTTCAGAGAAAACAGATTGACAAGATGTCAACTTTCAATATGATTATTTCGTAGTGAGGTGAAAAACATGAGAGAAGGAATCCATCCAAAGTATTATCAGGCAAAGGTTACATGCAACTGCGGTAATGAATTTGTGACAGGTTCAACAAAACCTGAAATTCATGTGGAAGTTTGTTCAAAGTGTCATCCATTCTACACAGGCCAGCAGAAAGCAGCTGCAGCACGTGGACGTATTGATAAGTTCAATCGTAAGTATGGTTTTACACAGGCGTAATGATAAAAGTAAGGTTGAGGTTGTGAAAAATCTCAACCTATTTTTATATACAGAAAAGTATTGAACTTCCGCGGCTGCGCATCAGGCAGCGGAGAAGATGAGGTGACTATATGAAGTATGCAAAAATCGGCGGACAGGCAGTGATCGAGGGCATCATGATGCGCTGCGGCGATGATTATGCCGTCGCGGTCAGAACACCGGACCGCCATATTGAAATAAAAAAAGAGCAGTACAGGGGGCTTGTCAGCCGTTTTAAGATGCGCCGCGTGCCCATTATCCGCGGCGTGCTGGCCTTTGTGGATTCTCTTTATCTCGGTATGAAAACGCTGACATATTCGGCGGGTTTTTACGAAGATGAAGAAGAGGAAGCAAAAGAAAGCGGTCATGGAGCCAAGGCGGAGCACCCCCGGGTTTCGGAGGAAAAAGAAAGCTTTGGAGACAAAGTGCTGATGGGGGCCACGGTTGTCGTGTCCATTGCGGTTGCAGTCGGCTTATTTATGATTCTGCCGTTTTTCATTTCCAATTTATTCAGCCATGTGACATCATCCGTATTCCTGCTGTCACTGATTGAAGGTATTGTGCGTGTGATTTTGTTTTTGGGCTATCTTGTGCTTATTTCCAAGATGAAAGATATTCAGAGAACATTTATGTATCACGGCGCAGAACATAAGACGATCAACTGCATCGAACACGGTGAGGAACTGACTGTGGAAAATGCGATGAAGTATTCCCGTTTTCATAAAAGATGCGGGACGAGTTTCCTTTTGATTGTTGTCGTCCTCAGCGTGATATTTTTTATGCTATTTTTTACATTTGTTCCCGTGTCAAATACGGTGCTTAAAGTTGTGATCCGTCTTCTGCTTGTGCCGGTGATTGCCGGTGTTTCCTATGAGATTATCCAGTGGGCAGGACGCGGTGACAATGCTTTTGTGAATGCAGTCAGCAAACCGGGGATGTGGATGCAGAAGCTGACCACACGGGAGCCGGATCCGGACATGCTGGAAGTCGCTATTGCTTCCATCGAGGCTATTTATGACTGGCGCGCATTTCAGGAAAGTGCCGGCACTGTTCAAAAAAGTGAAAAAACAGAAGCGGAGATCGGATCATGACATATCAGGAGTTGCTAAAATATGGAGAATCCGCGCTGATGGAGGAAAGAATTCCGGACTACTGTGCAGATGCATGGCTTTTATTCCAGTACGTTTTCAGGATGAACCGATTGGATTATTTGATGCATTTATCTGGGCATGCAGATGCCGGCAAAGAGGAACAGTATCGGGCGCTGATCAGGAAGCGTCAGACCCATTATCCGCTTCAGTACATTACCCATGAGCAGAATTTTATGGGGCTGGATTTTTATGTCGATGAAAATGTACTCATACCGAGACAGGATACAGAGGTGCTGGTGGAGCATACGCTGAAGTTTGTGCGTGATGATATGCGGGTGCTGGATATGTGTACAGGTTCGGGCTGTATTATCGTAAGTATTGCGGCAAACCGCAGACTGGCCCGGGCGGCGGGCGCTGATCTGTCGGAAGCCGCGCTCAGGATTGCCGCTCAAAATGCTGCGGCGAATCATGTCCCGGATATTGAATGGATACAAAGCGACCTGTTTGCAGATATTTGCGGAACCTTTGATGTGATTGTCTCGAATCCGCCGTATATACCGAGCGGAGAAATTGAGACGCTGATGTGTGAGGTAAAGCAGTATGAACCGGTGATGGCGCTTGACGGAAGCGGGGATGGCTTGGCGTTTTACCGGAAAATTATTGCCGAAGCCAAAGAATACCTGAGTGAAAATGGCATGCTGTTTTTAGAAATCGGCTGGAATCAGGCAGAAGATGTCAGCCGTCTGATGGAGACGGCGGGTTATACAGGTATTACTGTCCAAAAAGATCTGGCGGGGCTGGATCGGGTCGTTTACGCTTACCGTCCTTAGACGGCGGCGGGTATACAATAGTCAAAAAGATTACAGATGGAGGGAAAGGCATGTTTGACCGCTTAGATGAGTTATTGATCCGTTATCAGCAGGTTATGGAAGAATTGGGTGATCCCGAAGTTGCCAATGACCAGACAAGATTTCGGAAATTGATGAAAGAGCAGTCGGAATTATCGCCGATTGCCGAAAAATATACAGAATATAAGCAGACAAAGAAAAATATCGACGACAGCTTAGAACTTCTTGAAACTGAAAATGACGAGGAAATGCGGGAACTGGCAAAGGAAGAACTGGCACAGAGCAAAGAAGATCTGGTGCAGATTGAACAGGAACTTAAAATTTTGCTTCTGCCCAAAGACCCGATGGATGATAAGAATGTTGTCGTTGAAATCCGTGCCGGCGCCGGCGGTGATGAAGCAGCGCTGTTTGCGGCAGATCTTTTCAGAATGTATTCCAAATACGCTGAGAGCAGACGCTGGAAAGTGGAAGTGACCAGTGTCAATGAAAACGGACTTGGCGGATTTAAGGAAATTATTTTTATGATCAACGGACAGGGCGCGTATTCCCGTCTGAAATATGAGAGCGGTGTACACCGCGTCCAGCGCGTGCCGGAGACGGAAGCCTCCGGAAGAATCCACACATCGACAGCAACAGTGGCAATCATGCCGGAAGCGGAAGATGTGGATGTGCAGCTGGATATGAACGATGTCCGCATCGATGTGTTCCGCGCTTCAGGCAACGGCGGACAGTGCGTCAACACAACCGATTCGGCTGTGCGTATTACCCATATCCCGACAGGCATTGTCGTATCTTGTCAGGATGAAAAATCACAGCTGAAAAATAAGGAAAAAGGTCTTCGTGTCCTTCGTTCCAGACTGTATGATCTTGAACTGGAAAAGAAGCGCAAAGAAGAAGCGTCTTTGAGAAAAAATCAGGTCGGCACAGGCGACCGCTCAGAGAAGATCAGAACTTATAATTTTCCGCAGGGACGCTGTACCGATCATCGGATCAAACTGACGCTGCATCGGTTGGAGCAGGTCATGAACGGTGATCTTGATGAAATTATTGATAGTCTGATTGCTGCAGACCAGGCTGCGAAATTAAGCAGCGAGGAATAGCAGGCGCCGTATCCGGCGGCGCCTGACGCTGATAAAGATGCACAGTTGATTGTGATATATTTCATTATGACCCGGCAATGTTTTAAGCTTTAAGCAGCATTACTCGTCATAAATATTGACGATTTCGCCGTCTAAAATCCGGTTCATGTTTTTGACAGCGCAGAAATTGCCGCACATGCTGCATGTGTCTTCCTTTTCCGGCTTAGCCTGCGCCCGGTAGCGGCGGGCTTTTTCAGGATCCATCGATAAACTGAACATTTTTTCCCAATCCAGTGCTTTTCTGGCGCTGCTCATCTCGTAATCCCACTGGGCGGCGTGAGGGATACCTTTGGCGATATCGGCGGCATGGGCTGCGATTTTAGAGGCGATAATGCCTTCTTTGACATCATCGACATCCGGAAGGCGGAGATGCTCCGCTGGCGTGACATAACACAAAAAGGCAGCGCCGCTGGCTGCGG
>ERZ1643249.5072-NODE-5072-length-10702-cov-3.462666_pt1 | contig 10702 bp, 6 predicted proteins | sample MGYA00579263_ERZ1643249 | MGnify/ENA primary metagenome ERZ1643249 (study PRJEB29033, sample SAMEA4952264) | chicken gut metagenome | biome: Broiler Chicken; feature: Gastrointestinal Tract; material: Caecum | place: Ireland | collected 2018 | study: Broiler...
ATAGGGGTCAACGCCGCCTTGGCCTCCCATAATCCAGCTGATGGATGTGCGCACGGTGGCCGGGTCAGTTTCCATGAGGGGTTGCACCAGGCTAACGCCCCGCCAGCCCTCGGGGACACGGCGACGCTCGGTCAGGGGATGACTCAGCGCGCCAATCAGGCTGCGGACGGTATCCGGCGGGAGTTCCGTGTCCTGATCCAGGGTAACCACAAAGGCATAGCGCCGGTGAAGCTCGGAAGGCGCCATGCTGGCGTAATCATAGAGGTCGTCACAGTTACCGTGGACGATGAGACGGTTCAGACTTTCCAGGTTGCCGCGCTTGCGCTCCCGGCCGATCCATGCGCCTTCGCCCTTGTCATAGGTGCGCCGGCGCTGCAGGTACAGGTAGCGGTGCTCCGGATCACTCTCCTGAAGGGCTTCCAGGGCGGAAGAAGCAGCGCGCAGGATCAGGTCATCCGACACCTGCTCGGCGGTGAGACTGTCCGCGAAATCTCCCAGGAGCATATATTCGATGTTGGGGTCGGGGTCAGCATGGCACAGCTCGGACAGGCGGCCGATCATGTGCACGGCCTGTTCCGGGGTGGAAAGAAGCGTGGGAAGGACGACCAGGGTCTTTTGACTTTCCTTTAGAGCGGTGATATGCAGGCGCGGCAGTTCCCGGTTGGGTAACCAGCGCTGCAGGAATCCCTGCCCAAGCAGCCGCCAAAGCTCAGAAAAACATAGCCCCCACAGCGGCCAAAGCAGCCATGGCAACCGCAAGGGAATCATCAGCAGCAGCCCAACGGCGATGCCCACCCAAAGCAGGCTCAGATAACAGCCGCGGCTGTGCCGGCGAAGGAAAAGCCGCATGGGGAACAGGCTGGCCTGGCGGATGCGCAGGCTCAGGTACAGCTGACGCAATCCGGCATCCTCCAGCAAATAATATCCCACATGGTTATGGATACCATCGTCTTCCGATTCCTGGGCCAGCCGCACGGCGCCCAATGCTACACGCTCCTGGGACATGTTCATCTGTTGGGCCAGGCGTGCCAGACGGGTTACATACATGCGCCGGCTGTCAAAATCCATGGCGGCGTATGTTCCGGAGGGATCTTCCAGAAAGCAACGGTGGAGGGGGTCGCAGGTTTCCAGAAATTCTGGCCAGGTGATTTTATCCAGGCCGCGGAGGCTGGTGATCAACGCGGCCAGCCACTGGCTGCGCTCCATCTGCCTTTCCTGTGCCCGGCGAACCAGTTCTCCGGCCTGTAAGCCCATTTGCTCCAGGCGAAGGTCCAATTCACGCAGGAGAGAAGCTGCCCCGCTGGCTTCCAGGGCGTGGGTCACCCCTGCAAAGGCTTCCGGGGAAAGACCCGCATGGTCGATACCGCGCAGAGGATCACCATGGGCGCGAAGCATGGACTGCGCAATCCGTTCTCCTCGCTGTTCCTCCTTCAGGGCCAGATAGGCGTCGGCGGCGGCCTGGGAGGTAAGCCGCAACAGCGTCAGGCGCAGTGCCTGAGGAAGCAGCTGCAACTCCTCCTCGGTCATGCCGGCGGTTTCTTGCCAGCATTGCAACAGGGAGGGCAACGCATGTGTACGCAGTTGACCGCGAAAAGCCAGCAGAATGCTGTCCGTAAAGGCGGTTAAGCGCAAACCGCCGCCTTTAAGGGCGGGAAGCGCGGGCGTACCCTGTAATTCCCTGTCCATGATGCCCAGCTGCTCTTCCACGGCCCGGCCATGGTCACGCAGCCATTGTAAGCCCGGTTCCCGGCTGGAGGAAGGCTGCAAGGCTTGCCGAAGCTGACGCATCAGGGCAGGGCGCAATCCGGGGGAGGGGTGCATACGCTTCCGCCCATGGAGCGCCAGGCCTACCCCTAAACGGGAGAGGTGGCTTTGCAGCTCCGCCTCACTGAGTACCGGTGCGCAAAGTGACAGCTTGCGCTCCTCTACCAGGCGGGCATGGCCTCCACGATAGGCCAGCAAGGTGAACAGGCACAGGGCCACAAGACCCACGGCAGCGGAAATCCAAACGATCATAGGCGCTCCTTTGGCTGATGCAACACGTTTTTCAGCTTTAATTTGTACCAAAGGCTGGGAAACCATACCCATGAACCTTCAACCGTATAGCCTGTGAATCTTCCAAGGCCCGAAGCAAAGGCCTGACAATGATCTTTACTTCAATAAAAAAAGGCGCGCTCCCATGTGGGAACGCGCCTCGTGGATTGCGGGAAATTATTCGTCCTCCTCCTCGTCCTTCTTGGCGGAAGCAATAATCTTCTCGGCCACGTTGGCGGGAACATCTTCATAGCGGGCGAACTCCATGGTGAAGGAGCCGCGGGCCTGCGTCATGGAGCGAAGATCCGTGGCGTACTTGAACATTTCGGCCATGGGGGCTTCCGCCTCCACCTGCTGCATGCCGTCCGCCTGGCTCATGCCGATGATGCGGCCGCGGCGCTTGTTCATGTCGCCCATGATGTCGCCCATGTATTCATCGGGCACGGTAACGGTTACGTGCATGATGGGCTCCATCAGCACGGGATTGGCTTCCATGCAACCCTTCTTGTAGGCAATGCGGGCAGCGGTCTTGAAGGCCATTTCAGAGGAGTCCACAGGATGGTAGGAGCCATCGTACAGCTTGGCATGCACACCCACCATGGGGAAGCCTGCCAGCACGCCGTGGGCCATGTTTTCACGCAGTCCCTTTTCCACGGAAGGAATGAAGTTGCGCGGTACCACGCCACCCACTACGGCATCCTCAAACTCAAACTCCTGGCTGCCATCCCGGCAGGGGGAGAACTAGATCCACACATCGCCGAACTGGCCGTGACCACCGGATTGCTTCTTGTGGCGCCCCTGCACCTTTACCACCTTGCGGATGGTCTCGCGGTAGGGAACCTTGGGCTCCTGAAGAATGGCGTTGGCGCCAAACTTGGACGCCAGCTTATTGCGCACCACATCCAGATGCATTTCGCCCTGGCCGGAGAGCAGGGTTTCGGTGGTTTCCACATTCTTTTCCAGGGTAATGGAAGGATCTTCTTCCATCAGGCGGGCCAGGCCGGAGAAAACCTTGTCCTCTTCGCCCTGCTTGGCGGCATAAACGGCCTTGCTCATGCAGGGCGCCGGGAAGGCCAGCACCGGGTACTGGATGGGGTTGTTGTAGTCGGCCAGGGTATCGCCGGTGGAGGTGTATTGCAGCTTGGCCAGGGCGCCCAGGTCGCCAGCGTGCAGGGTTTGCTTGGCAATCTGCTTTTTGCCCCGGAGAATATAGATGCCGGCGCTCTTTTCCGTCTTGTCCTTGTTGACGTTGTAGAGGGTGGTGGAGCTGGTGAGCATGCCGGAGAAAATGCGGAACAGGCTCAGCTTGCCCACGAAGGGGTCGGCAATGGTCTTGTAAATAAAGGCGGAGAAAGGTTGATCGTCTTTGCAGACGCGCTTCTGTGCCTCACCGGTGCGGGGATTGAAGCCATCATGCTCAATGCCGTCGTGGGCGGGGGAGGGCAGGTATTTGGCCATAAGATCCATCATGCGGGCAATGCCAACGCCAGTGAGCGCGGAGACGGCGCACACGGGAACAATGCTCCCATCCTTCATGCCCTTCCGGAAGCCCAGCAGAATCTCGTCGTAATTCAGCTCACCCTCGTCCAGGTATTTCATCATCAGGTCATCGTCCGCGGCGGCGGCCTGCTCGGTAAGATACTCAAAGGCCCGGTCTACCTTCTCCTTCATGGAATCGGGCATGGGCACTTCGGCGCTCTTCTTATAGGCGCCTTCGTAGGCTTTCTTTTCCAATACATTGACCACGCCGCGGAAATCCGGGCCTTCGCCAATGGGCATGAGCACGGGCACCACACAGCTGCCATGGCGATCCCGCAGCTGCTGCGTGACCTTATCAAAGTTTGCGTGTTCACGGTCCATCTGATTGATGACAAACATCCGGCCTACGCCGCTCTTTACAGCGTGCTTGAAGGCCTTCTCCGCACCCACGTTGAAGCCGGTAACGCCGCTGACCACGATGCAGGCGGTTTCCACTACCCGCAGTGGGCCAACCATTTCACCGATAAAATCAAAGTAACCGGGTACATCGATGATGTTGAGCATCTTGTCATTCCAGTCAATGGGGGCACAGGCAGCGCTCACGGAGCACTTGCGGCGAATTTCTTCGGGCTCGAAGTCCGTGGTGGTGGTTCCGTCTTCCACTTTGCCTTGACGGTCAATAATGCCGGCAGCGTAGAGCATTGCCTCCGTAAGGGTGGTTTTGCCCTCGCCGCCATGACCCATGAGGGCGATATTCCGAATGTTACTGGTCAAATAATCCGCCATGATCGTTGCCTCCCTCTAGCATTGAAAATTTTTTCTTTTCCGCGCGGATGCTCATATTCCAGAAGAGAACGTCCGCTGATCCAATATCTGGGTAACATTATAACAGAAAAATCACAAAAAGAAAAGCCTTGTCTTTGGGCAAGGCGATTCTTTGGCAAGTTTTTACGAAATGAATCTGGTATATTTGGGTTTTATCGGGCCGTTTCGTCCATATCCGGCAAATGCAGCAGACGTTCCATTTGCGGGAGAATATGCAGGGGATCGCCGCTGGTAAGCAGCTCCACGCGGCCGGGGGATGGCGCTTCACGGCACAGGCCTCGCTGCTCCAGCACCCGGTGGAGCTGCCGCACGGTGCCTGCGTTGCCGTCCAGCAGGGCCGTTTCCGGCGGAAGCATACGGCGCAGCACGGGACGGAGAAAAACATAGTGGGTGCAGCCAAGCACCACGGCGTCCAGGGGCGCGTCCCGATAGGGCTGCAACAGGGCGGAGAGGTAATTGCGCACCTCCGGGCCGTCCAATTCGCCTTCCTCCACCAGCTCCATCAGGCCTGGGCAGGGCAGGGGGGAAGCGCCTTCGCCGTAACGCTCCATCAGCGCCTGAAATTTGGGCAACCGCAGGGTGAGGGGCGTGGCCATGACCAGAATGCGCCCGCCATGGCGAAGTTCGGACGCGGGTTTCAGCGCCGGTTCCATGCCGATAATCGGCAGGCTCAGTTCCGCGCGCAGGGTGGCGGCTGCCACGCTGGTGGCGGTGTTGCAGGCGATGAGAACCGCCTTGACCTGCCGCTCCATTAGCAGCGCCATTACCTGACGCACCCGGTCCATCACTTCCGACGGAGGTTTGGTACCATAGGGGGCGTGCGCCGTATCCCCATAATAAATGATGTTTTCCCCGGGCAGCTGCGCGCGGAGCTCCCGCAGCACGCTGATACCGCCCATACCGCTGTCAAAAACGCCCACAGGGCATTCCCGCGAAGCAGTTTGCCAGGTTTCCATACCGTCCTCCAATTTCTGTTATGCGTAACATGATTTACAAACTATCGAAAAACGTCTGGGGAGGCGCCGGAAGGGCCGCAGTCCCTCCGGCTTCGATTCGTGTCTCCCGGCTTGGCCGGCGGATGGTTGGCTTTTCAATGGCAAATCCAAGCCGTTTCGCGGCCGAGCGCCTTGCTGGGTTGTTGATTTTGCTTGCAAAATCAATTCCTTACAACTTCGGGCGGCCGCTGCTTGGCCGAAGTTGCTTCCGCGAAAAAGAGGCGAAAGTCGCTTTCCGATACGCTGAATTATTATAGTCCCACGAAAATGAAAATGCAACTCAGAGCGTATCCAGCCAGGAGAGCTGACTGGGCTGGCGGGCAAACATTTCCCGGTTGATTTGCGGAAAGGACCATGCCAGGCCCAGCTGCTGGCAAAGCGCCCGATAGCGGCGCGCAAGCGTCTCCGCCTCCCGGGCGGGGCATTCGTACTGATTGCCGAAACGGCGGAGGTATGCCTCCTTCACCCCTGGAAAGTCACGGTCCAGGGCCTTGAAGTAATATTCCCGGTTGCCGCTTCGCAGAGTCATGCCAAAGAAACAGACGGCATACCGGCCGCCGGCTTCCCGCGTGCGCACCAGCAGCGACTCCAGGTTTTCCCAGTCGTCCGTGAGATAGGGCAGCACGGGATTGAGCCAGATGCCTGCGTAGACGCCCGCCTCCGAAAGGGTGCGCAAGGCCTCCAGCCGCTGGGAGGTGGGGGAGACATTGGGTTCGATTTTCCGGCACAGCCCGTCGTCGGCACAGGTAAGCGTGATACAGGCGCGTACCGGAGCGCTTCGGGATAACGCGGCAAGCAGTTCCGCATCCCGGGCGCATAGCGCCGCCTTGGTGGTAAAGCTGGCGCCAAATCCGTAACGCCGGAATAGCGTCAACGCGCCCTGCGTGACTTTCTGGGTCGCCTCGTGGGGATTGTAAGGATCGCTCATGGCGCCCATGGTTACGATGCCCGGACGGCGCTTAGCGCGCAGTTCCTTCTCCAGCAGCGTCAGGGCGTCCGCCTTTACCCGCACCCGGTCGAACTCCGTCAGCCGGTAACACAGGGAACGGGAATCGCAGTAAATACAGCCGTGGCAACAGCCGCGGTAGAGGTTCATATTGTAATCCGCGTAAAAAAAGTCTGTCATGGAAGGGCGCAGCGGCGTCAGGAGCTGCCGGGCGGGTACGGTGTCCATGACCATGCCTCCTTAGGGCTTGTGGTAAGGGACGAGGGACAGGACGCGCTCCACGGCACGGCTGCAATCCGCTTCCAGGTCCGGCGCAGGCTCGACGCCGCCCAATATTACATGAAGAAAAAATTCATGGGTGCCGTTGTTGCCGGTCACCGGGCTGCAGGTAACCTGGCGGACCGCCGTGCCGGGCTGCGCGTTCAGGTCGCGGATCAGCCCCCGCAGGGTGGGCAGATAGGCGTCCGGGGAGAGTATGCCGGTGCGCCGGGCCTCCATATCCTCGGTTTCAAAGAGCGGCTTTACCAGGCATAGCAGCTCGCCGCGGCCGTGCATAACGCGGGAGAAGGCCGGGACGCCCTTGCGCAGGCTCAGGTAGCTTAAATCCACGCTGGCCAGATCCGGCGTAGGGTCCAGGGAAAGCAGCCTGTCGTCGCTGATATTTGTGCGTTCCAGGTTCACGACCCGCGGGTCTTGCCGGAGGGAACCCGCCAGCTGACCGAAGCCTACCTCCACGGCGTACACCAGCGCCGCACCGTGCTTGAGAAAGCAATCCGTGAAGCCGCCGGTGCATGCGCCCGCGTCAATACAAACGCGGCGCTCCACCGTAACCTGAAAGTCACGGATGGCCCCTGCCAGCTTCCATCCGCCTTTGCTGATATAGGGCGCGTGCAGGCCGCGCACCGACAGGGGAAGCGCGGGATCGACCTTCGCGGCGGACGAAGTGACGCGCTGCCCGCCCACATATACTTGTCCGCCCAGCAGATAGGGAGCGGCTTCTTCCTTGCTGTGGAAAAAGCCCTCCTCCACAAGACGGCTCAGCAAGGTTACTTTTTTGACTTTCCCAGGCATAAGCAGCCTCCTTGACAAGAACAGATTCCTTCTCAAACATTATAGCATGTTTAACCGGGAAAACAAAAGGACTGTTGGAAATGAGATACTGCTTGCAACGGGACGATCGGTAGGAAGCGGCGCTGCCACTGGCGGCTCCAGAGACCGAAGAAAAACAGACGACGGTTTGATGTTAATAAAATATGAAGAAATGTGAACATAAAATGAGCAACCATAGGCATTTCAAGGGATAGAAGGGGGAATCCAAAACATATTTGTAAACAAAATAACAAAGAAAAGCAGACCGAAGTATAGTATTTGGCGTGAAACGTGCCGGAATTGAGAAAAAATCAAAAAAGAATCATGTAACAGTTCATAGCGGTAGACTGCGGTATGGAAAATTCGCATGCAGCAGAGGGACCGGGGCGGTAGAAAGCCTTCCTAAGGCTGGAAAGGCGAAAAGACAGAAAACAGCTCCAATATGTAATAATGAAGAAACTCTGCCAATTTTGATATTTTCCGGCTATGAATTCCTTTGGAAGATTTCGGGAAGGCTGGAAAAGGGGGGAGCAAAAAAATGGGTGAAAAACCAAAGAACTTTGAAAAAATCCTGAAATGTAACCGACCGCGTAACCCTTGCATGGTACAATCTAGTTGTCAGATGGAAAAAGGGTCCGTAAATCGGATTTCTAAAAATAGGAGGTTGTATTTCATGAAAAAGATGTTCGCCTTGACGCTGGCCGCTATGATGCTGTTTGGTTCCGCTGCGATGGCTGCAACACCTACTGATCTAACAACAGAGCCGGCTCCTGTAGTTACTGAAGAAGTTACCGAGGCTCCTGCCCAGGAAGCGACCGAGGCCCCCGCTGAGGAAGCCACCGAAGCTCCTGCTGAGGAAGCCACCGAGGCCCCCGCTGAGGAAGCCACCGAGGCTCCTGTCCAGGAAGTTACCGAAGCCCCTGCTGAGGAAGCCACCGAGGCTCCTGCCCAGGAAGTGACTGAGACCCCCGCTGAGGAAGTTACCGAGGCTCCTGCCCAGGAAGTGACTGAGACCCCCGCTGAGGAAGTTACCGAAGCTCCTGCCCAGGAAGTGACTGAGACCCCCGCTGAGGAAGTTACCGAAACCCCCGAGGCGCCCGCTGTGGAGCGCAGCGTAAAGATTGGCCTGGTTTCCGGAAGCACCATTTATGATGGCGATCACGTAGGCCTCCGCGCGGAGCTTATCGGTTACGAAGATGTTGCCTATGCCATTCAGTGGCAGGTATGGAACGCTGAGACCCAGTCCTGGGATGACATTGCCGGCGCGGTGACCGACACCCTTTGGCTGGATGTTACGGAAAGCATGAACGGTTATCAATACCAGGTGCTGGTGACCATCCTCTAAAACAAACCGAAGTTCATTAAAAAATCCACAGAATCTTTACGGCCCGTTTCCTTAGGGAAGCGGGCCGAAGGAGAATAAAAGGTAAGGTTACAGGAACGGACCAAGGAAGAACAGGCAGGAATGCGGAAGCGCCATTGGCAGGAAAGAATGGAAAGGCTGGCCGCCTGTGGGACAAAGGGAAGATGCCGCCGGGCAAGCGAAGGCGGCCGTCAAACGGAGTCCGAAGGGTTTCCACGCTTCCGGCCGATCGGCAGAGAACTTCCCGGGCGGAACGCTTGCGGATACCCGGGCGGGACTCCTGCCGGAGGCGTCTTCAAAAAAATTCCGACACAAAGCAGGAAAACGACCTTGTAAGCGCAAATGCTTACATTTGACAAATTTGTGGTTTCAAGTTGAAAAGAGCGGTGTATAACCGCAGATAATAAGCTGAGAGGGAGGCTTTCAGAGATGAAGAACCGGATCAAGAAGCTCATGCTGTGGGCGACTGTGCTGGCCATGCTGCTGACGGGAATGTCAGCGGCCCTGGCGGATACACAGTCCGCTACGTTTGTTTTGCAGGTGCGGCCCAAGCCGACGGAAGCGCCTGCTGCGACAGACGTGCCCGCCGCTCAGGCGCCTGCTACGGAAGCGCCTGCTACCAAGGCGCCTGAACTTACCTATGAGGAGGATGAAGTTGCTTCTCCGGTGAGAGCGACTTTCCAGAAGAATGCTGATGGTTCGTTGATTCTGGATGCCAACGGCGATCCGATTCCCGTCATTCCGGAGGGTGCAGAAGTTCCGGTGGCGTATCAGCGTGATGAAAACGGTCAGCTGGTCTTGGATGCCAATGGCGACCCCATTGTAACGGAAACGTTGCCTGCCGGCTCCAGCATGATTGCTTCCATTTACGATCAGTTGGATCCAGATCGCCGCATTGACATCTACGTGAGTTATGAGGGCGAGGAACTGGACTTCGGTGTGGAGGCTACGCTGACGGCGGTTCCCAAGGGATATGAAGCTGTAATATATACACTTCAGTGGCAGACCAGCAAGGATGACGTTACCTGGGAGGACATTCCTGGAGCAACGGAGGCCCAGTACACCGTGACGGTCACGGAAGAAAACTACATGGATTACTGGCGCGTTCTCGTCATCATTGACGAAGCGCAGTAAGCAGGGCGACCATCAAACGTGAGGAGGACGGTAACCATGAAGGGAAGCTTGCGTAGGGCGCTGGCGTTGCTGGTAGCGATCATGATGGTCTCTACCTGCATGCCGCTGACTGCACTGGCTGAGATCATCGAAGCCAGTGGGTCAGTGCAGCCGTTCCGTGTGATACAACCGGATCAGGGCGTATACGTTACCTTCGAGTTCTATAATGGGGACGAGAAGGTGGATACGCAGATCGTGACAAACGGGGATACCTTGTACGCGCCGGCTAGTCCGGAAAAGGAAGGCTACAAGTTTACGGGCTGGATGAAGGAAGGTGGAGAAGCCTTTGGCGGCTTTGGCGTGGTGGAAGGCTACGCAGAGAGCCAGACCATCCGTCTGGATGCAGGCTTCGAACAAGTCTACTATGTGTTCTTCCTGGATCAGAATGGTACGGTCTGTGTTACTAAGGAAGGCTTGTCGGGCGCGAGCATCAGCACCACGGATGTAACCTTCCCCACTGCCACAGACGAAGGCATTGCCGGTTGGTACTATGACGCGGACAAAAAGGTGCCTGCTGGCAGCGCCGTGACGCTGGAGGATGCAAATATCATACTGTACCCCGATGTGCAGCAGGGCCATTGGCTCACCTTTGATACGGCTGGCGGTAGCTACCTGGATCCTGTGTTTGTGGCTCCCGGTGCCGTGACGCAAACGCCGGACACGCCCACCCGCTTGGGCTTTGATGTCCTGGGCTGGTACAATGGAGAACAGCCCTTCAGCTTTGGCCAGGAGCTTACAGCGAGCGTTGAGTTGACGGCCAAGTGGCAAGGTCATCAAGTGGACTATAAGGTGCTCTAC
>ERZ1643249.5077-NODE-5077-length-10693-cov-10.802124_pt1 | contig 10693 bp, 11 predicted proteins | sample MGYA00579263_ERZ1643249 | MGnify/ENA primary metagenome ERZ1643249 (study PRJEB29033, sample SAMEA4952264) | chicken gut metagenome | biome: Broiler Chicken; feature: Gastrointestinal Tract; material: Caecum | place: Ireland | collected 2018 | study: Broiler...
AGTTTTTAAGCGAGTGGGTGGGGGCGGGGATTCTTCCTCCGCGGCTGATAAATACCGCCGGGGACTTGCGGTTTACTTCCATTATGGGCGCTTCACCCAGAAGTCCGCCGAACACGGCGCGCTCGCCCGCCTTCTTGCCGTAAACGGGGATAACGCGCACGGCGGTGGTCTTGGTGTTTATCACGCCTATGGCTATTTCGTCCGCTATCATGGCGGAGATTATCTCTTCGCTTACGTCGCCGGGGATGGCTATCATATCCAGTCCCACGCTGCAAACGGCGGTCATCGCCTCCAATTTTTCAAGGGTAAGGCAGCCTTCTTCCGCCGCGCGTATCATGCCCGCGTCCTCGGAAACGGGTATAAACGCGCCCGAAAGTCCTCCGACGTGGCTGCTTGCCATAATGCCGCCCTTCTTGACCGCGTCGTTGAGCATTGCAAGGGTGGCTGTCGTACCGTATGCGCCCACGCTTTCCAGACCCATTATTTCCAGAATCTGCGCCACGGAATCGCCCACGGCGGGAGTGGGGGCGAGGGAAAGGTCGACTATTCCGAATTCCGCGTCAAGGCGTTTGCTGGCTTCTTTCGCCACAAGCTGACCCACGCGGGTAATCTTGAACGCGGTTTCCTTTATCACCTCCGCGACCTGGGTGAGGTTGAACCCGTCGCACTGTTTGAGCGCGTGCGCCACAACTCCGGGACCGGAAACGCCCACGTTTATCACGCAGTCCGCTTCTCCCGCGCCGAGGAACGCGCCCGCCATAAACGGATTGTCCTCAACCGCGTTGGAAAATATTACCAGCTTGGAACAGGCGCTGCTGTCCGTGTCGCGCGTGAGGTAAGCCGCCTGTTTTATCAGTTTGCCGCAAAGAGCGACCGCGTCCATATTTATGCCCGCTTTCGTGGAAGCCACGTTCACGCTGGAACATATCTTGGAAGTGGAGGAGAGCGCTTCGGGTATGGAGAGCAAAAATTCCCGTTCGTACGGGGTCATGCCCTTGTGTACCAGCGCGGAATATCCGCCCAGAAAGTCTATGCCCGTTTCGCTTGCCGCCCTGTCCAGGGCTTTGAGCGCCTGCATATGTCCCTTGCCGGCGGCGGTCACAAGGCTTAAAGGGGTGATGGATATGCGCTTGTTTACGATGGGCACGCCTATTTCCGAAGATATGGAATTGCCAACGGCGACCAGATTGCCCGCCTTGCGCATTATCTTGTCGTAAATTTTGTCCGCGGTGCGTTTTGCGCTGTCCGTAATGCAGTCGAACAGGCTTATGCCCATGGTTATGGTGCGCACGTCCAGGTGCTGGTGCGACACCATGTTTATAGTTTCTATTATCTCGCTTCCCGTGTACATAGCTACCTCAGATGTTGTCGCTTGCAAGGCTTATTTTGTGCATGGCGTCGAAAATCTGCTGCGACTGTATGCGTATTTCCACTCCCGTCTTTTTGCCGAGCAGCGAAAGGCGCTCCGCCGCTTCTTCGAAAGAAAGGGCGCAGTCCTTCATATCCACCGCCATTATCATGGTGAAGTAGTCCTGCAGAATCGTCTGCGAGATGTCCTCGATATTTATGTCCATATCGAAAAGTTCGCCCGAAACACGCGCGATAATGCCTTTTTTGTCCTTACCAATAACAGATACTATGGCTTTCATATTTCTCCTCAGTATACGTTTACCACTTTGCCTATGACCCAATCCGACAAAATCGCGCCGTAGTTGTGGGAATCGTATGAATTGTTTCTGTTGTCGCCCAGCACGAAAAGCTCGCCTTCGCCCAGGGTGAATCCGTTTGTTATCGTTTCGTATATCTCCGTGCTGTCGCAGGTGAAAGGGGAGACGTAATCGCTTTCGTACACGGTCTGAAGAACGTAATCTTCTTCAAGCGCTTCCCCGTTGACCACCCACGTTTCGCCGTTGAACATGACGGTGTCGCCCGCCACGGCTATAACGCGCTTCACGGGCGGATATTCCGCATTGGGGCGGTCGAACAGGATTATGTCGCCGCGCTCTATGGTAAAGCCTACTTTCCGCACCATTATGTGGTCGCCGTCCTGCAGGGTGGGCATCATGCTCTCGCCCGAAACCACGTAGGGCGTGACCACGAAAAACAGCACGATAAGCGTGATTACCAGCGCAACCAGAATAACGGCGATTGCCGTCGTTACGCCGATATTTATTCTTCTTGATTTAGCGGAAGGCTGACGCTCTTCAGGTCCGCTTCCGGAATTATCCGTCATCTCTCACCACTTTTTTCAGCGACTTTCCGAATGTGAGCAAATCCAGCATCACCACTCTGCCGCATTTCAGGCATTTAATCTTTACGTCCGCGCCCGTGCGCACCACTTCCCAAAGGTTTCCGCCGCAGGGGTGCGGCTTTTTCATCACGACGATATCGCCCACTTCCGCGCGCTTTACGTCCATAATATATTGTTCAGCATTACGCCGTTTACGTCGCACACGGTCAGGCGCTTTACCGTATTCCACGTCTTCAGGGCGCGCAACTTGTCGTCCTTGAAGTCGGCGCACGCGCGGGTCACCGTCGTCCATTCTCCCGGGGTCGTATATACGGCGGTGCGGTATACGGCGGGACCTCCGTCCTTCATAGCGGTAAGTTCCATCACCACTTCGCGCCCGGTTTTGCAGTATACGTCGAAGCGCAGCATAGTGCCGTCTTCCTTGGAAATATTGAAGTCGCCCACGGCGAAAGTCGTCAGATCGCCGCCGCCTGCGGTAAGACCCAGAATGTCAAGTCCGCCCGCTTCCAGCTTGGGTTCGAATTCGTTTACAAGTCCGTGCACGCCCGTCACCGTCCAGTCGGAAAGGGGATGGCGCTTGTCGTAGAGTATGCGCGTACTGCGGCATTTTATCCGTTCGCCGCCCTCCGGTTTCACCGCCTGCACGGGTGAACAGAATATCTCGCCCGCGTCGTACTTCGCGCGCAGATAGGCGAATACCATCTGCGTATCGGGGTAAAGCGGCACTTCCGCCGTGCCTTTTCCTGCGGGGGTGACGTCCATGGCGCGCCAGTGGCGCAAATCGGAGTACAGCTCGTCGTATGCGTACACCAGCTGCAATTCTATCGTCTTGCGAGGATTGGAAAGTTTGAATTCGAATTTTCCGCCTTCTCCCGAATAGGCGAGTTCGGGCGGCTTGGAACAGGGCTTTTCACCCAGAATCTGCCATTGCGCCCAACGCTTTACCGCGGAAACCGCGTCCGTGGAAAAAGTGGTCGTCCTGCCCGCGTCGTAAAAACGGTACACGGGGCTTTCTATCACTTTCAGCGTGGATTCCACCCTGTCGAGAGGTGAAAAGCGCGAATTAGTGGTGCCCAGATAGAGTACGGGGCAGCTGACGTACTTCGCGTAAGTCTGCGGAGCGTAGCCGATGACCCACGCTTCGCTTTCTTCGCTCAGCACGAAGTCGCCGTCCTCTCCGGCATATTTGGGCAGATTCTTCAGCTCGTGCCAGCCGGCGCTCTGTATGGGCGCGACGGCGGTAATGCGCTTATCGAAAGCCGCGGTAAGCCAGGCGACGTCGGCGCCCGTCCCGTAGCCGATGAGGCAGAGTTTTTTGCACGGGCAAAGACTGCGCGCAAAGGTGATGACCCTGTGGCACATACGCACCCAATGGTACATACAGGTATCGTACGAGGTGGGAAAAGCCTTGTATCTCCGCTCTTCTTCCGTGCGGAAGTTGGCGTAGGATATGCTTTCGGGATAGTGCGAATATACGCTTTTTTCCGAGGTGTTTCCGTTGTAATCGAAGGTGAGGGCGGTTATACCCAGTTCCGCCATATCGCGCAGATATTCGTCCTTGACGGAATTGTACCTGCCGTCGTCGGCAAATACGGCGCATGAACAGGAGCCTTCGGGTATAAAGCCCTTTACGAAAGTCCTTGCCTTTCCGTCGGGTGCGCTGAAAGCGGTTATGTACGCTTCCATATAAGTCAGTCCGCCCTGTTTTTCGTAGCGCAGGAAGGAAGGTTCCAGAGCAAGCGCTTCCGGATCGTAGTCCTGCCAGAGGCGAACGGGTGTCAAAACGGTTGTTTCCATACACTCTATTATACCACAAATAAGAAAAATTGCAATAATAATCGCGCGCGGTCATAAACAATTAATAAAGGCTGTATAATATGTCGGAGGCTGACATGGAAAACTTTGACGACATTCCCGACGAAAATACGATGGATATGATGAACCGCGCATACGCCCGGGCACGCGTGAGGAGCGGCGCGGCGGAGAACACCGCCGCAAACGCAGACGTATTGCCGGCGCATTGCAAAGAAAGCGCGCGCGAGTGCGTAAGGCGGTTTACGCGCGTAAACGCCTGTGTGCGGGCGTTTTTCGAACGCTCGGCAAGGGGGCGCGGCCTGCTGCGCGAACTTCTGCCCATGTCGGAAAACCTGCTGGCGCGCGCGTGCGATCTTGCCGGTTGCGGCAAAGAAGAGGAGAATATTCCGCTCGCAAACGCCGCCGTGTGCCGCAGAACGCTGACGGAAAGTCTGAACGCGGCGATAATTCTTCTGTGCAGACTGTCCGCATATTCCGCCGCGGCGCGCGACCTTACCGTGGACGCGCTCGCCTTAGCCTATCTCGTGTCGGAGATATAAAACATTTTCGGCAAAATTCCGCAAAATATCCCTTATTCCGACTTGCTTTTACGCAATTTTACCCGCCGGATATGATACCATCATTCCGATATGGAAAATAAGGAGAGCAAGGGGACTTTACGCGCCGTAATAGCGGACGACTTTGCGCAGACGATAGCCGCCTGCGTGGAGGAAATTCTGCCTTCGGGGCATATCGGAATAGCCTTCGAAGCCGCCGACGCTCCCGTCGCGGACGATATAGAAGACGCCCTAGGAACGCAAAAATTCAAAATCAGCCGTTTTTCCTACGCGGACGACACTCCTCCTTCGCAAGAAGCGGCGGAAGATATCGTAAACGCCGCGGAAAGTATACGGCTGCTCGTATGCGCCGGGAACAATATTGCGGACGTGGTCAAATTCGCCGCCGGGGAAAAGGGAGTGCCGTGGATACTGTGTCCCTCGGGTCCCGACATTCTGCCCGCCGCCGAACCGTTTGCCGTGCTCGGCTGGGGAGCGCTCGCGGGCTACCGCCGCGCGGACGCGCCCGCGGCGATTGCGGCGGACAGGGCGCGAATGGAGCGCGCTTCGGGGCGCGAAAAGGCGGCGGCGTACGCTTCCTTATATGCCGAACGCCTGCATTGCGCGGAATACGAGTGCGAAAATCTGCTGTTCGGAAGGGGGAATAAAAGCACGACCGCGCTTGCCGACGTGTGCGCTTCCGCGCTGAAAGAAGGGGAAAATCTGGCGGAATACTCGCTTAAAGCCGCCATCGAAAGACAGAAAAGCAACCTGAAAGGGGAAGGTTCGGCGCGCAGATTCGCACGGATAATCTCCGCGGTGAGCGACGACGGAAGGAGCGTAAGCGAAAACTGCTTTGTCTGCGCGCGCGTACTTACCGAAATATACTGTATGTCGCTGGCTTACACGGGTACGGACGTGTTCATTCCGCCCGACAGACCCGCCTGCGCGGCGGCCTTGGGAAGAATGGGCGGCGGCGACAAGCTCACGCTCATTTCGGGACTGGAAAAGGGAGGAAACTTCGAACGCACCGCCTACGTCATGGAAGAATACCGCACGGATATGCTCGCCCTTTTGGAAAGTCTGAAGGAAAACGCCGCGGAATTTTCACGCACTTTCCGCCGTATGTACGACGACGCCGGATTCTGGCTGGGCAAGTACGTGCGCCCGTCCGACCTCATGTATCTGGCTTCGCTCGCGCTTCCGCTTATGGACAGAAATTCGCTCGCCGGAGCCGTTGCGGACAAGGCTCTTACCTGCTTTCTCGCTTAATCCGCCCTGCTTGCGCCCAGCGCCGCTATCGCTCCGTCAGAACACGCTGTCACTATCTGCCTGACTTCCTTGCTCACGTTGTCGCCCGCGGCGAACACGCGGGGCAGGGACGTGCGCATTCCGCCGTCGGTTTTGACGTAGCCGGAGCCGTCTTTTTCCACCCCTGCTATAAGTTTTTGATCGGGTTTTCCGCCTATCGCCACAAATATGCCGTCTACGGGAAGAAGCGTTTTTACGCCGTTTTCGTCAATGATAATGCCGTTTACCTTATCTTCGCCCGTAATTTCGGCGGGAGTGCAGTTCAGGTGCTCGACTATATTCGGCGTGGCGCGCAGCTTTTCCACTAAGGAAGCCTCCGCGCGGTAGGAATCGCGGCGGTGGATTATGTGCACGCTTTTGCACATGGCGGCAAGATATACCGCTTCCGAAAGCGCGCTGTTGCCGCCGCCCACTATCGCCACGTCTTTGCCGCGGTACAGCGCGCCGTCGCAGGTGGCGCACCACGAAACGCCTCTGCCGTCCAGCCTGTCCTCTCCGGGCACGTTCAGGCGCGAACGCACGGTGCCCGTGGCTATAACCGCCGCTTTGGCAGAGTAAACGCCCGCCGCCGTGGTAAGTTCCACCGCGTCCCCGCTTTTTATTTCCGTCACTTCCTCGTTGATGAATTCCGCGCCGGCGGCAGTCGTCTGTTCAAACATTTTCTGCGCCAGATCGAAGCCGCCTATCTCGCTTTCGGCGGGATAGTTGTCTATCAGGTGGGCGTTCACCATCTGTCCTCCGGGGAAGTTCTTTTCGAAAAGCGCGACGCTCTTTCCCGCCCTGCACGCGTATATAGCCGCCGTCATGCCCGCAGGACCCGCTCCGATTACCGCCACGTCGTAAACTTTCATCTGCCTTTTCTCCTTGCGCAAAAGTACTCTTTCTTAAAGTATATCACAGTAAAAGCAAATAATTTGCGGCATTTGCAACAAATTTTTTATGCCGGCTTCTCTTTTTATGTGTAAAAAATACTTTGCATTGCGCGCGAATTATGCTATAATATCACTAATTTCTGTATGGAGGAAATTTTATGAGAAAGAAATTACTTATTGCGGCAGTAGCCGTTGTCGCGGTTGCGGCAATCGTCGCCGGAGTGCTCGGTTTTTCCGCATGCTCCACGGCGGATTTTACGATAGGAATCGCGCTGCCCATGCAGCATGACGCTCTCGGCATGGCTGCCGATACCTTCCAGGCCGAACTCACCCGTTTGCTCGAAGCGGACGGACTTACCGTGGAATTCGATGAACAGAACGCCAATTCGGACGCTTCGCTTTATCCTTCCATAGTCAACAACTTCGTGAACAGGGGCTATGACATGATTTATACCCTCGGCACGGATATCTCCGTTGCGGCGGCAACCGCAACCCAGACCATTCCCGTGCTGTTCAACGCGGTCACCGATCCCGTGGAGGCGAAGCTCGTGGCAAGCAACGAAGCTCCCGGCGCAAACGTGACGGGCGTTTCCGACCTCAACCCCATCGACGAACAGGTCAGGCTTATGCAGATGCTTATGGGCAACGGCAGCGCCGACTTTACCGATTTCAAAGTGGGCGTGCTTTACACCCTCAGCGAAGTAAACTCGCAGGTGCAGGCGGACAGCGTACAGGCGGCGTGCGAGGCTAAGGGCATCGAATGCGAACAGTACGGAATCGTCGATATAAACGCGCTCAACGCGCAGATTCCCGCAATGAAGAGCGACGGCGTGGATATTATCTATATTCCCACCGACAACCTGCTTGCTTCCAATGCGGCGACGGTCAATGCCCAGAACAAGAGCACGGGCACCAATCTTCCCATCGTCTGCGGCGAAACGAGTATGAACGCGCTTTGCGGCGTGGCTACCATAAGCGTGGATTACGGCACTTTGGGTGAATTTGCCGCGCAGATGGCTTACGACATATTGGTCAACGGAGCAAAACCCGCGGAAACTGCGGTTAAATTCTCCGCACAGGAAGATCTGGCTTACTCTATAGAAGAAGACATTGCGGCGGGCATTAACTTTACCATTCCCGACGCTGTAAAGGAACTTGTAGCATAATGGTTTTTGTCAACACGTTAGTCAGCGGCGTCGACCAGGGACTGCTTTACGCAGTCCTTGCGCTCGGCGTTTACATCACTTACAGACTGCTCGATTTCGCGGACCTTACCTGCGAGGGCAGTTTCAGCATGGGCGCAATGCTTTCGGCGGTGCTTATCGCAAATAACGGCGCGCACCCCATAGTTGCGGCGTTTACGGTCATCTTTGCCGGAGCCGCGGCGGGACTTGTGACGGGTATTTTGAATACGAAATTCAAAATTCCGCCCATACTTTCCGGTATTCTGACGCTCACAATGCTCACCACCATCAATATCCTGATAGGTGCCGGCAGGGCTTCCGTACCGGTAGTGGACGGCAACTTCGCGTCCTGGCTGCAACTTCCCACCATGTACGCCGTGCTTATTTCAGGCATATTGATAGGCGCGATTTTAATCGGCGTGCTCTATTGGTTTTTCGGTACGGAGCTGGGCGCTTCCATACGCGCCACGGGCGCAAACGAAAAAATGGCGCGTGCGCAGGGCATAAACACCTCCGCCAAAAAGATAATCGCGCTTATGATTTCCAACGCGCTCATCGCGCTTTCCGGCGCGCTCGTTTCGCAGTATATGGGCACCGCCACCGTTACGCTGGGCACCGGTTCCATCGTCATCGGTCTTGCGGCGGTTATAATAGGCGAAACGCTCATTCCTTCCAAGCGCAGTTTTGCCATATCCCTGCTTTCGGTGATAATCGGCAGCATTATATATTACATAATATACCAATTCGTCATTCTTGCGGGACTGCCTTCCGACTACATCAAGCTCATCACGGCTATCATAATCGTGTTTGCGCTCTGCCTGCCCATGATAAAGACTTTCTTTATAAAGGTCGGCAAAAAGGCGGATACGTATTTCAGGGGAAAATATCCCAAGTATAATGCATATGCGATAAAGCGCGACGAAAAGGCGGCGGCACGCAAGGAAGAGAAAAAGCAAAAGGCGATAGCGGACATAAAGGCTCTTCAATTTGCCGTTCACGGCGAAGACGGACAGACGCTCACTCCGTTCAAGCGCGCCATGCTGGAAAGAAAACTTGCGCGCAAGAAAGAGAAGTTCGAGCTTAAAGAGGGCGTGAAGGCGCTTGCCGTATTCGACGTCATCGACCGCGAAACGGAAGAGGCGGAGACCTCCAAACAGGGCGAAGGAGGGCAGGACAATGCTTAAGCTGGAAAATATAGTCAAAATCTTCAATATGGGCACCATCAACGAGAAAAAGGCGTTGCAGGGCGTGAGTATCACCATAGAAGACGGCGATTTCATAACCGTGATCGGCGGTAACGGCGCGGGTAAGTCCACCATGCTCAACCTGATTGCGGGCGTGTTCCCTCCCGAAGAAGGCAAAATTTATCTGGACGACAAGGACGTAACCGCGCTTTCAGAATACAAGCGCGCCAAATTCTTGGGCAGAGTGTTCCAGGACCCCATGACGGGCACCGCCGCTAATATGCAGATACAGGAAAATCTGGCTTTGGCATACCGCCGCGGCAAAATACGCGGACTCAAAGGCGCGGTGAGTAAAAAGGAAAAGGCGATGTTCAAAGAACAGCTCGCCCTGCTCGGGTTGGGGCTTGAGGACAGAATGACCACGAAAGTGGGACTTCTGTCGGGCGGACAGAGGCAGGCGCTCACTCTGCTTATGGCGACGTTCAACCGTCCCGAACTGCTTCTTTTGGACGAACATACGGCCGCTCTCGACCCTAAAACGGCGGAAAAGGTGCTCAAAGTCACCGAAGAGCTTACTGCGCGCGATAACCTTACCACCCTTATGGTAACGCACAATATGAAGGACGCAATCCGCCTGGGAAACAGGCTCATCATGATGCACGCGGGCAGAATAATCTACGACGTGCGCGGTGAGGAAAAGTCAAAACTCACGGTGGCGGACCTTCTTGCCAAATTCGACGAAGTGTCCGACGGTGATTTTGCCAACGACAGAATGTTGCTTGCGAAATAACGGAAAAGCACAGGTATGCGCCGCGGAAGCGGCGCTTTTTTTAAAATGATTGAATACGAAGAGATAACCACAATAAAGCAGTGCAAGGACCTTAAGGAACTTGCCACGCGGATAAGTCTGGAACACTTCGCGCCCATCACGGGCACGGGGCAGGTATACTATATGATGGACAAATTCCTGTCCCCCGAAGTGGTCATGCGCGAAATAGCCGAAAACTACGAATTCGCCTTCGTCTTATATGACGGAAAGCGCGCGGGATACTATTCCATCGCGTTCGAAGGCGACGCGCTCTTTTTAAGCAAGCTGTATACCGGCAAGTCTTTCCGCGGCATGGGGCTGGGACACGCCATGTTTGAAAGAATAAAGGAAAAGGCGAAAAAAGCCGGGTGCAAGTATATCTATCTGACAGTAAACAAGCACAACTCGTCCTCGGTTGCAATCTATAAAAAGTGGAATTTTTATGTAAGCGACTGCGCGGAAACGGATATAGGCGGCGGCTATATCATGGACGACTATATTATGAGATACGATTTGTAGCCTTTTGCAGATTTCCGCCGACATAAAAGGCGCAATCATCGGGGAGCAATCTTACGGATATGGTTTAGCTTCTTAAGGCGGTTAAGGGTGTGGCGGCTCGTTGCCGCCAAGCGTTTTTTAACAAGAACGGAACAATCTTCGGAGAAGCAATCATACGCATTATCAGTATGTAACGGCGAAGAGTAATCATGGGTGGAGCGCCACGCGCTCCCG
>ERZ1643249.5078-NODE-5078-length-10693-cov-6.555650_pt1 | contig 10693 bp, 9 predicted proteins | sample MGYA00579263_ERZ1643249 | MGnify/ENA primary metagenome ERZ1643249 (study PRJEB29033, sample SAMEA4952264) | chicken gut metagenome | biome: Broiler Chicken; feature: Gastrointestinal Tract; material: Caecum | place: Ireland | collected 2018 | study: Broiler...
TCTTGCCGGTGAAGATGCAGCCGATGTTGGTCTTGCCCTTGGTGCGCGGGCCGAGAGTCGCAGGATCGGGTAGCAGCGCCTTGAGGAACTGGATCGGCACGATCTGGTGCCCTTCGAACTCGATCGGGGTGGTGGACAGCATGCCGACGTTCTCCAGACACTTCATGTGGGTCAGGTAGGACTGGCCGAAGGTCATGAAAAAGCGGATGCGCTGGACACCCGGGATGTTCTTGGCCAGCGACTCGATCTCCTCGTGGTGCAGCAGGTACATATCCTTGTGGCCGACCTGGTCGAAGTCGTATTCGCGCTTGATGGACATGGCCGGGATCTCGACCCAGTGGCCGTTCTCCCAGTAGGAGCCGGGCGCGGAAACCTCGCGCAGGTTGATCTCGGGGTTGAAGTTGGTCGCGAACGGGTAGCCGTGGTCGCCGCCGTTGCAGTCCAGAATGTCGATGGTGTCGATCTGGTCGAACAGGTGCTTCTGCGCGTACGCGCAGTATGCCTGCGTTACGCCCGGGTCAAAGCCCGAGCCGAGCAGCGCGGTCAGGCCGGCCTTTTCAAACTTCTCCTTGTACGCCCACTGCCAGGAGTAGTCAAAATAGGCGGTGAAGCCCTCTTCCTTGCAGCGCTTCTCGTAGATCGCACGCCATTCCGGATCGTCAGTGTCCTCGGGCTCGTAGTTGGCGGTGTCCATGTAGTTGACGCCGCACTTGAGGCACGCATCCATGATGGTCAGGTCCTGATAGGGCAGGGCGATGTTCATGACAATGTCCGGCTTATACTCGTCGATCAGCGCGCACAGCTCGTCGAGGTTGTCCGCGTCCACCTTGGCGGTGCGGATTTTGGTGGGGGTGGTGCCGTCCAGCTTTTCCTTGATCGCGTCGCACTTGGACTTGGTGCGCGAGGCGATCATGATTTCCTCAAAAACGTCGCTGTTCTGGCAGCACTTGTGAATGACTACGCCGGCAACGCCGCCGCAGCCGATAATCAGGGCTTTTCCCATAGTAGGTTCCTCCTTATATTTGGATAGCATGAATATTGGGTAATCGGATCTTCATTGACACCAGTATATGCCCGATCTTCACGGGCGGGGATGCGGCCTGCGCGGCCGCACAGCGCACAAGAAGGGGAACACCTGCGGTTTTCCCCTTCTTGCGAATCAACCCCATTCCCTTTAGGGCGCGCTTTGCGCGCAAGGCGCGTTACGCAAACAGTTTCGCGCCCGGGAGTTTCCGTACAACAGGAAGGGCGGGGCTCACCCCGCAGGGGCGGGAGCGCAGGTTTGCGCCTTACTCCTCTACTTTTTCGAGCAGTTTCTGCACATAATTGGGCAAATAGAACGCGCCCTTGTGCAGGTTGGTGTTGTAATACCGGGTCTCGATGCCGCGGGCGTTCCACGCATCCGCGTCGAGGTCGCGCACGGGATGTATGCCGCGCGACGAGAACCCGAACAGCCAGTGGCCGGACGGGTAGGTCGGGATATGCGCCTGGAACAGGCGCGACAGCTCAAACGAGTGCACGATGTTGCGGTGCGCGCGCTGGCAGGCGAGCGCGTCGCCCTTGTAGAACGGGCTTTCGTGCTGGTTGACCAGCACGCCGTGCTCACCGAGCGCCTTGTAGCAGTTGCCGTAGAACTCCATCGTGAACAGGCCCTCGCCCGGGCCGAACGGGTCGGTCGAGTCGATGATGATGAGGTCGTATTCGTCCTCGATGCGGCGGATATACTTGAGGCCGTCCTGATACAGGATGTGCACCCGCGCATCGTCCAGCGAGCAGGCCACGGTCGGCAGGAACTGCTTGCAGACCTCGACCACACGCTCGTCGATCTCGACAAGGTCAATGTGCGCAATGCCGGGATAGCGGCACAGCTCGCGCACGCAGCCGCCGTCACCGCCGCCGATGACAAGCACCTTTTTGACCGTATCGCCCAGCACGGCGAGCGGGACGTGCACCATCATCTCGTGGTAGATAAATTCATCGCGCTCGGTCAGCATCATATAGCCGTCGAGCGTCAGGAAGCGGCCGAACTCCTCGCACTCGAACACGTCGATGCGCTGGAAATCGCTCTGCTCGGTGTAAAGCTGACGGTCGACCTGGATCTGCAGGCCGACGGTCGGCGTATGCATTTCGGTAAATGTCAATCGCATGGGCTGATGACTCCTTTGATCACTTGCAGGTTGTTCACATCCGGATCTTCGGTGCCGAGAAGCATGCAGTTTTTATCCTTGGCATAGCGGATGTAGTCGAGAATTTCGCCTGTGATGCGTTCACCCGGGGCAAGGATCGGGATGCCGGGCGGGTAACACATGACAAACTCCGCGCAGATACGGCCATTTGCCTCGTCCAGCGCGACCGCCTGCTTTTCCGCATAAAACGCTTCCTGCGGCGCGGCGACTACCTGCGGGGAGATGTATTCCTGCCGCATGAGAGTTGCTTTGTCGCGCTTGTAGCGCCGGCGGATATCAGCCAATGCCGCGACAAGACGCTCCAGATCGCGTTCACGGTCGCCGACCGAGACATAGGCGAGCAGGTTGCCCAGGTCGCCGAACTCGGTCTGGATGTCGTAAAAGTCGCGCAGTACGTCATATACTTCAATGCCGGCAAGGCCGACATCCAGCGTGTTGACCGCGAGCTTGGTCACGTCGAAGTCATAGACCGTGTCGCCGTTGACGAGCTCGCTGCCGTAGGCATAGTAGTCGCCGATCTGGTTGATCTCCTCGCGGGCGTATTCGGTCAGCTCAGTGACCTTACGGAAGATGTGCTTGCCATGCAGGGCAAGGTTTTTGCGTGAAATATCCAGGCTGACCATGAGCAGGTAGGAGCCCGAGGTCGTCTGGGTCAGGTTGATGATCTGGCGCACATACTCGGCGTTCATGGCCGGGCCGCACAGCAGGAAACTGGACTGCGTCAGTGAACCGCCGGATTTGTGCATGGAGACCGAGGCAAGGTCCGCACCCGTAGCCATCGCGGAGACGGGCATGTTCTCGCCGAAGTAGAAATGCGTGCCGTGCGCCTCGTCCGCGAGCACCTTCATGCCCGCAGCGTGTCCCAGACGGACGATTTCCTTCAGATCCGAGCAGATGCCGTAATAGGTCGGGTTGTTGACCAGAATCGCCTTGGCAGAGGGGTGTTTTTCGATCGCCTTTTTCACGTCTGTGACCGACATGCCGAGTGAAATGCCCAGCCGGTCGTTCATCTGCGGATTGACATAGACCGGGACTGCACCGGTGAGCACGAGCGCATTGATGACCGAGCGGTGCACATTGCGGGGCAGGATGATCTCGTCCCCTCGTTTGACCACGGACAGCACCATCGCCTGTACGCTTGAGGTCGTACCGCCGACCATGAGGAAGGCGTGTGCCGCGCCGAAAGCCTCGGCGGCGAGTTCTTCTGCCTCGCGTATGACACTGACCGGGTGGCACAGGTTGTCGAGCGGCTTCATGGAGTTGACGTCTACGGTCATACACGGCTCGCCGAGGAACTTGGTCAGCTCGGGGTTTCCGCGCCCACGCTTGTGCCCGGGGACATCAAACGGCACGATGCGCATATCCTTAAAGTGTTCGAGCGCCTCCTTGATCGGCGCACGGGACTGATCCATAAGCAGATACCTTCTTCTTCAGAATAGGAAAAGAGCGAATGTCGCGCGCAAACAGGAATCGCGCGCAGCGCGCATCAAACTGGAAATTGCGGTGAGCCGCAATTTCCATCAAAGCCGGGGGCATGTACCTCGGTTTTGATACAGGAAAGCAAATTTGTGTGCCGCGTTTGCGGCGCGCAAATTTGCGCAAAGGACGCATCCGAACGCAGTTCGGTGCGTCCACTCGATCGGAACTATAGTTCCGATCGAAGCATCAGTAGATGTTTTTGCCGCTGAAAATCTCGATCATCTCGCGCCGCAGGTCGGAATGGATCTTGAGCCGTGTCTTGGGCGGCAGTTCATAGATATCCGTGTTGAACAGATAATTCTGAAGGTCGATCTCCTTGACCAGCATGCGGGTGTGGAACAGGTTGGACTGGTAGACATTGAGGTCGTATGCGTCATACCGCTCCAGCGTTTTGGGGTCGATAAAGTCCTGGATCGAAGTGATCTGATGGTCCATGAACAGCTTTTTCCCCTCGATATCACGGGTAAAGCCGCGCACGCGATAGTCCATGGTGATGATATCCGAATCAAACGAGCCGATCAGGAAGTCCAGCGTGGACAGCGGCGTGATCTCGCCGCAGGTCGCGACATCAATATCCACACGGAAGGTAGCCAGACAGGTGTCCGGGTGGTATTCCGGATAGGTGTGCACGGTGACGTGGCTCTTGTCCAGATGGGCAACGATCGTATCCGGCTCAAGCGCAGGCTTCATGTGCTCTTCTGCGATCAGGAAGGTCACAGACGCTCCCTGCGGGTCATAATCCTGCTTGGAGATGTGCAGAACATGCGCGCCGATCATCTCGGTGACCCGTTCCATGATGCCGGTCAGGCGTTCGGAGTTATACTGTTCGTCGATATAGGCGATATAGTCACGCTGTTCGCGTTCGGTTTTTGCGTAGCACACGTCATAGATGTTGAAGGACAGCGCCTTGGTCAGGTTGTTGAACCCATACAGTTTGAGTTTGTTCTGCATATCCGTATCCTCACAATATCAAAAAATCCTCAAGCAGGGGATGTGCACAGCGGCCATCCAGCTTGAGGAAATGCAATCTTCTCTTCCGCCCGGCGCGAAGGCAAGGACGGGATTTTTCTGTGGAAGAGGAAAGAGTCTATATAGCAAGAATTTACTTTTACTACTCTTATTGATTGTTTCACAAGTTGTGATGTGCCCGCGGCACACGGCTTTTAGTCAGCCAACTTATAAAATTCAATAAGGCAACAAAGTTGCCATGTTCGGCATTTGACCCGGCTGTCCGTATGGCCTTGGCGCCTCCGGGAGGAGGGCGGTCAAAGAATTCTGCTGGTAAAGGCTTTGCCTCTCCGAGTATCTTACATTATATCGTACAAACCACCAGAATGCAAGGGCTTCTTGTGACTTTTACGAGTTGTTTACCGTTTATTTGTGTCGGAACAAAAAGTTTACAGTCGATACTTTGAAATCCGTGCCGAAACGTAGTACAATTAACAAGCATATAGGGGAATCAGGTGGATAGGAAGCGTGAAAATGGCAGGGTTTTACAAAAAACGAAAAGGGAAGGGCAAAGGCAGCCGGACCATCCCTTGGCAGCCGATTGCCGTGCTTGTGCTCATGGCGGTATCGTTTGTTGCGGGGATGTGGACGCACAGCGTCCTCAACCGCCCACTGCAGACCGATGCGGGGCTGACCTACATTGAGGATATCCCGGTTATCACCGATTATATCCCGGAGGGCAGCCGTGCCCGGCCGGGCGGACTGCGTGAGATCAAATATCTGGTCATCCATGAAACGGATAATTTTTCCGCAGGCGCAGATGCGGCGGCGCACAATTCATTTATCCATCAGAACGCAAACGCGGAGGAGGGCATTGTCTCCTGGCATTACACAGTGGACGATCACGAGATCTACCACCATCTGCCGGACGATGAGCCGGGATACCATGCAGGCGACCTGATGGAAGCGGACGGCGGCAATATGAACGGCGTCGGCATTGAGATGTGTGTCAATGAGGATGGGAACTATGAGCAGACGCTGGTCAACGCCGAGCGGCTGTGCGCCCGGCTGCTGATCGAATATGACCTCAAGCCGTCCAAAGCGCTCAAAAAGCATCAGGACTTTTCGGGCAAGGTCTGTCCGGCAAAGCTGATCGACAGCGGCCGCTGGGACGAATTCTGTGCGGCAGTGGAGAAAAAGTACGAAGAACTGAAGGCGGCGGACGCGGCCGGTTAGCGGTTGATCACAGCGTACAAAAAACAGGGCATCAGGAAGGGGCGATTTTCACAAATCGCCCCTTCCTTTTTGTGTGGTTTGGTGGTATACTGCAAGGGCATAACATTTTCAACTGATAAAGGAGTGAACTGAAGTGATCGTTGTACTCAAACAGAACAGTGACAAGGAACATGTCGACCGGTTGATGCAGCACTTTATGGATATGGGGCTGAAAATCAACTATTCCGAGGGCGATAATACCACCATCCTCGGCCTGATGGGCGACACCACCAAGCTCGATGAAAGGGATATCATGGCCTATGACGTGGTCGAGCGCGTGCAGCGCGTGACCGAGCCGTTCAAGGCTGTCAACCGCAAGTTCCATCCGGAGGACACGATCCTTGAGGTGGCGGGGCGCAAAATCGGCGCGGGCTATTTCAACGTCATGGCAGGCCCGTGCTCGGTCGAGAGCGAGGAGCAGATCGTCATGGTCGCGGAAGCGGTCAAAAAGGCGGGCGCGTCCTTCCTGCGCGGCGGAGCGTTTAAGCCGCGGACCTCGCCGTACTCCTTCCAGGGGCTGGAGGCCGAGGGGCTGAAGCTGCTGCTCGAGGCCAAGCGCCAGACCGGGCTGCCGATCGTGACCGAGATTATGAGTGAAAAGCATATCGACTTGTTCGCGGACGTGGATATTATCCAGCTCGGCGCGCGCAATATGCAGAACTTCATGCTGCTCAAAGAGCTGGGGCGCTCGAACAAGCCCATCCTCTTAAAGCGCGGCTTGTCCGCCACGATGGAGGAATTCCTGATGGCGGCGGAATACATCTTTGCGGGCGGTAATACCAATGTCATCCTGTGCGAGCGCGGTATCCGCACGTTTGAAAACCTGATTCGCAACAATCTGGACATTTCCGCGGTGCCGCTGGTCAAGATGTTCAGCCACCTGCCCATTATCATCGACCCGTCGCATGCCGCGGGCCGGCGCGATATGGTGCAGCCGCTTTCCCGCGCGGCGATCGCCGCGGGTGCGGACGGCTTGATCATCGAGGTGCATAACGACCCGAAGAACGCACTGTGCGACGGCGCGCAGTCGCTCGACATCCCGCAGTTTGAAGCTACAATGGCGGATATCAGACGGCGCGCAGAATTTGAGGGAAGGGAAATGATGCCGCAGTGAAGGATTTTGTCCGCTTCGGTGTGATCCTGCATCATATCGCGACAGTGGCCGGCTGGGTGTTCTGCCTGGTGCTGCTGGCGCATCCGGAGGAGCGGTCGCTTGTCGGCTTTGTACTGCTCATCGCATGGACGTTTGTGCAGACCATCGGTACGCTTGAACTCATCGGGCGCTGGCTGCTCGGCCGCCTGGACGAGAAGGAGGAGCGCATGCAGCGTTCCTTCGCGCGCCTCGGCGAGCATTTGGGCGAAGACAGGGCGAAGGGCGTTTTCGGCGTAACGCTGGTTGCCATGGTTGCGCTCAAGCTGGCGCTGCCCGTCGGACTCAATCGGATATAAACAGATATAAGAAAAAGCGAGGCGGATGCCTCGCTTTTTTGCGTTCGCGGTCAGATTTTGATCAACTCATACTGGCGCGTGCCGATGCCGATCTTCTCCGCATGTTCGAGCGAGGATTGCCAGTTGGTGTCCGGGTGTACGGCATGGAAGTGGTCGTTCTCGTCGTGGATGTGGTGCCGCTCGTGTTCGTCGCACAGCAGGCTCGCCGGGTTGACCGGCGCGGCGTTGACAGCGTCCGCGCACGCCTGGTCGAGCGCGACCGGGTCGAAGGACGCGAACATGCCGATATTCGGCACGATCGCGACGTCGTTTTCCGCGTGGCAGTCGCAGTTGGGCGACACGTCGATGACGAGCGAGATGTGGAAGCACGGACGGCCGTCCACAACCGCCTTGGTGTACTCCGCGATCTTGCGGTTGAGCACGATGTTGGACTCGTCGTAGCCGCAGCCGATCGCGTCGGTCGGGCACACGCCGATGCAGCGGCCGCAGCCGACGCATTTGTCGTGGTCGATGTGCGCCTTTTTGTCCGTGATGGTGATCGCGTCGTGCGCGCAGATGCGGGTGCACATGCCGCAGCCCACGCAGGGGTTCTGATCAACCTGCGGCTTGCCTGCGTTGTGCTGTTCCATCTTGCCTGCGCGCGAACCGCAGCCCATGCCGATGTTTTTGAGCGCGCCGCCGAAGCCCGAAGCCTCATGGCCCTTGAAGTGGGTCAGCGAGATGAACACGTCCGCGTCCATGATCGCCTGGCCGATCTTGGCTTCCTTGATATATTCGCCGCCCTCGACCGGCACATACGCTTCGTCCGTGCCCTTGAGGCCGTCCGCAATGATGATCTGGCAGCCGGTGGAGAAGGGCGAGAAGCCATTGAGGTAGGCGGAGTCCAGGTGGTCGAGCGCATTTTTGCGCCCGCCGACGTACAGCGTGTTGCAGTCGGTCAAAAAGGGCTTACCACCGCGCTCCTTGACGAAGTCCGCGACGGTTTTTGCCCAGTTCGGGCGCAGGAAGGCGAGGTTGCCCGGCTCGCCGAAATGGAGCTTGATCGCGGTAAACTTTTTATCAAAATCGATCTGGTCTGCGCCCGCCGCCTTCATCAGGCGGGTGAGCTTCTGCTGGAGGTTTTCGGTCAATGTTGTGCGGAAATCCGCAAAATAAACCTTGGCTTTTTCCATGGGGTTCATCCTTTCCTGTCTTACTTGTCCTGTTTATACTATAACATAATGCCGTGCTTCCGGACAAGCGCGGCATTATGGTTTATCACGCAGATAATCCTTGATCGCATCAAGAAAAGCGTCGCCGTACCGACGGGCCTTGGCTTCGCCGACACCGCGTACGGTGAGCAGCTCGAACTCTGTGATCGGCTGCCGTGCTGCCATGTCCGCGAGCGTCGCGTTGGAGAAAATGACATAGGGCGGTACATGCGCCTTCTGCGCCAGCGCGGCGCGCAGTGTACGCAGGCGCTCGAACAGGGACTCGTCCACATCTGCCTCAAGCGGGACCGCGCGGCGGTGGGTTGCCTTGGTTTCCGGCTTTTTCTCGCGCGGCAGCCGGAGGGCGAAGGTATCCCGTCCGCGCATGAGCGCGTTGCCGGAGGCAGTCAGGAACAGCGCGTTGTACCGGTCCGGATCGGCCTTCAGGCAGCCGCGCTCGATCAGCGCGTCGGTCAGCTGGCGCACGCGCGCCATGCTGGTCCCCCGCATGATGCCGTAGGTGGACAGCGTATCCAGACGGAATTTTTTGATCTGTTCGCTTTGGCTGCCAACCAGCACCGCTGCCGCCATCCCGCGCCCGAAATGCAGCCCGCGCTCGGCCATACGGTACACGCAGGACAGGATCTTCTGTGCGTCCACAGTCGCATCCACCTGCTCAAAAACGGTGTCGCAGTTGCCGCAGTGCCCGCAGGATACAGGGGCCTGTTCGCCGAAGTAGCGCAGGATATACCGCCGCAGGCATTCGTCCGTGGTGGCGTAAAAGGTCATCTGGCGCAGGCGGTCGCGGTCCCGTTCGATGAGCGCTTGCCGGGTCTCCGGATCAACCGACGAATCCCCGGCCTCATGGCTGTGCCCGATCAGGAATTCCGCCGTGTGCACATCCTGCCCGCTGTACAGCAGGATGCAGTCCGCGGGTTCGCCGTCCCGCCCGGCGCGGCCTGCTTCCTGATAGTAGCTCTCCATGTTCTTGGGCATGTTGTAGTGGATGACAAAGGACACATTGGACTTGTCGATCCCCATGCCGAACGCGTTGGTCGCCACCATGATGGGCTTGACGTCATACAGGAAATCTTCCTGGTTGCGCTGGCGTTCCTCGGCGCACAGCCCGGCGTGGTAGCGCGTGGCCGGCAGGCCCTTTGCCAGCAGCATGTCGCACACATCGTCCACGGTTTTGCGCGTTGCGCAGTACACGATGCCGCTTTTGCCCGTGCGTGCGGCGAGCAGGCGCAGCAGCGCGTTCGGCTTGGAGGGCGGCCGTTCAACGGCGAAATACAGGTTGGGGCGGTCAAAGCCGGTGGTCAGCACGAACGGGTCGCGCAGGCCGAGCGCACGCACGATGTCGTCGCGCACGGCCTCGGTTGCGGTAGCGGTGAAAGCCGAAACCAGCGGCCGCGCGGGCAGCGCTGCGAGAAAATCCAGTATTTTCAGGTAACTCGGTCGGAAATCCTGTCCCCATTGGGAAATGCAGTGCGCCTCGTCGACCGTCACCATCGAAACGGGTACGCGCTGCGCAAAGGACAGGAAGGCGGGCGCGGTCAGCCGCTCGGGGGCGACGTAAAGCAGCTTGTAGCCGCCCTGCGCCGCGTAACCCAGCACGTCCCGCATGGACTCGGCGGACATGGCCGAATTGACGCATGCGGCCGGCACGCCGGCTTCGTTCAGCGCGCCGACCTGATCCTTCATCAGCGAGATCAGCGGCGAGATAACGAGCGTCAGCCCGGGCAGCAGCAGCGCGGGCACCTGGTAACAGATGGATTTCCCTGCGCCGGTCGGCATGATGCCGAGCGTGTCCCGGCCGGACAGGATGGACTGCACCAGCTTGTCCTGCCCGGGGCGGAAGCTGTCGTAGCCGAAATACTGTTTTAAAATGTCCTGTGCGGTGGGCATGCGGCGCCTCCTTTGGCAGTTTCGCGGATGGGTTATCAGAGGGAAACAGCAGGGGATGCCGAAACCATGGTTTCGGCATCCCCTGCTTGCGGCAGCCGTTCCGGTCCCAGGAGGGGACGGAGCGGATCAGATCTTGTTGATATCCACCATCTCGCAGTTTTCGATCTTGATATCGCCCTCAAGGCAGCGCAGCAGCGCCGAGGCGGTATCGATCGAAGTCAGGCACGGGATGGCGCGCTCGACCGCGGTGCGGCGGAT
>ERZ1643249.5083-NODE-5083-length-10690-cov-4.624354_pt1 | contig 10690 bp, 10 predicted proteins | sample MGYA00579263_ERZ1643249 | MGnify/ENA primary metagenome ERZ1643249 (study PRJEB29033, sample SAMEA4952264) | chicken gut metagenome | biome: Broiler Chicken; feature: Gastrointestinal Tract; material: Caecum | place: Ireland | collected 2018 | study: Broiler...
GGGGTTATATACATATTTTTAGTTTCTTCTTCTGTTATTTTATCAAAACCCATTTCCCCTCCTATGTTCCTATAATTTTTTATTATCGGAAGTTTATTTAATGCTATTATAACATAAAATCTTTATTTTTGTATTGTTTTTTACAAATAAAAACAGCAAAAAGTTAATTTTGCTGTTTTACGAAATTTTTATAAAATCAGGATAGTTAAGTTTTAATCGTTTTATCTCTTGATCAAATTTGCTATCTTTTAATAGATTTATTTTTATTTTTATTACACCATTAATAACATCAAAGCATCGATTCTTATGAATATACAAAGAACATTCTCTTGATAATCCAAGTTGTTGGCATCTAATAGCAATATGATTAATAGTCCCATATTCAATATAATCATGCCAATCATTTTGTATATACTCTATATTATTTAATTCTTTGTAGCGTTCTGAAAATTTAGAAAAATAATTAGGAATTTTAAATTGCAAAATTTTATCCACTTCATCCAGCACATCATTTATAATTTTATTTATCTGAGCCGAACTTCCAGTATATTCTTGTAAATTAGGTTTTTCATAAGGATAATAAATGCCATTTTGTTTATGATATTCTATAGCTTTTGCTATAATTTCCTTAATTGTGTTTCCAAACATCCATTGAATTATTATAACTGCGTAATACTTCAATCTGTTTTTATTTCCTATATATAAACCAGATTCATATTTATCCCAATTAAATATTTCACTTAGATCAGATAAAAATGAAACAACATTCCCATAATTAATTGTTTCGGGATAATGTAACTTTAAAACCTTAATTGCATAATCTAATCTTTCCATTTCATCACAAGTTGCTAACAGGTCTTTAGGAATATTATTTTGTCTACACTTAAATAAATTTTTGATTTTGTCTATGGTCTCTTCATCTAAAAACTTTTGAAATGCCTCTGACACAACTCCTGGAGTATCTTCAACAATCTCATTCAATAATATGTTTAACGTTTTTCTAGCGAAGCTCAAACTATCATAAGTATCGACACTTCTCTTTTGTAATGATGTTTTCCCTTGCAATAGTGTCTGAACAATATCTTTTTTTCTATTATCTGTAAGCGTATCTAGTGAGAGCTCTTGCATATCCACATCTTCGGAAATCGCCTCCTTATATTCTTTGTTTGCATCTTCCGAAACGCAAAAGACATTGCCAAATAAATTGAAGTCTATCCGCCCTACTCTTCCTATTAAATTTTTGAAACTTGCTCGTTGTTTTGCTTTCAACCACGAATCTTTACTTCCCAATTTTATAAAAAGATTATCAGCAGGGAAATTTACTCCTTCAAGCAATGTTGATGTGCAAAAAATAGTTTTTATAATTCCTTTTCTATATAAATTTTCTATTTTTTCTTTTATCTGAGCCGGCAAATATGCTACATGATATGCTACTCCCTTTATAAGAGTTTGTGTTAAATAACATTTATCATGTATATCTTCTTTTATACTTTTTATCAATTCAACTATTTCCTGTTCGTTAGAAAAATCTGTATCTATAGCATTACAATAATCTATCGCCCACTGAGTAGCATCTTTTCGAGAATTACAAAACACTATGTTAGATTTCCCTTCTCCAATAATTTTTACTAGTTGAACTAAACCATTGAAATCTGTCCTTCTGTTTTCTAATTCTTCAAACTCTTTTTCTAAATCATTATAAATATAACTTACATTGTGTGTTATATCAATGATAGTTTTTAATTGATTTACTGGAGAATATCTAAATCTGTTGTATGCCTTATTGCCTTCACTTTTAATTGTTCTTAGATATACTTCAGGATTTGGAATATTAGGACAAGAGAAATTAATTTTTACCCCAAAGTGATCTTTCTCTAATATGTCTATACATTTGTAAAAAAATGGGCTTCTTTCATCCATATCTGAAATTTTATGAGCTTCATCAATAAAAACATGTGATAACTTAATCCCTTTGAACATAGTCAGAAATTGCAAAAGTCTCTCCTGTGTGTAAACCATAATGTAATTACAATTTTCTTTTTCTATAATCGCAGTTGGTGTTTGTATTACCTTATATTTATATTTTACTAAATTTTCATTTAAATCATCTATTATTGAGTTGCTAACCTCATTTATTAATGCCTTGCTTGGTACTACAACAGCAAAATTTTTTTGTTCACCAGCCAAAACACTTTCCTTTATATAGGTTCTTATTAAAAAGGTTTTTCCCATTGAAGTTGGAGCAGAAAAACTATAATAGTCATTCATTTTGATTCTGTCGTATGCTAATTTCTGAGTGTTAATAAAATAACTTTTATCAGAGTTAGGTATACAATAAGAATCCCTTTGAACCTCTTCTTTAATAAACTCCATAACATCTCTATTATAATAACCAGAGAAATTTTTGTCCAGTCCCAGATAATTATTGACATTGGTTAATACTGACCCGTTCACATACTGAACCAGTTCATCTCCAAAATACAGCTTATTCATCATGCTTATGATTGACTGTGCAATGTTGTTATGAGTATCTCTTTTAGATTCCTCTGTTGACTTAGATAAAATATCTGCAAATCGCAACAGATCTATCTTTTCTTTTGTTGATAAACTTTCTTTTGAGTCAACTTTTATTACGTTCTTAAAATATAAACGGATTAGTTTTTTGTATAATAATTTTAAATATCCGTTTTCCAATATGTCACCATAAATATAATTCCCTAACTCCATCTAAATCTCCTTAAAAGCATCATTAGTTAGTAATTGTTTCATTATATTTTTTTTATCCGTCTTAATATCATTAAATGGCAAAAAATACACATAAAAAGAATAACCCTCAAGTTTATATTTTGTTATATTTATATTTATATACTTTGCAATTTTTTTAGATAAATTTTTTATTTGCTCAATAGTATTAATGCGTTGTTCTTTAAGTGGCAAACTGCTATCAATAATATAATCTGATCCTACAAAAACACCAAAAGCCTTTGTTTTATATGTATTGGTTTCATAATCTTCGGTCACACTAGGTATAATTAAGTTTTTAATCCTTTCAGCCTCTTCAACTGAAAACGTTTCCTTAAATATTTCTGAATTTACTAAGTCAATATCACAATCTTCTTTTATCTTACTAGACACAATAGAATCAAATGCACTATCTATTGCATCTTTTAATTTATCTTTTAATTTTGATTCACCTATAACTAATTGGTTGTAACTACAATCACCTTTTTTATATTGATAAAAATGGACTCCATCAGCATTATAAACATACTGATTATTATTTGTTTTTAATTCAACTTTTGATAGAATCTTTGGAGCCTGTAGATAGTATTCTAAAAATATATATAACAATATTTCTCCAAGCTCTCCCCCAGCCCCAAAATCATCATTATCTTTTATATCTCTTAATTTACTAATAGCCTTTGAAATTGCCCTCTCTGGATTTTTAATGTACTGTTTCCTAGATAGAGCATAACTTCCAAGGTTATCTTTCAGAAGATTAAACAATTCTTTATAACTAAATTTGTTATTTAATATATTTAACATAAAAATATTTAGCTCGTTATTATTTATTAACTCCAGCTTTGTGCCATGATCTATTTTATAAAAGACTTTATCCGGATCCTGATATTTTGTAATTACGGTCTTCCCAAAACTTGCGTTTGTCATTTAGTTCTCCTTTAATTTCGATTCTTTATTCTCGAAAACAATAGAATAATATTTTGAATAGTGTCCATAGTCATACTGTCTTTGAGTGTCAGAAATAAAGTTTATTCTAATGTAACCGCTGTTTGGATGATGTTCTTTTATATAATCAAACAAAAAATTTTCAGCCTGTTCAATATTATCTAACGAATCAATTAGTTCTTGTTTTGAAAAATCTTCACCTCTCCCATAATAAATGTTAAACTTCATAAAACACTCCAATACTTATTAAACCAAGTATAGCATAATTTTATTTAAATTTCTATTAGTTTTAATATAATTTTGATAACTTTACTCCACATAAAACCCATACGCGAACAAATGCCTGTATGTTATCAATTCGTGGGTTGGGATGTAGTCGATGAATTTGATGTGGTTTGAGAATTTTTGAATAGTTGGTGTCAACTTTTTGTTTTTTGATTTGAGGTTTCCCCTTTTCTTATTTTTGGTTTCAACCTTTTCATTTGCAGTTCCAATTTTGTCAATTTCGGTTTCAATCTCCCCCTTTTCAGGGTTGATTGCTTCATTTTTTGCAAAAGGTTCGAATTCAGGTGCTCTACTCCCACCATTGGCGAATTATGTAGAAAAAAGTAGTTAGACACTTCTAACTACTTTTTTAATATTAAATTGTTTATGAATTGTATTTATATGGCTCTTTGTTTTTCTTTTCACCTAAAAGGTTTATGATATATCCGTCTTCAACTTTGCACCACCACCTAGGATTATTTTGTGGTAATGCATCCAAAATCATTTCATCAGTTGCAATACCTTCTTCAACCAACTCTAAATCTTTTATATTAATAATGCAATATATAAAAAATGCTTGTTCTTTTTTTTCATTATAAAATTTTTCATCTGAATTATCATCAAACATTACATAAAAAGAGTTATCTCGTATTTCAGCTTCCCATATTACACCAATATCATTTAATTTTATATTTTCTTTCTCATAAGATTCTTTTAGATTTATTACTTTAACCTTATCTAAAAATTTCATCACTTTCCTCCAATTACAGTATTCAACTTTAATTTACCATTTGGGAATATAGTGTAGCAAGACCATGTATCATAAAATCTTCCATATTTCTCATTCTTCCCAGGTATAGTTATAAATACATTTATTGCAACTCCATACTTTGTGTGTTTTTCAATTTCATAATTTCCCTTTACAAAAGATTCCTTAACAAGTTCTTTTATGATCTTTATAAAATCTTCTTTATCTTCATCTCTATATCCCCAAGAATAATACCAATTTAGTTTATCTAAAAAGAAATATTGAACTTTCCCATCGATAAAAATAAAATTAATATCATTTAAATTTGGTGAATTTAATGCAAATTCTTTACAATGACATTTTGGATGATATAAACCTCGTATAATTTTTAATAATTCCCTAGACGAAAATATAGTATAATCAAATCTTTTAGGCTTTTTATTTTCTTCGTTTTTAAACCAACATTTATTCACTGTAACACATTTCCAACAATGAGGTTTTGTTATATCTTCATCAACTCCTGTATTATAAGGAAAATCTTCTATTGTCTATTTAGATTGATTATCTTCAACTTTTATCCATTTGCTAAAACTAGCATTTATTAAATCTTTATAACTATCTAGTATACCCATATTATAACATATCTCCCAAATTTTTTAAAGATAATATCATAATATTTTTGGAATTAATCTAAAATCTGCCACTAATAAACAATTCGAGTTAAGTTTCTTTTGTTCCGCCACGAGGAGGCTGATGGACGAAATGGTCTAATTCAGCCTCTTTTTCTTTTAAAATTTTATCATTTTCACAAAAATGGGAGTTCGTGTCATCGAAGCTCCCATTTTTATTTTCAAAATTATTTTCACTTGTCTCTTTTTTCTCAAATTTTTCTAAAATTCTTTTTGCGTAAAGTTCCCCCAGTTTTGAATTGACATTTAGAGCCACATGGTTGACAAGTCTAAATATACAGACTTTGGTTTGAATATTTAACCAGAGATTCTGTGAACATTTCGAACCTACGCCAATAAAAAACATTGAATATTATGCTATTTTTTATACTCAATAGATCATATTGTTTTAGATATTTATTAATAATGCATTACACTATTTATTTTTGTGTTTGTTTTTAGAATTATATTTAATTTTTAATTAATTATAATATTCTTATAAAAATATGTCATGGGTATTTTTACATTGATTTATTATTCTCTATGTGATATAATTTCTTATACAGGGGGAAATATGAAAGAATATGAATACACTTTTAAAGTTGATGATGTACTGCCCTATATTCAATATTGTGAAGATAATGGGTTTAAAAAGAAATGTGTGACAAAGCAAAATAGAAAAGTATTTGAAAATCAAAATGCAAAACATATCATAGCACGAATTACTACTACCATTCAAGACGGTGAAGAAAATATTGTACTTGACTTTAAAAATGTTGGAAATAAATCTAAACATCTTAAAATTTCAGAAGAATCACTACCTTTAACAATTAAAAAAGATGATATAAAAATTGTCTTATCCATGCTTGAAGTTGTTGATTTCACTCTTAGTGCTGATAATCATAGAACTCGCTACGAATACATAAAAGATGATATTAAATTTGAAATAGATGATTATACAATTCCTCCTATGAAAATTGTTGCAATTGAGGGAAAAGAGGAAAAAGTGGAAGAAATTGTTAATAATCTTCAAAATACAATCAACCACGAATCTCAATATTAATTCAAAGTATTTAAATTTTATATTATTAACTATTATGATATCTATACCTTTATAATTTTTTATAAAATTTATAATTAACAACATAGATAATCAGGAGACATGTCATGGATATTGAACTGCAAAATATTAATTCAGATTCAAAAACTGGACTCACATCAGAAGAAGCAAAACAACGTTTGTTGAAATATGGAGAAAATAAATTAAAAGAAAAAAAGAAAAAAAATCTTTTCGTTCGTTTTTTAGAACAATTTAAAGATGTAATGATTATAATTTTATTACTTGCTGCTCTAATATCTTTTATTGTCGCAATTGTTGAAAAAGAGCCAAGTGAATTTATCGAGCCAGTTTTAATATTATTTATTGTTTTACTAAATGCAACAATCGGTCTAATTCAAGAAAATCGTGCTGAAAAAGCCTTGTTAGCATTGCAAAATATGTCTGCTCCACATGCAAAAGTTATAAGGGATGGTGTAGAACATGTCATTGATTCATCTCAATTAGTTCCAGGAGATATTATAATACTTGAAGCGGGTGATTTTGTTCCAGCCGATGCCCTTTTAATTGAGAGTAAAAATTTAAAAAGCGAAGAATCTGCCCTCACCGGTGAATCTGTACCAGTAGAAAAAATGCAAAATTGATTATTCCTCATGATGCACCTATTGCGGATAAATTAAATATGGTATTTTCAGGTTGCTCTATCACTTATGGTAGAGCTATAGCACGTGTTGTTGCAACCGGAATGAATACAGAATTAGGGAAAATCGCCAACCTGTTATCAAATGAAAAAGAAGCAAAAACACCTTTGCAACAAAAACTCGCTAAACTTGGAAAATATCTTGGTGCAATTGCTTTACTTGCCTGTGCAGTGATATTTTTAGTTGGAATGTGGTCCAAGATGGATATTATGGACGTCTTTATGACTGCTGTATCTCTCGCTGTATCTGCAATTCCAGAAGGCTTGCCAGCGATTGTCACAATTGTTTTATCCATCGGTGTGCAACGAATGGTTAAGAAAAATGCCATTATAAGAAAATTGCCAGCGGTAGAGACTTTGGGTAGTGCTTCAATTATATGTTCTGATAAAACTGGAACTCTCACTCAAAATAGAATGACAATTGTAAAAGTCTACTGTGATAATGATAAAATATTAGATTTTCCTAATGAAAATGAAAGTGTTAAAAATCTTTTAAAATATGCCACTTTATGTTGCGATGGAAATGTAATTCATATTGACAACAAAGAAGAACACATTGGTGACCCAACCGAAACTGCAATAGTATTAGCATCTCAAAAACTCGGAAATAGCAAAGAAATTTTAAACGAAAATTATCCGAGACTTGCCGAAATACCTTTTGATTCTGATAGAAAATTAATGAGCACAATAAATAAAATTGATGGCAAAAATGTTGTAATTGTTAAAGGTGCTTTTGATGTCCTAGCTCCTAAATGCATAAACGGAAATATCAAGAAAGCTAATCAAATTAACAATGAAATGAGCTCAAACGCTTTACGTGTGATTGCAATAGCAATAAAATATATAGAAAAATATACTGAAAATCCAACTAGCGATGAATTAGAAAACGGTTTAACCTTTTTAGGCCTTGTTGGTATGATTGACCCTCCACGTGACGAAGCAAAACAAGCAGTCAGCACATGTAAAGAAGCAGGAATAAAGCCGATAATGATAACTGGCGACCATATAATAACTGCGACAGCTATTGCCAAAGAATTGGGTATATATGTTGATGGAGATAAAGCCATTACAGGTATTGAACTTGACAATATGTCAGATGCTGAATTGGATTCTGTTGTCGAGAACATATCAGTATATGCTCGTGTGACACCAGAAAATAAAATTAGAATTGTAAAAGCCTGGCAAAAACGCGGTCAAGTAGTATCTATGACCGGTGATGGCGTCAATGATGCTCCTGCCCTAAAAGCTGCTGACATCGGTTGTGCCATGGGCATCACTGGTACAGATGTAGCTAAAAGTGCTGCCGATATGACGTTGACCGATGATAATTTTGCCACCATAGTAGATGCAGTCAAAGAAGGTAGAGGAATATACACTAATATTAAAAAAGTTGTTGGTTTCTTGCTAGGCACAAATATTGGAGAATTAATAGTCGTATTTTTGATGATGTTAATTTGGCAAATATCTCCTTTCTTGTCTATTCAATTACTTTGGATAAACCTAATTACGGATTCTCTGCCTGCAATAGCATTAGGTATGGAACCGGTGGAAAAAGATATAATGAAACATAAACCAAAACCAAAAAATGAAGGTCTGTTTGCTCATGGATATGGTGTACGAATTATTTTGCAAGGAGTGCTGTTCGGACTAATTTCAATAGCAGGCTTCTGGGTCGGATATGCTCTTATTGGCTCAATAGAAGCTGGAAGAACTACTGCATTTTTAGTGCTTGCTTGTTCTCAAATCTTCCACGCTTTTAATATGCGTAGCGATAAATCAATATTTAAAATAGGGATATTCTCAAATAAAAAACTAAATATTGTATCTGTAATTTCATTTGTATTAGTTGCATTTGTAATGTTTACACCTGGGGTTGTTAGTGCTTTTGGTATGTGTTATTTGCCTTATTATTGTTATTTAATTGCCCTTGCAATTTCATTGACTCCAATTCTTGTAATGGAAATCAGCAAAGGACTAGGTCTTATCAAACATCAGCATGAAAAACCTAAAAAAGATTAATTACTCAACGATATGAAAAATTAAAACTGTTTAAAATTATTAAATTATAGTTTAGATAGCATTATTTTTAAGTAAAATCTATTTATTGCGCAAAAAAATGTGAAATTCTTTGATAAAAATTTTAATTTAAATCAAATTTTAATTTGCTTGTTTTATTTAGATAAATGGTTTATAATATTTTTAAGGGGGAACATATGAATTCAATTAAAAAGAAAAATTTAATTTATGTATGTTTTATTGCTTTTGTTTTAATATCAAGTTTGTTTATATTTACTGCATGTGGAGACAAAGAATCTCATACTCCAACATACACTATTACAGTACCTAAATCAGATAACTACACTATATCAATAGATAATACAACTGCCAAAGAAGGTACGGAAATCAATTTTACTATTACACCAACAAATTCTGACGTTATTATTGAAGAGGTTAAATACGGAGAATTATCTTGCAACAAATCAGGTAATAATTATTCCTTCATAATGCCTGATAGAGATGTGACTATTAATGTCCAAGTTCAAATAATTACTGATGTTGACTCTCATAAATTTTTAAGTTGGAACGAAAATAACGTTTATAAAATTGCGTCTGCAAAAAATGACGTTTCTTACAATCCGGATAAAGACTTTGGAAATCCTGCTATATTAGATTTCACAATAGACAATCCATATATGACACTTGCAAGTGTGGACATAGGTTCATCTGATGAAACAATTATTCCGCTAGACGCTATTACTTATGAACTATTCACAGACAACGACTTTAATGACAACGGTTCTAATCAAATTGTTGCCGGTAGATTATATATAGATTTATCAAAAGTAAATGTTGGAACAGCAAAAATTTTATTAACAATAGAAGATGGTAATCTTTCTGGAACAATCAATGATACGGCTAGAATTATTAAGACTATAAACGTTGTAGAAAGCGGAAATCTTGATGAAACAATTTGGGAAGAAAAATTATCAATTGATTTTAGTAATGTAGAAATACCAGAAGGCGTCAATTTAATTTTACGAGTTTTAAATAACAATTATCGATATGGTTCAAATGTTAATAAATTTACGGATTATGAATTACAGATAGTAAACAATATCGCACAAGTGACAATAAATTATGTTCAAGGTTGTGAATTTAGTTTACAATTTAATAACGCAGATAATGATGATTTAGTAAATTTCGGATTTGATGAAATAAATCATCCTAATGCTATTCTAAATATTGAAGAAGGTCGAGTATTTACCATAACATTTAATGATATACTTTCTTCACCTCTTGAATTGACAGTGACTGAAATTTAAATAAAAAGATGGAAGATAAATCCTTCCATTTTTTATTAGTAATTTAAAATTGCCAACAATTAACAATTCTATTTTTATGTTTATTATTTATTCAAAAGTTTGTTTATAATAATAAATATTTGTCAATTATCATTTTGGAGGGAATTATGAATCCATTAGAACAATCAACCAAAGATATTGATAAATATTTTATCAGTTTAGATAACATTTATCCAAAAGCATATAAAAAAGATAGCACATCAC
>ERZ1643249.5084-NODE-5084-length-10689-cov-2.835716_pt1 | contig 10689 bp, 10 predicted proteins | sample MGYA00579263_ERZ1643249 | MGnify/ENA primary metagenome ERZ1643249 (study PRJEB29033, sample SAMEA4952264) | chicken gut metagenome | biome: Broiler Chicken; feature: Gastrointestinal Tract; material: Caecum | place: Ireland | collected 2018 | study: Broiler...
CTGAATCCGTCCAGATTCGGCATCATGATGTCCATGATGATACAGTCGTAGTTCATGTCCTCACACTTCTGAACGGCATCCATGCCATCCACCGCCTCATAGACTTCATAGCCTTCAAATTCCGCAAATTTGCGGATCATCTTACGAATGTTGTTTTCGTCATCTACAACGAGCAGCCTGGTCATCAACATCACCCACTTTTCTATTTTTCGGGATTATTATACCGTATTTCCCCTGCGAAAGTGTGATATTTCTGTGAAGTTTCTGATGTATCCCTTTGCATGCGACCACAGAGAATATGGTATACTGAGGACAGTGGAAAAGGGGTGAGCACCTTGTTTCAAAACATCCAGCATTTCTCTCATACACAGAAACCGGTAAATGAGGATGCCTGTGGTTTTGGCAGATCCTTTCTCTTTGTGCTCGATGGAGCGACCGGTCTGGGAAAAAGGGAATTCATGCATGCAGGCAGTGATGCACACTGGCTGAGCGGATCGATCCGGGACCGGCTGTTAAGAGAATTGCCGCAAGGCAGTGACCCGATCATCGTCTTAAAGGAAGAACTGCATCAGCTGCGATCGCAGTATCTGCAGGCAGCCAGAACGATGCCTTCCGCTGCAGAGACCCCCAGCGCCTGCATCGCGCTGTTCTATGAACGGGGCGACTGGCTGTATTACTTTGGCATGGGTGACTGTTATGGAGTGGTCGAACTGAAAAACGGACAGGTCGAGGTGATCAGCGATCCGATCCTGGAAGAACTGGATCAGCAGGCACTGATGCGCATGAAGGAGATCAGCCGGAAACAGCAGATCCCGTTTTTTGAGGCGCGCAGGCAGATCCAGGAACTATTGATGCACAATCGGATGTGCCGCAACCAGCCCGGAGGCTATCATGCGCTGGATCTGGAATGGGATCGTCTGGAAGAGATCGAGATCCACCAGTGGAAGAAGAGCGATGTGCGCCGGGTGCTCTGTGCCAGCGATGGGTTTTATGAGATCATGAGCTATGGCATCGTGGACGACCCAAAGGAGCTGATGGACCAGCTGAGCCTGCATGGTCAGGATGCGGATGCCCAGGCAGAGAGATGCCCGCGGTTCAAACATCGCGATGACTGTACATATGTATATGCGGAAACAGAGGAGTAAAAATGCTCTGGCTGACACCAGAAAATGAAGCTGGATCGGCCGAGAGCATTTTTTTAGATAATGTTCCTTATGATGATGTTATTCAAGCGATTTATGGAATGAACAATAGTTTTTTCCGGAACATACGGTTTTCTGTAATCTTCGCAATCCAAAGTCACTCAAATTCGTTCACGAGGAGCCAGTCATCGGATGTTTCTAAGTGAAAAAGAGTACGATATATGAACACCGATTGAATAAATAACATGATTGAGTTTAGCAAACACGATAACACAATATTATAAAAAACTGTTTCAAAAGAAATACTAATTGTGTTTGCTGTTGATAAGATAAAAAGTGTAAGTATAGAATTGTAGATAAGTAACTCAAAAAAAAGAGTTTTACAAATCTTTATCATTGTTGTCCATTTATAACCGAAATAATAATTATGAAGCACCCTATTATGTATATACTTATCGCTCGTATCCTCAATAATTCTTTGCGACAAAACAATTAGCAAATACTCAATAAGAAAGATAAAGAATGCAGTTTTGATAAAATCCATTATCATGTTAATGTCTTCATTGTATATTATTCGTATAATATGGTTGGGATAATTATCAAACTGACTACTTACACTCCAATAATCATCATTCAAATTATATAAATCTTTATAGCCATTTTTTATTTGTAAACGCTCTTTATGAAAATCGTAATAGTTTATTTCTATTACTACCTTATTAACTAGAATTACTGTTAGTATACTTAAAAGTATTTTGAGGATTGTTTGAAAGATTTTAACTCGCTTTTTTGACCACAATTCCTTGCAAATATTAAGCTCAGTATATTCATATATACCTTTAGCGCTAATTTGGTGACGTATTTTCCTTTGTAAATCAAACCATAGAATAATTGCTAATAATCCTATTATTATCCATAATTCTATGATATTCCTTACTATCATCATATTCTCTATTCTTAAATTTTCTTTATACTCCAACATATTCGTCTCAATATCCTGCTGTACCGCTGGAGATAATGATGCGTAAATCTGTATCTCATTTGCCATTGCATCTGAAATAAAACAGTTAATGTATTTAACATCCCAATTCACCATCTTCCATCGAGAACTGTAATCTTTGACGATCCCACATACTTTATATCCTTTCAGAGAATCAATATTTACACCCTCTGATATATTATCTCCGACCTTTTCAACACCTAATGCATCCAAATATTCTTCTTCTATGGCAACTTCTCCTTCATTTACCGGCATTCGACCATCAACCATCTCCAGATTTCCCAATTCAAAAAAGTTATCATCGCAAGTTCCGATAATGATGCGGTCATCTCCTTCGAGATAGATCTTCTCCTGTATGTTTTGAATCGAATAATCATCTACGAATGCATGCTGGCGGAAATACTCTACATCTTCCTCATCAACATTCAGGAACACCTCATTCCAACGACCAAACAACTGGTCATTCTTTTCCTTGATCTGTTTCTCGCTCCATTTTCCAACAGCGAAGATACAAATTGTAGCGACGACCAAAAACACCGCCAACACCTGCATCATACGATACAGTCTTCTCGTATCCGGATATGCGAGGATCAGCTTTTTCCGACGTTGTCTATTTGTCGTACACATCTCTCTGTACCTTTCCATCCTGCAATACGATCAGATGATCTGCTCTTTTGGCCACAGCATAATCATGTGTCGCAATCATGACAGTCAAACTAAACATCTTTTTCAGGCGAACAAACAAGTTTAATACCATTTCCGTATTATACGAATCCAGATTCCCTGTCGGTTCATCCGCAAGAACCAATTCCGGTTTGTTGATCAGTGCGCGGGCAATCGCAACCCGTTGTTTCTCTCCACCAGACATCGTTTTGACGATTCGATCCTTCAGATGATAAATATCGAGTTCCTTCAACAACAGCTCCAGATAAAACTCATCTACCTTTTCATGATCCAGATCAACCGGAAACAAAATATTGTCTACTGCTGAAAACTCAGAAATCAATTTAAAATCCTGAAATACATAACCGATATGTGTCCTGCGAAACTCGATAAATTCTCGTTTCTTCATGCGAAAAATGTCTTTTCCAGTAATCAAAACACTGCCTTCATCCGGCTGGATCAGTCCATCCAGGATATGAAATAAAGTCGTCTTGCCTGATCCGCTTTTTCCTAAAACAGCGATAAAGTCATTTGCATGCACCGTTATGGATACACCTTGCAATGCTTTTGTCTGCTCATAAAACTTCTTCACATTCTCTGTCTTTACGATCGTTCTCATCCTTCTCCTCCAACTCAGTTTTCTGTTTATGACTGTATTTGGGTAACTCAATGACAAAACGGAGCCCGCCTAACGGACTCCGCTCAACTGTAATCTTACCCAGATGTTTCTCTACAATCTGCTTACATAAGTGTAGTCCGATTCCTATACCTGTCTTAGAAGATTCAAATCGTTCAAATACCACTTCATCTACAATGACATCTGCGTCGCCGTTATCGTCTATGAATATGCGAGCAGATTCCGATGTGCTCGTCGATGAAACTATGATGGTTTTCCCATCACCGGCATTTTCAATCGCATTCTTCACAATATTTGTGATTGCTTCTTTTATCCACGCTTCATCTGCATAAATAATCGAATCGTCACATTGATTGATCAAAGATGCGTTAAAAAAGTCTGCTGTAATTTTCAGCAGTTTGAATATATCCTCTATCAGATCATGGAGCTGTAATTCTTCATATTCCAATATGACTTTTCCAGCATCCATTTTAGAAGCGCGCATATAGATATAAGCCAACCGGGCTGCTTTATCCACAGCATAGTTCATCGTTTCCTGATAGCTTTTCTCTATTGCGTTCTCTTGAGCCAACTGCTCAGTAAGTAATTTGATTGTATTCAACGGGGTATAGATTTGATGAATGATATTCTGATGGAAGGTCATCATACGACCCAGTTCAGATTCATTCAGTTCGTTCACATCATACACTTTCTGTTCCAAACGATCCAAAAGATAGTTACACGCTTCGTACCCGTCTTTCCGCGTGATCTCACTTCCATATAAAAAGTGCTCGACTTCTTCTTTCAGATAATTCAGTTCATTTTCCAACATATATGCTTTTTGGGAGGAGCTTCTCTTATAATACTGTAAGATCATAAATACGATCGCCGCAAAACCGACTGTCAGAACGATGACAAAAATGTCGATATACAGCGCAGTTTGTCCTTGATAATGGTAGCCGCTTTTCATCATGACGTAGATACCGTCTTCTGTATCACCAGTGTTCTCAAATAATGAATGTAACGCCTGCTGTTGGACCTCTGGTTCGGCCTCTCTTAAAGCACCGATAACGGTCAGCGTTCGTTGATAATAGTGCGTATGCATCCCCACGACATAAAAAAGCAGCGAAAGAACAATAATCAATGCTTTCACTGCTTTGTACCTTAGTCTGTGTAAAGAACTACATCCAGTTTCCATTGATATCCTACTCCTCGAACAGATTCTAAATATGGTTTCCCATTAAATTTTCCGATTTTCGATTTCAAGTTACTGATATGAACACTTAACGTATTATCTTCCACAAACTCGTCATTTTGGTTCCATAGGATGCTGGTGATCTGATCACGAGTAATTGTAATTCCATGATTGCTTACCAAAAGTTTCAAAATATGGAATTGTGTCGGAGTAACTGCAATTTCTTTACCCTCCGAATGGACCGTTCTATGGTCAAAGTCAATGATCAGATTCCCGCTTTTTACTTTACGCGCTTTATTAACGTCCCGCTGATTTCGGCGAAGAACCGTTTTGATTCTGGCTAAAAGCACCTGCAGCGTAAACGGCTTCGTTATATAGTCATCGGCACCGAGGCCCAAGCCAAATACGATACTCGCTTCATCATTTACTCCGGTTAGGAAAATCACTGGTGTGTTTTCTTGTTTTCGAATCATACGACATAATTCAAAGCCGTCCCCTCCGGGTATATGGATATCAATTAAATATAGGTCAAAATTGTCCGCTTTGATTGTTTGAATTGCTTGCATGTAGGTATTTACGTTTTTTACTTTATATCCATATGTCTCCAAAACGGGCGGTAGGCTTTTGCATATTGTCGCATCGTCTTCGACAAACAATATGTTCGTTTCCTCATGATTCACAATACAATTTCCCTCCTTCATCATGTATATAGCTCCTCTTTATCTGCATATATGTTTTGTGAAAGTGGTGTGGTACGAACGAGTACATTATAACGCAGAATCTCGTTCATAGAGGAGTAAAACATAATCGCAGAGATGAAAGTCGTTTATCACAGGTTAGACGTGCACTTTTACGGTTTTATGGCCTGTGGAATTAACGCCACCTGAAACAAATACATACTCAATATCAATCTCCATTCCCTGGTAATTGTCATAATAAGAATACGAGTATTTATAGCTAATAACGTTAAGAACTTTTCCTTTTAACTCCACATCCTGCAAACCAACAATTCTCCATCCCGAAGTTGTCTGTGTTGTTGACGCTGTATCATAGGTTACGATAACATCAAACTCCCAGGACGAAATTGTCTCCACTCTGGCATACATGAACCTCGGCATGACTTCAGCTGCCGCTTCTGTGAAGTCGTTCTGTATACCGGTCGACTGTGTATTTGCAGATACAGGACAAACCGTTCCGACAAGTGCTGTACAGGCGATTGCGCCGGCAATCCCTGCTTTCCATAGCTTTTTCATTCTCCCCCTCCTTTCTGCCCTTAGGATATCTCACTAACCTTAATTTAATCTTAAGAAATTGCGAAATATAGACAGAAATCTTAATTTAGTTTGATTCTCTCTATTTATTTTTGTCAGCAGGATGCAAACGGTTTCAAGATTGCTCCGTTTTCTGTCCGAGCAGTCTGTGAAATTGCATCCGAAACACCGATTCATTCGCTCATTCGTCCCGGTTTCGTGCACACCTGTGGAAAGCGAAACGCCGTATTAAGACAAAATGAAAGAATATGACTTTGTATTAAGACTATACGTTGTATTTACTTGAAATCTAAATTTTCTTTTGATCCTTGCGAATCGTGATTTTATCATCTTCGCTCAGATGACCGAGCAGCAAAGAGCTGTGCGGATCATGACGCCGAACATTCTGACCGATCCTGTCCTCATCATAGTTTGCATAGCAGTAAGCACAATAATGGGCACAGGCATTGTAATCACCGATGTCGACGGTCGGCAGACAGCCGCACTGCGGACGTACGCCCTTTCCGATCGGCAAAGCAATCGTTTCGCCCAGCCGTCGTTTCAGATCCTCTCTTTCGATGCATGCACCTCTCTCAATGCCATATGCGCTCAGATCGATCTCCTCCGCACACGTCTGCACCTTCACACCATAGCGCCGGGCGATCGCTCCGATCCGTGCACCGACCGCGCGCATCTCGATCTCATTCATCGATAAGATGCCGGCCGCAGCCGCATGCTTGCGTGTATTTTTGTAGAAATCGACAAAAGAGATGATGTACGTCGATACATAGCCATCCAGTTGGCGGCAAAGTGACTCAAACGCTTTTTCATGATAATCGACATCGTAGCGCCTGGTCAGCAAGATCGGATCATAGCGAAGGATGATGCGCTCTTTGCCGATCATCTCTGAGAGCTGACGGACCGCCTGCAGGATCCCTTTCTTGTCTCTGACACCCGGTTCGATATCCGAATGATAACCGGTCAGGGTAACATGAAACAGATAGGGAAACGGGATCTCCTTCAGACGGGGCAGCATCGGACGGGGATCCTTCGTACAAAACAGGATGCAGTCCACCACATCATCGCTCAGACGAATACGAGAGATCTGATGCTCATTGTACGGATTGCGCACATCGACAAAGCCTGCTTCCAGCCGGTGAAAAAACCATTCGCTGTAAAAGGCCGGGATGTCGCAGCGCCCACTGACAAACAAGATCATGTCATTGCCTCCTTTCCCTCCTCAGTATATCACACATCCCCACCAGCGCATCCGTGTGGACGCTCCGCTTTTCCTTCTTCCACAATCTATCACCAACGAAAAAAGATCGTTCCCTGGTCTCTGATGTCCGGGGAACGATCTTTTCCTCCTTCTTATTTTGTGAGCGTGTCCAGAATATCCTTCATTCGCTTCGCCAGTCCATAGCACTTGTCGACCGGCAGGGAGCAGACCGCTACACGAATGCCTTTATTGACCTTTACCGTATAGATGTGTTCCTTCATCAGCGCTTCGTGGAACGCATCCCGCTGCGCATTGTCTTCCATCTGCAGCGTTACGAAGAATCCTTCCTTATATGGATAATACGCCAGCTGGCAGGCATCGGCCTCTTTGGTAAAGATCGAGCTTCTCTCTCTCAGCAGCTGAACATAAGAGTCCTTTTCTGCCTCATAGGAAGACCGCTCATCGGTGATGACGGAAACAAAGGTCTCCATCGCCGCGTTGTTGACATTGGACCAGATCGCGCGGGCCGCTTTTTCAAAGACGATCTCCACCTCACGCACGCTTTCCTGCTTCTGTGCCATCAGGATCGCCGCTCCACAACGCATGCCATATGCCGTCATCGACTTGGAGATGCTGAAAGCGATGATGACGAAGACATTCTCACAGATCCGGTCAAAGTTGCGGATGTAGTCACGGGCCGCTTCTCCGCGGTATGCGAAATCGATATATGCGATGTCATTGAGCAGGATGACCGGTCCCTGTTTGCTCAGCTCATTCAGCACATCGATGACTGCATTCCACTCATCGTCGCTCAGAGAATAACCGGTCGGGTTATGACAAGGATCGTTGATGATCGCAACGACCTTCTTCTGCTGCTGCATGACTTCCTCGCATACCTGACGGAAAGAAGCAACATTGAAATGGCCGCCCTCAAACAATGAATATGAACGTGTCTTCAGATTGTCCATCGATGCCATCAAGCTGTACGATCCCCAGCAGATCTCCGGCAAGATCAGCGTTTCGCCCTCGTCCAGCATCTCCGATACGGTGATGCTGACGGCGCCGGTACCGCCCGGTGTAGCGATGACGCTGTGTGCCAGTTTGCTGCGATCACCGACCACCCAGTCATAGACATGTTCCCGATAATTCGGGTTGCCGGTAAAGCTGCCGGCATATGCGGCCATGACTTCATTCGGCAGCTGTTTCAATGTGCCGAATACACTGTCGAATGCGACGATCTTTCCGTTTTCATCATAGAGCGAACCGATCGTAGCATCCACGACCGCAGCTTCGCCCAGTTCTTTCTTCGCCTGTTTGGCCTGCGCAACGATGGCGAATACCGTATCCACGATCGGTTGCAAATCCACCTGTTCCTTTACAAATCTCATGCTGTCTCCTCACTTTCTTCCCGATTGTATATGCCGACGACCTTTACCATCGCACATACTTCCTTCATATCCTTTAACAGCTGTGTTGCCTGTTCGCTGTTGATATGCCCAACGACCTCACAGTAAAAATAATAGGCCCATGGCTGATCATGCAGAGAGCGTGACTTGATGCTCTCCAGATTCATCTCATAGCGGGCCATCAGCTCCATCACCTGCATCAGCGCACCGGTCTCATGCCGGACGGTAAACAGCAGGCTGAAGCGATTGCCGTCTGCCGGCGGTGTCCTGGAGCTGATGATGAAACGCGTTGCATTCTGGGCCGATGTATTGATGTTCTTCGCCAGCACCTTCAGACCGTACAGATCCGCCGTCTCGATCGAAGCGATCGCCGCTTTGCTGACATCCTGCTGTTCGGCCACATATTTGGCAGCCAGCGCCGTATTGCCATATGGCACCAGTTCATAGCCACGGCCCTGCAAAAACAGCGAGGACTGTGCCAGTCCCTGCGGGTGAGAATAGACCTTACGGACATCCTCCAGGGAAGCACCCTTCACGCCCAGCAGATTCTGGTGGATCTTCAGATCAAACATACGCGTGATGACGACATCATACTGCAGCAGCAGATCCAGCATGTCACCGACCTCTCCGGTATACGAATTTTCAAATGGGATGACCCCATAGGCGATCTCTCCGCTGACGACTGCCTGAAAGACCTCTTCAAACGTCGGATAGTTGCGCAGCTGCGCCTGATCGAACGCCTTCATGGCCGCGATGTGGGAGAATGCACCTTTGGCTCCGCCATATCCGACCACATGTTCATTCAGCACCCGTTTCTGATACTGGCGGCTGATCGCCATGACTTCTTCGATGAACTGGCGATAGCTTGCAGCATAGCGCGGATCCCTGATCCGTTTCTGATTGCGCTCGATCACCGCCTGTTCCCGTGTGGGATCCAGCACCTGCATCTGGTGTTCCTTCTTATATTGAATGACATCTTCGACCGTACGCATCCGTTCTTCGAACAGATCGGCCATCTGTGCATCGATCGCATTGATCTTTTCTCTCGCTTCCTGTAACGTGTTCATGTTATCACCGTTTCTATTATACACGAATTCTGCACGATTCCGAACGTTTTCTTACCGTTTCTCCGCATACGGGCATCTGATTGTAACAAAGTATTTCAATTTTCTGAAATTATTTTTCACAAATTGTTGCATTCTTTCTTTCGTTATATTATGATTATCGTAACGGAGTGATCCTTATGGAAATGAACAGATCGTATTACTTTTATTTTAAATAGTCATCATGAAGCCATCTGTCCAATGGTCATTTTTGCTTTATGATGAGGAATACAGAGCATCTACTTCCAGTTGATGCTCTTTTGTTTCAGAAAGGGGTAGTTGTCAATGAAGTTACATGTAGATCTGAAGGAACGCGGCTATGACATCGTGATGGAACGCGGTGTGCTGCATCGGCTGGCACAGGAGGTCGATCTGAACCGAAACGTGCTGCTCGTCAGTGACAGCAAGGTGCCGGTACAGTGGATCGAAGCCGTAAAGGAACAGTGTCCGCACTGTGTCGTCAAGATCGTTCCTTCCGGTGAGGAATCCAAGAGCTTTGCGGTGTGGGAAGAACTTCTTTCCTGCATGCTGGAACATCACTTTCTGCGCAGCGATCTGGTGATCGCTTTAGGCGGTGGTGTCGTCGGTGATCTGGCCGGTTTTGCGGCCGCCTGTTACATGCGCGGGATCGATTTTGTAAACATTCCAACAACGACCCTGGCGCAGATCGACTCCAGCATCGGCGGAAAGACGGCGATCAATGCCGGCGGCATCAAAAACAACATCGGTGCATTTTACCAGCCGATCAAGGTCCTGATCGACTTTGATACGCTTTCCACCCTGCCGCGACGCCATTATGTCAACGGACTGGTCGAAGCGCTGAAAGCCGGACTGATCTATGATCCGCAGCTGTTTGCGCTGTTTGAAAACGGCAACATCGACGATGACCTCGAAAAGATCATCTACCGCTCCCTGTGCATGAAGAAAGATGTCGTGGAGAAAGACGAGCGGGAGAGCGGTCTGCGCAAGATCCTCAACTTCGGACATACGATCGGGCATGCGATCGAAGGATATTATCACATGGAAGAGTATCTGCACGGCGAATGTGTAGCGATGGGCATGCTGTATTTCATCGAAGATGACGAGCTGCGCGAA
>ERZ1643249.5085-NODE-5085-length-10685-cov-4.001599_pt1 | contig 10685 bp, 10 predicted proteins | sample MGYA00579263_ERZ1643249 | MGnify/ENA primary metagenome ERZ1643249 (study PRJEB29033, sample SAMEA4952264) | chicken gut metagenome | biome: Broiler Chicken; feature: Gastrointestinal Tract; material: Caecum | place: Ireland | collected 2018 | study: Broiler...
CCAGGTTCTTCTTGGTGCTGTCGGTTACAACCTCGCCCAGCAGCTCAGCGAACTTAGCGGCATGCTCTGCTTCCTCAAAAGCAGCTCTTCTCCAGTACTCGCCGATCTCGGGATATCCCTCTCTGTAAGCAACGCGGGACATCGCCAGATACATACCAACCTCGGAGCACTCGCCCTCAAAGTTTGCGCGCAGGTCAGCCATGATATCCTCGGGAGAACCCTGTGCTACGCCGACCTCATGCTCGCAGGCCCATGCCAGCTCGTCAGCCTTCTGCTCCTTGAACTTGGAAGCGGGAACACCGCACTGGGGACATTTCTCAGGGGGATTCTCTCCCTCATACACATAACCGCATACTGTACAGACCCATTTCTTCATAATTCATATCTCCTTTTCTTTATGATGAATTGATTAATAATAGTAATTGTTACTGATATTAATATAAATCATTTACGCAGGTTTGTCAATACCTTGTTTTTCACTTTTTTGAATACAATCCTGGCATCGGCCGAAAAACATTACAGAATGGCTGTCAATGACACCGGGAGCATACCCCTGGGCTGTGCTGTCCAGTTCCCTCAGCGCTGCTGCGGCCTCAAGCTGCATATCATAAATCCTGCCGCACTCCCGGCACATAAAATGATAGTGTTCATCGGTGTTTCCATCGAAGTGATCGGCTCCGTCCCCGCAGCTGATCCTGCGGATCTCACCGGTTTCAACCAGCAGATTCAGATTGCGGTAAACCGTCCCCAGACTGATGTTGGGAAATTCCTCACGGATGCTGGCGTATAGGGCGTCTGCCGTAGGATGGTCATGGCGGCACATCAGACTGGCTTTGATGGATTCCCTCTGACGGCTATACTTTAAAACTTTCATAGCATCTCCTTCTTCTATAACATATACAAGAGGCCGGTTATCGCGGCCAATCTAATAACAGTAATAGTTACTGTTTATATATTAGCAAAAAAGGAAAACGCTGTCAAGGGGGGATTTGGGATAAAACTGCCGTTTCATCAATGGCCGGATTCATGGCGCAGTGATATCATTGGCCGCTCCCCCTCCGGGGAATCCGCTCCTGAGCAATGCGGATGAATTCATGGGTAGCCCGCGACATATAGTGGCCTTTGTGGTATCCGATTCCCAGAGTGCCGTGTGCCCTGGCATAATTTAGCGAGTAAAAGTTTAACTCAAACCGCTCGGACAGGGCGGCCAGGCCGGATCGGGAAAAGGGATCATTTGCGATAAACATTTTAGGGTAAAATGTCAGCCCCATGCCAGTGCAGCTCAGGGAGAGCACGGTCTCAATATTTTCCGTTTCCAGCACAATCCGCGGAGTAATCTGGGAATCCTCAAACATTTCATCCGCAATGGTGCGCACTCGGTTTCCCTTCTTCAGAAGGACAAAGGGACAGTCCGCCAGGAGCTTCAGATCCGGGGAGAGAGACAGGCGGTTTTTGATATCTTCCTTTCGGCCGGGAAAAACCTCATCCAGCACCTTGTCGGGTACGGTCAGGAGAATATCTTCCTGGCAGATCGGAATGGTCTCCACATTTTCCACATTCAGGGGGAGCAGATCAATCATCAAGTCGATGTCCCCGTGAAGGAGACTTGCGGCAAGCTGACTGGAGTTCCCTTCAATCAGATGCAGCTCAATGCCAGGAAACTGGGATTTATAGGCCGGCAGGATTTCCGGAAGGATAAAGCGTCCGCGGGTGTGGGACACGCCGATGGAGAGCTGCCCGGTAGTAAAGTCTTTGATGTCCTGGATTTCCTGATAGGTCTCGTCGCGCAGATCAAGTATCTGCCGGGCCTTGGCAGCCAGCGCCTGTCCTGCATAGGTCAGCGTCAGCGGGGAGGTGCGGTTAAAGAGCATCACATCGAATTCCTTTTCCAGGTTGGCGATGTGATTGCTGAGGGACTGCTGGGAGATATAGAGCCGTTTGGCTGCCTTAGTAAAATTCAGTTCTTCCGCAGCTACCAGGAAATATTCCAGATTGAGAAAATTAATCATCTCGCATCCTCCTTGCAGGCGGCTGTTTCCCGGGCCGCTGCTCTGGCACGCAGGAGAGGATCATCCAGCCGTGCCGCGAGGCTTGGGATAAAGGAAGCGGCCCGTTCTAATGAGGTATTTGCCACGAGCTCCTCGGGAAACTGCAGTTCCTCCAAAAATTTTATGGCATGGAGGTGGTTTCCCGCATCTGCCTCCGAATGGGCGTCGCTGCCCATAATAATGGAGGTTCCGTAGTGGGCGCACCGCTCCAGAAGTTTCGCGTAATTGTCTGCTGCGCCCACCCGCACGCTTCCCGGAGTCAGGGAGGAGTTGTTGACCTCTAAAAGCGTATGATGCTCCTTGGCCGCCGCGGCTAAGGTGTCGTAGTCTGCAGGCAGGCGGGAATCATCCGGATGGCCGATGATGTGGATCAGCGGGTTTTCAATGGCCCCCACATAAGCCCGGGTATAATCAGCGGCAGTGCCCCGGTCAATGCACTGGATGTGGATGCTGGCGATGGCGTAGTCCATTTTCCTGAGAATATCCTGGGGAAGGTCCACCTGGCCGTCAAAGTCCGTGATATTTAGTTCCGCCCCCATGAGAAGCGGCATGCCGAAGAGCGTTCGGGGGATCACCCGGAAATTTGTAAAATAATATTTATGACAGCTTCCCGGCATGGCAGGCGCGTGGTCAGAGCTTCCAAAGAGGGGAACCCCCTTCTCGGAGGCGGAACGGGCCATCTCATAGAGAGTGTTGTAGGCGTGGCCGCAGGCCAGGGTATGTGTGTGCAGATCCATTAAATCGATCATGAAAACCGATCCTTTCTTTTTATATAGTAGGTACGCTCCGTGTACTGACTGCATCATAGCATATTTTTTAAATTTTTAAAAGAAAAGAGTAGAAATATCGGGCGGGTTGTTGCTATAATGTAAGGGATAAATTTTCAGGGAACCGTCCAGTACAGTTCCTTTCCAAACAATATACGGAAGGTGAGGAGATAATTATGAGCGAAGAGAAGAACATGGAAGTGACACCGGAGGTCCAGGCTGAGGCACAGGAGCCGGCCCAGACGATGGAGGATTTTGCAGAAGAGCTGGAGGCCTCTCTGGCGGCGATGGATCAGGATCGGATCGAGGCGCAGGAGGATGACAGCAAGGAAGGAGCCCAGTGGGCTCAGTTTGCGCAGATGATGGAAGATAAGACCGTAGTGAAGGTTAAGATCTCCGAGGCTGTCAAGGGCGGCGTAGTCGCCTATGTGGACGGTGTGCGGGCATTTATCCCCGCATCTCAGCTTTCTACCTCTTATGTGGAGAAACTGGAGGACTGGCAGGGCAAATATGTGGAGACAGTGATCATCACCGTTGACCGCGCAAAGAAGCGTCTTGTACTTTCCGGACGTCAGGTGGAGATGGAGAAGAAAGAGGCTGAGAGAAAAGAGCGTCTGGCGCAGTTTAAAGCAGGAGACGTAGTGGAAGGCACAGTGGACAGCCTGAAGCCCTATGGCGCGTTTGTGCGTCTGGCAGACGGAGTGGACGGACTGGTTCATGTGTCTCAGATCAGCACCCAGCGCATCAAGCACCCCAGCGTTGTACTCAAAGAGGGACAGACCGTAAAGGTGAAGATTCTTTCCGTGGACAATGGAAAGATCAGCCTGAGCATGAAGGCTCTGGCAGAGCAGCAGGCGGACAGGGACGAGCACGAGACCTACAATTACAAGGAGACAGCTTCCGTGACGACGGGCCTTGGCGAACTGCTGAAGGGATTGAAGCTGTAACTTGAGAGCAAGGAGGGATAGGAATGACCAATATCCCTAAAACGGACGACCAGGTAGATCAGTGGCGTTCGGTGATGTTCTTGTATGATTCCGCGCTCAAGAGGGTAAATACGAAGATCGAGATACTGAACAATGAGTTCACCAACCGATATGACTACAATCCAATTGAGCATATAAAATCCCGGCTCAAAACGGCCGACAGCATTGTGAAGAAGCTGAAAAAGGACGGATATGAGGTTACCATTGAAAATATGATGGAGCACCTGAGCGATATCGCGGGCATCCGCATTATCTGTTCCTTTACCTCGGATATCTACCAGATTGCCGATATGATTGCAAGCCAGGGGGATGTGACGGTTCTTCATGTGAAGGACTATATCAAGTGCCCCAAGCCGAACGGGTATAAGAGCTATCATATGGTGGTGACGGTTCCCGTGTATCTGACGGACGGCCCGGTGGAGACCAAGGTGGAGATCCAGATCCGTTCGGTAGCTATGGATTTCTGGGCCAGCTTAGAGCACAAGATCGCCTACAAATTTGAGGGAAATGCTCCGGCAAATCTCTTAAAGGAGCTGAAAGCCTGCGCGGATATGGTGGATATGCTGGACGGGAAGATGTTTTCCCTCAATGAAGCGATCACCGCTTTCGCAAGGAAGCAGCAGGAGGAGATGCAGGCGAAGGCCGGGACAAAGGAAGCATAAGAAGAACAGACGTGACGAAATTTATTATACAGACAAATGAAGTAATGAAAGTGAACCTGCGCCAGCTGGTAGTGTTTGAAGCAGTTTACCGGCTGGTTGCAGGTGTATTCTATGTTAGGCTGGCGGATGGCCTTCTCCGGTTCTGTCTTGACCGTGCGGGATACAGCTATCTGACGATGAGCAATATGAGAGAATTTTTCCTGCGCCCGTGGACGGCAGCGAGTATTCTGCTCCTGCTGGTTTTGGGGGCGTTTCTCATAGCTGTGGAGACGGGAGGCATCCTGACGGCTTATCAGGCGGCGGCCTATTCACGCAGGATTGACTGTGCGGTGATCCTCAGGGGAGCCCTCGGAAAGACCTGGGACGAGATACAAAAAAAGGACTGGCAGCTCCTGCCGCTGGGAATGATCGGAACTCTGTTCATGAACGGCTGGATTCTGATGCGGGCATTTTCACGGATACGTCCCCTGGATTTTATATTGGATGAACTTCTGACTGCGCTGGGAGTTCCTTTCTTGCTGGCGGTGGCGGCAGTTCTCATGATGATCATTGGAATCCCTTCTATGCTGGTGTTTTTTGCCTGCATGGTGGAACAGAAGCGGTTCGGGGATGGAGTGAGAAGAAGCCGGGAGCTTCTTGCGGGAAAATGGCCGGCTCTGCTGGGACTTCTTCTGGCGGTGAATGGAATCCTTTTGGGGGCGCTTGTACTGATTTACGCGGTGATAGTGCTGATCTGCGCTCTGCTGGTGACGCTGTTCGCGGATGCGTATGTGTCCGCGGCTGTCTTGACGGAGGCCTGCATGCGGCTGGAGGCTGCTGCGCTTTTTGTGGGCTCCATACTGGTCACGGCAGCGGATTACGGCGCTCTGACAGTGGCTTACTATCAGTTCGGCAGAAAAAAGGAGCATGCGGCGCCCTGGGATTTCACTCTCCCCTATTCTCTCCATGTAAAAAGAAAATGGTTTCTGCGGATAACCGCAGCTTTTGCCGCGGCCAGCGTTTTTATGATTGCGGATATGATTTACAATGGCAGCGTCTTTGACTGGTCGTCTCTGGGACAGGCGGAAATTACGGCTCACAGGGGAAGCAGCCGGATGGCGCCGGAGAATACGCTGGCGGCTCTGGAGGCCGCCATGGAGGAGATGGCGGACTTTGCGGAGATCGATGTGCAGATGACAGAGGACGGCGTGGTGGTGCTCTGCCACGATACAAATCTTCGGAGAGTGGCCGGGGTAAATAAAAGCCTGGCCGGCTTGACGTTTGAGGAGGCTGAAAAGCTGGATGTGGGAAGCTTCTTTTCGCCGGAGTTCGCGGGGGAGAGGATTCCTTCCCTGGCAGAGGCCCTGGAGCTGTGCGGAGGGAGACTGAAGCTCAATATTGAGCTCAAAAACCTGGGAGCGGATTCCTCTCTTCCGGAAAAAACCGTGGAATTGATACGGGAGTACGGGATGGAGGAGCAGTGTGTGATCTCATCGGTGCGTCTTTCTTATCTGCAGCGGGTAAAGGAAGCCTGCCCGGAGCTCCGCACAGGGTATATTCTGCCGGCCGCTTACGGCCGGTATTATGAAAATGAATACGTGGATTTTATCAGCATCCGTTCCAGTCTGGTGACCAGGCGGCTGGTGGAGGCAGCTCACGAGGCCGGCCGGGCCGTCCATGTATGGACGGTGAACAGCCGGGCGGATCTGGAGGCCATGCGGCTTCTGGGCGTGGATAACCTTATAACGGATTATCCGGCCAGGGCCAGGGAAATACTATATGAGGAGACAGCTCCGGGAACCCTTTTGGATTATCTTTGGATGCAGCTCCGATAATTAGGTACAATATGCAAAGGGGAAAAGCAGATGCGGGCAGTAATACAGCGGGTGAGCCGTGCGCAGGTCAGCGTGGACGGAACGGTTTTGGGAAAAATTGACAGAGGTTTTTTGATTCTCCTGGGAGTGTCCGGAGAGGACAGCCGGGAAATCGCGGAGCGGATGGCGGATAAGATATGCCGGCTCCGTATATTTGAGGATGCGGATGGAAAGACCAACTGCTCCCTTGCGGATGTGGGCGGAGCGCTGCTGGTGATCAGCCAGTTTACCCTGTACGCGGACTGCAGGAAGGGAAACCGGCCCAGCTTTATAAAGGCAGGGGCGCCGGAAATGGCCGAAGCGCTCTACGAGCATTTTATGGAGCGCTGCCGCACCCATGTGGACCAGGTGGAGAAGGGCCGGTTTGGAGCGGATATGAAGGTAGAGCTCTTAAATGACGGCCCGTTTACGCTGATGCTGGACAGCGCGGAGCTGTTTTAGAGTGTGCGGAGCAAAAAGGAGGAAGCAATGCAGGCAAGAGGTGAGATGGTCCTTTACTACAATCCGGAAAACGGGGCGCCCGCCAGGCAGACAGCCCTGATGAAGAGTGTCTTTGTGCGCATGGGCGTACGGATTCGGAATGTGCGTCCGGAAGAGGTGAACGAGACCGTGGGATATCTGGCGGGGCTTAAGGGCTTTGAAAAGAAGGAAGCCGAGGATTCTGCGGGACAGAGAACCGGTTCGGAGGAAGCACTGCCGGAGATTTCCGAACAGGTGTTGGTGCTCAAGGGATTTTCCGGCGGGAGGCTGGATCAGCTCCTGGCGTCCCTGCGCCGGGCCGGCGTGCCCAAAATCGACTTAAAGGCAGTGCTCACGGAGCACAACAGCGGCTGGACGTTTTACCATCTGTATGAGGAGATCAGGGAAGAGCATGCGTCCATGACCGGGGAGCAGGGGACGTGATGGATCCGGCAAGGAGCAGGCAGCTGCAGGAGCTGGAAGAGGTGGAGCTGTGTGTGCGGATATGGACCCAGTCCCGCAATGAACTCTATGTCAGCATGCCCTTTTTGGATGTGGCCGTGAGCAGCCTGACATTTGAGGCAGATTGGAGCCGGGCAGGCCTTGCGGCAGACGGCCGTCAGGTGCTGTATGGGCCGGACTTCCTGTTTTCCCTTTACGAAAGGGGCCGGGTTCTCGTGAACCGGGCCCTGCTTCACATGCTTCTTCACTGCCTGTTCTGCCATATGTACATCCGGGATGGACGGGATAAGGCGTATTGGGATCTGGCCTGCGACATTGCGGTGGAGTGGCTGATTGACGGGCTGCTAAAGCCATGCCTGCGCGTTCCGCCAAGCGCCCGGCGCAGAGAACTTTATCTGCGCATACGCCGGGATCTGGAACAGAGAGGCGGTGCAAAGAAACAGGGACAGGTGACTTCCGCGACCGGCACGCCGTCCGCGCGCGAGACGGCGCTGACTGCCCAGAGAATTTATAAAATATTGAAGAAAATGGATCTGGATGAGAGGCGGATGTCTCAATTGGCCGCTGAGTTCCGGGTGGACGGGCACGATCTGTGGGAGCAGGGTGATCCTCAGGCTTCTCTGCCCCGGCAGAATATGTGGCAGGATAACCGGGAGAAGGTACAGACCGCCATGGAAGCTATGGGCGGGGAAGATCCGGGGGGAGGGGAGCCACTTCTTGACTCCCTTCGGGTGGAGAACCGGGAGCGGTATGATTACCGCAGGTTTCTTCGGAAATTTTCAGTTCTGCGGGAAGAGGTGCAGGTGGACCCGGATTCTTTTGATTACGCCTACTACGCGTACGGTCTTTCACTATATGGAAACATGCCTCTGATGGAGCCGCTGGAATCCCGTGAGATCAGCCGGATTGAAGAGTTTGCCATTGTCATAGATACATCCATGTCTTGCTCCGGGGAATTGATCCTGCGATTTCTGGAAGAGACGTATGACGTGCTCTCGGAGTCTGAGTCGTATTTCCGAAAAATATGCATTCATATTATTCAGTGCGATGACCAGGTGCGTGCGGATACCGTGATCCGGGACCGGGAAGAGCTGCGCGGGTATATGGAGGAATTTCAGATTCAGGGGTATGGAGGTACGGACTTCCGACCGGCTTTTGCGTATGTGACCGGCCTTAAAAAGAGCGGGAAGGCGCCCAGGCTGCGGGGCCTGATCTATTTTACGGATGGGAAGGGAATATATCCGGTACAGGCACCGCCGTACGATGCGGCCTTTGTCTTTGTGGAATCCCTGTTTTCCGATGAAGGAGTTCCCCCATGGGCCATGAAAGTTGTGCTTGAAGAAGAACAGATAATGGAGTATAAAGGAAGAGCAGAGCAATGAATATTAAGCGCGCCAAGGAAGAGATCAAAAACACCATTGAGGCATATCTTCTGAAGGATGAATGGGGCGAATATGTCATCCCATCAATCCGCCAGAGGCCCGTGCTGCTGGTAGGGCCGCCGGGAGTGGGGAAGACCCAGATTATGGAACAGATCGCCCGGGAATGCCGGATCGGCCTGGTGGCCTATACCATTACCCATCATACACGGCAGAGCGCTGTGGGTCTGCCGTTTATTGAAAAGAAGGTGTACGGAGGCCGGGAGTATTCGGTGACAGAATATACCATGAGTGAGATCGTGGCTTCGGTCTACAACCGCATGGAGGAGACGGGGCTGTCGGAGGGAATTTTGTTTCTGGACGAGATCAACTGCGTGTCGGAGACGCTGGCTCCGGCCATGCTTCAATTTCTCCAGTGCAAAACCTTTGGAACCCACCGGCTCCCTGAGGGATGGATCCTTGTGGCCGCAGGCAATCCTCCGGAGTACAATAAGTCCGTTCGGGAGTTCGATGTGGTGACCCTTGATCGGGTCAAGCGCATCGATGTGGAGCCGGATCTGGGAGTATGGAAGGAGTATGCCAAGGATCGGGCCATTCATCCGGCGATTCTGTCGTATCTGGGCGTTAAGCCGGGGAATTTCTGCCGGGTGGAGGCAGATGTGGACGGGAAGCGGTTTGTGACGCCCAGGGGATGGGAGGATTTGTCCCAATTTCTTCAGGTGTACGAGCGGCTGGGGAAAAAGCCGGATCGCGAGGTGATCGTCCAGTACATCCAGCATCCGGGAATTTCCAAGGAGTTTGCCAATTATCTGGAACTCTACTACAAATATCAGGATGCCTATCGGGTGGAGGAGATCCTTGAGGGCCGCTTCGATGAGAACCTCTGTGATAAAGCGGCAAGCGCGCCCTTTGATGAGTGCATGGGGATTACCGGCATGCTGCTGGCAGGGCTGGAAAATGGGTTTGGCAGGCACAGGGAACATGGCCGGGTGATGGAGCTCCTAACGGAAAAGCTGAGGGACTGCCGGCGGATGCTCCTCGGGGATGCGGGCCAGTCTGCCCAAGCCGTGAAAGCGGGCGCCTCCGAAGCGGGGCAGCCGCAGATAAAATTGAAAAATACAGAAGCCTGGGAAATTTTGGAGGAACAGGCCGCAGAGATTCGGGCGCGCCGGGAAAATGACAAAAAGCGCGGCCTTCTCACCAGAGCGCAGGATCATGTCTTCCGCCGGGGAGAAGAGACATTGTCCGCCTGGGCGGACGAACTGCGCCTGACAGGAACGAGAGATAGGGAAGAGGCCTGGCAGTTTCTGCGGGAACGGTTCATGGAGGAAAGCGATCGCTACGAGGAGGAGAAGGCGGAAAACGCTTCCCGGCTGGAGCACGCTTTTGACTTCATGGAGGCGGCCTTTGCAGCGGGACAGGCGATGGTTATTTTTGTGACGGAGCTGAACACCAGCCGGGGGGCGCTGGAGTTCCTGAACGAATATGAATGTGAGAGGTATTATCTGTATAATAAGGAGCTGCTTTTTGACGAACAGGAGCAGGAGATAAAGAGCCGGATAGCAAAGACACGGTCCGGCCCTTTTGGGGTGGAGCCGCAGGGCCCCAAGAGGAAGGTGTAAAAGAATGAGCATGGTAAAGAAAGGCGATGGAGAGCAGAAGCGCCTGTTCTCCAACCGGGATTTGGGACGGCTGATTTTTCCGCTGATTGTGGAGCAGATATTGGCCGTGTCTGTGGGAATGGTGGATACGGTGATGGTGTCCAGCGCAGGGGAGGCTGCCACATCCGGCGTATCCCTGGTAGACATGATCAATGTGCTGTTCATCAATATATTTGCGGCAGTGGCCACAGGAGGTGCCGTGATCTCTTCTCAGTATCTGGGACAGAAAAAGATGCGGCGGGCCTGCGAAGCGGCGGATCAGCTGGTGCTTATTACCGGGCTGCTCGCGGTGGTTATCATGGGGGGAAGCATTCTGTTCCGCAGGCAGCTTCTCACCCTGCTTTACGGCAAAGTGGCGGAGGACGTGATGGCAAATGCGCTGATCTATCTCATTTTGTCGGCTTTGTC
>ERZ1643249.5088-NODE-5088-length-10681-cov-4.228308_pt1 | contig 10681 bp, 9 predicted proteins | sample MGYA00579263_ERZ1643249 | MGnify/ENA primary metagenome ERZ1643249 (study PRJEB29033, sample SAMEA4952264) | chicken gut metagenome | biome: Broiler Chicken; feature: Gastrointestinal Tract; material: Caecum | place: Ireland | collected 2018 | study: Broiler...
TTTACTCTCTAAAATGGTGATATCATCGTCACCTATTAACTCATCAATGCCGATCCCCTCTTCTGAACCAAACAGTCTCCTCTCTATACTGTATTCTCTTCCAAACGCAGACAGTCGGTCTAAAAGCCGGGCATAAGCATCTCTTGTGTCATTTCCGGCTCTTCCTTTGGCATTGGTCGGATCGTCAAGCATTCGTTTAAAATAGGTCATTCTCTCATAAGCTTTGGTCAGTGTCACCTGCGCCGACAAATCACTGACAACATCCGCCCAGTCAGGACGGTCACAGGCTGCGAACACGCCGGCTTCATCATATAGGCTGTATAATGTCTCTCCTAAAAGCTGTTTTCCTCTTTCCAACAGGCCGTAAGCTCTGCAGTATATCTCAATCATGGCATCAATCCATGTCTGAGGCCACACTCCATGAGGAATCTTACATACATTCAGTCTTAACGGATGGAACTGCAGGTTCCCAAGACTATTAAATTTCAATCGCTCCGGCTCTACCAAACGAGCCAGTGCCCTCCAGTCTCTCTTAGGGTCCATCACTACGATCCGCAGTCGTTTTCCGGTTTTCTTTCTCCTGACATGCGCCAATTCTGCGACAAGCCGCATAGCTGCCACTGTTTTTCCGGATCTGGAAGCTCCGCATACAAATCCGTGCATCAGCTCACTCTCTGACATTCTGTACTCATATTGTGTTTTATAGCCCTGCTCTAATGTATAGCGCTCCGCAGAAAGAACATTTCCAAGGAAGATCTCCCCTTTCATCATACTCGGTACTGAGAACTTCGGAATATCCGCCACTTCTGCGAAAATACCACCCTCAGATATTCTGGGCAGATGTGTATAAGACACATACTCGGATGGGAGCAGAACGGTTGAGTATTTATACTCTTCTACACCATGCACCCGGATTCTGGACGCATCTACAGAAAATGCAGAAAAGTGATATAGCAGGTGGCTCTGCTCCTCCGGTTCCAGGTTCATAACCTGCACTGGCGACATCATAGCATTTTCATTCTGCCAAGTGGATTTCGCCAGTGCTGATGCTGCCTCCAGAGCGTCATTATCTTCTGTTGCTATATATACGTAAGTGTAAAATGCACCCTGCCCTCTTAAAGCAGATTTAATCCTTTCATTCTGGAACTCCAACAGTTCCAGAATATCTTTTACGCCCTGATCCAGCCATTGATAACTCCTGTTATAACCAATGCTGGGCCCCAGCCCCATACTGCCGGAAGTCCCCATTGTCTTAGCCAGTGTTCTTCCTACAGATTCTCCCTGACTGTTTGATATCCCCTGGCCAGTTCCCAATGACTGTCCAACAGACCGGTTCTGCCCCCAGTTGCTTCCCTGTCCCTGGGAGTATCCCTGCGTTTCTGATACACTCTGGGACCGTCCGAACGACTGTCCCTGGGATTCGCCATAGCTTTCACCGATATTTCTGGAAAGGTTGTCTGACAAAGACATTCCCTGAGATACGCTTCGGTTCTGACCAACCCCAACACTTTTGCCAATTCCCTGAGACCAGCCTTCTGATGCGCTTTCACCAAATGACTGTCCCTCGCTTACACTGCTGTTTGCACCCCATCCCTGAGATACACTCTCTCCCTCTGATACACCAAAGCTCTCGTTTACGCCCCAGTTCTGGGAGGTTCCGATATTTACTCCATGGGAGACAGAGGCGCTTTGTCCGATACTCTGCGTATTTCCCACACTCTCACTGCTTCCGTATCCATATCCGTGACTATAACCGATACCGCTGGAATTTGTATAACCAACCCCGGACGAGCTCCCTTCACTCAGTCCGAAACTACTGCCAGTGCTGTTGCCTACGCCACTGCTTTCTGATGAACTTTCACCACCATTAAACCCGAAACCAAACGCACCTGCATTCCAACCATTATTTCCGGATTCAGATACGCCTTGATTATTGCTGTTTCCCGTGTTAAACCCGGCACTCATTCCGTTACTTACACTGCTGTTCTGGGAAAACCCAGTGGATTGGCTCTGGCTGTTCGATACATTTTCTGAAAAGCTCTCACCAATAGAATGACTCACTGAATTCCCAATCGATACCCCAGAGGACTCTCCAAAAGATTCCCCCTGACTGATTCCAAAATTTTGTGAGTTCCCTATGCTGTGCGAAGAACTGATATTGTGCCCCTGGCTTACATTGTAGGAATTTCCCTGGCTATGACTAAGTGACTCGCTGATATTCTCACCATGTGAAAAGTTAATCCCCGCATTTTCTGAAAGACTTTCATTTGAACTAATTCCCTCATTTAATCCAAGATTTTGTCCAAAACTACTCCCTATAGATTCTCCCTGCGAAATATTGTGAGATCGTGAGAAAGAATCTGTGACAGAAGCGCCTTCTGATCTTCCAAAACTCTGACTAATTGATTCTGACAGACTCTGTCCGACACTTTCTCCATATCCGGTACTGAAGGTTTCATTTTGTGAAAAACTGACACTGTCCGCATCTGTATACGCATGACTGCTACCCTCGCTTTGTCCTAGATTGGCAGCAAACATCATGGGCATACTCAGATTCATACTGACCGATTTCACACCTTGAAGCTGGTCGTTCCAGTTTGTCATATCATCCTGCGTCCTTAATGCCCATGCTTTTAAGGTTTCTAGGCGAACCGGGGAAGAAAGAACTTCTATCACATACTCAAAATCACTCATTCCCGAAATGATTTCTTCCATAGTTCCCTGGCTCTGGGGATTTAAGTTCTGCCCTCCAAATCCTTTATTCCCTGCATTCTCCCCTCCTTTGCTTGCTTTTGGAATCCCCCGCACTGCCGCAATATGTTCCATCCCATACATTTTTTCCCTAAGCCACTCACTCTCCTGCGCCTGCAAAACCCGCATCTCAAGTACCCGGTAGGTTCCCTGCAGCATCGAAAGAAGCCCCAGGAAATCACGGTGCGCAATCTCTTTCGCTGTATCAATGTCATATGCAACTCCCTGGACACCATAGAGGAATAACAATCCCAGCGCCACTGGACGTATAATATTACAGATTACAGTGACCAGATTATACTTGCGCTCATAGACACCACTTAGCAGCTGCTCCTGCATATCCATCAAAGAGAGGGATTGTTTCGCCTCTTTTGGCAGACGGATCACCCGGGCAAAGCATAGCGCCTTATAAAGCTTTTTCCTTTCTCCCGTATCCGGATTCATTACTTCCATCTCATAGCACAGATACTCCAGTTTTCTTTCTTCTACCGGGCAGCGCTCATCTTCTTTATATTCCGCCCATGAATCTATAATCCGTATATCATCTGCGGCAGGCTGGGCACCTCTTCCCAGAATACGCTTCAAATCGTAAACAGATAACATCTCTTTCACCGTCCTTTCCCGTTCTTCGGATGTTCCTCACGAATCCCCCGGAGCTGGTCAAAGAATTTCTGTTTTGATATCTTGCGCCTGAAGAGTACGATTTTCTTCCCCTCCATAACCACAAATCCAATAGGAACCATAACAGCAACAATCCAGAGCATGTATTCCAAAAAGCCCGACAACGAAGCATTTGACGCAGCCGGCATCGCCTGGTCATAGGTTGCCGCAAGCATTTCACTGGTCGTTCCAGAAACAAGCTGTACAACTTTTTGCAGTCCAAACATTCCTAACAGATACCCCGTGATAGTCCAGTGTGTTTCCGTAATGATATTCTGCCTGTGCGATGGAAGAATAATCGCGCACACTGCCCCTGCTCCCCACATCACAGCCGTCATTGGAGCAATCAGATTTTGTCCGAACTGCCCAAACCTTGTTACAATTACAATACTCAGCACCAGAACCGCTGCCGGAAATCCTACTGCAAAAAAATAAGCTGCAAACTCTTGTGAGGACATCCCTTGTCTGTATGTGATTTTTTCCATATAATCCTGCCTCCTTTCATATGAAAGATGTAGGATATTACGGCTGTTAAATAACATAGCAAAAAAATCAGACAGTACATACATACCGCCTGATTTTTCTTGCTCCTTTAATAGCAGAGTCTTTCCAATATTTTTCTTAAAGCACTCAACAGCTCCTTATGATTCGATTCGTATTGCTCTAAAAACGGTCTCTCCAAATCGAATTTGTAATATTTATACTGCAAAAAGCAGAAGACTGCGGCTGGCAGCCCGTCCTCCGGCACCTGGTTTAACAAACGGACGATTTCCGGCAGCTCTCTGTAATCGATTGCTGTGGCCGCCCGCTCCTCTTCCGTAAAGTACCTTTTCATCCAGTCTCTTGCCTTAAATATACTGCCTGCTTCAAAATGGTGCGGGTACTAATATGGAACCTAAATCCTCCTGAACCAGGTGGCTCTGCGGACAAAGGGTAGGTTCGACATGCTTTCGGTTTCACAGGCTGAATCATACATCGGTTATCCTTTAGAAAGATACATGCTTGCTCATCTCCGGTTGTTTTTAACACATAGGTGACATACCCGCACGTAGCAAGAAGCACTTCCTCAGCATAGGTTGCCAGCACATCCTCCACGCATGTGATCGCAGAATCCCCTTCTTTTAAAAATTTAGTCAGCCGATATACGTCCAGACTCTCCAGCGGAACACTCTGATGTACATTCCTACAACAAGCGCCGCAGCCACAGCATTCAAATCGTATCCTTTCATTCCATTCAATGGGCCTCATATTTTTCATGTAATTTCTCCTTCTATTTTGAGTCTGAATCCTGTTCGATGTGAACTAGCACGACATACTCGATATTCTCGCAGAAGAATACCCATTCACCCAAGACAGAGTCTTCAGAAACAGCTGGTGTACAGAATTCCCTCCCCTCTTTCAGCAAAGCACATTCCGCATAGGGATAGGAGGTTTCATCACAAATAACCACGTTGATTTCCACGGCAACACCATCGTCAAATGCACCTGTAAACGTAATGGTTTGACCCTCTACGAGACCATATTTCTCATAAATTTCCAGTCCTTTAAGATTAAGTATGTCTTTACACTGTTCAGCAGCTTCCAGAGAAATGTAAATATCCGTAGTTTTTGTAACTGTTTTGTCTTCATTAAAGGCCTCCCCCGTAATCTCCTTTTCATCGGGCTCTTGCAGCCATATAAAGAATTCCGCTGAGTTCAAAATATCCCTCACATCCTGCCTGTTTTCAAAATCTTTCTCTTTACAAAACGCCGTCATTGCTTCCAGAATATTTTCTTTTGCAAAAAGCAGTTCTGTCACATATTCCGGAAAGCAAATTTCAGAAATGCCTTCTGCAATCGCCGTTCTGACTGCAATCTCTTTATAAACTGCTTCTCTTCTGTTTTCTTTCTCCTGCTCTGATCGTCGATAAAGCACAGACTTTAAATAGGCCTCAAACTCCTGATCCACACAATCTATTAATTCCCGGTGGATATGACGTTTTTCTTTCGGCAATATGGCATATCGGCTGTGGCACTGTCCGTCCCCCATGAACAGCCGGTAAATATAGCCTGCGATGAACTGCATCCGGTCAAATTCCTCGGTAGATTCTTCCAACGATTTACCTGTGACAAAATGCACGATACGACGTTCCCTTGCTTCCTCGTCATACGTCATAATATCGATATCCAGATAAATTCCCTCATTACTTCCCCATCTTGTATAACACATCAAGTCATATACAGCCGGCAGCGCTTCCTTTTTAAGATGACTATTCATAAGCAAGTACTCAGGCGGAAGCAGCCCTTCCGCCTCCAGTATTGCTTTTAAATCTTTAAAAACATCCACTGCCCTTCTTTGTCCGGCATATCGAACCTTGCCTTTCATGTCTTCTACTGGTTCCCACATTTCCATCTCGATTCTACTCATTTTGGTTTCCTCCATTTACAGTACAAATTTCCATTTTCAGTTTCATAACATCTGCTATTTTCATTCCTCCTCTCCGTCACCTGCTATTCTTACTGAATATGAAATTTTCTTATTATGATAAAGATAGAAGAAATCCCCCTGGCCAATCATGTATGACAGGTCAGGGGGCTCAGATAAAACAGCATTTACACTATATGCTCAACCATGAAATTTTCAAAATCATCGTAGGAAATCAAATTCTCCAATTTCCCATGGTTATATATATCAAGTAGAGTTGCGTCACATTTACCCGTGTCTGCGTCCACTTTGAATATAAAACACCATGTTGTGAAAAATGAACGGATCAGTTCCTGTTCCCTCTTATCATTCCACCCATTTTCGATTGCAAAATTAATGATGAATTCTACAAATTGTTTGCTATTCATGGCAGGTTCCTCCCTTTCTTCTTTTACTTTTCATACTGAATATGAGGCTTTCTAGGTCCTGTAAAAAAAGGTCAGAGAATATTCTGCTCCTCTCTGATAACAGTGGATTTTTTCTCCCGCCAGCTTAGGATCATCATGCAAATACAGCTCCCGCATATGATTAGAAACCAGCTGTTATTCATTAGGATGTACTTCAAATTATTGATCCCGTTTATATGGAAAGCCACAAAGGAATCCCAGATAATATTGTTCATAAGCATCCCTCCTTTACATCCGGACAATCGGCGTATCCGATGTCATATTATAGACTACCTGCCAGCATTGCTCATCCAGAGGGTTCTCATGCTTAAGAGCCGTGGCAGTGGTCAGACACACTTTTTTCCCCTCTAGCGCTTTATATCCGCCTTTTTCATTAATCCACTGTCCGGTCTGGTTCATAATCCTTTTCTGCAGCACATCTCGATTTGGTGTCACAATATAGAGCGTATCTGTCACCTGTACCATTTTGTTGCACTTTGCCGAGTAGTCAGATTGTACATGCGTCCCGCATTCATATTCCATATATAAAATCTGATCGGCTTTCTTTGCTACAATATCCGGAATATAGATCCCCCCTCTTCTAAGCTTTACCGTATTTTCCTTCCGGTCCATACTAACTGAATCAAAATTCCCACTCTCTGTAAGGATTGTCCAGAGGGCGCGGATTCCATATCCATGGTTTGGATTATCATGCTGACTGATAATTTTATCCAGTTCAGATAATACCGGGATTTGTTTAAAGTGTTCTTTAAACAACCGTTGACCAATCTCACTCATCCGGTAAACCATAAATTTTGACCGCAACGGATCTGACACCTGCTCCTGCACCAGAATTCCCATAGAATATAAAGATCGCACACTCATCCTGACCGTTGCCTTTGTCACCTCATCCTGCGTCAGTTCGTTTATTCTTCCCTCTATCTCTGTATAAGCAGATATTCCTTCCTTTCCTATAATTTCAAGAATTGTCCACATCAGCTTTGTAATTTTGTTCTGATACTCCGACAGATCTATCATATGAGCCATATTTTTCTGCTTTTTCCCTTTTTGATACGCACGTACCATCTTTTTCGCCGGATGTACTGGGATCTCCCTTTGCACTGGCTCCAATTCCTTCGACAGCTTTTCCATCTCTTGAATATCTCTGATATCTGCTTCTTGAATATCTGCATCTTCTTCAATGATCATTTCTACCACAGGTGGTGCCGCAACATAGGATGGCACAGGAGATTTGTTCTCCTCACTCTGTCTTTCAGATACGGTTTCCTGTTTTTGATCCTTTTCTTTATACATATCGCTCTTCTTTATACTTCCCGGATAATTTCTCATCACTTCAATCTGCTCTTGTAAACTGTCTATTTTTACTCTCCTCTCCTCGGAGATGTCCAAAAGGCGACGCTGCAGATCCGTTCTTTCGCTATTATATTTACGAAAACTTGCAAGCGCTTTTACTGCAAGCTCTGCCAGCGTCAATCCATCCCAGCTGTACATTTTTCCTAGCACAATCTCAGAAGAATCCTTTACCAGAATCTCCTCACACAGCTTCCTGCAGTGAAATTCCGCTTCACGAAACGTTTCCTCAAGTTTTTTCCACTGCTGTTTCTTTTTATTGAGCTGCTCATCAAGATCCTGGCATCTTGATTCGGAACGGTTCAGTCTATTTCTCAGTATAATTTCTTCCTTACTCATCCTGCACCCCTTCCAGCACTTCTGAAATAAAATTCTCTGGTGACCATTCATAGAGACTGGACACATCTATTCCCGGCACATTTTCTCCCAGCACTGCCATGTTCTCTGAAAGGATCAGAAAATCCGTATACATTTGGCCCCTGCAAGCAAGTGCCTCTTCCTCTTTCTGGCTGTCATTTTGCAGGATTGCCGCTGAAATGTTCTGCAAGTACACCGCAGCGTCCGTTTTTACCCATTCCAGAAGCATGGTCTTGAATTGTCCATATTTTGTATCCAGCGCCAAACCGTCAATAGCAACTGTCTGACTGGAAACAGTATCCAGCAGTTCTTCATATTCAGTAGCAATTAGTTTGGACTCCTCATCCATACTTAGCCGATAATCCAGCCGCAATATATCTTCATACAATCCCCTTGCCTGCAGATAATGCCGGTAAAGAAGCGCATATACATCCCTGTTCTCAATTTCTTCTACTGTCACAATCTTCGGTACTACATTCCCATTCTCGTCATACACATATTCCGTGCTCATAAGTCCATAAATCAAAAAAACAGTATAGACGCAAAGAACTGCCAGGACTACCTGAAAAAAGCGGCCTGCAATCTTCCGTACTCGTTCTGTATGGATCTGCTTTCTCTGACGCTCTGACTCTTCTGCCTCTAACTCAGCTTCTAATTTCTCTGGATCTTTCCGTTCTTCTTCTGGAACTCTTCCCAGGCGGTCTCCCAGCTTTCGCTTCCTACGCCATCTCTTCTTACCGGACGATCTGCGCACATATTTCAGCTTATGCTCCGCTTTCTTCATTGCCAGCAGCCTCCTCTCCGGTCTTTTCTTCCCGTTCCGGGAAAAGACAGCCTTCCAGATATTCCACGCTATACGGTATAATTTCAGACGCCGTATCTTTCCATGCATACTCCGCTCCGCAATTCTCACAAGTCGTAAGGCGTGCTACTTCTCGCGTCTGTATTCCTCCATTCACATAGACAGACGAACCCTCCTGCAGTCTTATAGCGTCTTGTTGCGCCTGCGCCCCAAAGCTTTTCACCCATGGATAATCTGTTTTCACATCCGCTGCTGCCCCGTTATCCCGGATATGATACTTCCTATTTGCAGCAATCTGGTACTGACAAGTCGCATAGTTGATTGAATCATCCTTATATAGCTCCGGCGGACGGCACAGATTACCGATCAGGATCACTACATTTGATATTTCACTCCGCTCTTTCAGGAGCTCAAAGCCAGCAATATCATCCAGATGATTTTCCCGCTTACAGATATAAATAGGTGTGATATATACCGTATTTCCCTGAACACTGTTCTTATGACCACAGACCCTGCAGGTTGTGCTCTTTATCACTTCTCTGGTTGTCAGAACACCCCGGATATCAACCATATCCCCTTGATCCATTTCCGAAATACGCCGGATAATCTCCTCATTTCCAGACATAATGATCGGACAGTCAACATGCAGTTTTCCACCCAATACCTCACCGTTTCCATTCAGATATGGCCGGCGCAGAACCTTTATGGCAAGAATAGCCCTTGTTAATGTTCCTTCCGTAGATTGATAAATCTTAGGGGTTGACTGGATTTGTCCATGCAACAGTACAAAATTCTCCCGTGCCATGTCGTTCCCTCCTTTCCTACTGCAATAAATATGAAAGACATTGTTGCAAAAAGCAGGAAATGGTATAGACATTATAAAAAGCTCCCCCTCGTTAAGGAGAGCCTTCTTGGTTGACAGAGAAACAAAAACTGTTTTATATAAACTCTAATTTATCGTTAAAGCTTATTTTGCCTCTCCCCCTTTCCCTGATATATAAATGTACGCATCTTCTAGTGTCGGCTCCACAGAAATACAGTCCACATTTGGTACTTTTTCACTAATCAGTCTTATCTGAACGCCATCCTCGGACAATTGTTTCGATGAAATCTGATACTTTCTTTCCATCTCTCGAGCCTGTATCTCATCCTGAAGGCAGCAAGTCCACACATGTCCTTTTGCTTGTCTGACGAGTTCCCTCATACTTCCAGCATATAAAAAGCTTCCTCTTTTCATAACTGCCAGCTGGCTACAGACCGCCGCCAGATCCTCCACAACATGTGTGGAAAAAAGAACGGTTCTGTTCTCGGAGAAATCCACCAAAAGATTCCGGATGAGGATGCGTTCCTCTGGGTCAAGACCAGTGGTCGGTTCGTCCACAATCAGGAATTTCGGCTCGTTTAGGAGAGCCTGCACCAGACCGACTCTTCGCTTCATGCCGCCGGAAAGCTGCTTCATTTTTTTCTTCCGATGCCCTGTCAGACTGGTTTTCTCAAGATAATACCGGATACGTTTTCGGCATTCCTCTTTCGGTACACCGGCAAGATCCCCCATATATTCCAGACATTCCTGGACCGTCAGTCCTGGATACAAGTCGATTTCCTGTGGAAGATAGCCGATCTGACGCTGGATCTTCGGGTAATTTTCTTCACAATAAAGGATTCCGTCCATGCTTACCGTACCGCTGGTGGGCGTAAGAACAGTGGTAAGAACTCTCATTAAGGTGGTTTTTCCGGCTCCGTTTTCTCCCAAGAGGCCAAAAACTCCATTTGGTATTTCCAAATCGGCATGGTTAATCGCAGTCACTTTATTCTTAAATCTTACAGTAAGATCATTGATTTTAATACTCATATATTTCAACCTCTTTTCTTGATTATTTTCGGCATCAA
>ERZ1643249.5089-NODE-5089-length-10680-cov-16.853929_pt1 | contig 10680 bp, 8 predicted proteins | sample MGYA00579263_ERZ1643249 | MGnify/ENA primary metagenome ERZ1643249 (study PRJEB29033, sample SAMEA4952264) | chicken gut metagenome | biome: Broiler Chicken; feature: Gastrointestinal Tract; material: Caecum | place: Ireland | collected 2018 | study: Broiler...
TTATACAATAAAAATTTCTCTAAACATAATGCATTCGCAAATTTTTTCGTCAATTTATGCTTAAAATCATCAAAAAAACTATATCTTTATTATATTTTAGCATTCTTTTATGAATTTTTCAATTTTTATGAATTTTTGATACGTATTTTTAAGCAAATAAAAAAATGCAAGATTTCCCTTGCATTATTTATTATCATCATATTTATTAAAGACATTGCTGAGTATTACAGCCTTAATCTCTGGAGGCAAATCTTGGAGTTTGCTTCGTATATCCTTGCTCAATATTCGCCTTGAATAGGCATGTTCCTCTAAAAAGTCCTCAAAATCATCGGTAGTGGATTGTTTGGAAGTTGATGGTCTTTTGTTTCGCAGAGAATTCCCCTCCAAAAAACTTGCAAAATCGTCATCAATATCTCGTCTTCTTCTCCTTTGAGTTGGTACAGGTACAGGCTCTTCGTCATATTCTTCAATCAAAGGTTCCTGTTTGACTTCTTCCTTTTCTTCCACCTTTTCTTCTGGCTTTTTCTCTTCGTCTTTAGCGAGTGTTATCTTTGCATTATGCTCAAACTCTTGATTTTCAGCCTTATATTTATTAAGATTTTGTTGTAATTTTTGAAATCTTTTCTTATTTGACCTTCTAATCAAAACAACTGCCACAACTATTAAAAATAGCACTCCTCCGCCTATAATACACAAAAGAGTTACAGTGTCCATTAGAATAAATCTCCTTCATCGTCATCATTTGGCTGTTGTTTTTTATTGTCGTTTATGATTGAACGCCTAAGTGCGGTGTCTGCCTGCAAGTTCATGAGTTTGTAGTAGTCCATAACCGAGAATCTACCTTCTTTGATTGCCTGAGATATTGCCTCTGGAACTTCTGCCTCTGCTTTTAAAACGTTAGATTTCATCTCTTCCGTCTTAGTTCGTGTTTGAATTTCCTTGATTTCTTCGGCATTTTTTCGTCTTTCGGCTTCAATTTGAGCATAAATTTTCTCTTTTTCTGCTGATTTTAAGTCATTTTCAGCATTCAAGTCTCTGCCTAAGTCAACTGACAAAATGTTGATATCAATAAGGTCATATCTTGATTTTAAAGTTATAACTCGAAGGTCGAGGTTTGAAAGTAGTGTCTGGTTTGGCTCTGACAAGATTTGATTATGGTCGCTGGTCTTTGAAATATTTTCCATTATCCATGCCCTAACATTATTCTTCAAATCTTCTTCGCCAAGCCCTGAGATATATTTATTAAGATTTAACTTTATAGAAAATTTGCAACTTACAACCATCTCTTGATTATCTTTTGCAAATCCTTTGATTTGGTCAACTTCGACCACCCGAGAAGTGATTGCATCTTGGACCTGTTTCATAACATCGCCCGATGATATTTCAATGGAACTTGCAAGTTTAAAGTCAAGTTTAAGTCCTGAGTTTTCTGCAAAATTCATCGCATTGATGACATTTTTGACATTTCCGCCTGCTGACATCAAAGTCTCAATCTCATCAAGAGAAAGTTTTTTACCAGATTTTTTAGCCAAAATATATGCATCTACAACGTCTTTTACATTAAATTTTCTATTTTTTATATTGATTAATTTAAAACTTGGAATATAACATCCCGAAAAAAGTGCATTTAAAAAACTCTTAAATGGAACACAGGCATAGTAAATAATTATGCCAACAAGTATTGCTCCAAAGACTGATACAAGCACTATTTCAGTTGTGCCAAAAGTGGCGAGCATTAAAGATTTCATTATCTATCCTCCGATTTAATTATATCACACTAACTTGGCAATGTAAATACCAATTTTACATGAAATTTTCAAATTTATCAAAAAATAAAGAGAAAAATAGTGTTTTTCTTCGAAAATTTTGTCATTTTAGTCTAATTTTCCTAAATATGAACGTTGATAATAGAACAAATACTGCTGAGCATATCCCGAAAGTGAGCCAAACTGCTCAATCAAATTTTGTGATATTTTCTCACGATTATCGAGTGGAGAAAAGAACATATTATACATTTTTTGTATCCATGTGTCGACTGGAAAGACATCAAAGCGGTTATATCCAAAGAGCATAACACAATCTGCCACCTTTGGTCCCACCCCGCTCAGCGAGATGAGTTTTTGCCTCAACTCTTTGGTAGGTAAACTTGCAAATGCACTGAGGTCCTCTCTTGTGACCTGTCGTAGCACCTTATAAAGATAGCCTGCCCTATATCCTGCTCCCATTTTTTTAAAAAACTCTTCATTGCATGAGAGTAGTTCTTCATATGTCGGAAAACTTTTGCCATCCTTACTCAAGTTTTTACGCAAGTTGTTTAAAATAAGTTTTATTCGCTTGATATTGTTGTTCGCAGAAATAATAAAAGAAATAAGAGTTTCAAATAGATCTTGCTTTAAAATTCTTATGCCATAACCAAACTCTATAGGCTTTTTCATAATCTCTTGCTTTGCAAGTTCTTCCTTTATCTTGCTATAAGAGGTATTCAAGTCAAAAAAATCTATAAAATAATCGGTATCTTTTGTCAAAATTTTGTAGCCGTCTTTATATTCAATAACCTCTGCATACTTATCTTGTGGGAAGACCAAATACTTGTTGTCCTCTTTTCCATAACAAAAGACCTGCCCACATTCTAAAATATGTTCAATATTAAATTCGCTTCGATTTTGCACTAATATGCAATCTTTATCTACTTCGTACAACATATTATCTCCTAATTTAAAATAAAAAACCTTAAAATTTTAAGGTTTTTATGCTAGGTCTGGAAATATATCTCTAAACTCTTCCCGCTCGTCTATTATACTTTGATAATATTCTTTAAGTTTAATAAGTTCCTTTGAAACATCGTCGACTTTGTCGTATTTTTCTTTTAGCACCAAATGTCCAATTGCACCAACAGCAAACATACTTAAACTTATTCCAAATATTACATTCTTGACCATACCATCTGCAAAAAGTGAAGAAAATAATCCTATCCCTGCCAAAAATTCAGCGGTAATAGAGGCAATGTCAAGAGCGACAACCTTGGTGTTATGCCTTAATTCCCTTTTATTTTCTGATATTTTCCTGTCAATAACTCTAATAAAATCTTTTAGTTCTTCATCGCTCATCTCTGGTCCAAGTTCGTAGAGTGTCTTTTTGGTAAAAAGATATTGTCCCAATGCAGTCTTTCTTTCAGCCATAATTCTCCCTTCTTTGCTTAAGAATAACACGACAATCTCAATTTGTCAATGGTAAAATCTGATTTACCTGTCAATCAAATCAAAAAACTCATCTTCATTTATAACTTTCACTCCAAGTTCTCTCGCCTTGTCCAGTTTGCTTCCCGCGCTCTCGCCAGCAAGCACAAAATCGGTGTTTTTAGACACTGACGAACTGGTCTTGCCTCCAAGATTTTCAATCATCTCTTCAATCTCTCGTCTAGGCCTTGTCAAAGTCCCTGTAAGCACAAAGGTCTTGCCTGAAATTTTTTCGTTGGTTTGAGCCGAGGCTTTGCCACTTATTGTCACCCCGACATTGAACAGGTTTTGTATTTCGTCCAAGTTGTCCTTATCCTTAAAAAAGGAGATAATATTGTCTGCAATGACCTCACCTATATCGTCAACTTCTAAAAGTTTTTCCTTGGTCGCAGTTTCCAAATTGTCTAAATTTTCAAATTTTCTAGCCAAGTCTTTCGCCGTTTTATTACCTATTTCTGGTATGCCCAAAGCATATAAAAATCTTGAAAAATCAATTTTTTTGCTATTTTTTATGGAATTTATTATGTTTTGTGACTTTTTTTCTTTAAAACTGTCAAGTTTCAATAAATCTTCCTCTGTGATTTTGTAAATGTCACTTACTTTACGAACATTCAGTTTGTCATAGACAAGTGAGGCTGTCTTTTCTGAAAACCCCTCAATATTGAATGCATCTCGGCTTGCAAAGTGAGCAAGCCTATCAACCACCTGTTCCTTGCACCCCAAATGATTTGGGCAGAATAGAAGAGGACCTTTCTTTATAAGTGTGCTACCACAACTAGGACAAACAGTTGGCTCAACAATCTTCTTTGAATTTTCATTCTTTTCAGCAAGTCCCATAATTTCTGGAATAACCTCATTGCTTCGCCTTACAAAAACTCTAGCATTTTCGTATACGTCCTTTCTCCGTATATCATCTATATTGTTTAGTGTCGCCCGCCTAATAGTCGCCCCTGCAAGTTCGACAGGTTCAAGTTCTGCAATAGGTGTAACCCGCCCACTTCTTCCAACCTGCCATGTAACCGATTTTAAAAGAGTTGTCGCCTCTTGTGCCTCAAATTTGTAAGCCATTGCCCACTTTGGGAATTTAGCGGTAAACCCTATCTTTTCACGTGGTGGCACTTTGTTTATTTTGATAACCATTCCGTCAATCATGACGTCAAGTTTGTTTTTTACAACGTCAATTTCATTGATACAATGTATTATCTCATGTACATCTTTGCATATCTTAAAATAATCGCCTGTTTGGAAACCATTTTCTATCAAAAACTCATGCATTTCCTGTTGAGTAAAAAAAGTCTTGCCCTCGCATAAAAGGATAGAATAACAAAAGAAGTCAAGTTTACGTTTTGCCGTCTCCTTAACGTCAAGATTTCTTATCGCACCAGCCACACCATTCCGTGGATTTTTAAGTTTTTCAGTTGCAGTCTTATTGTACTCAATAAAACTTTTGTTTGTCATCATTCCTTCGCCCTGAACGATGAGTCTACCCTTAAATTTAATTTGCAGTGGCACTGTACGAATAGTTCTGACCTGCTCTGTCACGTCCTCACCGATACTACCATTCCCTCGTGTTGTCGCCGAAACAAACAAGCCATCATTATACTCAATCACAAGGTTCAGCCCGTCAAACTTGTATTCAACCGCAAAATCGGTTCCGCCCGTTTCCTTCTGCATATCATTGACCCACTGCTCAAGGGCTTCAAAATCTTTCACTTTGTTGAGCGAATAAAGATTCACCTCATGACGTTTTTTGGTAAAACCTTCAAGCACTCTATCTCCCACCCTTAGAGTCGGTGAATATGGCAAGACGACTCCCGTCTCTTTTTCAAGGTCGACAAGAGAATAATACAATTTATCATACTCGCTGTCTGATATGGTTGGATTGTCCAAAACATAATAATTATAATTATGTTTTTCAATCTCTTTTATAAGTTCTTTCATCTTTTCGATTTTTTCGTCATTATTTGCCATATTTTTCACCTATATTTATTATTTTTTAAATAATTTTTTATTTTATTTTTGTCAGTTTTTATGCATTTTTATAATATTTTTATTATTTTTTCGCATTTTAAGTATTTTTTTAGTATTTTTATGTTATTTTTAATATTTTATCTAAAAAATATTATTTAAAAAAATGTTTTTATTTCTTTTTTATTTCTTTAAAAATATTTCTTAATTATTCTCCACAATCTCTAAAGGTGCCAGTTCTAACATTAGACTTTTCTTACCAAAGTTCTCAAAGACTATATCACCAACAAGCCCATCATCCGAAATGCTGACTATATCACCTAACCCATATTTTGGATGCTCGACCTTCTGCCCCACTTTATAGACTGATACATCCTTTTTAGGTTTCTCCTCAGTCGTTCGAAGTATGCTTGACTTGTCAAAGAAAGATTTAGTCTTATTGAATCTGTCAACATCATAAACCTTTTCGCTTGTTGGAAGCCTATTGTAGTTGCCCTGAGAATAACCGCCACCGAAGTGCCTGTCCTGTTCCATACTGCGGTTTTTCTTAGTTGAAAGAGAAAGCAAGCCAAGTTCACGACAAAATCTGCTTGGAGTTTGATACTGACTCTCTCTATACAGATATCGCTTTGAGGCATAGGTTAGATACAACCGCTCCTCTGCACGCGTGAGAGCGACATACATAAGTCTCCTCTCCTCTTCAAGTTCGTAACTACTGTTTGTTGCACGAGTGATAGGAAAGACACCCTCTTCAAGTCCTATCACAAACACCACCTTAAACTCAAGCCCTTTGACCGCATGGACTGTCGCAATTGTCACTGCTCCGCCCAAGCCTATATCATCTGTATCAGAACTTAAGGTTATACTTTCAAGAAACTCACCCAAACTCGCCTCTGGGTTAAGCGACTCAAACTCCTTGACAGACGACACAAACTGGTCGATATTCATAAGCCTGTTTAAGTCCTCTTCATCCTTTATGTTGTATGCCTGTCTTATCTGAAAGGCATTTAAAAGGTTTTCAACAAACTTGGAAAGTGGTTTTTGGGTGGCTATGTTTGCCTTATTGTACCCATCAATAAATGATGAAAATTTCTTATAGAGCGAAGAGTTCTGTTTTATCTTGTCAGATAGTGCATTTTCAAGAAGTGACTTAGAATAGTCAAGTTCGGCAAGGCGAGCGAGTGTTCCATCACCTATTCCTCGCTTTGGAAAATTGATTATTCTAGCGAAAGAGACATCGTCTTTAGGATTGGTAAACAATCTTAAATAACCAATCACGTTCTTTATTTCCACTCTCTCGTAAAATTTAAACCCACCGAATATCCTATGCGGAATGTTATACGACAAAAAGGCTTCCTCAAAACTTCGCGAAAGAGCATTCATTCGCATAAGCACAGCCATATCATCATACTCATAACCCTGCGATTTCAAACTTACAATGGTTTTGGCGACATATAATGCCTCATCTCGCTCGTCATAGGCATTGTATAAGGTCGGCACTTCTCCGCCCTTTTTGTCCGTCCACATATTTTTGTTGAGCCTTGCACTGTTATTCTTTATGACATTGTTTGCAATCTTGATTATCTCGTCAGTTGAGCGGTAATTTCTCTCAAGTTTGAAGACCTTTACGTCTGGAAAATCCTTTTTTAAATTGAATATGTTTTGAAAGTTGGCACCCCGCCACGAATAGATGCACTGGTCCTCATCCCCCACGACAAAAAGATTGCCATGAATTGAGGCAAGCATCTTGACAAGGTTGTACTGCACGGTGTTTGTATCTTGAAACTCGTCAACCAAAATATACTCAAAGCGGTTTGCATAATAATGTAAAACCTCTGGAAAATTCTTGAATAACTCCACCGTCTTGCAAAGTAGGTCATCAAAATCAAGGGCATTATTTTTCTTGAGTTTGTTTTGATATGCCCTAATAAGTTCACCGATTTTATCCATATCAAACTCATCCTCATGAGTGGATATATAATCTTCAAGAGTTTGACTGCCGTTTTTCCAGTTTGACAAATGCTTGACGACTGCCTTTTTGATTTTGTCGTCACTTTCTCCGCTTTCTGCAATCACCTCTTTGATAACCTTATCGCTGTCACTCTCGCTATAGATTGAAAAGTCCTTTGTAAAGGGTTTAAGCACGTCTATATCTCTTCGGAGTATCTTAGCACACATAGAGTGAAAGGTTGAAATCCACACTCTGTCAGCACCATAGACCATAGAGGCTATACGGCTTTTCATCTCGCCCGCAGCCTTGTTTGTAAAGGTGATAGCCAAAATATTGTAAGGGTCGACCCCGCAATCTTTGATTAAGTATGCCACCCTGTGAGTGAGGAGCCTTGTCTTGCCCGAGCCAGCCCCTGCCGTAACTAAAACCGCCCCCTTAATTTGTTTAAGGGGTGCAAATTGTTCCTCATTTAACGAATTTATATCATATTCCATGAGAGTATTATAGCAAAAACAATAAATATTTGCAAAGAAAATAAAAATTTTATTTTACACTTAATTGTAAATCTTTTGCATACAAAAAATAATGTTACTCGGTGTGGTAGATTTTTAAAACTAATTAAGAAAAATTTAATATAACACAATATTTTTAATAGCCATATTGACAATGCAACTATAGTGTGTTAAAATAATATTAATAGAGGTGATAATATGAATAATCAAAGAAAAATAAACAAAATCAACCGCATTTCTGACAAAGAAAATATGAAAAATGAATGGCATGTGCCATACATTTCAACTCTTATGGATTATGTAGGCAAGGCTTTTTCAACACTCAACCAAATAAGTCAGATAAAGAGAATAACTGATGAAGAACTTATTTCATCTTCCAAAGCAATGGAGGAATTGACAAAATATGCTAATGAAATTTTGAGTAATGATACTTATAAAAAATATCATTCTTTTATTCGAAATGACATTTTGCCAGAAGCAAATAAAATGATGAACGAGATAAATGAAAAAGAAATTGCCTCACATTCACCAATCATTGCTAATGCTCAAAATATCATAGATGAAATGGAAGAAATCAGAGGACAAATTGACAGAAAATACCAAACTCTTGAAACAATCATAAGAAAAAATCAAAATAAACCTAGCATTTCCAATGCCCATTGGGATGGATATCATGTTGAGCTAGTGGGAGATATTGAACATTTAAAAAAACTAAATACAGCGATTAGCAACCTATCAACAATTGATAAATTCCAAGATGAATTAACTTCTCTTCAACAGACTGGAGAGCAATGCAGTAAAGAAATCTCTTTGGCACTACTTGATAAACAAGAAGAACTTGAGGCTCTTGACGAAAAAATAAATCCTGACAACCCATTATTCCCAAAGAAATACAGTCAAGAGTATCAATATCTACGTGAAGAAGAGAAAGAAGTACAATAATTTTTCTATAAAAACAACCCTGAATTTTTATCAAGGTTGTTTTTTGAATATGTCACTATCTACAGGAGTATGCAAAGCACTCCGCCCTTGCCTTCGTTTATAATCCTTGCAAGTGTCTTTCTCATCTTCTTTTGTGCTTCAATTGGCATTGTTAAAATTTTTGAGTTGATATTGTCGCCAACGAGTGAATAGAGGGTTTTACCCAAAATATTGGTATCCCAAATAGATTGCGGGTCATTTTCAAACTGGTCAACAAGGCTCTTCGCAAGGTCTTGACTTTGATCCTCAGTGCCTACAAGTGGGGTCACTTCTGTCTCAACGTCCACACGCATGATATGCAAACTTGGAGCGGAAGCCTTTATCTTGACACCAAAGCGGTTGCCTTGACGGATAATCTCTGGTTCGCCAAGTTCGAGGTCCTCGCGTTTTGGAGCGACTATGCCGTAACCTGTCTCTTTTACCTCAGCGAGTGCATCCTTTATCTTATCATATTCGAGTTTGGCAATTGCAAGTTCTTTGATGTAACTTACAAGTTCGAAATCGTCATGAATTGCATAACCACACTCATCAGAAAGAACATGATAGAAAAGTCCTTCCTTTGGTATAACATTAAATCTCACAACACCATTGCCCGCATCAATAGTTGAGACGGTTATTGGGTCGAAAGAGTTACTTTCCGCAAAAGCAATCTGACTTTTTTCAGCATCGGAAAGTTTCATCATATTGGAGCCTAGTTTTCTCATCTCGTTTGCAATTTCAGTTATAATTTCGCTGTTGTAATCGAGGGCTCTAAGCCATTCTGGCATTTGGACTTGCATTGAAGTGATTGAAAATTCTTTTAAAATATGCTCAACGACCTTGTCTATATCGTCATCTTTAAGTTCCTGAGCATTGAGTGGAATAACCGGCACTTGGTACTTCTCGGCAAGCGAATTTGTAAGTTTTTTCGCCTCACTGCTGTTTGGATTTTTGCAGTTAAGCACAACTACGAATGGTTTGCCGCACTCTTTTAACTCGCCTATCACCCGCTCTTCTGCCTCCACATAACTTGCCCGCGGGATATCGGTAATGCTTCCATCGGTGGTAACACATATGCCGATTGTCGAATGCTCTTTGATAACCTTTGTGGTGCCAAGTTCGGCAGCCTCTTCAAATGGGAGTTCCTCTTTTGACCACGGAGTTTTTACAAGACGTGGTTTATCATCCTCGGTATGTCCCATAACACCACTGACAAGATAGCCCACACAGTCAATCATTCGCACCTTCATCTCTGCATTTGCAACCTTGATTTTAACGGCTTCGTTCGGCACAAAATGTGGTTGAGTTGTCATGATTGTCTTGCCATCTGCAGACTGTGGCAGTTCATCAATGGTACGGTCTTTAGTATTTTTCTCAGTGATATTTGGAAGCACAAGTTTTTGCATAAAGTTTGTGATAAATGTAGATTTCCCAACTCTCACTGGTCCAACAACACCAATATAGATATCGCCATTTGTCCTAGATTTAATATCATCATAAATTTGGAATTTATCCATAAATAATCCTCCTATGCGACAAGATAATGTATGCAAAGGAAATTGACAATAGAACGATTTAACTATTTTTAATGCTAAATAAATATGAATTTTAAAAAATATATTGTTTTTAATTAAATATGATTATAGGTTTTGTTTAATAAACACGGCTATCGGAAGTGCTTGCCTTGCAAGCCGTTTTGCATTTCATGCAAAACCAAAAATTTTAACAATGTTAAAATTTTTACTTCCGATAGCCTGACCGCATAGTAAAAAAAAATATTGTATATAAAAATAATAATTACAATATTAAAAAAAATATATTAAAATAAATAGTAAAAAATATATTAAAATTAAAAAAAATCAATAAAAAAATAAGGGAAAAACACTTATTCTGTAAAAATATTGTCAAAAGCACATAATTTTTTAAAAAAACAAACAAAAAATTAATTCACAAAAAATATTAGCAAAAAATAATCTAAATAAAAAACAACCTTATTTTAATGAAGTGCACCCCAAAAGTTAGACACTTTAGGAGGTGCATTTTTTATGACTAA
>ERZ1643249.5090-NODE-5090-length-10680-cov-5.111435_pt1 | contig 10680 bp, 13 predicted proteins | sample MGYA00579263_ERZ1643249 | MGnify/ENA primary metagenome ERZ1643249 (study PRJEB29033, sample SAMEA4952264) | chicken gut metagenome | biome: Broiler Chicken; feature: Gastrointestinal Tract; material: Caecum | place: Ireland | collected 2018 | study: Broiler...
TGATAGTTTGTAAAAGTTGTGGAAAAGTAAGTAAAAGTTATGCAGGATTCTGCCAAAAATGTTACGTTTATTTTATTAAAAATGGATTTCGTACATATAAAGAAAAAGTAGAATATGGAAAAATGAGTTATGTAGACAACAAAAAAGATAAACAATATTCAATGCCTATATGCCATATTTGTGGGAAAGCTTACACAAAGCTTCAACAACATATATATTATGTACATCATATGTCTAAAAATGAATACTGTGATAAATTTGGATTAGACCATAAAGTTCCTTTTACATCTAATGACTATCATCAAAAAATGAGTGAATTAGCTTATAAGTATGATATGGATGAACAACTAAGAAAAGCTGGGAAAAATACTAGATTTAAAAAAGGACACGATAGAAATTATGAAAGAAGCTATATGACCAAAGAAAGACTCAAAAACTATGGAAAAACAATGGGATATAAAAATTTGAAAAAATTTTCAAAAACGTCTTGACAAAACTTTCAAGTTATGATATAATGTGATTAAAGTTAAAATGATAAAGGAAGGAGAATGCTATGAGTAATAATATGGTACATATAGATTGTTTCGCATTTAATGAGAGCGAAGACGTTAGGCAACAATGTTGTGCATTGACAGAAAGAATATGTAACAATAGAGAATGTCATTTTTATAAAAATTGGGATGAATGTGATAATATTACAAAACAATTAATATTAGAACAAAAGCAACTATTTTTAAAGAAATAAATAAAGAAAGGAATATTATTTATGTTACAAGACGGCTATACAATAACAAATGTAAAATATGAATGGGCAGATGGATTTTATAAAAATCTAGCTAATCAAGTAGGAGCAGATGCACAGTTAATAGGAGAGAGAATTTCTGAATTAGCTGAAAAAAACGGAAGTGTTACTCCTAAAATGATGGTTGATGATGCAAGAAATGAGAATTCTCCAATGCATCCAATTCTTTTTAGAAAAGATGATAAAGAAGCAGCAGAAGCGTGGAGAGAAGAAGAAGCTAGAAAAATGCAAGGAGCAATAAAAATAACATTTAACAAGGAAAGAATTGAAGTAGATGGTTCAACAACAAAAGAAATAATTGTTACTAAAGCATTTAGACATAATAGTGATACTCCGCGGATATCAAAAAACTATTAATATATTTACTAACAGAGATAAATTAAACCAACATATTCAAGATGCAATAGAATATCTAGAAACTTTTAAAATAAGATTTAATGACATATTAGAGTTAGAAGACTTTTTCAAAGAAGTTGATAATTATATAGAAATATTACAAAATAAATAACTTTGTAATGGTAGGTGGTTGGATGTTGATGTAAATTCAAATAGTGTGGCTTAAAATAATTTTTTGAGAAGTAGTGTGAATTCAAGTTATTTCAATTATAATAGAAAAAGGGCGTAATGCCCTACAGAGTATATTGTTACAAAGAATATATTGTGTAGAACATTAAGTTCTGGTAGGTGGAGGATGTTGACTTAATTTAACTTATAGTATTGTTTAGAGATGTGCGTTTCAGAGCGATAGTGTATAATTGGAGCTTAATGCTCCATTGAATTAATATAAATTTATTATATTAATTGAATGGAACGTTAAATGTTCAGGTAGGTGGTTGGATGATTAAGTTGAGTCTGACGGAGTGTATTTTGTTAAAGAAGAGTGAGGTGCATTTCTAGGCTTACAAAGGGAGATTTATTCTCCCATAGAGTTAATCTATATGGTTAATTGTATGGAAGATTATATCTTTCGGTTGGCGGTGGATGATTGTGTGGATTTATGTGAGTTCAAATACGTTAATGAGCTTTAATATTATTTTTTGTCAGATGTTTTTTAGGGCTTTATGCCCTACAGAGTATATTTTTATAAATGTATTGTGTAGAGTATAAACTCTGGTAGGTGGTTGGATGATGAGGTTATTTTATATTTATTTTTGTCATTTAGTTTGAAGTAAAATACGCTTTAGTAAAATAAGGTATTAAAGGGCTTAATGCCCTATTGAGCTAACCTATATGATTAGTTGAATAGGTCAGTAAGCCGACCAACGTCACTTAACACGTTCTAAGTTAAGTAGAAAGGTAGGTGCTAATATGGCAGCATTAAAAGAAACAAATGGGGAGGCAATTACTCTTGCCCCAATAAAATGGAGAGTAGCAGAATTTGTAATAGGAGGAGTAGATGGAACTCCATTGGCTATGCAAAATAGACCAATCTCAGTAATAAACAATTTAAGTAGAAAAGATAATGGATTGCCAACAATTAAATATCCATCATCAGATGCAAGAAGATTTATTGATTCAATACATTGGATTAGTGATAATAAACCAGATACATTAGATGATAATAAAACAGATGAAGAACTTATGGAGGAATTTAATCATTTAGTTCAATCTGGAGAAGCTAAATTTGGTATCCCAATAGAGGCATTTAAAGAAAGTATTGTAAAAGGAGCTTATAGAAACGAAATTTTTAAGAGTATGGTAGTAGCAAGAGGTGCATTATTTATTTTTGGAGAATATGCAGAAATAGAATATCAAGATGTAAAAATGGAAAAAATTCCTACTATAAATAAGAATGCTAAAGGAGCTATGGTAATTTCAGTATATTCAAAATTCACTAATTGGAAAACAAGAATAAAAATAAAATATAATAGCAATATAATGAGTGCAACAGAATTAGCAAACATTATTAATGCAGCAGGAGCAAGTGTTGGAATTTTAGCAAGAAGACCAGAATTAAGTTTTGGAAAATATGGAGCATATGAAGTATTAGAAGTTCACGATAGCGGAACAAAATAAAATATAAGAGCATTTGCTCTTATTATATGGGGCTGTATTTGGTTTCGACAAATTATTGGAAGAAAGAATTGCAAGTAGTTAACGTATTCTGGGAACTTAAAAAATGAATACAAATAAAGTAAACGCTAATAGAGAATTAGTAGCTGCCTGATTAATTGGGCACGTCTACTCAAGAAGTCTACTGGCTTGAGATAGGCGTCATTAAAGTAGATGCGTGGTGGCAGAGAAGTAACCTTGATATCGCTCACAAAGATTTAAAAAGGTGCGATATTATAACTTTTGTTTGTTGTAGTTATTATATCTAAGACGAACAATAAAATAAACTTGTAGATATTAGTTTGGAAAGTAATTTGGACAGGGGTTCGACTCCCCTCAGCTCCACCAATAAGAAAGGAGAAAAAATGACAAGAGATGAAATTTTGCATTCTATTTATATAGACAGAAAAATTGGACATTTGTTTTTTTTATGTGATTATTATCATAGTCAAGTTAATTGTGCGTTACAATTTAATTTTGGTGAAGTAAAAAATAGAGATGAATATGAATATAGATTTATTTGTGAATGTGGAAACGAAATTCGTTTTTTTGAACTAGAATTAATAAGAAAATTGGAGAATTATGACAATATTCAAGATTTAACTTGTGGTTGTTCTGTGTACGATTTAGAATTAATTAACAAAGCAAAATTAATAGATGTTTTTCAAGGGTTTATAGCATACGAAAAGAATAACTGGATTGTACATAAGGTAAAGTGTTCAAAAAAAGGAGAAATTTCTTTTTTATGTAGATGTAATGGATGCAATAAACAAAAGGTATTTCCAGTTAAAAAGTTTTTATTTGATAATATAAAATATTGTTGTAGCAATAAGATTATTCAACAAAAAATACGAAGTGAAATTGAGAAAAAAAAGAGAAAAGAAAAGCAAGAAAAAGAGAGATTAAAAAGAGAAAGAATTAAATCCTATACTTATAGCACAAAAAGAGAAAAAATAGTAAAGGTAAATATTAAAGATAAAAGAAAGAAAGAAAAAAAACAAGAGTATTATAATAGAATCTCAAAGAAGCAATTAAATTACCATTATAAAAACAAAAAGTTTTTTAGGAAAGTTATTCCATTAGTAAAAACAGAATCTGGAAGTGTTGGAAGACCAAAAGCTGAAATTAATGGAACATCATTGTTGTTTATTCTATGGAAATTTAGAGTTGAACAAGGGTTTTATTCAGCCCAAGAAATTTTCAAAGAATGTGGAATTGCAAAAACTACATATTATAAGTTATTAAAGCAATATAAAGAATTTTATAATAGAAAAGAAGGTGAAAAAAATGTCAATAAAAAATGAAGATTGGTTTAAAAATGCAATGAAAAAATTAGAAGAAACAGATTGGGAATCTATTAGACAAGAAGAAAAAAGAAAATTTGCAGAAGGACAAAAAAGAGTAGCTAATAAAGAATACTGCAACTGGATAGAATCTTTTTTAAATAATCTAAACGAGCCATATAATGACGAGTCTTGGGCATATAAAACACTAAAGCATAAAAAAGACTTTACTGAGAAAGATATAAAAAATGAAAAAGATTTAAGTAATTTTCATAAATTTCTTAATATCGTAGCAGATATTCAAAGAGTTAAAGAATATTATGATGACAGATATTTTGAAGAATATGAATATGTTTGGAAATTTAATAATAAATATTTTGAATGGAATACTATTTTTGGTCAAGGTTCAATCACAACAATTTGTATAATAGAAAAACCAGATTTCGCAGTAATAGATTTAGATTTATATTTCCAAAGAGAAGAAGAAGGTACTCCAATGCAAAAATATAAAACAAGTTGGGAAGATAATTACGAAGACGATGATGAATAAGATTTTTAAAAAATTTTTCCATTTGACTTGACAAATGATTGTCAATATGCTATAATAATAATTGTCCGATAGATATGGATATAAAACGATTCATATCATACCAAAATTAACGTGTAGAAGTGCATTAGCACTTCTCTATATATGGAATGATAGCTCAGTTGGTAGAGCAAGGGACTGAAAATCCCTGTGTCGATAGTTCGATTCTATCTCATTCCACCAAATGTTATGGTACATTAGTCAAGTTGGTTAAGACAACGGTCTGCAAAATCGTGACCACTGGTTCGAGTCCAGTATGTACCTCCATATAAGTCATTTTTCAGTTAATATGAGATTTGACTTTCTAATAAAGGATAATTTTAGAATCCTAAACGGGAAACCGCAAATGTGTAATTTTATTATTTGATGTTTTAGTAGTATATAAAATTGTATAATACTAAAAGTATGAGTGCATAGCTCAGAAGACGAAAGGGGAAATATGAGCAATAAAGAAGAAAATGAAATTTATAAAATGTTAATAGAATTCAATTCAGAAGATATTGCTAAAGAATTGTTTGATTGTATATATCAATATATGGCAACAATCTATGAAAAAGATAATATAACATTGAAAAATTTATGTTTTATTCAACCAAAAATTTTATGTAAAATAATGAATGAAAAAAAACTTCTATATGAACCAATGGTAATATCTATTATTCAATATAAAAGTAAGTACAGTATAGATTTTGGATTTCCTGCAACAAAATACCAAGAAGCTTTAACCACATATATGAGATATTCTACTAATCAAAAACACATATCTAAAATTAAAAGGAATGAGATTGTAAAAGAAGACTATACAGATATTTTTTCATTTTATTCGAACAATCCAAATTGGGAGCAAGTTTCTGAAGAGCAAGAGACAATGTTTGTAAAAAAGATTAAAAATAAAAAATTTGGAAAATTGACTGCAAAGTATCCTTATAAGAGAATAGATATCGCAGACCCTTCTATATATTGGCTTTGTAAGTGTGATTGTGGAAGTTGGATGATGTTACAAAAAGCAGACTTAAAACATATTCATTCCTGTGGATGTGATTCCAAAGAAAACTATGTAGGACAAAGACACGAACATTTAGAATGTATAGAACAAACAAGAACTATATCAAAAAATGGAGCAAAATCTTTCAAATTAAAAGTCAGATGTGACTGTGGAAATGAAAAAATTATGTCTGTAGGAAAATTTAAAAATTCAATATATTGCGGTAGATGGTGTGGATTAGCAGACTGGAGCAAGGATAATGGAAAACGCCTAAAAGGATTATTTTATGATGATACAAACATTGCAAAATTAGGAAAGAGCAATCCAAATTGTAATTCTTCTACTGGATATCTTGGAGTTGGAGAAAATAAAAAAGTTGGTACATATTTCGCATATATTTCCTTTAAAAAGAAGAGAGAACATTTAGGGACTTATTCTACTCCAGAAATTGCAATGAGGGTAAGAAAGGAAGCACAGAAAATTTTACAAGGAAATTGTATTGATGAATTGAGACAAGATGAATTTGTACAAAATAACAAATATCTAATGAGATTAATTGAAAGAGCAGAAGAAAAATTAAAAGGGCTTTCACAAAATGTATAAAAAACAATAAAGTTTTTCTAAATAACTTGACAAATAATTGTCTATATGTTATAATAATAATATAGTTAAGTTAGCACATTGAAAAATGTTAATATAAAAAGCTCGGCTTCGGAGCTTTAAGGATAAACTGGTGACAGTATAAAGTGATACATTAAATTGTGTTGCGTAGTATTTATTTTTTTAAATAAATGCTATCTACAGAAAGCCAACAATGAAACGCTGTACCTAAGTCCAATGAGGAAATCCTTTAGGATATGGACAGTATGTCGAGGGGCTATCCACCCTGAGTGAGAAGAAATTCAATAATAGAATTGTTGTTTTTTAGCAAAAAGTCTGACAACAAAGATTATTGCTAATCTAATATTCTTTATTTTAATCCTAAGGTAGAAATATTATAAAAACATAGTACTTATGTTGGATAATATATCTGAAATGATATAAAAATAAAGGTAAGCTAAGTTTCAGTTAGAAGCGATGGTAGATGTATGATGGATGGGCTGTCTCCAAAAGAGATAGATGTCCAAAGGCAACCCTCATATGTCAAATGGATAAGTAGCGAATTTAGCCAAGTGGTAAAGGCAAATCTCTGATAAAGATTCAATCACTGGTTCGAATCCAGTAACTCGCACATATTGCAGGAATATGATTATTTGCAAAAGTGGTTGCCACTGGGATAGCAAAAGTACACTTATTCTTCTGAAATATGAAGATTAATGGAGACCGCAAGTCGAAGTTAAATCCAGTAAAAGTAGTTATGTCAATAATAGTAGGGATACTATGAACTCAAATCCAAGAGGTTACATATATGAAATGAAAGATATGAGCTACTCAGTAAGATTTGACGACATTTCTCAAAAGTCGTGTGTACGGTGGGTACATTTTAGAAATAAAGTGTGTGAACAATATTGTCCAACCAGTATTAATACTCATCTCAAAAGGTCAAGTTCTCAGCCTTTTAAAATATAATAAAATAATAAAATAATAAAATAATATATAGATATAATTATAATACCCTCGATATAGCATCTTGGGTATTTTTTTAATTTCCATCTAACTTGACAAATCTTTGTCAGTATGGTATAATAAATATAGATAAGGAAAGTATCTTATCTATGACTTTGTCATAAAAGGGGATTATAATGATTGTTCACAAAATCCACCATTCTTACATTAAACTTAATACAAACTAATAGCGGCTAGCTAATTATAAGGAAGTGGTATCAGTTTTGTAAGAAATTTATTTTAGACAATTTTAGATATAAAAATTATTTTTATTCTAAAAATAAAGTCAATAATAAAAATAGAGACAATTAATATAAATATGTCTCTAATTTATTTTAGAGATGAGGTGAGATAATGTTCTTAAAAGGGAAAGATGAAGAAACAAACCAAGTAGTTATAAATATTCCTTGTTCTTGTGGATGTCATTCAATGAATATAACATATTTTAATGATGAGTTGGATGATATATTTTTGTCTTTTTTAACAGATAGTTTTTATAATCAAGATGGAATCATTAAAACAATATGGAAAAGAATTAAAAAAGCTTTTTCTATCTTATGTGGAAAATCATATAGATTTGAAGAAATAGTATTATCAAAAGAAGACTTAGAAAAATTAGAACAAGAATTTCATAAAATATTACAAAATAAAGAGGAGGAAAAATAATGAATAAAAGTAACTTAAAATGCATATCTGTACAAACATTTATTAATGGAGATTTAGGAAAAGAGGTTAACAATTTTTTAAGAGGCGAAGTAGAAGTAGCTGGAATGCAAGTTATTGTTAGTGGAGATAAAAAAATAGCATACATAGATTATGAGGATAGAAATGATGTTGCTAAAAGATGTGAAGATAATGGATTAGAATTTGAAAGTTATATGAAAAAAGACTATTATCACGCTATTGAAGTTGTTGTTCCTGCTTCAAAGGATTTAGCAGAAAAAATCAATGAAGTAAAAAATGAGAATCAAGATATCGAAACTATTGCAACATATTATTATAATGCAGTTAATACAAAAAATGCTCTAATTTTATATGCATCAAGAAGTGAATTTGAGGCTCACGAAGAGGAACAAAGATTATCTAATGAAGCCAAAGCAAAAGCAAGAGCTGAAGAATTGGCTCAAACAGCAGTAAAAGAACCAGATATGAAGGAATGTGAATCAGTTTTAGATAAATATTCATCTCAAGTAGAAAATTCAGAAAACAAACAAGAAGAAAAAGAGACAAATGTAAAACAAGAAAAAAGTACTAAAACAACAACAAAGTCAAAACAAAGTAATAAAAAATAAAAAGGAGATTTAATATATGAAATATGTTTTTGTAGATATGGATGGGACGATTGCTGAATGGGGTTATCCAGATGGTAGAATTTCTGGAGAATATAAGTTTGGAGATTATATTGGAAAGAATCCTATAAATAATGTTATTGCTGAAATATTAAACTTATATTCTGGTTCAGAAGAAAATCAAAAAGAATATATTATTATGACTGTATCAGCTGTTCCTAATAGTAAGGCAATTATGGAAAAAAATGTATGGCTAGATAATTTCTTCAATATCCCATATCCAAATAGAATATATATAAGTCAAAATGAAGATAAAGTAGAAGTTATTAAATTTTATCTAGAAAATATTGCAGGGGTTGACCCAAAGGGAAATTCTATTTTAATTGATGACAAAAAAGATATTTTGATTAAAGGAAACGAATTTGGAATGGAAGTATATCATCCAACAAAAATTATTGCTTTATTTCAAAATAGAATGGCAGAACTTCAAAAACAAAATCAACAAAACCAAGAGAATGTAGAAAGTAATAATTCTTCTTCTGTAGAAGAAGCACAACCTACAACAGAAGTTGAAGATGGAGAGTAAAAAATATGGAGTATTTTATTTCTGACACTCATTTTTATCATTATAATATTATACAATATTGTGATAGACCATTTGAAACAGTAGAAGAAATGAATGAAAAAATGATTGAATCTTGGAATTCTGTAGTAACAGATAGAGATATTGTATATTTTTTAGGAGATTTTGGATTTGGAGATAAAGATAAATTAAATAATATTTGCAATCAGTTAAATGGAATAAAAATTATGTTAAGAGGTAACCACGATTATAGGCGTGGAAAACAATCTTGGCGCGATATTGGGTTCAAAGAGGTATTTTCAAAAAAAATCGATTTCGCAAACCTTGATATATCAACGTTTTTTGATGGTGAATTTGACCATAAAATCCCAATTTTATCATTTAAAAACATAATATTGTCTCACGAGCCAAAAGTTGTTCCAGATGATACTTTAAATATACACGGACATATACATAATGTTCCATTGTCAAAAGATTTTAATAAAAAAAATCATTTTTGTGTAAGTGTAGAAATGATAGATTATGTCCCAATAACTTTAGAACAAATAATTCAAAAGATGGAAAAATAATTCCATCTTTTATTTTTATGTTGATTTTTATTCTCTGATATGTTATAATTTTATTGTAGGGTAGTGTAATAATATTCGAATGAGAAATAGATGTATTTTATTAATTTAGAGTATGTTGTTTAATTGCAAGAATAGGTTTGTTTTATTGACATAAAATGAACCTATTTTTCTAACTGACTTGACAAAACTTTGTCAAAGTGCTATAATATGAATATGTTGAAAGAGGTGAATTTAATGTATAAACCAATAACAGATTTTTCGGGATTTATAGGTGGTTGGATGAATATGCACATATGGGATTATAGAATAGAAAAAGAAAGAAAAACTAGGGTAAGCTACATACAAAACTTCTTTGATGACCTATTAATGATGTGCAAATATTTGCTATCTCCTATTACTGGAATATATGAAGTGTTTATAGACCAAGAAGGATATGACTCGTCAATTAGATGCAACAAATATCAAACAGGGTTGGATGCAAAAATTTCTGTTGAACTAAGAATACCTGTCTTTGAAGATGAAGGAAAAACAGAGAACGAATTAGTTGATAACTGGTTATATTACAACAACATTTATATTCGAGATTTTGTTGGAGATATATTGTGTCTAATAGAAAAGTACAAAAAAGATTACAATGAAGGATTTGTTCTTTCTCCTTCTGATGAATTAGATGAAGACTTATTCAATGAAGTAAAAAAAAGAATATAGTAATTTTTTAAAGGAGGATATTTATGAGGAAATTAGTCATACTTAGAGGGTCTATGGGATGTGGAAAATCTACTTGGCTTAAAGAGCACGATTTAGAAAAATATACTTTATGTGCAGATACAATTAGATTACAATTTGCTGCACCACAAATGGGAATAGCTGGGAAAGATATTATATCTCAAAAAATGAATGGTCAAACTTGGGATATGTTATTCTTC
>ERZ1643249.5091-NODE-5091-length-10677-cov-4.080776_pt1 | contig 10677 bp, 11 predicted proteins | sample MGYA00579263_ERZ1643249 | MGnify/ENA primary metagenome ERZ1643249 (study PRJEB29033, sample SAMEA4952264) | chicken gut metagenome | biome: Broiler Chicken; feature: Gastrointestinal Tract; material: Caecum | place: Ireland | collected 2018 | study: Broiler...
TGTTTGGGATTCATCAAATACTCCTGCACTTCCTGCTCCCGATACAAAAGCCATAAGCATTTTCCGGATCCCGCATGGATCAGCCAAATTTTTATATCGCTGTTTCGAAATGTCTCCACAAGTTCTCTGGAATCCTGAAGATTTAAAGTCACTGTATTGGATGGTTTGATTCCCGCAAACACAGGCCCGCAGTGCATCGCAATCTGCATCCGCATGGTCTTTTCCCACTTCACCTGGCTTAATTCTCTTTGATACCTCATCTGGTTCCTCCTTTTAAGTTAGTTTCAACTAACTAATATGTATCATACGCTAGTTTTCCGGAAAAGTCCACACAAAAAGGCGAGAAATATTTTCACTTATCTTCCCGCCTTGTTTTTATTCTATTCTTTTTCTCGTAATTTATTCAAAAAACGACTTGGAGCTTTTTACCAGATAATCTGATCCAGTGCGTCTTTCGCTTCTTTGATCCGATGTCCGTCTTCTTCTGTAATATTCTGAGGCTTCACCCTTCTCATCGTTTTTTGAAGCTCTTTGATTGCTGATTTCACTGCTGCTTTTTCTTCTCTGGACAGTTCTTTCTTTTTCTCTGTCAAATACTGCTGACCTTTGTAAATACTTCTTTCTGCCTCATTATAAATATCGATCGCTTCTTTTTTCTCCTGATCCTGGTTCTCGTATGCCTGCGCTTCCTTCATTGCGCGGTCGATTTCCTCATCAGACAGATTCGAACTTGCCGTAATGGTAATGGACTGTTCCTTTCCGGTTCCCAAATCTTTCGCAGATACATTCAGGATTCCATTCACATCGATATCAAAGGTTACTTCAATCTGAGGCACTCCTCTCATAGCGCGCTTAATTCCTTTCAGACGGAAATTGCCAATCAGCTTGTTATCCCTTGCCATGGCTCTTTCACCCTGAAGCACCTTGATTTCTACCGCAGTCTGGAAATTTGCCGCCGTCGTAAATACCTGACTGTATCTGGTCGGAATCGTTGTATTACGCTCAATCAGACGAGTCGCAACCCCGCCTGCCGTCTCGATTGACAAAGATAATGGTGTTACATCCATCAAAAGGATCTCATTTAAACCGGATTCTCCTGCCATTTTTCCTCCCTGGATTGCCGCTCCCAGGGCAACACATTCATCCGGATTCAGGCTCTTGCTTGGCTCCATTCCTGTCAGGCGCTTCACTTTATCGCTGACCGCCGGCATCCTGGTGGATCCGCCGACCAGCAGAACCATATGAAGCTGTGATGCGCTGATTCCTGCATCTGACAGCGCTTGATTCACCGGTCCGGACGTACGGTCTACCAGATCGTCGGTAAGTTCCTGGAATTTCGCTCTAGTCAGCGTAATATCCATATGTTTTGGACCGCTGCTGTCTGTGGTAATAAACGGCAGATTGATCTGCACCGTCATTGCAGAAGACAGTTCTCTCTTGGCTTTCTCTGCTTCTTCCATAATGCGTTGGACTGCCGTACGATCCTTTGATAAATCAATTCGCTCCTGGCGTTTAAACTCTTCCAAAAGATAATCTACAATCCTGGCGTCAAAGTCATCTCCGCCTAAATGATTGTCTCCGGCAGTTGCAAGAACTTCTACGACTCCATCTCCGATTTCAATGATAGAAACATCAAATGTCCCGCCGCCTAGATCATATACCATAATTTTTTGAGACTGTGACTTATCAAGCCCATACGCCAGGGCTGCTGCCGTCGGCTCATTGATGATACGTTCTACCTTAAGTCCTGCGATCTTACCTGCATCTTTTGTCGCCTGCCTCTGGGCATCACTAAAATATGCAGGAACTGTGATCACCGCCTGCTCTACCGTCTCTCCAAGATACTCTTCTGCATCTTTTTTCAACTTTTGTAAGATCATGGCGGAAATCTCCTGAGGACTGTATTTTTTCCCATCAATCTTAACCTTGCGGTTGGTTCCCATCTGCCTTTTTACGGAGGCTACCGTACGATCTACCAATCTTTCTCCGTTTTTTGAAAAAGCAACTATGGACGGCGTTGTACGCTGACCTTCTCCATTTGGGATCACGACAGGCTTTCCTCCTTCCATGACTGCCACGCAGGAGTTGGTTGTTCCTAAATCAATTCCAATAATCTTGCTCATGATGTTTCCTCCATTTCCGTTCACGCTTCAAACTATATGCCATAAGGGCTTCCGCAGCAGAAGCCTCCTCCACCGCAGCACAAATTGCATGCAATATTCAACATACACAGTTTCATGCACCAATCGCCGCCGGAGGCATACGGACTTTCATAATTTCTCTGTCTTTGCTGATACCAATTCCCATTTCCTTCCAACTGATTCACCAACGCCTGATACTCCCCATTTTCCGGTTCCATCTGAGCTGCTCTCCTGGCGTGTTCCATCGCTGTTACATTATTGCCCAGTCCGACATTAGCACAGGCGCTGTAATAGTACCATCTCGCATTTCGTCTTTCCTGTTCCATGCCATCCAGCACATTTCTGGCTTCCTGATAATAGCCATTGCGCACATAATTTCCTGCCGCACGCAGATGGCTGTCTTTTTCATATCCTGTGCTGGTTTGCCGCTGCTGGCCTCCATATCCATAACCTCCGAAGCCGCCAAATCCACCGAAAAATTCTTCAAATGGATCTCTTTGTCCTCCATAAGGATTCCCCTGGCCGCCATAAGGGCTGCCCTGAGCACCTCCATAGCTGCTTTGGCTATATCCTTCGGTTTTTTCTTTCATGACCTGCTGATACGCCTGCTGGATCTGCTTAAACTTTTCCTCCGCGGCTTTTGGATTATCCAGATTCGCATCTGGATGATATTTTCTGCTCAGCTTTTTATATGCTTTCTTTATCTCTTCTTCCGAAGCGTCCCTCGACACTCCGAGGATTTCATATGGATCCGTCATGTTTTTCTCCCTTTTTCTCTTCTCGTTTGCTTCTTACTTTTTCGTATCGGTACCATACACCAGAATACAAAATATTTCTCAAAATCTCAATATGATCGATCAGCGGAAGCTGCTCAAATGCTTTTGAACATTCTGCCATCATCATAGTCAAAATTCTATGGCACCGTTCCTCAAAATCAGGTTCTTCATACATCTTTCGAAATGGGTTATATGTTCCATTCTTTCGATCTTCTTCTATATCTTCATACGCATCCATCAGATAAACGAATTTACCTAGATAGAAACCAAACCTTACTAATAATTCTTCCCATTCGTCTCTTTGATAAAGCATGATCTCTGCCATGATCTGTCCAAACATCCCTGACATATAATCAAGATCTAAGTTATCCTTTTTCTCTTCTTCCGAAAGCTTCCGAAGAAGACGTTCGATCTTTTTCCACTTTTCCCGGTAAAAATTCTTTGAAAATCCACATTTCCTATATAAAGCCTTTGACATTAATAATTGTTTTTTCTTTTTCTCATCTTCCCAGTCATCCCGGCATTTGTAATATGAGAGCAGCACATTCATATGTGCCGCATAATCTGTAATCTCATTGATCCTCGTCGGATGTTCCTGAAACGGATGAGCGACACATTTAATCGTTCCCCGAATCGTCTGTGGTTCATACAGACTGGTCAGCATCATGACCAAAAATGTCATGTCGTAAGATAGAGTCATCTGTCCGATCTTCCCATAGTGCTCTTTTAGCTTCTTGCATAATCCGCAATAATATCCATGGTAAACATCAAATTCTTTAAATTTCATTTCTGGTTTATTGACAATAATATACCCGAACATCTTAACTCCTTTTTATAAATGTTTCTCCGCACTTTGGACAGCGTACCTCAATCTTTCCTTTTCCTCTCGGGATACGGATCTTCTGCCTGCACCCCGGACAGGTATAGATATGATAATATCTTCTCTGACTCATGCGATCCTTGCGTACACGGAAAAAATTCCGAATGCCGTTTGTTTTCTGAAGGAACCGATTATTTTCCTCTGTCCTTTTGTAAATGTTTCTGGAAAATGCCCGGTAATAACAATAACACATATTGATCAGGGAAAGCCAATATAAAATTGTCGCCACAGAAAGCGGTCCAATCTGGATCCGTCCGGTGATCAATGATAAGATTAAAGTTACAAAAAATACTTTTACTAAAAATCGGTTCAGGTCGTCATATCCGTACCTGCCCTGCATAAATTGATTGAATCTGTCTCTCATATTTGCCCATCTCCTTTGACATATACTCCGCAAAGCGAATGATCTGTTACAAATCCCTGCGCCAGCTTATCCCAAAGCTCCAGCAGCTGTTCCATATCCCTCTGTCCCATATAATTCATCACTCTTAAAAACATACGATCCAATTCTTTTTTTGAATCGCCGTAGGCCAGCTTTCCATTCTCTGTCAGCCTGACCATTGTATTCCTGCGGTTCCATCTGCCGCATCTTCGGGTCACATAACCCTTTCGTTCCATTCCCCGCACCATCCTGGAAACCGCCGGCGAGGAGACATCAAGCGCTTTGGCAATCGCCGATACACTAATGCCCTCTTCCCTGCTATCCATCTCACATCCTCTGTCAATGACCTCCAGCATAAAAAATTCTTCCCTGGAAATTCCATGCAAATACGAGGAAAAATCAATCTTTAACATCTTTCGGAACAAGCGGATCATGGAATCTTCCATTTCCTTTTGCTTCATCGCCTCATTCCTTCTTACCAGTAAATAGTTAACACTGTTATCAATAGTACAGGGAAAAGCATATCACCCAAATACAGACACTGTCAATAAAACACCTATGAATAATTTATAAACAGAAAATTTATAATTATAAAAAAGGAAAAAGCCGACAAGCGCTCTTTCGATTCAGGTTACATCTGTCAAAGAGTCTTATCGGCATCCTCGGCGCTATTTTCTTATTTCAGACAAAACTCCATGAGTCCGTCATTTTGCATTTCATCCTGATCGGATAAATAAAACTCACATGTCAGCTTGCCATCTTCTGTCAACTCCAACTGTTTCAATTTATATTTCACCAACTCACTCATGGATGTTTTTCCATTGGATTCCCAAACTACCGTCGCCAGGACCCCTGTGAGATTTCCTGACTCCGACTTTAGAAGGATAACGCTGAATCCTCCGGATGGATTGATACGAACGATCGCAGCCTCTGCCGTTTGATCATCCTGAGTCTTCTCATAAAAACTCTGCAGTGCCTGTCCATTTTCCATAACCGCTCCATTTTCAGAGTCGATGGCGGATAATCCCTGCTTTCCCATCACTTTCAAAACTTTTTGCTTATCGTCTGCAGAGATTGCTTTTCCTGTTTCTTTATATGGGAAAATCCCATCATAAGCCTTGCCTGCTTCTTTTGCGATATTTTCTGCCTGCTGCTGCTCTTCCCCAGATACGCTCAAAGGTTTCCAGGTATCCTCCTGGGCGGTCTCCTCTGTTTCATAGCTGTCTTTTCCTTCCGTCTTGCCGCTGCATCCTGTACATAAAATTCCGACCAGAAATACAAAAAACAAACGAACACTTTTCTTACCCCAACATGTATGCTTCCAGGATTTTTTTGGTTTTTCCGACCACATATCCGCTTCCTCCTCGTCCTTTCACATCCTCTGTCATGGAAATCATCTCCAGCATATTATCTTCTCCTTCTTTTTGACTAAACGTTACGAACCATCCTAATTCTGTTCCGGAAACATCCTCCTTGGAATCTTTGATTTCCGCGGTTCCTGTCTTGCCAAAAATCTTCAGTCCCTGTGTTTTCACCTGATGTCCGGTTCCATGAGCATCATCCACCACTGCCTCCATGGAATCTTTAATCTGATCTGCTGCTTTTTGAGAAAATACTTTGGTTTTCCATATTTTTTCTTTTCTGTACTTCTCCTTTGTAAGCCTAGGAAGCAGCATATCTCCTTGATTCTCAAACGCAGAATAGATTGAAAGCATATGTACCGGATTTACCATAATCTTTCCTTGTCCATAACCGCTGTCTGCCAGCTGAATCTCCGATTCGAATCCATCGCTTTCTCCATAAGAAGACTTCGTAAGCCCAAAATCAAATGGTATTTCTTCCCCGAAACCAATCGCTTCCAGGTCTTTCTGAAGGAGAGTCCCGCCTATCTTTAAAGCGGCTTTGGCAAAATAAATATTATCAGAATAAATCATTGCATTTCTCAGATTATGGTTTTGATATTCATGAAGGGTCGTAATATAATATCCACCCCAGCTGTTATCCTTCTGCCAGCTTGTCCCGGTGTTTCCAAAATCCTCATCCGCCGTAAATTTGCCTTCCGTCAGCCCAATGGCCCCTATGATTGGCTTCATAGAAGATCCCGGACACCAAACTGCCTTCCATCGATTCTGCATTGGCAGATCCTTATTCTGAGACAAATTCTTCCAATCCTCCTGGTTCATTCCCCAAGAAAGAGCCTGATTATCATAAGATGGCGTACTTACAAGAGCTAATATCTCTCCCGATTTTGGATCCATGGCGCAATGAGCCCCTTTATCATTTTTAAATTGCTCATATATTTCCTGCTGAAGATTCTTGTCAATTGTTGTCTGAAGATCCTGTCCATTTTCTTCTGCTTTTACTGCCAGCTTCTTTTTTATGCTTCCGTTTTCCTCCGGGATATAGATCATCTTGCCGTCTTTTCCTTTTAACTTCTTATCATATAGTTTTTCCAGTCCGGCTTTTCCATCGCCATTTTGCACATAACCGGTAAGATGTGCAGCTGCCTCTCCCAACGGATACACTCTCTGGGGCGTTCCTGATACCATAACTCCGTTGATATCCAACACTTCATCCGGATATCCATCTATCGTCTGGATTGGCACAAACGATGAATCCGTTACCCATTTTTGTTCCAGTTTTTTATTAATTTCTTCTTCCGTCAGATCCAGAGCTTTTGCCAGCCGACGAACCGTGTCATTCTCCATCTTCCCCGGAACAATGCCGATCAAGTCTGCCTCCCCTTGTCCTGCAAGAAGATTCCCATCTTTATCCGTAATCTTTCCCCGCTTCGCTTCGATTGTCTCGACCTTCACTTTATCTTCTGACGTCAGATCCGGAAAAATTACCGAATCATCCCAAGCCATCTTATATGTTCCATGTTCTTTTGTAAATCTGGTCTTTGTGCCAAACTGAACTTCACCTGCACTCGTCTCCATTTCGACATGATATGCTACGCTTTCTTCCCGTTTTTTCGATGTCACCTGGACATTCAAATGTTTCATGGAAATACCTTCGTAAATATTGCGGTTCCTGGCAATGAACTCTTCTTTGGAAATGGTTTTTTGACTGTCTTCGTCCAACATAGCATACATTTTCCCATACTCTCCATCTTCCAGATACGCCATATATCTTAAAAGAAGATTTCCGGGACTGTTCAAAATATGATTTTTAACAAACAAAATCGCTCCGGCCGCTGCCAGAAGAACCGCGATGATCATAAATGTTTTCTTGACTCTTGTCATTGATAACTCCCTTCTCTTCTCCCTTTTGTCTATAATATTACATATGTAAGATTTAAAGTCAAGATCATCTTTTTAATTTCTTGGCGGATGCTCTTCCAGATATTGATGAAAAATTCCTGCCGCCATTGCTACCAAGTTAGGGCAAGGGCGTTTTTTATAATATGACTCTGTCCTTTGAGATGGAGTCGGATCATCCTTCCCTTTTCCTAATCCCAGAAGATCTCTGCATACGATTGATCCGTTTTCTTTCCGAAACTGTTCCGCCAGATATTGGATCCTTTGATAATGTTCTTTTTTAGCTTCATAATCCTTGGGGTCGTCATACCCATACAGATAACCTGCCGCCATAAACATCCCGCTCACACAGCCGCAGACTTCCCGCAGCCGCCCCATCCCTCCTCCAAAAGAGGAACTGATCTTTGCAGCAGTTTCAAAGTCCATCTCATATCGATCCCGGAATGCCAAAAATACAGATTGGGAACAATTATAACCCTCCATAAATAATCGCTTCGCTTCTTTTGCATATTTGCTTTCTTCTTCCGTTTTCAACGATTTCACCTCCGCTTTTATTTATTATACCAATTTTTATGCTATACTAAAAGAAAAACACAGAATAGGAGACAGAACACTATGATGATTGGAACCATTGCAAACACTTGCACAATCCTCGCCGGAAGTGTGCTTGGAAGTATCTTAAAACGAGGCATCAAGGAAAAATATCAAACCTGTCTTTACAATGCTATGGGACTTGCAGCTTTAGGTATCGGAATCAACGCCATTACATCGAATATGCCCGACAGTCAATATCCGGTACTGTTTATTGTAAGCCTTGCCGTCGGAAGTCTTATCGGAACAATCTTAGACTTAGACGGCCGATTTCACGGGCTGATGGGACGCTTTGGAAAATCCGAGCTGGCCAAAGGACTTTCCACAGGAATCCTGCTTTTTTGTATCGGAAGTCTCTCCATCCTTGGTCCAATCCAGAGCGCTCTCTATGGCGATAATACCTATCTTTTTACCAATGCGACCCTGGACTTTGTTACCTCAACTGTGCTTGCCTCTACCTATGGCATCGGAATGGCTTTTGCCGCCCTCGTCCTGTTTTGCTGGCAAGGCAGTATTTATCTGGGTGCATCTTTCCTTCAGACATTTTTAACCGACGCTCTGATGGGAGAAATCACGATCGTCGGAGGTTTTTTGATTGCGGCTTCCGGCCTTTCCATTTTAAATGTGAAAGATATGAAGACTTTAAATATGCTCCCATCCCTTTTAATCCCGATCCTGTTTTTCCTTTTCGTATAAGGATCTCTAATGAAACGTATCTTTTCTGAATAATTGATACAAATCCTCTCGCCGATTGATAAATACCGGATTTTCTTTTCGGGCTTTTTTCACCTGATCGAGATTGATTTCTCCGATCAGGAGCCCCTCACTTAATCCTCCCCGAAGGATTTCTCTTCCATATGGATCGAATCCAAGACTTCTTCCCATATAGTGCTTTCCGCAATGACAACATCCAAATACATACATTTCATTCTCAATGGCCCTGGCCTGCAGCAGGACCTTCCATTGCGTAAATTTTCCTTCTCCTGAAACCCAGGCAGAAGGATACAGCATAATTTCTGCTCCTTCCACAGCTTCAAGACGAGACAGCTCAGGAAACCGCAGATCATAACAGGTCCCAATCCCCAATCTCCCAATCGAAGACTCTATCGGATGGAAAATTTGATCGCCGGGAATGGTCTGTTTCGACTCTTTCCATTGGTAAGCATCAAACAAATGCGCCTTTCTGTAAAATCCTCTTTGGTTCCCCTCACTGTCAGATACGATGATCGTATTATAACTGCGCCCTTTTTTTTCTCCGATTTCATTCATTCCAAATGCCATCCAGATTCCATATCGTTTCCCAATATTTCTCATCTCCTGCACAAATTCTCCATCGATTTTTTGTCCTTTTTCCTGGTAGGAGCCGTCTCGCAGAGGATAATAGGTCATAAAATATTCAGGAAACAACAGCAGCTTCACCTGCTGTCTCGCTGCTTCCCGGGCATATCTGTCTGCTTTTTTTATATTTCCTTTCCAATCTGCCGAAGAATCAACCTGCGCCAATCCGATTTTTTTTATCATCTTTTTCTCCTTTAAAATAAACGTAATTGAGGATCGATATAAGTCTCCTGTTTTGCCTCCCGCACCGTATCTCCCGGATTTAATCTTCCAATGAGCAGGGGCGACGACGGGTCATGCAGTTTCCGATTCCAGGATACCGATTCCTGATCATAATTTGCATAGCAGTAAATACAGCCATGTCCGCATGTATTATATGCGCCGATATCCGCACCCAGCAGACATCTGCACCCTTCCCGGATCATTTTGCCGCGGGATGGTACTTCCAAATATTCCCCAATCGCCTGCTCGATCACATCCTGCCGCATACAGCCGCCGCAGTCTACTCCGTAAGGTTCCAATTCCGTTCCCTCACAGCAAGTCATAATTTGAATTCCATTTTTCTTACCGATTTTCACAAACTCTTTTCCGATTGCAATCCGATCTTTTTTCTCGACTCGTTTTGCCTGTGGAAAATTCCGTCTGGTCTTCTCATATAGATCAATAAAACTGATCACACATCGCTTAGTACAGCCATTCAATGCCTGCGCCATAGCTTCAAACGCATGAAAATGATAGGTAAGGTCATAAACATCCGTAAGAAAAATCGGATCATACCTCCAAATCACACTTCCTACACCAATCTTTTGGGATAGTTTCCGAAAAGAAGCTATAACCTTTTGTTTCTTGGGAACGTATGGTTCTATTTCTTTTCCATAAGGAGTAATCGTTACATACCAAAGCTGACGAAACGGGTCCAATTCTTTTAGTCTTGAAAACATAGGTTCCGGGTTTTTCGTACAAAAGCAAAGGCAGTCCACTACCTCCGGATCTAAACGGTATCTTAAGATTTGTCTTGGATCGTAGGGATTTCGAACCAATACATATCCCTCCTTGATGCGTTGATAGAACCAAGTACTAAAAAATGCCGGAATATCCGTTCTATTTCCTGTATTCAGTATCATATTTTTTCTTTTCCCTTTATATTATATTATCACATTGAAGCAAAAAAGGGGATATTGGTAAAAGAAGAAATCAGAACTGTGAGATGCCGGGAACCCGCATAAACACAAGAAAAAATGCCATCCCCGGCTCTCGCCAAAAACAGCATCTTCAGTACGCGATGAGGGGTTCGAACCCTCGACACCCT
>ERZ1643249.5092-NODE-5092-length-10676-cov-4.936917_pt1 | contig 10676 bp, 10 predicted proteins | sample MGYA00579263_ERZ1643249 | MGnify/ENA primary metagenome ERZ1643249 (study PRJEB29033, sample SAMEA4952264) | chicken gut metagenome | biome: Broiler Chicken; feature: Gastrointestinal Tract; material: Caecum | place: Ireland | collected 2018 | study: Broiler...
CGACTTCTGCCTTACACTCTTTTTAACCGATTCCACGATATAATCTGCGTTTTTCAAATCTGCAAGAACGGCATCCGTCTCTTCTTTGGTATGCAGCTCCATCTTCTTTCCCTGTTTCCCATAAAACTTCGCTACAAAGGGTTTAGCCGCTTGATCGGTCAAAAGCGCGGCTTCGATGGTCCAGTATTCTTGTGGTATGAAATTGCGGATCTCTTCCTCACGATCGACAATCATACGAACTGTCACAGATTGTACGCGCCCAGCCGAAAGGCCGCTCTTTACCTTTTTCCATAAGAAAGGGCTCAGCTTATAACCCACCAGCCGATCCAAAATGCGGCGTGCCTGCTGCGAATTGACCAGATTTTCATCCACGCAGCGCGGCGATGCCATGCCGCTTTTAACGCCAGATTTTGTAATTTCATTAAAGGTGATACGGTTTTTTTCTTTTAGATCTACACCGAGCAAATGTGCAAGGTGCCACGAAATAGCCTCTCCCTCACGATCCGGGTCGGTCGCAAGATAAATTTTATCCTTGTCTTTTGCAGCTGCCTTTAATTTCTTTATTGTCTCAGATTGTTTTCGGATATTAATATATTTGGGCTCAAAATCATGTTCAACATCCACACCAAGCTTGGACTTCGGCAAATCTCGGACATGCCCCATTGAAGCCACTACATCATATGTTCTTCCTAAATATTTCTTTATGGTTTTCGCCTTTGCAGGCGACTCCACAATAACAAGCTTTTTTGCCATTGCATCCTCCGTGTCCTATAAAATCATTGTGTCTTTTCCGCTTTTATATAGCGGCCGCCGCCAAGCGGAACGACAACCCCATCCAGCTCAAGATCTGTTAAGACCGAGAAAAGCGTACCTACATCCAACGAACAAGCAATCGCCAGCTCATCGATGCTCTTCGGATGGATATCTAATTGATTATACACCAAACCATGCAATTCATCAAACATTGTTTCCGGATTTTTTTGTGCTTTTTCAAAATTCCCACTTCCCACGGATGTATTCTTTTTAAATTCCTGTTTTCCATGTTGTTTAGTAGAAGAAGCCTGTTCCAATGTCCCGAGCACTGCTTTTTGCTCTGCCGCATCCCCTGACAACACGCTCAAATCGATTTTCTCCGGATACACCGCATAAAATGGATACAAAACATCCTCCGGCGCAAAGACAGGGACCGCGCCGTCACGCAAATACCGGATGACGCCCGCATAAGATGGGTCAAAAATACTATAGGGCGGCAGGCAGAACAGCTCCTTTCCCTGCTCCACCGCATGCCCCGCGGTCAAAAGAGCACCACTGCGCAGCGGCGCTTGTGTAATCAGCACGCCTAACGATAAACCTGATATCAGCCGATTGCGAATCGGGAATATCTTCGGGAACACCTGCGCACCGGGCGGGCACTCTGAAAGCAGTGCGCCGCCCGTTCTCAAAATTTGATGCTTCAGTTTTGCATTCTCCGCAGGATAGTTTACATCTAAGCCACACGCCAATACCGCTATTGTACGTTTTCCCGCCGCAACGGCCGCCTTGTGCGCCGCTGTATCCACACCGACAGCACAGCCGCTGACAATAATACCGCCGGCTTTGGCAATCCCGCCCGCTAAATACTCTGTCGCTGCCAATGCATATTTGTCCGCATCCCTTGTCCCCACGACAGCAATTGCCACTTCTTCATCCAGACCGTCGAGATTGCCAAGCGCATATAAAACGACCGGCGGCCCGTAAATATGACGGAGACGCTTTGGATATACCGGATCATTCATCGGGATGATTTGAATCTTATATCGGCTACACTCTTTTTCAATTTGCAGCGCCTGAGAAAGCGGCGTACGTTCCAATGCACGCAGTTCCCGTGGCTTTAAAAAATCAATTGATCGCCTTTCTTCTTCATCCATTTCATATAATGTTTTAGGTGAAGGGTAAATTTCCAAAAGCTTTCTCGGCGTCTCACTGCCATATGCAAAGCATTGAGAAAGCCAGACCCAATAGCATAACTCCTCCATGAACCTCTCCGTTCTGCCGTGCCAGGCCGCTACAAAGAATACCTCAAACGGCATAAAATGATTTTTGCCCTATCAAGAAAAAGCACATTGCCAAACAACAAAATAAACCGGAGTGGCAGGCTGCTATTGATTCATTTCCCACATCAAAATACACGCGGCAATAGATGCGTTTAGCGACTCTGTATTCCCGCACATCCGGATGGTTACGCTTCGATCCGCCGCATCTATTATTTCCGCCGGCAAACCGCTGCCCTCATTTCCAATGACCAGCATGCTATTTTCTGCAAAGCGAAACATCCCTGCTGATTCTGCTAAGCCGGATACCACAGAAGCGTAAGTGGCTGCGCCGGTTTTTCTCGCCCTTTCCATCGCCGAAACGGCGTCCGGAACCGTGACCAGTTCCATTCGGAATAAAGACCCCATTGCACTCCGGATCACTTTGGGATTATAAAAATCACACGTATGCGCTGATGCACATACACGATGAATCCCAAGCGCCTCAGCGGTACGGACAATAGTACCAACATTTCCGGCGTCCTGCAAATCGACAAGCAGGATACTTTTTCCTGTATACTCTATTTTATCCCAAGCAGGCATCTTGTCAAGCTTTTTCACCATTGCATAGACACCCTGAGGGGTTTCGACCTGTGAAAGCTTTGATTCAAGCGCACGTGGCACCAATCGGACATCGCCGCAATGTTCCAAAAGCGGCTCCAGAATCGCCCCGCGCTTTTCTAAAAGCGCTTGTGTGACAAAAACCGTTTTTACGGAAAGACCGCTTTTAATCGCCTCTTCCAACAGCTTGATCCCCTCTAAAGTAAAGAGATGTTCTTTTTCTCTTGCACTTTTAGATGAGGACAGCCTGACATACTGTTTTATCAGACGATTATCCTTCGACGTTATGACGGAATACAAAAGAGAGCCCTCCTTTTTCCGACAAAAAGGCGCTCGTGCCTTTTGGAGACGCGAGCGCGGCTTTTTAAAGTTGTGCTTTTGCTTTCTCGCAGAGTGCAGTAAAAGCCTCTGCATCATGGATTGCAATTTCTGACAGCATTTTGCGATTCAAGGTGATTCCGGCTTTTTTTATACCGTTCATAAACGTCGAATAATTCATACCGTTCATTTTGCAGGCAGCAGAAATTCTGGTGATCCAAAGCTTTCTGAAATCGCGTTTTTTCAGTCTGCGGCCAATATAAGCATACTGATTGGACTTCATCACTGCTTCTTTTGCAGTTCTAAAGAGTTTGCTCTTTCCGCCCCAATATCCTTTTGCAAGCTTCAATGTTTTATTTCTTCTCTTACGAGTCGCCATTGCTCCCTTAACACGAGCCATAATCTAATACCTCCGTCTTTTTACTTTCTGATTATTTGTACGGGATCAGCTTTTTAATTGCTGCAACATTTGTTTTGTCAGCATAAGCGCCCATACGCAGCCCTCTTTTACGTTTGGTGGACTTCTTGTTCAGGATATGGGACTTATTGGCGTGCGCACGTTTTATTTTGCCGTTTTTGGTCAGCTTAAAACGTTTTTTCGCACCGGTATGAGTTTTTACTTTAGGCATAATAAAAGCCTCCTTATTATAATTTATTTTGTGGTCTTCGGCGCAATGAATACAGCCAGGCTGCGCCCTTCCATTTTCGGCGGTTTATCGACTGAACCGACCTCGGCGCAAGCCCCAATGAATCGCTCCAACAGCGTTCTGCCCATTTCCGGATGCGCCATTTCACGGCCTCTGAAACGAACGGAAGCTTTCACCTTATCACCGCCTGCCAAAAACTTTTTCGCCTGATTCGCTTTTGTGTCAAAGTCGTGTACATCAATGTTTAACGACATGCGGATTTCTTTGACCTCAACCGTTTTTTGGTTTTTCCTTGCCTCTTTTTCACGTTTGGCCTGCTCATATCGATATTTGCCGTAATCCATAATCCGGCATACCGGAGGGGTGGCCTGCGGCGCAATCTTTACGAGATCTAAATTCTGCTCTAATGCAATTTTCATTGCCTCGCGCGGAGACATGATGCCAAGCTGAGTGCCGTCACTTCCGACAACACGGATCTCTTTGTCACGAATTTCTTCGTTCATGAGCAACTCATTTGTTTTGCTGATGGTAAAGCACCTCCAAAAACCTGATAAAAACAAAACAAACGCAGACAGACAGACTGCGTTTGTACAATACCAATATCGAAAATCCGACCGTATTGACCCGTGCCGCCATATGCCCACAGGTGAGAACGCAGGTGTTCTGCTTTGTTTTCTAAAAAATTATATCACACTTTTTGTTTTGAGTCAAGCACAATTTCTCTTTTTGCAAAAGCGCCGGAAAGCAGTACAGCTAAAAGCATACCGGTCTGCATCCAAAGCGTTGTGTGATCTGTCACGCCGTGCACCATAACCGTACCCAAAATCCCCATCACCAGCGGCGCAGGATAACGGCATGCGCGGTATCTGCGGTACAGATGCATGATATAACCGCGGATATAGTACAGCCATATCCCGGTTCCAACCAAACCGTAACTTAAAAACGCATCCAAATAAATACTGTGCGCATGCATAATATGGCGCGTACCGCTCATTTCCCCTAAATAATAAAAAGCAAGCGTCCCGCCGCCAAAAAGCGGGTTTTCAAGAAAGCCCAAAACAGCGTGATACCAGATATTAAAGCGGGTTGCAGCGTTCTGCGGAAGCATGGAAAGCCGCGGCAACACCCCCGGAATAAACAGGGCGCAGCCAAGCAACACGACCACAGCAACGGGGACGACCCAGAGAAAGCGGCGTTTCCCACACAAATACAGCAGCAGCAATGTACCGCCAAGCACAGCCAACCACGCCGACTGACAATCACACAGTAAAATTCCTATCACGCTGCTAAAAATGGTGATGATGTAAAAAAGCCTTCCGGCGCGCTTACGCGCGATCTGATAAAGACAGATAATCATGACAAATTCCAGCATCGTACCATAGTAATTTGCATTATAAATCCCGCCGGTTGAACGGAAAGCCGGTCCGTTTACTATTTTTTCTCCTATTGCATAAAGTAAGCTGACATAACTCGCAAGGCAGCATACCGGCAAAATAGTCTCAAACAGCCGGTTGCTCATACGATTACAGCATAACAGAAAAAATATTGTGATGCAGACCGTAGCGCCTCCTGCAACAAGGCCAAGCCAGCGTCCGCGGCATAAAGGCACTAAAAGGAGCAGCAAAAACAGGATATACATCGGGATCAGCGTTTTCCGAATAAGCGCCTTTTTTAAAAGGCATCGCTGGAACAAAAGAAAAACAAAGGAGATAAAACAAACCGAAACAGAAAGAAGAAAGGGAAAAAAACAAGACGCGGCGCACAAAATTAGAATCCGTCCGGTGAGATCCTCCGAGCGGATTCCACTCAGGCAGGCGGAAAACCAGCCGGCCTGTTTACCTATTTGTCTCATATGCTTTTACCTTTTAATAACAATCGCAATAAATGTACAATCACAACCGTCAACGGCGATCATCCCGTGGCTATGGCTGGAGTCATACATAATACTGTCGCCTTCGCGCAGTACAACCATATGGTCTTCCACACGCACTTTCAGCGTTCCGTTTAACACATAATCAAACTCCTGTCCTTCATGTGTTGAAAGGGGGATCGGCTTATTCTGATCCTCCTCTGAATACAGCGCCGTTACTACAAACGGCTCGCAGAGCTTATTCTTCAAATTGTGCGCCATATGCTGATAATGAAATCCGCTTCTGCGATTCAGCGCGACGCCTTCTCCTTTTCGTGTAACCGTAAAGAAGGAAAGATGAGGATTTTCTCCGGTCAGCAGCTCGACGATATCAACGCCAAACCGCTCCGCACACTTATGTAAAAAGGTAAAATTAAAATCCTGCTCCCCACTTTCAAGCGCCTGATATTCCGCGGGCGCTGTATCTGTAGCAGATGCCATCTCGTCCACAGATATCTCCAATATTTCGCGCAGTTCCTTAATCCGCTGCGCAATTTCCAAAATTTTGGTATCCATCATTATTTCCTCCATTCTTTGATTCCGCAACACTGTACATGCAGTGCCCATGTGTTCCAAAAACAAACACTTAAGCTTTTTCATAACCTTACAAATGCCGGAAACCTCTGTCTCTTCTTTACGTTATCTTCCGGTACTTTCATGTCGGCAAGCGGTTCCTTTTTTCGCTTTAAAAAAAATACAAGAAAAGCGTCAGGCCGCCGATTTTCTCTTTTTTGCCGCACTCAAGGTGTCCATATTATATCACACATTTCAGCGAATGAAAAGCAAAATAGCAAAAAAGCGTCGCCTTTTTATGAAGGTTGTGTTAAAATTAAAAAAGCACCTTGTGAATTCCGTTATAAATTATCTTTTTACTTTGAATGGAGAGATCTTGTTCCATGAGCAAACTTATTTGGAAGCCCGGTGCAATTCATGCGCCGCTTCCCCCGTCTATGGTCACCTGCGGTACGATGGAACACAGCAATATTATCACCGTAGCGTGGACCGGGATTATCAATACAATCCCGCCGATGACCTATATTTCGATCCGTCCGGAACGCTATTCCTACCATCTGCTATGCGAACACGGTGAGTTTGTCATAAACCTAACAACCGCCGCCCTTGTACGCGCTGCGGATTTTTGCGGTGCTCGAAGCGGCGCAAAGCTCGACAAATTCGCGGCATTGGCACTTCATAAGGAGCCCTGTGCAACTGTTTCCTGTCCCGGTCTTGCAGAAAGCCCGGTACAGATCGCATGTAGGATAAAAGAACGCGTCCCGCTTGGCTCGCATGATATGTTTTTATCTGAAATAACCGCCATACAGGTTGAAGACAGTTTAATCGACAGCAGCGGAAAACTCCGTCTTGAACGTGCACGGCTTGCCGCTTATGCACATGGCGACTATTATGAACTTGGAAAACGGATTGGCTCGTTCGGTTTTTCCGTCCGGAAGAAAAAGAAAAGCAAAAAGGGGAAACGGCATGTCAACTAAAGATCACGTATTGCAATTTCTTGAAGAAAAAAAGGGGGAGGCAGTTTCCGGCAACGAAATCGCCGCAGCGCTTGGACTTTCCCGCGCCGCCGTATGGAAAGCAGTACATGCGCTTGAGACGGAAGGATATCCAATCAGCGCGGCGAGCAAACGAGGCTATTCCCTTTCACCTTGTTCGGATATCCTTTCAAAAGCCAGTATCTCCCCGCATTTGGCACCGGATTGTTCGCTGCGGCATCTGCATATTTATAAAGAATTGCCCTCCACTAATACGACAGCAAAAATCATGGCCAGCGAGCACGCTCCTCACGGCACGGTCGTCATAGCCGAACATCAAACGGCTGGAAAAGGCCGCCTTGGGCGTACTTTCTACTCCCCGGATGCACAGGGGATTTATCTGTCTGTCATTCTCCGTCTAAATGAAAGCACAGACCTTTCTATGCTGGTTACCTCTGCCGCCGCCGTGGCGGTCTGCCGTGCCATCCAGACTGTCACTGGGATTGAAGCGCAGATCAAATGGGTAAACGACGTTTATATCGAAGAAAAAAAGGTGTGCGGCATATTGACAGAGGCATCTATGAATTTTGAAAACGGACAGTTGGATTATCTTGTACTGGGCATCGGAATCAATGTGGCGGAAAAAACGTTTCCACCAGATCTTCACGATGTAGCTACAGCGCTTGGCAGCCACTGCACATCCCATATCGACCGGAGCCGCCTGATCGGGACACTGCTTAATGAATTGGATTGTGTAATCTCAACCCTCTCCTCTCGCAGCTTTTTGGAAGAATATCGAAAACGTTCTTTCCTGTTGGGGACGCGGATCAATGTTATAACAGCAAGCGAGACACTTCCCGCCACCGCGCTTTCTATAGACGACAATGGCCATTTAATAGTCCGCATGGATACCGGAGAACTTCGTACCCTTTCGTCCGGCGAAGTTTCCATACGAAAGCAATGAGGGTTTACAGAACAAGATTATAGAAAATATGCACAAAACCACGCGAAAAAATTCATCGCTCTAACCGATATACTTTTATTCTTAAATCGTTTATAATGCATTTGTTCTGTTCAGGTATATCCCTGCGATATCGACAGGAACTGCTGATAAGCTTATACCGCAGAGCAATCCAAAACAAAAGGTAGGCAGCAGATATGGACGCCATTCAATTAAGCAATTGGAAAGTCATGGGCACGCTTCCCCATCAGGCAGACTTTTCCGCACATATTACACAGGGTGCTTTGCTTCCGAATCTTACTTCGTGGATCGATGCAGAAGTACCGGGCAGTATCTATCGCGATCTTTTCAAAGCAGGATATATCGAAGAGCCCTATTTCGATCAGAATAGCCTGCACTGTGAGTGGGTCGCAGGACGCTGGTGGATTTACCGCGCCACTTTCGCTGTGACTGAAGAACAGTCCAAAAAAGTGCTGAAACTGCATTTTGGCGGGATTGACTATTCCGCCCAGATTTATATAAACGGGCAGAAGGTCGGCCGACACGAGGGCATGTATATTCCATTTGAAGCCGTAATTAACCCATATATAAAATCGAATGAAGAAAATATTCTGGTATGCGTACTGGAGCATGCGCCATTTGCTGACCCGCAGCCAGGTTATACTTCAAAAACCCGTTATCTAAAGGCGCGTTTTAACTATAAATGGGATTTTGCCGCGCGTGTGATGGATTTGGGATTGTATGAACCGGTAGAAATCCGTACCTATGATGCCGCTGCAATCCTTTACAGTTTCGCACGCCCTGTTTATCAAAATGGTGAATGGCAGCTTTTTTGTGAAGCAGAAACCGAAGCGTTCCGCGATACGGAAGCTACGCTTTCTTTCGATTTAACGCTCCAGACAGCCAACGGGGCCGTTCCGGTACATGCAGAGAAAACTGTCTCCTTAGCAGCGGGTTTCGGCACTTTTACAGAGACGATCAGCTTGGCCGGGCTTACTCCCCTTTTATGGTGGCCGAATGGATACGGCAAGCAAACGCTGCATCCGCTTACGATTGCTTTGTCGATAAAAAATGAGATAAACGACAACGTACAGCATCAAATTGGTTTCCGTACCCTTGAATACCGTCATGCAGATGGTCGTGAAGATGCCCTGCCGTATCATGTTGTGATCAATGGCAAGCGGATTTATCTCAAAGGTACGAATATGGTTCCGCTTGATTGTATCCACTGCACAGATGAAACGGTTATGCGGGAACGCCTGACCGCCGCACGCGACGCCAATATCAACTTTCTGCGTATTTGGGGCGGCGGCCATCTGGAAAACGAAACGTATTATCGTATTTGTGACGAGCTGGGGCTTATGATCTTACAAGAGTTCCCTATGTCAAGTTCCGGCTGCGACGACGTACCTTCCCGCAACCCTGCCTTTTTAAAACTACTGCACAAAGCGGCAGTCCATACAGTAAAGCAGCGCCGCAACCACGTCTCTCTCACCTTTATGGACGGCGGCAACGAATTGACGGATTGGCGGTACATGGATCGGGAAGACCACGAAGGGCATCCTGCTACCTTTGCCGATCCAACGCTTGCCATGCTAAAAGGCATTATCAACAGCTTTGCTCCCGACATTCAGATGCTGCCGTCCTCTGCAACCGGGCCAAACGCACTATTAAAGGTTGGCGATACCGGAAACAATCACGACGTACACGGCCCATGGGGATATCTTGGACCATACCGGCATTATGAATTTTACGATCAATCTGACAGTATTGTACACGGAGAGTTTGGCTGCGGCGGCATTAGCGGAATGCGTCAGCTTTCTAAAATTTTCCGTCCGGAAGATCTGCATCTTGATACTTCGTATCACAACCGTGCATGGGCGCACCACAGCGGCGGCTGGGACAACTACAATACCAGAGAGAGAATGATGTTCGGCGACCTCTATGATATTCCACTATCGGATTATGTGAAAATCAACCAGTTTGTTCAAGCGGAAAGCCTGCGCTATTCAATAGAGGCAAACCGCCGCCGGCAATGGAAAAGCGTAGGTCAAATGACTTGGCAGTTTAACGAGCCGTGGCCAAACGCGCAGTGCTCCAATGTGTTGGAATACTATGGTGATAAAAAGCTTGCATATTATTTCCTTCGCGACGCGTACGCAAGCGTTCTTCCAAGCTTAAAATATAAGAAGCTTTTTTACACCGCCGGCGAGACCTTTGAAGCGGAACTTTGGCTCATTAACGACCGGCCTGACGCCGCTTTTTCTATCGAATACAAGGTCGTCACAGAAAACGGAGACGTTCTCACTTCCGGAACAATGAACGGTATGGCAAAAGAGGATCTTTCCTTTCACGCCGGCACTTTTTCTGCCGTTCTGCCGCATGATCTTTCCGGCGGGTTTTCCGTTTGTCTGCATACCGTATGCGGCGATTTTGATGATACGAAAGAATACCTTTTTTTGATTGCCGATCAGACTATTCCCGTTAAGCTGACGGTGGAAGACGAACTGATGCTGCACGCATTTAAACGTCGCTGGCTAAGCAATGAGCTGGAAGCCAAGCGCGCCGATATCCGGCCAGTTCTTCATTATGTTGACCGCATGTGGGATAAATACGATCCATCTATGAAAGAATAAAAAAATAATAGAAAGAAGAGGCGTGCGGCTTAAGTGAAGTGACCCCAAAAAGTTAGACAATATTTCTATCAAAAATTGTTCAAGCAGC
>ERZ1643249.5094-NODE-5094-length-10669-cov-4.479838_pt1 | contig 10669 bp, 15 predicted proteins | sample MGYA00579263_ERZ1643249 | MGnify/ENA primary metagenome ERZ1643249 (study PRJEB29033, sample SAMEA4952264) | chicken gut metagenome | biome: Broiler Chicken; feature: Gastrointestinal Tract; material: Caecum | place: Ireland | collected 2018 | study: Broiler...
GTAGTACTTACCTAGGGAGAAAGGTTATATAGTATTAGAGTTCAAATCTCTATCAGAAGTTTTCATTTTTTAAAGTCCTTATCTTGTTGCTCCTTTCTATAAACTTTATTAAGTAGTTTTCTTATTCATAGAATCCAAATAAGATAAGGAAATATAACCTTTCATTATTCCATATTATTATTGAGATACCTTTCCTCAATAATTCGAATAATGTAAAGCCTTTGTTAGATAGCGTAATGCTATCTTTTTTTATGTAAAAGTCGTTTTCGCGCGGAGGATGGCAAATAGGGATAATAACTATATAATATAATATAATCAAATACATAAAATATAAATATAAAGAATATATAGATAAATAGTATATAGAGATATAAGAGATATAAGTAATAGATTATATCAAAATAAATAAGAAATAGTTATAAGATAAATGTATAAGTAAATAAGGAAATAAGTTAACTAGTTATAGGAAAGGATGGTTTTATAATGTCATTAACACTTGCTTTAAACCCTAATAATAGCAATATATTTGATAGTTTTTCTAGGTATTATAAAAGTAAACAATTTAAAGAGCAATTACCAGCTTTAGATAACCCTAGAGATAAAGAAATAGACCTGAATAAGATAATAGGTAAGGAATATGAATCTTTCTGGTATAGTAGAGAAAGATATAGGGTAATTAAGGGTAGCAGAGGTAGTAAGAAATCTAAAGTAACCGCCTTATTCTATATAAGTAATATGATGGAATTTCCTGAGGCAAATCTTGTGGTAATTAGAAAGCATCTTAATACCCATAGAACAAGTACTAGAAATGATTTAATATGGGCTATAAATAGATTAGGAGTACAATATGATTGGAGTTATAGTAATTCCGATAATGGTGAACTAACCATAACCAGAATAAGTACAGGACAAAAGATATTCTTTAGAGGATTTGATGACCCATTAAATATTACTTCCTTTTCAGTTGGTCATGGTATTTTATGTTGGGCTTGGTTTGAAGAAGCATTCCAAATAGAATCAGAAGAAGATTTCGATAAAGTAGATAAATCAATAAGAGGTAGGATGCCAGATGGAAGTTCATTAGAAGAACATGGGCTATGGAAACAAATAACATTTACTTTTAATGCCTGGTCCGATAAATGGTGGGGTAAAAGAAGATTCTTTGATAAATGTCCTGATGTTAATATAACAGAAGAAGAATTAGATGAGTATAATGCGGGTAAAAGGAAAACTATAAATAAGTATGCTAGTTTACCTAAAGAATCTATATTCGTAGGAACCACCATATATGCTGCAAATGAGTTTTTAGATGAAGCAGATATTGCAGTATTTAATCTAACTAGAATTAATAACCCAATAGCATTTCAAATAGAAGGTCTTGGTAACTGGGGTATTAGTGAAGGTCAGATATTTAGAAATTGGACCGTTATGGATTTCAATTATAAGGAAATAATAAGGAAATCGGTTAATATAAATGGTAAAACTAATTTAAAAATGAGATTCGGATTGGACTTTGGTTATACAAATGATGTCGCTGCCTTAATTGCTTGTATAGTAGATGAAGATAATAAGAGAATATGGATATTCGATGAATTTTATAAGGTAGGGCAAACAAACCTAATGTTAGCCGATGTTATAAGATATAAAGGATATAGCAAAGAGGTAATAAGATGCGATAGTGCAGAGCCAAAGAGTATAGATGAACTAAAATATTATGGAATAACAAGAGCCGTTTCAGCATTAAAGGGAAAGGATAGTATTAGACAAGGTATAGGAAGATTACAGGATTATAAGATAATAGTCCATCCAAGTTGTGAAAATACCATTATAGAATTAAATAACTATGTATGGAAGAAAGATAAAGACACAGAGAAATTATTAAATGAGCCAATAGACGAATATAACCATTTAATGGATGCTTTAAGATATGCAACTGAAGGAATAAGAGTAAGAACATTTAGATTCTAAAGGGAGTAATAGATATGGTAAGGTTTATAGCAGAAATGAGAAATGAAGATAAGGTAGTATTATGCGAAGGAGATTATATAGAATTATATAGGTTAATAATGGGTTACTTCGATAAAGGTAAAAACATAAAAAGATTCTATATAGAAAAGGATAAGGAAATAGTAGAAGAAAAAGTATTAGATAATATAAAGGTATTAAAGAGAGGAGGGATAAAATGATAAAGGTAATGATAATAAATGAAACAGATATTCCTATGGAATATATCGCTAAAACAATGGCACAAATACAAAGAGATAATATAGGCGATACCAATTACTACGGTAAAATAGATATATATAGATTTATATCTAATTACGATAACAAAGCCTATACTTGCCAAATAAGATACTTAAAGAGATATGTAGAATGGAGGTTCTATAGTAATGAAAGCATATATAAAAGAAAATAAATGGGACGAGTTTAAAGAGTTATGTAGTAAGTATGGTTTTGGGGTAAGTTTAAAGAAACCAAAGCAATATTTTCAAAAAGTAATAGATGAAGATATAATGTTATTAGTTAATAAGAAAACAAGAGAGCTTCTTCTTATAACACCTATGGGGGAAAGTCCATTTATGGAAGTACATAAAGATACCTATAAAGATATCTATGATATGGGCTATATAGAATATGAAGAAGGCAGGTTTGACTAATGAATAAAGAAGAAAGAGAAAGGGAAAAAGAAATTAGATACTTAATGTATTTAAAATCCCAACTCATAAAACAAACTAAAAAGGAATTATCTCTATTAAGAGAGGAGCTTAATAGTTTAGGTAATAATAAAGAAAGGAGAGAAGGATATGAAGAAACTAAAAAATTGGTTAGAAAGAAACAGAGATGAAATAATGTATGGAATTATAGCATTACTTACAGCTCTACTAATAATGGCTATATGCTTTATTATTCTTTTTATGGGTATTTCTGATGATTTAGTAGAAGAAGTGCAAGTAAGAAATGGGGAAATAGAGCAATTAGAATATGAACGTAATTATTATTATGGTTTATATGATAGCGTAGTACAAAGTTATGAAGATGCCATACCTAAACAGCAATATATAGATGATATAGAGTATTTAGAATCTGTTATATTGCAATTAAGACAAACCTGTGGTAAGGATTGTGAAGGCATTTAATACATATAATAATTTAAAGAAAAGGAGGAAATAAAAATGCCAAATAGTAAGTCTAGTTTTGGTAAGAATTCTATGTTAAATAATAACCTTGGTGGAGAACAGATTACTTATATAAAACCTGATGAACCACAAGCAGTAAAAGATACCATAGAAACTTACAATGTTAGTGCTAATAATATAGAAGTAGATAAATTAGTACAAGCCGTATTTGATGAATGGGAAAATAGTAAAGAAAGAAAGCTAATGTTAGAGGGAATTGCATATTATGATAATGAAACTCCAATTGATAAAAAAGTAAGATATGACCATTGTGGAAGCGATGCCGCAATAAACGATAAACTATCTAACGCTAAAATGCATAAGAATATAATGCGTAAACTAACAAGACAAAAAGTTAACACCTTATTAGGTAAGCCTTACAGCATAAAAACAGATAATGAAAATTATAAACAAATACTAGAAGATGAATATTTCAATAAGTATATGTATAGGAAAGTATTTAATACAGCAAAAGAAGCCATAAAAGAAGGAATAAACTGGTTAAATGTATATTATGATGAAAATGGTACTTTATGTTTTAGAAGAGTTCCAGGAAATCAAGTTAGGGTATTCTGGGATGATAGAGAACATACTAAAATAGCTCAACTTATTCATTATTATGATATAGTAGTATATAAAGGTAGTGAATCTAAAACTTCTACCTATGCTGATTATTATAGTAAGAATGGGGTTATTCATTATGTAAGAGAGAGTGAGGGCTTTGTTAGGGATAAAGAAAGATTAGCAGAAGAAGGAAACTTTACCTTAATGGTACCTCAAACAGAAGATATTAAAAATGATAAAGGAGAAGTAGTAGAAACTACCTATAAATTAGATGAGGATGGTAATATCATATTTGAACCACAACAAATGGTATGGGATAGAATACCTTGGGTGCCTTTAAAATATAATGAAGAAGAAACAAGTTTACTAAAATATATTAAGGCATATCAAGATGCTTATGAGAAAGTATTTAGTGCAGCAGTTGATGTAATTATAGATATTCCAAATGCTATTAAAGTATTTAAAGGATATGCCGGAGCAGACCTAGGGGAATTAACTACAAATATTGCTAAATATAGAGCAGTATTAGTAGACCCTGATGGAGATGCCAATACATTAGAAACAGATTTCAATATAGATGTATTTGATAAGTTATTAGATAGAATTAGAAAAGACGCCTACGAAGATGGTGGCGGAGTAGATATGCAATCCGACAGAACTGGAGATAAGAGTGGAGTAGGATTAAAGTTCCTATATTCGGATTTAGACCTAGACCTAGAAGAACTAGAACAAGAAATGGATGTATTCTTTGAATGGCTATTATGGTTTATAGATTATGATATTAGAATGAAACATGGATTAGATTTCGAGGAAGAAGAAGTAACCTTCCAATTCAATAAAACTAATATAGTAAATGAATCAGAATTAATTTCCATGATAAATAGCTCAAGAGATATGATTCCAGATAGCATATTATTACCAAGACACCCATTCGTAGAAGATGTTTCAGAAGTAGAAGAAGCTATAGAAGAACAAAGGGTAGCAGAGGAAGAAGAAATGCAAAGGAACATGGAGCTATATGGTAATCAAGGATTTAATAATGGAAATAAAGTACCTACAGGAAGTAAACTACCTAAAGTAACCACAAATAGTAATAGCAAGCCATCTACTAATAAAACTAACAATAATAATAAGAAAGATGAAAAGAAAGACCAGAAAGCTAAAAGTAATACCAATAGCTAGGAGGTAATTCTATGAATACAGAGGAAATTAAAAAGGCTATTGAGAAGAATAGCAATTACTGGGAGAAAAGAGCTTTAGAGAATAAACTTAATGTTATAGAGAATGAAGAAGATTATCTAAAAAGAATAACTAGTATATATAATCACGCTAATAAACAAATAGATGAAAAGTTAGCTAAAGTATATGCCAGATATGCTAAAGAGAATAATCTTACTTTAGAAGAAGCCTACCAAATCTTACCAAAGAAAATGGAAACGGAGTATAAGAATGACGTTATGGATTATATCTCTAAAGCTAAAGACCCAGCCTATAAAGATTACTTACTAAACCAAAGTATTATGCATAAACATTCTGTATTAGACCAATTGAGAACAGAAATGAGAAATGCTATTTATGATATTGATATAGAACAAACTGGTGGTAAGTTTTTAGAAAAGATATTTACCAATAGTAATTATAAAGCTCAATATGATAATAATGAAGAAGCCTTCGCTAAAGTAGATAAAGATAAAATACAAAATCTATTGAACGAGAATTGGTCTGGTGGAGGTAATTTTAGTGAACTTATTTGGAAAGATAGAGAGAAATTAGTTAAAGCCTTAGATGATATAGTAGTTAAAGGATTAGCTGTAGGGGATAACTACGATAAAATGTCCGATAAATTAGCAAAAAGAATGGATACTAGTAAATCTAATGCTAAAAGATTAATAATGACCGAATCAGCCAGAATGGAAAATGAAGGTTTATTATCTTACTATCAAAGAATAGGAGCAAAGCAATTAATCTTTGTTGCTACTTTAGATATGAAGACTTCAGAGATATGTAGAGCAATGGACGGGCAGATAATTCCAATAGAAGAGGCAAGAATAGGATTAAATGTGCCTCCATTACATCCATATTGTCGAAGTGTTATCAGTCCTCATTATGAAGGTAATGAGCCAGGAGATAGGGTTTATAGAGATGTAGAAACTGGTAAAACTAAAAAAGGAGAATATAGAACCTATAAAGAATATCTAGAGCAAGAACTAGGAGATAAAGAACAAGCCGAAGCATTAGCAAGTACTAGAAATGATTTACAAACTTTGATTATGGCTGTTGATAATATTAGCAATAGTTCTAAATATTTTAATGATGGAGATAACAATAACCAATATAAAGATTCTATATATAAGATACAAGAAAGCGAGTATAATAATATTTATTCGGTAAATGATAAGTATGCAGAAGAATATATGGATGAACAATTTAATAAAGTTAAAGAATTAGTTAATGATGAAGCTAATGAATTGGTTATTAGGGTAAAAGAAGCGGCTATGGAAAATATCCTAAAAGATGGAGAATTCAAAAATCAATATACTACATTAACTAGTGGTGGAACTTATAATCCAGATTGGAGAAAGGTAGTTGAAAATAATTTATTCAATATACCAATAAATGCCATATCTAGAAATAGACCAATATATGGTTATATTAGTAATAAGTTTGTAGAGAATGGTAGTAGAAGTTTTGAATTACAAAAATATGGAAATATTAAAGTGGTATTAAAAGATTCTATTAAAGATAGATGTTATATTAGTATGGGAGATTCTATGAATAACTCTGCAAGAATAATTCCAAGTAAATTAGAAGATATGCAGAAGTATTCTGTTAGACCAGAAGAATTAGCATTTAATAAATGGGATAATCTAGGAGAGTTTAGAGGTTATCCAGAAATACAGATATTTGGTGGAGTTAAACTAAAAGATATTAAGTATATAGAATTACCTAAAGCATTAAAAGATAGTGATATAGCAAAGTCTATTAAGAAAAGTGGTATTAAGATTAGATATGAATAAAATATCATATAATAATAATGATAAATGATTCTATCTTTTATTCGAGGCTCGCTTACCTCGGAAAAAAGCGGAATAATAAAAGGAGGAGATTTTATTTATGAAGGATAAGTTAGTTAAGTTAGGACTTTCAGACGAATTAGCTCAAAAGGTTGTAGATAACTTTGGAGATATTGTTGATGGAGTCTATGTAACCAAAGAAAGATTCAATGAGGTCAATAAAGAGAAAAAGAACCTAGAGACCCAATTAGGAGAAAGAGATAAACAATTAGAGGATTTAAAAAAGAATAATGAATCTAATGAAGACTTAAAGAAAACTATCCAAGATTTACAAACAGCTAATAAAACGGCTAAAGAAGAAGCTGATAAGTTATTAGCACAAGAACGTAAATCTAATGCCATTAAATTAGAACTAATTGGCAAAGTTCATAATCCAGATGTAGTAATGAATATGCTAAAGATGGATGATATCATTATGGATGATAATGGAAAAGTTAAGTCAGGATTGAAAGAGGCATTAAAAACTCTAAAACAATCTGATAACTATCTATTTATTCCAGAAGGTGATGAAGGAAATAATGGTAATAACCAAAGTGGTGCTAATCCTTATGTTAAGGGTGCTAGTCCTAAAGATGGAGATTCTAGCCAACCTACTAACTTAAGTAAAGCAGAGTTATTTGCCAAAAACCTTGCCAAAGGACATAATGAGGCAGTAAAAGCCGCTGCTGATAGTAATTACTTTGGTGAATAATATAGAAAAGGAGGATTAGAAATGAAAGTTATTTCAACTGAATATGGTACAAGCATTGATATCTTATTTAATCTTGACCCATATAGTGCAAGACCTATTATGGTTTCAGACACAGGAGTAACTGCTGATGCAAAAACTGGTAAAAAGATTGTTAAAGCAGGTTCTTTGTTAGATAAGGATGGGGAAATTGCAAACGATGGCACTGTTAGATATGTTCTATTAAAAGATGTAGATGTAACTAATGGGGATGCGCCAGGTGCTGGAGTATATAAAGGTACTTTAGACGAAAAGAAAATTGAAAAAAATACTGGTGTTACTATTTCTGATGATGCAAAAGAAGCATTACGCGGAATTATCTTCATGACAAATGAAGATTTAGATTATTTTACAAAAAAAAACTAGTGGCTAGTGAAGAGGTTACAATACCTTCTGGGGAAACCCAACTATATGGTAAATCAGTAAATGATTTAGCAGAAGACCTATTTGTAGATGAAAATGGTAATGTAACCGGAACATTAAAGAATGTAACTGGATATACTGGATTTAGTAGTAATACAGCTGAGCAAAGTGGTCATTACTTCCCATTTACATTAGTAAATACAGGAACTAACATGACATTCAAAAAGAATGGGGTTGTTTCAAAAGATAGTATTCCATTCGAAGCTAATAACGTATTCAGAATCACAAGTAATTCAGATACATTCGAAGTATTAGTTGATGGAACTAGTGTAATAACATTTAAGTTTACTGACACAGTTCTAGAATAATTAGATAAGGGAGGAAAGAAAGATGAATTCAATTATGGATTTAGTTAGTGCAAAGGCATTAACAACATATTGGCAAGAAACAGTAAGTAATCGAATTCCTTATCTAGGTGAAGGGTTATTCCCAGCTAAAAAGAAAATGGGATTGGACCTTGCTTGGATTAAAGGTTATAAAGGATTACCTATTGCATTAAAACCAAGTCATTTCGATACTAAAGCAACAGTAAGAGATAGAATTGGTGTTAAAAAGATTGAAACTGAAATGCCATTCTTTAGAGAAGCTATGACGATTAAAGAAAGAGACCGTCAAGAATTATTAAGATTTAGAGAAAATGATAATCAAAACTTATATAGTTCAATTATCAATGAAATCTTTGATGATAGAGCGCAACTAATTGAAGGTGCCTTAATTCAAAGTGAAAGAATGAGAATGCAATTACTAGTTACAGGTGGTATTAGCATTGTTGCTAATAATGTAGATTATACTTATAACTATGATGTAGATGGTGATTGGCAAACTAATAACTATGAGGAATTAAGTGGCACTTCATTATGGACAGATACTACTAATAGTACCCCACTTGAGGATATTAGAGAAATGCAACAAAAGATTGTTGGTTTAACTGGAGTAAAACCTGTTAGAGCTATTATGACTCAAAAAACATTTAATTACTTACTTCAAAATAAATCAATCAAGATTGCTATCAATCCATTAGCTAATGGTGCTAACCTAGTTAGGGAAGCAGAATTAAAATCATTACTATTAAGCGAACTTGGATTAAGTGTTGCAGTATATGATAAGAAATTCAAAGATGAAACAGGAGCAACAAAGAACTTCTATCCAGATGGATACATTACTTTGTTACCTGCAAGTACTCTTGGTAATACTTATTATGGTACTACTCCAGAAGAAGCAGACTTACAATCAGTTAACTTTAATGGAGATGTATCAATCGTTGAAACAGGAGTAGCGGTTACTACAATCAATATTCCTCATCCAGTTAATAAAGAAACAATCGTTTCTGAAATCGTATTACCTTCTTTTGAAAGAATGAATGAAGTTGCTACAATTAAAGTGGCAGCTGCCTAGTTAATAAATGGAGGTATGAGAATACCTCCTTTATTTTTAAAGAAAGGAGAATTGTTATTATGAAATTTCCATTCGCAGTAAAACATAATGGCATCTTATATGAACCAGGTAAAGAGGTTCCTATTGGAAAAGAACCTGTAAAAGAGAATGCCGATAAAGAAAGAACTGTTAATGAGATTAGAGAAGAATTAAAAGCTCTTGGAGTTACTAAATTCACATCTAATAAGAAATCCGATTTAATTGCTTTACTAGAGGAAAAGAAAGCTGAAGCTGAAGCTAAAGCAAAAGCAAAAGAAGAGGAAGAAGAAAATAAAGACCCAGAAGAACCAGAAGAAGATGAAAATCCAGAAGGTGAAGATGGGGAAGATGATTTAATGAATAAAATCATAAATGAAGAATAAGATTAGCGAGGAGGTGCTAATATGGAAGAAGTTAAAAAGATTTTAGATTATAAACTAAAGAAACTTCTAGGCGATAAAGCTAAATCAGTAACCGATGAAGATAAAGAGTTTATATTAGCACAAGCTAAAAGTAAAATTCAGGCTTATTGCCACAGATTAGATATGCCAAAACCTATTTACTATATATGGGTTGATATGGCAATAGAAATACTTAAAATAAATGATAGTAAGTTATTTGAAAAAGATTCAATGTCCGAAGAAGAAATGTCTAAAAGGGTTACCAGTGTTAAAGCTGGAGATACTACTATATCTTTAGATGCAGGAAGTACTGATGATACTATAGATACAGGTTATAGTCCAAATGCAAATGATGATGCTTTACTAAATAGTTTTGCAAAACAGTTAATGGCTTTTAGGAAGTTTCCTGGAGGCTGTGGATGTGGTTTAGATGGCATTTAATATCAGACCATTCGGTCACATATTAAATAATCTAATGTATGGGGATACCTGTACTATATCTAGAATCAAGGAGAATACCGATATATATGGAGCAACCCAACCAGCTGGTAGGGAAGAAGTATATAAAGGTATTGCCTGCAAGTTTAGTTTTACTGAAAAGGATAACCCTTTAGATAGTAATGAAACTTATATGCCAGTATTAAAACAAGTTGTAGTATTTACTGATTTAGATTATGATATTGTAGCAGGAGATTATATTTCAGGCTATAGAACAGACCCAGAATCAGGAGTAAAACAATTAGTTGAAGGAATATGTGGTAAACCTAATAGATTTGATACTCATCAAGAAATACCAATACAAATAGATGAGGTGAATTAGATGGCATACGGTTATAGTATTGATACTAGAGCTATAAGTCAATATCAAAGAAATGTTTTAGAGGCTTCCAG
>ERZ1643249.5095-NODE-5095-length-10669-cov-4.424910_pt1 | contig 10669 bp, 6 predicted proteins | sample MGYA00579263_ERZ1643249 | MGnify/ENA primary metagenome ERZ1643249 (study PRJEB29033, sample SAMEA4952264) | chicken gut metagenome | biome: Broiler Chicken; feature: Gastrointestinal Tract; material: Caecum | place: Ireland | collected 2018 | study: Broiler...
CATCATTTGCCTTCCTTACTTTTTAATTTAATAAAATTTTCAATAACCTTTTTAAAACTTTTGGCATTTTTTGCCTTTCGTTCTATTCTTATATTTTCTTCTTCCAATTCGTCTATTTTTCTTAAAGATTCTTTTGTCAACATTTGTCTAGCAACATTTTCTGATGCAAAACTATTTTCTGTTGCTATTCTGATTTCATATGTTAAATATAGAACAATAATGTTTAATAATATCTGGTTGATATCTCCTTCTATAACAAAGTCTTCTTTATGTCCTTTTTTTTCAATCCCATTATCTAATGGTAATATTTTCTTTTTTACCAATTCTATTTTACTAATATTATAATAATGATTGTAAATTAAGTTGATTTCACTGATTTCTGCATTTTCAACTTTGTCATAGATAATAGCTTCAATTTTATTTGCATTATTTAAGTATTCATCTTTTGTAAATGCTAATAATACATTTTTCTTTCCATTTAATATTTTCTTTCCAATAACAATTTTTTCACTTTCTTCATCTTCTATTGCTGCTTTATTAACATTTGTATTAAAATTTCCACAAAATCCTAAATCATTACCAATGTAAATGTTTAAAGCTGGTTTATTTTCATTAAGTTTTAATATTTTCTTATCTAATATTAGGTTTCTATTATTCATAATATTATCTGCAAAATCGGTCAATTCTTTTTCATATTCAAAATATTTTTCTGCTGTTTTTCTTGCCTTATCAACCTTTAATAAGGAATGAAAATTCATGACTTTTACAACACTCTTAATCTTCATTAAAATATCCTTTCTTTAGTCTCCTAATGGTTCAAATTTTTCTATAATTTCTGCATTAGAAAGTGGACTAAATTTTTGTTGATTTAATGCTTCTTGAATTTGTTTTCCCTCTTGCATTTTCTTTCTTAATTCTGGACTCATTTCATCCATATTTGCCAATTCATATACTTCTTTTGTCTCTAAATAACTCAAGAATTTTCTTCTGATAGTTGCACCTAATTTTTTGATGTCCTCTTTCTGAACAGCACCTCCTAATCTAGAAACAGAATTTCCATAATTGATTGCTGGCTTATTTCCTTTTCCAAATTCTTTTTCTGATAATACAATTTGTCCATCTGTAATTGATATAATATTGGTTGATATATAATCTGTAATATCTCCACCTTTTGTTTCAACAATTGGCAATATCGTAATAGAACCTCCATTTTTATATTGACAACCTTTTTCTAATAATCTTGCATGTAAATAGAAAATATCTGCTGGATATGCTTCTCTTCCTGGTGTTTTATTTGAAACAAGGCTAATCTCTCTATAAGTATCTGCATGTTTTTTCAAATCATCTATCACAACAATAACATCTTTCTTCATTTTCATGTATTCTTCTGCTATAGATAATCCTACAAAAGGTATTAAACTAACGACTGGTTGCTTGTCATCATTGGTTGCTGCAACAATTAGAGTATAAGATAATGCATTTCGTTTCAATAATTCATTATAGATAGATTTAATTTCTTTTTTTGTTTTGCCAACAGCAATATAGATACAAATAATGTCATTTTCATTATTTGCCAATTGCTTACCTTGATTAACAATCGTATCTAGTGCAATTTGTGTTTTCCCTGTTTTTTTATCTCCTATAATTAATTGTCTTTGTCCTTTTCCTATTGGGTAAATCAAGTCAATACCTGCTATTCCTGTTAGCATAGGCCTTTTTACTTCTCTACGGTCCATAATGGGAATGGTTGGATTTTCAACATCAATATATTCAAATTGATCAAATGCTCTTCCTGTCAATAAATCTACTCCAAAAATATCAACAATTCGTCCTATAGCTTGTTTTGCGAAAATAGCTTTAAATGGTTCTCCTGTAGCATTAACTATATCACCTACAACTATTGGAGCATATTCTTTTACAATTGCTATTGTTACAGAATTTTCATTGATTTGGTTCACATACCCCATACCTTTTTCCCATATATTTACTTTCTCAAAGTATTTGACATTTTCTAATCCCGTAGCTTCTATAATATAATCTTTTACTTTAATAACTTTTCCTGAATCAAAAACATTTTCTTGATTTTTAATTTTTTCTATCTTTTCATTTAATAAATCTTCAATATGTGTACTCATCTTTTCCTCTCCCTAGATACTATAATCATACATCTTTCCTTTATAATGGATAATAACACCTTCTGACATATTTTTATAGAATCTCGTTTTTACATTTTCTCCTAAGTAATTATAATTTAGATCTTCTTGTCCAACATAAACATATACAGTTGGATCATATTGTTTCATTTTATCTTCAACAAAACTAATTAGTTTTGTTACATTAAATCTTGATATATTCTTAAAATTTTTTTCTAATTGAAGAATCTTATTTTCCTCTGGTGTTATAACATCTTTTATTAAGGCATATTGCTCTTCACTTGTTAAAGTTAAACATTCATAAATAACATTATCTTTAAATTGCTTTCTAAAATGAAGTAAGATTTTATATTTTTTTGCATCTTCTGAATGTTTTTTACTTTTTTCAATAAATTCTTTTATAACTTCTTCATTATTTACTTTAAATTTCTTTTTTAGTTCTTTATAGTTCTTGAAAAAGGATTCTTCTCTATATTGTGGATTTGGAATATTATATGTCATACGTTGATATTTTTGTATTTCAGCCTCTTTTTTAAATTTTCGCATTTTCTTTAATTTTTCTTCTATTTCAGTAGTAAAAAGTGGCTCTGATTCATTATCTAAAATATCTCTATTGTTACTTGCTTCTTTCATCTTTTGTAGTTTAATTTGTTTTTCTGTTATTTCTCTTAGTTTTTGTAATTCTTCTTCTTTTTCTTCTATTAAATAATTATATTCTTGCAATTTTTCAATAAAGTATTTTTTTGCACTATTATTGATTCTTTTTATAACATTTTTAAAGATAAAGAAGGAAAAACCTATCATAATGGCTATCATTACGATAGCTGGCAATATAACTTCTAACATTCTACACCTACTATACTGTTAATGGATTATAGAATAATAGTAAAAATACAAATGCAAATAGTAACAATAAAAATATGGCTAATATAATTAATACTGTCATAACTGCATGTACAATATCACTCTTTGTTTCTGGATTTCTCCCTACTGATTCTGCTACTTTTGATCCTAAAATTCCTATTCCTATTCCAAATCCTAAAAAGGTAAGTCCTATCATCACACCTATACATTGTAATGTGGCTACTAATATTTGTTCCATTTTTTCCTCCTTAATAATTTTTTATCTTTGCTTGTATATCTGTATTTACCCTACTTCCATTATAAATGGCATCTTCAATCTGTATAACCACTTCACCACCATAATCATAAGTAAAACTGCTTGTCCAACCTGATGAAGATACAGCTTGATTGATACTAACAGGCATTGTATTTACCTTGGCACCATCTACGTATAAGACAATATTTGCTGAATCAAATGCATAATTGGAATCCATTTTAAAATTAAAGTATATTTTGTTAATTCCAATTCTTGTAATTTTAATTGTAGAATTTATTTTAGATGTTCTAACTGTAAGAGAATCTTCAATGTTTTGTGTAATTGTTCCATCTGTATTAATTTCCCTAGATGACATCGTTACTTGATATTCTGCATTTGGCGTTAACCCTGTAACAGTATATTGTGTTTGTGCCTTGTCTAATGCAATTGTTCTACTAACATCTCCATCAATTGTTAAATATACGGTTTGATATTTTCCTTCTGGATCTGTTATATTGTAATTTACAATTAATGTTGATGAAGTTGGTGTTATGCTTCTTAAACTAACACTTTTATCTAATGGTGTTTGATTCGTGTCTCCAGATTGTATATTATTATTGTTTCCTTGTCCACTACTATTTATTCCACCATTTATGATTTGTGTTATTTCAGAATTTTGCGTTGTTTGCGTTATGCTTGAACTTGTTCCTCCATTGCTTATTGTTGTTCCTTCTTGAATTGCATTTTGATTTTCTGTTTCATTTCCATTCTCATCTTGTTTTGCAAGTTCCGTTTCTTTATATTCATTTGTACTTCCGATAATTTTCTTTAAATCAATTTCATTTTCTCCAAAGATTAATTTTTCATTTGCAACATCAAATTGAAATGTTGGTGTTTCAAGTATCATTGGTTTTATTGTTTTGGCATTTAGTTCATTATTTAGTAATAATGTATTTCCTGCTTTGTCCAATATAATTAATAAATATCTTTTGGTTGAAACTGTTGCAGTTTCATTTTCAATTTGGTTAGAAATTATCATATATTTTCTATCTGCCAATTTATAAAATCTATCTTCTGAAAAATCCGTTATTGGTGTGTTTCCAGATAATGTTTCTACAGAAGCATCTTGGAATATTTGATACATTCTGCCATATAAATCTACTTGTGCTGTCGATTTATTATAGATGACTACTTGTTCTCCTACATCGTAACTTTCATCCTCTTGTGTTTTTATATGATAATTTCCGTCCCATTCTAATTTCATTGTTGCAACATTTTCTAATTCTACTGGATTATACTCTGAATCATAAAGAAAGGTATTGGATTCTATTTGATATACTTGTCTGTCTGCTTTTAACACTTGCATTAAAAATATAACTAACAATACAATAATAACAATGATGATGAAAGCAAACATTGTGAAATTTACTTTATTTCCTGCTGTTAATTTTCTCAAAACAAACCCTCCTTTATTAATTTTCTAAATATACATATTCTAAACTCAATGTCTCTACAACTTCTCCTTCTTTTAAGAATTGTAGCTCTAAATAATATTTTTCATATGTTGTCAAAGTTTTATCAATTGTAAATGCATAATATGTTTCTCCTCCAGATTCTATCTGTACAGGAATGAATTCTTCTTCTCCATTTTGAGCATATCCATTTGTATTGTAAATTGAATATCGTATTTGATCGATTTCTAATAACTTATAACTGTTATTGAAAAATAAATCTATTTTATTGTTTTCTGTTGCATTTCTATTTGCTGATACATCTCCTAAAGATATACCATATTTGTTAACAGCTGGTACTGTAAATTGTCTAGAAAAATCTACTAAATCTGTTTTATCATTATCTAAATCTAATTTTGTAGAAACTAATATAGTATAAGATTGATTTGAATCAGCATTATTAATTGTAATCGTATTATTCACTTCATCTACAGAATATTCTACTTTATATTCTTCTGGCGTAATGTCTTCTAATTGTCCATTTAATATTTTTATTGTGTATTTATTTCCCTCAATTACTCTGTCGTCATCATAAACTGTTATTTTAAATACAATAGAATCATCTGCTTCTTGTCTTGAACCATTAACAGCAATTACTGGATTTTGTAGTTTTTCTAAGGTGAATATTTGCTCTTTTTTTCCTAATTCTAAGATATTCATTTGTCCGTCAATTCCTGTATATTCAGCAATTGGTATAATCTCAATTTTATATTCATCGCCAAATATAAATCCACTACCTGGGTTTATAGAAATTTGTTTTTCCATATCATTTTTAAAAATCAAGTCAGGTTCTATATCCATCACTTTGTCAAAGGTTTGTGTTTCTTTATTAAAGTGATATAAATTATATTCCATTCTTGTATAACCTGTTATTCTTTCTAAGGTATAAGTTACATCAATATATTTTTCCTCATAACTGATTGGATTATATGTCACATTAATATTATCTATATTTACATTTGCTAATGTTGAAAAATAATATTGTCTTCCTGATACTTGATAATCTATATCATATATATCTGCATCTATAATGGTTCCATCATCACCATTAATTTGTGTTCTGAACTTAATAAAATAATAATTTTTTGGTATTAAATTATCTATTGTAATCACATCTTTAAAGTCATCTATTGTTACTTCTACTGTTCTTAGGAATGTTTCTGTTTTATATTCTTCATCTGTTTGATATAAGTCTATATAAATTTTTCCATTTACCAATAAAGTTTCAGGATGCACTAATAAGTCTGCTTTAAAATTCACCTTGTCAAGTTCTGTTTCAATTGTCCAATTGTCATTTTCGTCTTTTAAACTAATTCCTGGTATAATTAAATCAAAATATATTTCATTACTATCTATATGATTTAATAATGTTTCTTCTAATTGCTTTTGTAAGATAACATCTCCTTGATAATTAAATCCATCTTCCCCGTATGTCATCTCGATATTAGCTGTTCTATTATTAGATTTATTTTCAATAGCTAATTGATTTTCCGTTCTTTGTGCCGCATAGATATTTCCTGATATTGAAGTACTTTCTATGAAGTTCCCCTCTTGATTAATTGTATAATAATATGTTTGTTCTGAAGCCTCTTTATAGGCATTTTGATATGTTACATATTTGTTTCTATCAGTCTCAAATCCTGTAATTCCACTATCATAATATGCATATACATTTACAACCGTTGTCTTTTTTAATAAATCTCCTAAATCATTGTAATCTACAGATAAAATCTTGTTGTCTGGTATAGTTTGAAAATCTTTTACAACTTTAATTCCATTTTCACTATCTGTTTTTTCTAAGAATTCTACTCTGACACCTGCAACATATTTTAGTTGGTCATTATTATCAATGAATGAGATAGAAACTTTATTAGTATCTATATCGATTTTATACTGAACATCTGCTACTGTATTCAATCCTTCAAAATATTGGTCTACAATTTTTCTATCAGCTTGTTGTCCTTTTAGTAAAGCTTCTGTAATGGTTAAAGTAAGTTCTCCTTTTGATAAGTTTTCGAAAGTGATTTCATTAAATAACTCTTGATCTTCTGCTGTCTCTACTAGTGTTTCTGTATCAATTGTTCCATTGTTTATCTTTGCAATAATTTGTTTATTATTATCTACTACATTATCTATATCCTGGTATTTATATTTAAAGGTAATCGTATCATTTGTAGATACAGATGGGTACATATAAATTAGAGGTGTCTGTTTTGAAGGTGTCTGTGTATTAGATTTTAAAACGATATCTTCTTCATATGGATATTTCGTTTCCCCTACACCATCCTTATTTAAGTCTAAAAGCATTTCATATGTGAAATAATAAGAATTTCCTCTTCTCATTTTGTCTTCATCTTTTACATCATTTGGTGTTCCATCTAACACATCAAATTGTGCAGTTGGTATCACCCCATCTGCTCCTATTGATAATGTTTTTGTCTCAATTAATTCATTTGTATTAGCATCATATACATGATAGGTAACTTCTTTTGCATATAACCCACTGTTATCATATGTTGCTGTTACATTATATCCTACAATTGTACTATCATCTAATTCTTCTCTTTTATTTTCACTTGTATAATTTCTAATTGGTGTTACAGTTAATGCATTGTTTGTATCTGTTGGTAAATCTGGCATATATCCATTTGTACTTACTGTAAATACATTATTGATAATAGGTAATGCATTCTTATAATCTGTATAATCATATGCCTGTGATACAACAATTGTATAATATGAATCTTTAAAATCTTCATTTCTTGCATTAAAGAAGGCTGGTGTAATTTGTGCTGTTTGATCATAATAATCTTGTTTTAACACACTTTCATATGGTTCTGTATTAGAATCTACTAATTTTACAGTTCTTAAAGGTGAACCTGTTGGTAATTCTCCATCAACTGTTTGTCCAGCATAAATACTGAATGTCATTCCTGTTAGTGTTTCTGGCTCTAATGTTCCTTGATTTTCGTTTTCTGGTTGTAATTTAAAACTTACATTAAACACATTTTTTACATCTTCTGCAACTTTTGAAAATGTTGCTTCCATATTCTGTGGTGTACCTGTTTGTACAACAATACCACCTATGTAACATTCATCTATAGGATCATTACCATCTTGTAAATCTACAGTTGTATATACAGCAAATTTATATGTTTCATTTGCTCTTAAATTATTTATTGAAACAGGTATTGTATAACTTCCTTGTGATGTAAAGCTTTTTGTTACACCTACTGAATCTGTATACGTAATCTCAAAAAGATTTCCATTTGCTAAATCAATGGTTTTGCCTTCATCTTCTACAATGATATTTCCTTCGATTCTTTCATAAGTGATTTCTTTTTCTTCAAATCGAATAGTAGGGAATTCCACTCCGTCCATTTTAAAAACTGCACTATATTCACTTTCATATTCACATATTTTTTCATTATCATCAAATATAGCAATTACTTTAAATGTATACCCTACATTTCTATGTATTTTTTCTTCATCTACTGGTAATGTGATTTGTGTATTTTCTGTTTCTATCACTTCTATTGGTTCTGTACTATCTGTTATTCTTGTATCAAATATTTGGAATTGATAGCTTTGTATTCCCCCATTTGGATCTTGAACATTTTGCAATTTCAATACAAAATTTGCATCTCTTTTGTTGATTTCAAATGCTGTACCTTGTATTGTTGGTGTTTGTTTTAGTGTTGTAAATGTTGTACTTGATTCAAAACCATTTGTAATCACTTGTCCATCATACAATACATTGGTTATACTAACAATGTATTGTGTATTTGGAGTTAAATTTGTAAATTCTACAGTTTCTTTTATATCTGATGAAGAAACTGTATTGTTTGTAATCGTTTGTGACTGTAATCTATTTCCATTTGTATCTTGTAGTACAATTTCGGCACTTTTTACCTTTGTATCTCTATCTATATTAACTGCAATTCCCAAGCTTGTAGAAGTGAATACATCTTTTTCTAAACTAATTCCAATTGGTGTTGTTCTAAATATTTTATAAATAAAGTTTTTTGTATATTCCATCTCATCTATTCTATATGTTGCTTCTGCTACAAGTGTGTACTCATGATCTGGCTTTAATGTAGAAATAGATAAATCAATGCTATAAACACCTAAACTCTCTGTATATTGATATACTGTTTTACCTGTACTATTATCCAAAATATAGATATTGGTATCACTCATTAATGTATTATCTTCATCTTCAATAGTAATGGTTGCCTCGATTCCCAATGAATTAGACTCTAAATTTTCCACCTTAAATACAGGTGTCTTTGTTACTTCTACATTTTCTTGTATTCCACTATTTCCTTGGTCAATGGTTTGTCCATTGTTATCTACTCCACCTGTTATATCTCCATTCACAATTGTTTGTGAATTGTTTGTTGTGGTGTCTGTAGTCTGGGAACTTCCCTGTGTTGTTCCTGTACCTTGTGCCTCTTGACCATTTTGTACTTCTTGTCCATTAGCTTCTGCAATTTCTTCTGTTTCTATTTCTTCATTTTCTATATTAGCAATTGTAATATTATCATCTGAATCAATTACCATATTATCTAAACTCATTTTGTTGCTATTTTGTTTACTTACAATTCTGGTACTTAAATTTATTTTGATTTCATCTGGCAACTCAATATAAGCTTTTGATGAGATTGTTTGATATGTAGCTTCTTGATTATATATTTTTACAATTTCATTGTCTAAATATTGAAATTCCACATATCCTTGTATATCCCTTTGTGTTCCATCATCAAAAACTATCTTTATATTTTCCCCTAGCACAATATATTTTTGCTCTGATATTTTCCAGATGACATTATGAAATACTAATTCTTGATCTAAATTATTAATGGTGTATGTATCTCCTTGTTTTGTTAATACCTTGCTAGCTCCGATATTATAATATCTAATTGGATCAGCATCGATATCATCTAAGTTTAACAATACACCATTTTTAAATGCACTAACAGAACCATCTGAGTAATGAATAAAATTATCTAGATTTGCTATTACTTCTTCATCATCTGTATTTTTAAAGATAACCTTTTGTTCATACTTTTCTTTATATGTTTCTTCTGCATTAAAATAGTATCTTTCTACATTTTGTGTCTCATTTGCTGCTGATACATTTTGTAAAACATATCCTGAATCTTGAAATATTTTTTGACTCTCTTTTTCTATCATTATAGTATTAAATACTAAAAAACCTACCAATAAAATGCCTATAATTACTATAATTACAACGTATTTCTTCATTTTTTCCTCCTTTGCCTCAAATACATATAGCATATAGATATACTGAATGTTTAATGCATATGTATCTATAAAAAAATATAACATAACGTTGTTTCTTTTTCAAGTATTTTTATTAATTTTCGACATTATTTTTGTTGGTAAGTTTTGCTTATTTTGGTATTTTTTTATTTATTTAACATTATATGATATACAAATAAATGTCTGGTATTTTTTTCCTAATGCTATATAAGCATTTTTTGCTGATTGTTTATCTTTAAATATCCCATAAACACAAGAACCAGATCCTGTCATCAATGCCTGTAATGCTCCACTTTTAATCAATTCTTTTTTTACATTTTCAATAATTTCTTTTTCTTGTATGACTTCTTCAAATACATTATATAAATTATTGGCCAATAGATGAATATCTTTGTTTTCTAATGCTTTTATAATATCATCTGTTGTATGTAATTGTTTTAAATCTTTTTTTGCATCTATTTTTTGATACATTTCTTTAGTATTACAAGCTATTTTAGGTTTAATGATTACCATATAATATTTAAAATTAGTATCAATATTTGTAATGATATCTCCTATTCCTTCTGCTTTTACAGCTTTGTTATAAAAGCAAGGAACAACATCTGCCCCTAGGCTTTTTC
>ERZ1643249.5096-NODE-5096-length-10669-cov-3.757679_pt1 | contig 10669 bp, 8 predicted proteins | sample MGYA00579263_ERZ1643249 | MGnify/ENA primary metagenome ERZ1643249 (study PRJEB29033, sample SAMEA4952264) | chicken gut metagenome | biome: Broiler Chicken; feature: Gastrointestinal Tract; material: Caecum | place: Ireland | collected 2018 | study: Broiler...
TCATTGAGGAGGATATGAGTATCAGTTTGGACAACGAAGAACAAGTCGAGACGGTTGTACTCCTGAGCAACACCGACGCGAAGGCGGCTCATCCTCTCGACATCAGCCATATGACACAGGAGGAGTTGAATGCGGAACTGGAGAAAGGGTATGCGGATATCCAGGCTGAACGAGACCGCCCGGCAGAGGATGTTTTTGCGGATATCCGAAAAGATTATGATGTATGAATTATAATGTGTGATTGACAGCGGAAGCGGAAAAAGATCTTCGCGGTATTTTCGAATATATATGACATACTGCTACTGCATTAGGCCCTGCGAACGAAGAATCGGCGGAAGGAAAATGAAGAAAGCTGCTGTTATATGACCTGCAGAGGGCCTATGAGAAATCAAAAGTTTTATTGTGGCATAACATAGGTAAGAAATTCTTACTTTGAGGGGGCGCTTATGGAAGTTCACGTTTTAACTGTTTCATCGAAAGGACAAATTTCTTTGCCAATCAATATGAGAAAGATGATGTCTATCAATGCCGGCGATAAGTTGGTGGCGTACGCTTCCGGGGACGCTATTATGTTAAAGCCCCTGAAACTCCCCAGTGTAGAAGAATTTGAAAAATCTTTAGAAGAAGCAGAGGCATGGGCGGCCACTGTGGGCTGCAAGGAGAGCGACGTCTCTGATATCATAAAAGGTGTAAGGAGAAAAAAACGTGAAGATAGTAATTGATACAAATGTATTGATTTCTGGAGTGTTTTTCGGCGGATTTCCGAATAAAAATTCTTACATCTATTGTCTCTGGAGGAATCATGGCCTATGCTACAAAGGAAATTGTAGATGAATATGAAGAAATCGTTCAAGAGATGATATTAAGAAAACAAGGGCATATAAACCCGAATCTGCTTTCTCCCTTTATCAATGCGGTTAAAATGATAGAACCCAGTTCTTTTGTACAAATCAGCAGAGATCCGGATGATGATAAGTTTTTAGGGTGTGCCAAAGATGCAAAAGCCATGTACATTGTCAGCGGAGACAAGTACCTTTTAGTTTTGCAGGAATACGAAGGAATTCAGATTGTGACCGCAAAAGATTTTTGTGAACGGTATCTTAATTAAAAGAAAATATATTTTTACAGATCAGGGGCTTCTTGCTCCTGGTCTTTTTTATGATAAAATGTATTTGATAGAAAAAGAAGAGGAACAGACTTAGAAAGGGTAGAAAATAATGAGCGAGCTTAAAGATTTTTTAAATGAATAATTAAAAGATCCGGAATTTAAAGAGGAATATGACAATATGAAACCGGAATTTGATATTATCCGAACAGTGATTGATGCCGGGGAGTCCCAGCATTTAGTGCAGAAACATCTGATTCGGAAAACCATTATTGACTAGGCGGATCTAAAAAATTCTTCTGTTCCAAAACAACTAATAACGTGATGAACTTCGTTATGCTGGGATTTTACCGGGGCTTTTTACGTGATATAAAGCAAGGCAGGACGCCTCAGCCCACGGCAGCTGCCACGGGGATCATTTTATCCTCTGCGATCATAAAAAGCCAGACCGCTGTGCAACCTGGATTTTTTTATTATAGGCTTTGTAATTTTAAGAAAGATTATCAAATCTTTTTTTGGCTGAATAAGAAACGATGTATAGATGTTTCATATAAAAACAGTAAAAAGATGTTGCCGCAACTATGGTCAAGACCATAGTTGCGGCAGCTAATGGTTTAGTCACAGCTGTGCCAGAACTCCTTTCCCCGCTTCTGGGCTTCGTGGATTTTACGATACCCTTCGGATTTCTCCAACCCCAGTTTTTTGATGATGCTTTTTTTGCTCTCGCCGCGGGCAAGCGAAAGTATGATAAAGGCATACTTGGGGGAGATCCCAGCGAGGTATTTCAGCAGCTCCTCGAATCGCAGGGCGAGATAGGCCTGCTCCATCGAGTCGTCCCCCTTGTTAAAGGCTGCGTCCAGAGAGAGGAAATTTTTCTGGTTTTTGGGGTTGAATCTGAGGTTCTTATCTTTTTCGTTGCAATCCTCACACCGTCTGGTTTTGGGGCAGAGGCGCGGCGGAATACGGCTTCCGTCTTTCAGTTCGGTCAGAACACACCTGCCGGCACGGATGGGGTCCAGAATACGACTCAGTTCCTGGTAATGAAACCGCAGGGCCTCCGTATATTTCTCCTTCGTCACGGGGTAACAGAAGAAATAGAACGGAAGGTCCCTCAGGTGGCGGAGGTAGATGTACTGAAACTCGGGGTTTCTGAGCGTGTAATCGCCAACGGGGTCAATAACGAGGGGAGCCAGGACCATCCCTTCCGGGCATGGCAAGCCATCAAAAGATTCAAAATTGTCATTAAAATAACTTGAATCTAACATTTTAATTCCTCCTTTGTGTGTTTTTTTTGTGGGGATCTGGGTATCCCGCTGAGGAAATTAAAATGTTAAATTGATTAACAAAGAAGAATTAAAGGGATTAAAAAACCAATAAAATAGTTAAAAATAGAGTTAAAGGCATTAAAACAGTTAAATATGGAACCGAATCAATCAGAAAAATGAAAAAATAAGAGTAATTGATGGGATTATATGGAAGTGATACAATATAGAAAACAGCCACATCCAAAGAGAATGAAGAAATATAGGAGGAGATATGGGGAACAGTTATTACCGTTTATGCGGAGGAGTTTTTTTAAAACTGATTTTGGAGATGAGAGATCTTCAGAACAATATGTCGGTGGATTCGGATGTATATAATGATTTGGTTTCTTTCTTTTTAAAAAAAGGATCAAACGTAAAAAGCGAAAGCTTTAACATCCGTGTAAGCAATTACCTGAACTGTCGAGATGATCTTAGTAAAGATTTTATGCGTAATAGTGCTATGCAGCGCGATCAGTTTGATGTGAGGATAAGAGACAAATACCACTTCTCATTAGAGAAAATGAGTACTCTTGTTGAGCAATACATCAGTGATGATGATGCTATTGTTGAAAAATCAGTGAAGGAATTGATAGCTCTGATACAGCAAGATAATAGTATTCCGCCAGAACAGGAATTTTATATTAACCCGGACGGAAGTACGATAAAAAAAGAACAATTAAATGCGTTGGACAGTGTGTGTTTGCCGGCTTTTTTATTAGGTGTGTGGCACTATATTCTTATGAATCGAAATACTAATACAGAGGGAAGGGATACGGCAGATAAGTTATACCCATTGGATGACGAAAGAAAAAGACCCTATATAGGCCATCTGGGAGATAATATTCAAAGGGAAATTAAAATCAACAGGGGTATCGAGAAGTCTGAAGAAAGCAATGACCGGGAAAACCTACCGGATATTGAAGAAGGGGATAAGGTAGCATCCCAGGAAGATTCGGTAGACATGGCTGTTGAACAAAAGGAAAATGATGATGCGGAAGATAACTCGCACCATAAAGTTGAAGATGAGGAAGAAATATTGAATGACGATATGGGTTCCCCGGAGAAAGAAACGGCAGGAAAGATTTTTAATAGTACAGTAGGTGGTTCTCATAATCAAGTTAACATATATAATAACTATGCTCCCTCATGCGGAGATTCTGGAACTCCGGCAATTCAGAATATGGGAACAATCCGGGCACCATTTACTAAACAGGGTATAATGACACAAGAGGTTACCAGCTCGGAGCCAATAAATCATCGGTATTATAATCTCTTTGTGGCAGGAGAAAGAAAGGATTTAGATGAAGAAAAGGGGATTTTAAGTATTCCACTTAATCGGCTATTGGATGGAGATATGGAATATGAAATAGAGGAAAAATTTAAAAAATCTCTTCATGATAACTTTGAAGAGGTGCTGAAAGTCATTAAAACACTGCCATCTCTGTTTCTGGTAGAGAACGAACATACATCAAAAGCGGCAGATGACCAGTTTGTGATTTTTGGATATGTGAAAGATATAGAACGTTACGGTAGCGGCTGGTCGGCTTTGGCTAAAGTCCGGTTCTCAAAGATTAGATGCGATATAAAACAGCAACTGTTAAACGAGCATGCGGAGGACTTTGGCCTTTTATGGCCCTATAACAACAAGATAAATGATTTGAATCGGACACATTGGATGATAAAAAAGAGAGATTTAATTGAGGAATTACGCAAAGTAGGTATCAATGTATAAAATAGACATTTTTTGAGAGGAGCAATAAAAGATATCTAGCCCTCATAAAGAAGCAGCCTTTTCAATGTACTTTCGAAAAGGCTGCTTTTTGTTACTTTTTCATATAAAATTTGGTTTCATATCCATCTGCCTGCAGAGGAATATCCGGCATCCATGGCGGGGCTTCGTTCATCTTTTCACAGATACCCGCAGAAGGGATATTTTCCTTGCATTCAATAATCAATTCATCGTGGACGTGTGCGCAGATGAACTGATCGGACAGCTGCTTCATAGCGTAGGCCAGAAGGTCTCTGGAGACTGCTTGAACGATATTTTCCACGAATTTAGCGCCATAGGAGCGGATGCGGCTCCATTTTTTCTGGCTATCGATACCCTCATAGGTAATTTCCTCGTAGCCTTTTTCGGAGTACTCAATTCTCGGTTTGGCATAACAGAGGAACCGCTGGGAGGGGAGGCGGATAAACAGCATCTGATTCCGGTAAAAGAAGAAAATCCCATTTACCTCAGAACGAACGCCGTAACGAACCGTGCGCTTGACTGCCCGATCAACGTCTTCCCAAAGCTGCACAATGTGCGGGTTTGACGAGCGCCAGGCTTGAACCATGCCAGGAAGCTCACGCTCTGTCAGACCGCCGTCCAGAGCTCCCATGCTTATCATTGCGCCAACGGAACCGCCATAACCAAGGGCGAGTTCTGCGATTTTTCCTTTATCCCGCAGTTCGCTGTTAATACCATGTTTTACCACAGGAACGCCATAGATCCGGCTGGCACTGGCGCAGTAAATATCCTCGCCTCTGGAAAAGGCGGCAAGACGCCAATCTTCATGAGCAAGATAGGCCAGCACCCGGGCTTCAATGGCAGAAAAATCACTGACAACGAAATGATACCCGGGCCGGGCGATCAGAGCGGTACGGATTAACTGAGACAGAACATCGGGGATGTTCGGGTGGAGGCTTTTTAAAGTTTCATAGGCTCCGCCTCGCACCAATTCACGGACCTCTGCAAGGTCATCCATTTTATTGCGGGGAAGATTCTGCAGCTGGACCAGCCGGCCGGCCCAACGTCCTGAGCGGTTGGCACCGTAAAACTGAAACATCCCCCTGGCCCGTCCGTCTTTACAGACAGCGCGTTCCATCGCCTGATACTTTTTTACGGAAGACTTGGAAGTCTGCAGACGAAGTTCCAGGACTTTCTTCACGTCCCCGGACGCGGAAGGGAGATAGGCGCGCACGTCTTTCTTCCCAAGAGAAGGCAGGGATACACCGCGCTGGGCCAGCCATGCTTTTAACTGGGAAACGCTGTTGGGATTCTCCAGATGTGTGAGAGCCTTCATCTGCTCCAGCAAGTCGCTACGGGATCTCTCATCCATTTGAATGGCGTTCTTTATGAATACCGGGTCTATAAGAACTCCGCGGTCATTGATCTGCTGATCCAGATGATACTCTTCCCACACGAAATCGGGAACAGGGTAATTTTTCAGCCGATGCTGGATTGTCATTTCCACCTCGACATCCCGGCGGTTATATTTCAGGAACAGTTCCCATTTCTCCGGGGCATGCTCTGGAAGATTTCTAGTGCGGTTCCCATTCGCCTTTGTCGGTTTACAGGGCATGCAAAAATAGCGGAGCAGATTTTTCCCTTCGGTCATCTTCTGGTCATCCAGCTCGAGGACCTTACCGACGTTGGCAAGGGAGAGCGGAAGGCCAAGATAGGCACACCAGATCATCGTACATTTCCAGGAGACAGGATCCAGGTACGAAGCGGTGGTATCTTCCGCACTGCCATATCCGTTGAAAAGATGCGGATAGTGGGATGCCAGCCAGCGGGAGAGGCAGATCCGCTCAAAAGAAGCGTTAAAGGCATACTTGGTAATGGATGGATCCAACAGGGCGTGGATAACTTCTGCTGGGAGCGTTTCGCCTCGCACCAGGTCAACAACGGAAACTTTACCGCCATTGATGGCATAGCCGAACAGGAGAATCTCGAAAGAGGATGATTCCACATAGCGGTATGCGCCACAGGTACTCAAATCGACATCGGAGTATGTTTCCAGATCAATATGTAAGGTTTTTATTTCCATTTCTCAACCCTTTCTAAAAGTAGTACGAAACAGGTGGGGTTGTCCACCTGTTTCGTTACACGGTAAAGAATTTAAATCAGGTCACGCCAATTATTGGCGTCATCTTCGCCAGAATCCGGACTGATAGATCTGCTGCTGTTCTTTTCGGCATTTATTGAAGCCAGGAAGTCATTTGCCGTGGTGTGGGGAGCAGCGAAACTGTCCCCGTCCTTAATTTTCATGAGGCCGTCCAGAATGCAGCCAATACCTTTATTTTCGCCATATGCATAGGCATAAAAAATCAAGGAAGCCATGGCATAAACGCCATCATGAAAGTCGGAAGGCTTTGCTTTATTGCCTTCCAGATCATAAAGAGCCGGCTGGGTCTGATTATACGATTTTAAAAAATAACAGTTATTAAACGCCGCCTGATTAGGATATTCATTATCCCCATCAAATAAAGGAGTTCTCAAATTTGGAAGCGGAATGGTGTTTCCAGATTCATCCGAAAACTTGTCTAAGTTCGCATCATATGTATTCTTGATCGCATCAACGATATGATTAACACATACAGAATTTTTCGGAATGATAGGAATAGCACTGTATTTTTTTGTTCCGCCAGAAGACGGAGCAGTGGGCTCCGCGAGATTCGGCCACTTTAAGCGGGTATCTGTACCGGTAATAACATTGAAAGATCTAGCCATGGATCTTACCTCCTTAACTAACTATTTTAGAATTTTTTCAAAATCAGCCCTTCAAATTTGTCTGGTTGGTGGCGCTCTGTTTAAGAACGCTACTCTCTCGATTGTCAGCTGCTTCAATTTTTTCCTCCTTCCGTTTGGGATATCTTTTAAGAAAAGAAATTCCTAAATTTCCTCTCCACTAATAGAAGCGCCCAAGGGGGGCGAAATTCCGGTGCATTTTGATTTTTTTTGAGAAAAAATTTGTAAATTTCTTTCTACTAATAGAAGCGTCCGGTGGGGGAAAAATTCCGGTGGTATTTCGACTTTGGGGTAAAAAATTTTATGCTAGCTTTTCTACTGAGAATGAAATGAAAGAAACAAAGATGCTTGCTCTGTCACAAATGGCGGCCCACATGATTTACCGAAAGAAAAATAAGAGGGCCCGGTAGTAATAAAACGAGAAGGACAAACAGAATCTTTTATAGAGATTAAAAGAGGTTGAATGGGACTATATATAATGAAAGAAGAGATTCATTTTGAAACGTGGGTTTATATATAGAAAACTTGGAATAAAGATCCCAAAAAAGATAAATAAATTAAAAAATTACCGGAAAAATTGGGCTCTTGGGCGCTTCTATTAGTAGAAGCGCAAAAAGGGAAACAAAGATTTGCACTTCTGAAAAACAGAGAAAGGAGAAGTTGGCTATGAAATTTTTGCTTTCCCTGTCCCACGGGAAAGGAAATAAGAAAAATACTCGGTACGGGACGCGAAGACTTATCGGTTCGAAAGAAGAATTCTTGGAGGCAGTGCGCTGGGACCATGTCTGCGGTATTTTCAAGGGCGATCAGCGCGGCGCGGATAGGTTTTTGGGGGCCGATGTACTGATGCTCGATTGCGATAATGAGCAATCTGAAGATTCGGAGAAATGGGTTACGCTGGAAAAAGCAAAGGAAATCTTTGAGGAGTTCAACTTTGCTCTTCTGCCGAGCCGCAATCACGAGAAAGAAAAAGGAGGAAAATCCGCGAGGCCCAGATGGCACATCTATTTTGTGATCGGGGAGCAGAAGGACGCAAAAGCATATGCAGCTTTGAAGCGCCAGATCCAGAAAGCGTACCCATTCTTCGACCCGGGGGCACTGGATGCCGCACGGATGATTTTCAGCGCTGATGCGGCGGATGCGATCTGGCACGAGGGCGGAACAAACGTGGATGAGGTGTTCCCGGTGAGAGAACTGGAGATGCTGGGGGAGAACCAGGTGGAAAGAAACTGGGATAGAAAAGAAGTTGCAGCAGGAGATCCGATTCCGGTCGGACAGAGACATAGTACGCTTTATCACAATGCGGTCAATGAATTTTGGCGTAGCGGAGATGGGGAGAAGGTGTGGGAAATGCTGTTGGACTGGAATGCCAGATGTGAACAGCCACTGGGAGAAACAGAGATTAGACAGATCTATGGGTCGGCGGAAAAATGGTATTGCAGGGCGCGAAAAGACAAGGAGGTACAATGTTTGAAGCTTTTTAATAAGGTATTGGAACAGGAAGAAACAGAAGTAAAAGAAAAGGAGAAAGCAGCGATGGAAGAAGAAAAGAAAAACTCAGTAACGGAAAAGGAAGATAATGGAGCAGCTAAGGCTATCCCGATCTCATGCGGTGGGAGAAAAAAACGTGCCGCAACAGCAGCGGGATCCCAGTCGGCGAAATTCATGCCGGAAGATTTCTCGGACATGGGCCAGGCGAAAGTGCTCGCCAATAAATACCGTAAGATCCTCTGCTTTTCCGACGCAACTGGATATTTGAGATACAATGGCACGGTGTGGGAAGAGGGTTCACAGTCTGGAAAGGGGGCGGTAGAAAAGCTCTTGGACCATCAGTTAAAAGAAGCGGAAGAGATGTATATGATGGCCAGGGAAAAATTGCTGGACGCAGGTATCGGGGAAGAAATCATTGATGCCGGGGGAAAAGAGCTGGCAGCTGCGGGAAAGGAAAAAGGTCTGCGTGAATTCTTGAAGGAGTTTGGCCGCATGAAGACCTACAAAACCTATATTAGTAAGCATCGAGAGAACAGAAATGTAGATGCCGTGGCTGCCGCGGCAAAACCGATGCTGCTGTTCGACCCCCGGGAACTGGACCACGATCCCTTCCTGCTCAATACACCTGATGGTACATACGATCTGCGAGAGGGAGTGGACAGCAAGAAGGAGCATGATCCGGATGATAAGATCACGAAAATGACGGCTTGTTCCCCGGGAGATGAGGGAAAACAGCTGTGGGAGGAGGCGTTGGACAAGTTCTTCTGCGGAGATGAGGAGTTGATCGCCTACGTACAGCAGGTTATCGGCCTGGCTGCCATCGGGAAAGTGTTCAGTGAGCATATCATTATCGCTTACGGCGGAGGGGCAAACGGGAAGAGTACCTTCTGCAACGCGATCGCCCGGACGTTGGGGTCTTATAGCCGCCGGATGGCAGCGGATCTGCTGACCACCAGCGCTGCCAGAAATGCAAGGCCGGAATTGGCGGAACTGAGGGGAGCTCGTCTGGTGCTTGCCTCGGAGCTGGAAGAAGGGAAGCGGATGAATACTGCCATGCTCAAGCAGCTGGCATCGACTGACGACATCAGCGCGGAGAAGAAGTACCGGGATCCTATGAATTTCACTCCGTCCCATAGCCTGATTCTGCAGACAAATCATTTGCCGAAGGTGGGGGCGAACGATGATGGTACCTGGAGGAGGATCATCGTTATCCCGTTCAACGCGCAGATTCAGGCGGGCGATGACATTAAGAACTACAGCGATTACTTGGCGGAGCATGCCGGGCCATACATCCTGAAGTGGATCATGGAGGGGGCAAAGAACGTGATCGGTGCGGGATTCGACATTCCGGTTCCGGACTGTGTCAAGGCGGCGACGGACGCTTACCGGGAGGAGAATGACTGGATGAAGCACTTCCTGGAAGAGTGCTGCGAGATGGATCCCTCCTATACAGAAAAGTCTGGAGCCTTGTACCAGTCCTACCGGGCATACAGTGATCAGGTGGGGGAATATACCCGGAACAAGGGGGATTTCTATGCGGCTCTCGAAAAAGCGGGGTTCGAGCGGAAGAGAACTAGTGCAGGGGTAGTCGTATACGGCTTGAAGCTGAAAAAAGAAAATAAATTTCTGGGCTAAAAAAATTTCAGGGGCATCTTCGGATGCCCTTTTTTTACAGAAAACGGGAGAGAGAGTGACAGGCAGTATGCCTGAAAAATGCTTTCTTTGAGTGGCTTTAGAATAACTTACGCACAAAAGCTCGGGTCAAGGCTGAAATGGAACGGATGTCTCATCCGGCCCTGACAGGAGTTTTGGCGTAAAACAGAAGACAGCCAAGCCAAAGAAAGGAAAAGAACAGGATGATAGATCCTCAAGAAAAACTTTCGTTGGGGCACATCGAACCTTAAGGAAAATGGAAAAAAAGGAGGAAAACGTTTATGAAATGGTTTCATAACATCCAGACATTGAAGGAGCTGCGGCATCTGTATCGGATCTTATTAAAGAAATACCACCCCGACACGGGCCACGGGGACAGCGCCATTACCCAGGAGATCAACGAGGAGTACGATACCCTCTTCGCGCTCCTGTCACAAAAAGAGGGGAAAGATCCGGAATCTGAGGCGGAGCATGAGGCTGCGTTTAAGGAGACGCTTCAGAAGATCATTGGTTTAAATATCCGTATTGAGGTTATCGGTAACTGGATCTGGTGCTTCGATTGCTTCAACGAGAAGGAAACGCTAAAGGAACTTGGCTTTACTT
>ERZ1643249.5097-NODE-5097-length-10667-cov-3.702318_pt1 | contig 10667 bp, 7 predicted proteins | sample MGYA00579263_ERZ1643249 | MGnify/ENA primary metagenome ERZ1643249 (study PRJEB29033, sample SAMEA4952264) | chicken gut metagenome | biome: Broiler Chicken; feature: Gastrointestinal Tract; material: Caecum | place: Ireland | collected 2018 | study: Broiler...
GGCAACTGTGAGATCAAGGATATATCGGGAGGCATGACGGAAGAGGCTTCCGCCGCGCTTTCGTCCGGAGCGGATATACGTTCTCTGCGAAACGTACCGCTTCCGCCGCTGCCTACGTTGCCGTGTCGTCCTTTTCCGCAAGCCGAAACGGACAGGGAAAAAGCGGAATATCCTCTCGGTATAGGCGGTTTTACTTCAAACGGCGAATATCTTATAGACGTTGCGACGCCATCGCCGTGGTATAACGTGATGAGCGACGGTAGCGTGGGGTGTATAGTTTCCGATCGCGGCGAATATACTTTTGCTTACAATTCCAGAGAAGAGAAACTGACGTATCACTCGTGCGACGAACTTAACGATACGCCCGGGGACGGAATAGTCCTCGGAGAGGGCGGATGCCTGTGGAGCACTTCGCGCACCGCCGTGCAGGCGGACTGCGAATATACTGCTCGCCACGGCGCGGGTTACAGCGTATTTAAGTGCGGATATAACGCGATAGTCACCGAAAGGACGGTATACGTCGAGGGCGGCATAAAATACAGTAAAGTAAAACTCTCCAATATGCGTCCCGTAGCAAGGGCTATACACGTAATGTATTTTGCGGAACTCGTGCTCGGTGACTCGCGCGTCAGAACTGCGGGCGGGATAACTTGCGGACGATACCGCGACGGTATTTGCGCGACGAACGGAACCTTATCGGCATATCTTACCGCGACCGCGCCCGCTGCGGAGCAATCGTTCTGCGCGGAAAGCTACCGCGACGGTGCGGGAAAGATAGCCGCCTGTCGGTCGCTCTGCGGAGGAGGCATAACACCCGCGCTCGCATATTCGTGTAAACTTACTCTGCCGAAAAACGGCAGTGCGGAAATAACTTTCGCACTGTCACCGTCACCCGTGCGTGTCACCGCGGAATCTGCCAACGAGGCATTCGCGCGCGTAGCGGAGAAGTATTCGCTTTCACCCGTAACGAGCGACGAAAAGCCGTTCAAGTACTATCTGGGCACGCTCGCATATCAGACGCTCGTTGCGCGCTTTACCGCAAAGTGCGGATTTCAGCAGCCGGGCGGGGCAACGGGATTCAGAGACTCTCTGCAAGACGCCATGGCACTTATCGGGATCTGCCCGAAGGACGTGCGCGCACTTATCGTTCGCTGTGCGTCGCGTCAGTTTTACGAGGGAGACGTTCTGCACTGGTGGCACGAGCCGTCCGTCGGCGTCAGAACGCATATTTGCGACGATAAACTGTTTTTACCGTACGCCGTTGCCGAGTATGTGGAAAGAACGGGAGACGACTCCGTGCTTAGAGAGATCGCACCCTTTCTCGAAGATAAAAAGATACCCGACGGACAAAGCACGCTTTACGCGTCGTTCGGGTCTTCCGACATTTCCGCATCCGTGTCCGAACACGCCATGCGTGCGCTCCGCTCCGTGCGGCTGTCGAAACGCGGCCTTGTGCTTATGGGCGGAGGGGACTGGAACGACGGAATGGACGGCGTCGGTAAACTCGGAAGAGGAGAAAGCGTATGGTGCTCCATGTTTGCTTACTATGTTGCGGGGAGATGGTTGCCATACGCGTCCGAAGAGGACAGGAGATATCTGGCGCAACTGCGTTCCACACTTAAAAGTGCGGTTGCATTCTGCCGTGAAGGCAATGCTTATATCCGCGCGTTTAACGACGACGGTATGCCAATGGGCGCGGATCACGGCACGGAAGGGCGCGCCGATCTTCTCGTTGCGGCGTGGGCGGTACTTTCGGGACTGGAAAAGGGAGAAGGCGCACGCGCAGTTCTCAGCGAGGCTTACGGCAGACTGTACGACGGAAAGAATAAGATAATAAAACTTCTCGATCCGCCGTTCACCGATCCGTCCGTGGGCTATATCGCAAATTACCCCGCTGGCGTGCGCGAAAACGGAGGGCAGTATACGCATGCCGCGGTTTGGTTCGTCCGCGCGCTGTTTACGGCGAATATGGACGAGCTCGCTTGCAAACTGCTTAAAGAGTTGCTTCCGTCGTCGCACACCGCAGATGCGGAGGGAGTGGAAAAATATCTTAAAGAGCCGTATGTCATGGCGGGCGACGTGTATTCGGGTGCGCTCGCGGGGCGCGGCGGCTGGACATGGTACACGGGTTCCGCGGGCTGGATGTATCGCACGATAATCGAGCTGTATTACGGAATTGATTGCCGAGAGGGGCGTATTAGCATACGCCCGCACATGACTGATGGCGAGGCAACGGTGCGCGTGCGCGCATTCGGATCGTCGTTTACCGTGAAAATAAGCGCGAACGGATGCGGCGAAAGGGAACTTCACATAGGGGGTGCGGAATATACGTCATACACGTTTTTGCCCGATTCTCTTAGCGGAAGAGAGGTAAAAGTAACGCGTAGTGCCCTCCATCATGGTAAAATGAACGTTAAAAAAGTTGACTAATGCGATTTATAGGTGTATAATGCGGGTAAATGGACGATCTGTTCACAATGGCTGCGGGCAATATGATGGCCCCGCTTGCAGAGAGAATGCGCCCGCGCAGTCTTGCGGACTTTATCGGACAGAAGCACCTCGTTTCTCCCGATTCGCTGCTGTCGCGTGCCATAAGAACGGATAAGCTCGGCAGTTGCATATTCTTCGGACCTCCGGGAACGGGGAAGACGACGCTCGCGTCCATCATCGCGGAAACGACACACGGCGCGTTCGCCAAGATGAACGCGGTAACGAGCGGAGTTGCCGATGCCAAAAAGCTCATAGACGAAGCGCGCGACAGATTAAAGATGTATGGCAAGCGCACGTACCTTCTGCTTGACGAGTGTCACAGGTGGAACAAGGCGCAGTCGGATTGCGTGCTTTCGGCGATAGAGGACGGCAGTATAATATTTATAGGATCGACGACGGAAAATCCGTATGTTTCCATGACGAAAGCTATCGTTTCCCGTTGCCGCGTGTTCGAGCTTAAACCGCTCACCGACGCGGAAGTGGAAACGGGACTTCGCCGCGCGATAGCCGACAAAAAGAATGGCTACGGCAATATGAAACTGACGGTGACCGACGACGCGATAGCCCATTTCGTCTGGGCGGCAAACGGCGATCTCAGAAGCGCGTACGGTTCGCTCGAACTTGCGGTGCTGTCCACTCCACCCGACGGAGAGGGACGCATAACGGTAAATGCGGGTATAGCGGAACAGTCGGCGCAGAAAAAATTGCTTACGGTCGACGAAACGCTTTACTACGACATGCTGTCGGCATTCTGTAAGTCCCTCAGGGGAAGCGCTCCCGACGCTGCGCTGTACTATGCGTTCAGACTTATAGAAAGCGGATGCGATCCCATGCTCATATTCAGGCGGCTGATGGCTCACGCCGCCGAAGACGTGGGACTTGCCAATACCAACGCTCTCGTCGTTGCGGTAAGCGCGTGCCAGGCGTATGAACGCATGGGCGCGCCGGAAGGGCTAATCCCTCTTACCGAAGCGATCATATGCGTGGCGACGTCACCCAAATCCAATTCGGTGGTCGTTGCGAGAGACGCGGCTATAAAATGCGTAAAGGAGAGCGGCGACAGCGTCGTACCGTACCAGCTGCGTAACTATCCCGAAAACTCCCCGAATAATGATGGCAGAAGATATGTTTACCCGCACGATCACGGGGGATACGTCAGGCAGGAATACATGCCGGACGCACTCGTGGGCAGAAAGTTCTACTATCCGAAGTCTGAGGGCGACGAGCCGAACATAGCTGCGTTCATGGAACGGATAAGGCGTATAGAGCGGGAAAAAGACAAGAAAAATTAAGCGACAAAGGCGTCGTTTCTCTCGGGGAGAAGCGGCGCTTTTTGTAAAATTAAAGCAGGTTCGGCTCTGCCGTTACGCGGCGCATAAAAGTCCCGTTCGGCATACAAAAGCGGAATTTAATGAATTTTTAATATTAAAAGACTTAAATTTTAAGAAGAATTTAACTGAGTTTATGATCTATATCGTATCGTCGCGAAATGAGAGTCAGAAGCGATATCATGATTACGGCAACGGCGATCGCGTAAAGCATACGGGTAGAGAAACATGAAGAAACCAAGCAAAAAGTCAATAATCATCGGCTCCGTAATAGCGGTCATAGCCGCGGCGCTCATAGTCGGCATTGTACTTACGAGCGGCTATGAAGGAAAAGAGAGCATCAACGCGGTGATGAAAGACGCCGTTCTCCATGAGGGCGACAAAATCCGACTGTTCGGAATGGAAGTCAACCCCGGATTGGTATCCGGCGGCGTTATGGTAATATGCATACTGATCTTTGCGGTCATTCTGCGGCTGTTCATCATTCCGCGGTTCAAACTCATTCCGGGAAAATTTCAGTCGGTGATAGAGAAAGCGGTAGAGTACTTTGACGGTCTTGCCGTTAGCAGTAACCGTGAGCATTCGGGATTTATCGGCGCGTACGTGTTCAGCGCGGGTACTTATATATTCCTCGGCACGCTTTTCGAACTTATAGGCGTACCCGTTCAGACGGTGTCGGGAACGACGGTATGTCTGCCCGCTCCGCTGGCGGATATTAACGGCGCGATATCGATAGGTTGTTTTTCCTATCTCGTGATATTGTTCGGCGGACTTATCCTGCGCGGACCTAAGGGAATGCTGCTTGCGCTTAAAGACTTCTCGTTGCCCATATCCATGAGCTTCCGTCTCTTCGGAGCGCTGCTCAGCGGTGCGCTCGTTACCGAACTCATATATTACTATACCGCACTCAGCTTCGTACTGCCCGTGATCGTGGGCGTACTGTTTACGTTGCTTCACGCGGTGATACAGGCATACGTGCTTACCATGCTTACGTCCATGTTCTTCGGCGAAGTTACCGAACGACCCGAACACATCGTCGAACGTTCCGTAGCGGACGCGGCGGAAGCCGCGACTGCCGCGGGGAAAAATAACTAACGAAAAATACATTTTCAAGGAGACTTGCAATTATGAAAAGACAGATCGCAACCATTGCAGTTATGAAGACCGCTTTTGCGGCATTCTTGCTTGTCGCGCTCGCTTGCGCCGTAATCGCGCTCATTATGTCCGTATCGTCGGCAACGCAAACGGCGACGACTGCGCGCGAGACGTTTGACAACGAACCCGCCGCGGTAGCTTTTGCCGATGACGAAACTTACGTTATAGTCTCTTCCGAGACCACTACCGAAGAAGATACTACCGCAACTACGGAAGAGACCTCGACCGAAAGCGGACTCAGCAAAGATGCGGCTAAGGCTATCGGCGCATCCCTCGCTATCGGAATTGCGGCTTCCTGCGCGGCTATCGGTATGGCTATCGCTATCGGCAAGACCAACGACAGCATAGCGCGTCAGCCCGAAATGGAAGGTAAACTCAGAAGCAACATGATGCTCGGACTCGTGTTCATCGAAACCGTCGTCATATACGCGCTTATAGTCGGCATACTGGTGGTATTCGTACTTTAACGGCGCGGGGAGGTGTTTATGCCTTTAAGCGACATACTTACCGCCGTTCCTCTCAACATCGACTGGCAGCAGATACTGCTTCACCTTCTGAATTTTTTGATACTTGCGGTGGGGCTCACTCTGCTTGTGTACCGTCCCGTTAAAAAGTTTCTCGAAAAACGTAAAAAGCACTTTGAGGACAGGGAAAAGGATGCCGAGGAAAAGAAGCGGACAGCCGAAAACATGAAGTCAGAGTATGAAGAAAAGCTCGGCAACGTGGACGGCGAAATAGAAAAGAAACGTCTGGACGCCAGGCGCGAGGCGGAGGAATCCGCCCGCATAACGACGGAGCGTGCGGACGAAAAAGCGGCGGCGATTCTTTCTCACGCCCGTTCGAGCGCTTCTGCTCAAAAGCGCAAGCTACTCGACGAAGCGGGACAGGATATTACGGACATGGTCGTTTCCGCAACCGAAAAACTGCTCGGCGCTTCGCAGTCGACAGAGACGGATACCGCTCTTTACGACAAATTCGTTAAAGACGAAAGTGTGGCAATATCCTCTTCCGCACTCGGCGACGAAGCGGAACGCAAAGCCGCGCTTGCCGAAGAGAAAGCGAAAAAGCGTGCGGACGAACTCGTCAGCGAAGCACGTCGGCAGGCGGAAAAGGAAGCGGAAAAGATACTCGATGCCGCGCGTAGCGGTATTGCTGACGCCGTGGCACTTGCCGCAGAGAAGATAATTGCCGACATGGGCACGTCGTCAGACGGCGAACTGTACGATAAATTTTTGGCTGAGGCGGCACGGAGCGAACGTAAATGAAGAAGACCGATAATAAAAATACCGAAAAACTGCATGCGCTGCTTAGCTGCGTGACACCTCCGACCGAGGAGCAGAGAAAGGGAATGCTCGCTTTTCTCGAAAAGAAATACGGTGCATGCGAACTTGAAACGGTGAACGATCCGTCCCTGCAAGGCGGTTTTGTGCTCCGTGCGGGAGCGGACGTATACGATTGGAGCGTAAAGGGCAGAGTAGAGCAGTTGCGTCGCAGTCTCGATCTCTCGGGTGCGAGCGCGGACGGCATAATCCCATTGCTCAAAGAAAAGATCGCTTCGTTCAATCTCGAACGCGAGAGCAAGGAGCGCGGAACGGTCGTTTCCGTCGGCGACGGAATAGCGACTCTTGTCGGGCTTGAAAACGTCCAGTACGGCGAAATAGTCGTGTTCGATTCGGGCGTAAAAGGCATGGTGCAGGATCTGCGCAAAAACGAAGTCGGCTGCATACTGTTCGATACCGCAAGCGAAGTCGGACAGGGCAGTACGGCAATAAGAACGGGTAAGACCGCAGGTATGCCCGTAGGCGACGCTTTCCTCGGAAGAGTAGTCAACGCTCTCGGCGAACCGATAGACGGACTCGACGAGATCCCGGCTACGGGTTATAACCCCGTGGAAACACCCGCGCCGGGTATACTCGATCGTCAGCCGGTCAACAAGCCGCTCGAAACGGGAATGATAGCGATAGACTCCATGTTCCCGATAGGACGCGGACAGCGTGAGCTTATTATAGGCGACAGGCAGACGGGTAAGACCACGATCGCCGTTGATACCATACTCAATCAGAAGGGCAAGAACGTAATCTGCATATACGTTGCGATAGGACAGAAAGCAAGTTCCGTCGCGCATACGGTAGAAACTCTCCGTCGTTCGGGCGCACTTGCGTATACATGTATAGTTGTCGCTACGGCTTCGGATACCGCGCCTTTGCAATATATCGCGCCTTATGCCGGTTGTGCTCTTGCGGAGTATTTCATGAATGCGGGAAAGGACGTTCTCATAGTATACGACGACCTGTCCAAACACGCAGTCGCGTACCGTGCGCTCAGCTTGCTTCTCGGCAGAAGCCCCGGCAGAGAGGCGTACCCCGGCGACGTGTTCTATCTGCACTCTCGTCTGCTCGAACGCTCCGCGCATCTTTCGGATGCTAACGGCGGCGGTAGCATGACCGCGCTTCCGATAGTGGAAACGCAGGCAGGCGACGTTTCGGCATATATTCCCACGAACATCATTTCCATAACGGACGGACAGATATTCCTTGAAAGCAGTCTGTTCTTCTCGGGACAGCGACCTGCCGTCAACGTCGGACTTTCCGTCTCGCGTGTGGGCGGCGCGGCGCAGTTCAAAGCGCTTCGCAAGGCTGCGGGCACGCTGAGAATAGACCTTGCGCAGTACCGCGAAATGGAGATATTCACTCAGTTTTCCAGCGACCTCGACGACGCGACGAAGGAGCAGCTCGTACACGGTCAGGGACTTATGCGCCTGTTGCGTCAGCCGCAGCACTCGCCGATGAGCCTGTCCGATCAGGTCATATCGCTCATAGCCGCAATGAAGAGGTACTTTATCAATATCCCTCTTAACGAGATAAAGGATAAGCAGAAAGAACTTCTCGAAAAGTTCACCGTATCTCATCCCGACATAATAGAGGATATAAACAAAACGAAGGATCTTGACAGCGGTCTCAGAAAGAGGATAGAAGACGCCGTGGACGAACTGAGCGCACGGTAACGGAGGCATAAAGTGGCAAGCGCCAAAGAAATTCGCAATCATATACAGAGCGTCCGCGACACGCGGAAAATAACCAACGCGATGTACATGATATCTTCCGCCAAGCTGAGAAAGGTGAAATACGAACTGGACAGGACCCGTCCGTATTTCGACGCGCTCAAAACGGAGATAAAGCGCATATTCAGGTATAACAACAACGGTATATCCAGCGTTTACTTTTACCCGACGGATCAGGAGCCGAAGCTCGAAGGCACATATGCGTGCCTCGTCATAACCGCAGATAAGGGTATGGCGGGAGCGTACAATCACAACGTCATAAAATCCGCAATGAGCATGCTCGAAGAGCATCCCGATACCAAACTCTATGTGGTGGGCGAGGTAGGACGGCAGTTCTTTATTCAGCACGGCATACCGATAGAGCAGTCCTTTTTGTACCCGGCAAAAGACCCGACGCTCAGGCGTGCGAGAGAAATCACGGGTATGTTGCTCGAAAAGTTCGCCGCGCGCGAGTTTCAGAAGATATACATCATATACACGGATATGAAGAGCAGCCTTGTCGCGGAACCGGTACAGTTCAGACTTCTGCCGTTCCACCGCACTCAGTTCGAGGGTACGTCGCAAAACGAGACGGAAGTCAAGTTCGAGTTTTCTCCGTCGATAGGTAAGGTGCTCGACAACATCATTCCGGGATATGTGTGCGGCTTCATATACAGCGCGCTCGTCGACAGCTTTTGCAGCGAACAGAATGCCCGTATGACGGCAATGGACTCGGCAAGCAGAAACGCGGACAAGATGCTCAAAGAACTTACGACGCATTACAACAGAGTGCGCCAGGCGGCTATAACGCAGGAAATAACGGAGATAGCCGCAGGCGAAAAGGCCCAGAAAGCTAAAAAAACCAAGGAGAAATCGGAGCAATGAAAACCGGCAAGATAACGCAGATATCCGGTCCCGTCGTGGACGTAGAATTTCCCGACGGAGATCTCCCCGCAATAAAAGAAGCTCTTACCGTAACGACTAACGGAAAGACCCGTTACATGGAAGTAGCGTTCCATGTCGGTAACAACGTCGTGCGTTGCATCATGTTCGCCGAGACCGAAGGACTTGCGAGAGGCGCGGAAGTCGTTGCTACGGGTAGCGGAATATCCGTTCCCGTCGGTGAAAAGACCCTCGGCAGAATGTTCAACGTCCTCGGTCATCCGATAGACGGCATGGGCGAAATACCGGGCGACGTTCCCCGCATGAGCATATACCGCAAAGCGCCCGCTTTTTCGGAGCAAAGCCCCGTAATAAGCGTGCTTGAAACGGGCATAAAAGTCATTGACCTTCTCGAACCGTACGCCAAAGGCGGTAAAATAGGTCTGTTCGGAGGCGCGGGCGTAGGTAAGACCGTTCTTATACAGGAGCTTATCCATAACGTCGCATCCGAGCATGGCGGTTACTCGATATTCACGGGCGTCGGAGAGCGTAGCCGTGAGGGTAACGACCTCTGGGCGGAGATGAACGAGAGCGGCGTGTCAGACAAGACGGCTCTCGTGTTCGGGCAGATGAACGAAGCTCCCGGCGTGCGTATGCGCGTCGCGCTTACGGGCCTTACGATGGCGGAATACTTCCGCGATAAGGAAAACAAGGACGTTCTGCTGTTCATAGACAACATCTTCCGTTTCGTGCAGGCAGGCAGTGAGGTGTCCACGCTACTCGGACGCATGCCGTCCGCAGTCGGTTATCAGCCCACGCTCGCAAACGATATGGGCGAATTGCAGGAGCGCATAGCATCCACCCGTAACGGATCGATAACGTCCGTCCAGGCAGTTTACGTCCCTGCGGACGACCTTACGGACCCCGCGCCCGCAACGACGTTCACTCACCTCGACGCAACGACCGTCCTCAGCCGTAAGATAGCCGAGCAGGGAATATATCCCGCAGTCGATCCTCTCGCGTCGTCTTCCCGTATTCTCGAAGCGGACGTAGTGGGAACGGAGCATTACGAGACCGCGCGTAAGGTACAGGAGATATTGCAGAAGTACTACGATCTTCAGGATATAATCGCTATACTCGGTATGGAAGAGTTGGGCGACGAGGATAAGGCGATAGTCGCAAGAGCGCGCCGAATACAGCGTTTCCTCTCTCAGCCCATGTTCGTCGCGGAGAAGTTCACGGGAACCAAGGGCGCGTACGTCCCGCTTAAAGAGACGATACGCGGATTCAAAGAGATCATTTCGGGCAACATGGACGAATACCCCGAAGCGGCATTCTTCAACGTCGGAACGATAGACGAGGCTGTGGAAAAGGCTCACAAACTCATGTCGCATTGACGGAGGTGACGCATGAATACGTTCAGATTACACATATGGGCGTCCGAAAAGCCGTTTTACGACGGCGATTGTCTGTCGCTCATAATCCCGTCCGTGGACGGAAAATACGGTATCATGGCTAAACACAGCAACACGATAACCGCCATAGTCCCCGGCGAGCTGACGTTCACCACGGCAGACGGCAAGACTCAGATAGCCGCCGTTTCCGAAGGGCTGGTCAAGATAGAGAACAACGACGTACTCGTCCTCGTCGAGACCATCGAACGCCCCGAGGAGATAGACGCGAACAGGGCGAAAGTGGCGGCGGAAGCGGCAAAGGAAGCCATGATGCAACGGCTCAGCCGCAGGGAGTACTATACGTCCCGCCTTACTCTT
>ERZ1643249.5100-NODE-5100-length-10659-cov-12.130422_pt1 | contig 10659 bp, 7 predicted proteins | sample MGYA00579263_ERZ1643249 | MGnify/ENA primary metagenome ERZ1643249 (study PRJEB29033, sample SAMEA4952264) | chicken gut metagenome | biome: Broiler Chicken; feature: Gastrointestinal Tract; material: Caecum | place: Ireland | collected 2018 | study: Broiler...
TTTTTAAATCAAATGAAAGAGACGGTATAATATATATTTGTATAGAGAGTTAGTGGTTGGTGGAAACTAATTAAATAATATTATATAGATCACTCTTGATGATCTTTTCTGATATTTAGGAAAAGACGGTTAATACCGTTATAATATTTAAAGCGCATGTATATGAAATAAGGTGGTACCGCGGGTATTCTCGTCCTTATATTGTATATGTGCTTTTTTTGGAGGTAAACAATAGCTACTATGGAAAACAAATAATAGAAGAATTATCTAATAAACTTACAAAAGAATTTGGTAGTGGTTTTTCTTCAGTTAGTATAAGAAGAATGAGAAGATTTTATGAATATTATCCAAATTGGTCGACAGTGTCGACTGATTTGAGTTTAAAATAGATAGGAAAGAAGAAAAAGAAATGTTAGAAATGAAAAAAGATTTTATAGGAGGAAATAATAATGAAAAAGTTTAAAGAATTAAGTAAAGATAGTTATATTGAAAATGAAAAGAAATATATTGATTTTTGGAATAAGATAGATATTCTTAATAAATCAATAGATAAAGGAGATAAGTATTGGGTATTCTATGATGGACCAGCTTTTGCTAATGGATTTCCAGGACTTCATCATATGGTAGCTAAAAACTTAAAAGATATTGTCTGCAAATATAAGACAATGCAAGGATATAAAGTAATTAGAAAAATAGGATGGGATACTCATGGACTTCCAATTGAAAACCATGTTGAGAAGAAAATGGGATTTAAAACCAAAAAAGATATTGAAGCATTTGGTATAGAAAACTTTAATAAAGAATGTCGTAAAAGTGTAAGAGAAAATGAAGCAGCATTTACTGATTTAACTCATAAGATGGGACAATTTATTGATACAGAAAATCCATACTTAACATATAAGAATGAATATATTGAAACTGAATGGTGGATACTTAAGAAGTTCTTTGATGAAGGATTATTTTATGAAGGAACAAAAGTAACTCCATATTGTCCTAGATGTGGAACAGGACTTGCTTCTCATGAAGTAGCTCAAGGATATAAAAGTGTTGATGTAAATACGGTTATAGTTCCTTTTAAAGTTAAAAATAAAGATGAATACTTTTTAGTATGGACAACAACACCTTGGACACTTCTTGCAAATGTTGCTTTATGTGTAAATCCTAAAGAAGACTATGTTAAAGTATCTTCCCAAGGATATACCTTTATATTGGCTCGTGCTCTTAAGGATAAAGTAGTAGGAGAAGCATCAGAAATAATAGAAACATTTAAAGGAAAAGACCTAGAAAATATAGAGTATGAGCAACTACTACCTTTTATAAAAGTAGATGGAAAAGCATTTATTGTAACGTGTGATGAATATGTTACGATGGAAGACGGAACAGGTATAGTCCATATTGCTCCAGCATTTGGAGAAGATGACTCAAGAGTAGGTAAAGAATACGGCTTATCTTATATAAATCCCGTTGGACTAGATGGAACATACACTGAAGGCCCTTGGAAAGGAACTCTTGTATTTGATGCTGATTTAGAAGTTATTAAATACTTAAAATCTAATGATAAATTATTTAAAAAGCAAAAGATAACTCACGATTATCCACATTGTTGGAGATGTGATAGTCCACTTATCTATTATACAATGCCTAGTTATTATATTGCTGTATCAAAATTTAGAGATAAATTAGTAGAAGCTAATAGTAAAGTTAATTGGTATCCAGATTATGTTGGAGCAAAAAGATTTAATAATTGGCTTATGAACGCGAAAGATTGGGCAGTATCCAGAACAAGATATTGGGGAGCACCAATTCCATACTTTAAGTGTGAATGTGGATATTCAGAAATGATTGGGTCAATAGAAGAGTTAAAAGAAAAAGCTACTACTAAAATTAAAGAAGACCTAGATTTACATAAACCTTATATTGATAATATTCATATTAAGTGTCCTAAATGTGGTAAAGATATGACAAGAATACCTGATGTACTTGATTGTTGGTTTGATTCAGGAAGTATGCCTTTTGCTCAATATCATTATCCTTTTGAAAATAAAGAACTTTGGGAGAGTCAATTTCCAGCAGACTTTATTTGTGAAGGAATAGACCAAACAAGAGGATGGTTCTATACATTACTTGTAATATCTACATTTGTAAAAGGGTGTGCACCATTTAAAAATGTATTAGTAAATGATTTACTTCTAGATGCTGAAGGTAAAAAAATGAGTAAATCAAGAGGTAATATCGTTGAACCATTTACTACTATGAAAGAATATGGCGCAGATACAGTAAGATTTTATTTACCTTATGTATCACCAGTATGGACACCACTTAAATTTGATATTGGTGGCCTTAAAGAAGTATATTCTAAATTCTTTAATCCTTTAAAGAACACTTATACATTCTTTACAACTTATGCAAATATTGATGGTATTGATACTGATATGTTTGATGTATCTTATGATAATTTAGAAGAAATAGATAAATGGTTAATATCTAAATATAATAAATTATTAAAAGAAATAACTAGTTATTATGAAGAATATGATTTAAATAAAGTAGCAAGAAGTTTAGCTAATTTTGTAAGTGAAGACTTGTCTAATTGGTATATTAGAAGAAATAGAGATAGATTTTGGGGAAGTAATCTTGATAACTCTAAGAAGAGTGTATATCAAACAACATATAATGTTTTAGTGGGATTATCCCAAATGATTGCACCAATATCTCCATATATAAGTGAAGAGATATATCAAAACTTAACTGGAGAAGAATCAGTTCATTTAAGTAGTTTTCCTAAGTATGATGAAAAACTAATAGATGAAAAACTAGAAGAGAAAATGGATTTAGTAAGAGACTTAATTAGTATTGGTAGAAATGTTCGTGAAGAAGTTAAAATTAAAGTAAGGCAACCAATCAGCGAAATAATATTAGATAAAAATTATAAGAAAATTATTAGTAATTTAGAAGACTTAATTAAAGAAGAATTAAATGTTAAGAATATTACTTATGAAAGTAATTTAGATAAATATATGAATATTGAATATAAACCTAATTATAAATTAGTAGGTAAAATATTTGGTTCTAATATGAAAGATTTTGCAAACTACTTATCTACTATAAGTACTAGTGATATAGAGTTATTAAATAAAAACAATTTAAATATTACTTTAAACGGTACATCTTATGACATAACTAAAGATATGGTAGAAATTAGAATATCTTCTAAAGAAGGATATGATGTAGCTACAGATAATAATAAATTTGTTATATTAAATACTAATTTAACTAGTGAATTACTAAATGAAGGATTAGCTCGTGAGACTGTATCTAAAGTTCAACAATTAAGAAAGAGTAGTGGCTTTGATATAGCAGATAGAATTAATATTTATTATAGTAGTGATGAAGAATATACAAATAGAATAAAAGAATTTATCTCATTTATTAAAGATGAAACATTATGTATTAATTTAGTAAAAGATAATAATATAAAAGATAATGAAGTTGATATAAACGAATATAAAGTATATTTTAAATTAGAAAAAGAGACGAATGTATAACTGCGTCTTTTTTTGCTATATATAATTAAAAATATTACGGAATAAATTTTTAAAATATTACGGAATGAAAATGAGAAATATCACGGAATATAATTGATTTATTTTTAAAATTTGAATATAATAATATATGAGGAGCGATATTTATGCAAATTGATAACTATAAAAAAAGAATAGTTGACGATAAAATCGAAAAATATTTAAAGTTATTTGGAGCCATTGTTATTGAAGGGCCTAAATATTGTGGTAAAACTTGGGCTGGAAGATATCATGCTAAAAGTGAGTCCCTTCTATATTCAAATACTGGTGAGAAATCTAATGAAGTACAGTTAGCTAGAATTTCTCCTAATATTATATTAGAAGGAGAAAAACCAAAATTAATAGATGAATGGCAAGAAGCTACTAATTTATGGGATGAAATAAGATATGATGTAGATAGAACCGGATTAAAAGGGCAATATATATTAACTGGTTCTTCTACTCCTAAAAGAGAAGGAATATCACATAGTGGAGCAGGAAGATTTGGAAAAATTCAGTTAAGAACTATGAGTCTATATGAATCAGGCGATTCATCAGGATTAGTTTCTTTAAAGGATATATGCGATGGTAAGGAAATATCTAAAAATACTGGACCAGTTGATTTAAGATATTTAGCTAAATTAATATTAAGGGGGGGGTTTCCTGGTAATTTAAATTATTCATCTATTGATGCCCAAAAAATAATAAAAGAATATATAGATATAATTATGGATGATGATATAAATAGAATAGATGGGATTAATAGAGATAAACATAAATTTAAATTATTGTTGAAATCTCTTGCAAGAAATGAAAGTACAACAGTAAGTAATTTAACAATAAAAAAAGATATTAAAGATATAGATAATGAAGATATTGATGTAGATACAGTAGCAGCATATTTAAATGTCTTAGATAGATTATTTTTATTAGATAATGATTCCCCGTTTTCTATTAATATAAGATCTAGTGTAAGAGTAAAACAATCAGAAAAAAGACATTTTGCAGATCCTTCTATATCATGTGCTTTATTAAATTTAACTGAAGATAAATTAATTAATGATTTAGAAACATTTGGTTTTATGTTTGAGGCTATGGTTATTAGAGATTTAAAAATATATGCTGATTCATTTGACGCTAAATGTTATCATTATCAAGATTATTTAAATAGAGAAGTAGACTTTATTATTGAATTAGAAAACGGTTCTTGGTGTGCATTTGAAATAAAGTTAGGGGTTAATGCTATTGAAGGATCTGCTTCTAAATTAATAGAATTAAGTAATTCTATTAAAGAAGAAAAAGGAATAACTCCCTCTATATTATGTGTAATATGTGGGCTATCAAATGCTGCATATAAAAGAGAAGATGGAGTATACGTTATACCTATAACAGCACTTAAAAATTAATTATAAAAAAAACATTTCTATTCTTGTAGAAATGCTTTTTTTATGCTAATATATTATTAGAATAGAAAGTAGGAGATAACATGAGAAAAGTATTAAGTGATAAAAAAACAATAATAACAGTATTATCAATAATATTAGTATTAACTATAATGTCATCTACAACATATGCAATATTTTTTAGAGTAAATACTTTTGAAAATACAGAGAGTTATACAGCAGGAGTATTAGATATAGAAGTAGAAGAAGGAAGTACTCTATCTTTAGCTAATACTCTACCTATTACTGATAGTGAAGGAGCTAGTCTTACTCCATATACTTTTACTGTAAAAAATGTAGGTAATTTAACATATACATTTGATTTAAAGATGTTATCAACTACTAGTAGTAATCCAATTAATTCTTCTTATATTAAAGTAAAATTAGATGATAATGAACCAGTCTTATTATCTAGTTTAACTAATGGAATAATAGGAAGTGATATTACATTAAATCCAGGCGAGTCTATTACTATGTCTATTAGAATATGGTTAGATATTAATACTCCAAATACAGAGATTGGAAAGAGTTTTAGTGCTAAGATAGTAACTGATGGGGTAGGTAGTGAATATGTTAAACCTAATACAGGAGCAGCTACTATATCAAATATTTTTACAAGTGCAGATAAAACTACCGTAACAAATAATAATGTAGAATATCAATATGCAGAATCAGTTGGAATGATGGAAGATGTTGGAGGAAATATTCGTTATTATGGAGCGGATCCTAATAACTATGTATCATTTAATAATGAATTATGGAGAATAATTGGCGTGTTTAAAGATATAGATGATGGAACAGGCAAAACAGAAACAAGAATAAAGATAGCAAGAAGTGAGAGTATTGGTAATTATGAATGGGATGATAATGAGAATGAATGGTCAACATCAACATTACAAACTTACTTAAATGGAACGTATTTAAATGGTTTAACTTCAGAAGCACAGGGAATGGTAGACAATGCTAAATGGAATTTAGGAGGTAGTTCTACTTATCAAGGTTTATATGCTAATGATTATTATACATTTGAAAGGGGAACAACCGTATATTCTGGAAGAAGTACTGAATGGATAGGGAAAGTAGCCTTAATGTATCCATCTGATTATATGTATGCAGGTGATTTATCTAAATGTAGTAAAGACGGATATAACTGGGATACTGATCAAACTAACTGCCGTGATACATCATGGCTTCGAAATACAAGCGCTACCCAGTGGACACTTACTCCGTACTCCAGTAATTCCTACGTCGTCTTTATCGTGAACGCTTCTGGCTATGTCGTCAACGTCGGCAACGTTACGTTTTCTTACGCCTCCCGACCAGTCCTTTATCTAGCCTCAACAGTAGAAATAACTGGAGGAGAAGGCACTTCAGGAAATCCGTTTACCTTATCACAATAAAATAGTTATCACTAATGTTTAGAAAAAGTCTTGAAAATTCAAGGCTTTTATTTTGAGTTTTTGGTGATAACAATTATAATAATTCCTACCGACAAAATGTCGGTAAGGAAAGGAGCGTGTATATGAATACACAAGATTTTAAAAATTATATTAATAATATTAGGAAGGAGGCATTAGAAATAGGATATTCTATTACGACTATGGATAAATATTTAAGTATATGGAATAAATTTATTAACTGGAAAAATGAAACTCATTTTATTTATGATGAAAAAGAATATTCTAAATTTTTACTTGAATATTATAAGTTTGATGTTAATAAATATACTAATAAATCAAAATCACACTATCAACAGTTAATGCGTTCTAAAAGAATACTAGATGATTTTGATTCTTATAAAAAGCATATGACTAAACAGAGTTTACCTAAAACTTTATATTCTGATTATCCAAGTGGTTGGAATATTATTTTAGATAATTATTTAGATTATTTAAAAAATATAAGACAAAATAGTGATAACAGTATTAAAATTAAAGGAGATTATTTGATTCGTTTGTTATCTTACTTTTATCAAAATGATATAAAAAACTTAAAACAATTGTCAAAATCAGACATTACCAAATTTATAAATAAAACAGTAGAAAAAGGCCATGTTTCTAAAAGAAGGAATTTTTATATTTTAAGAGACTTTCTAAATTATTTATTTATAGAAAATATTTTACTTGAAAATTTGTCATTTTATGTTCCTAACATAAGAAAAAAAGAAAAGAAAAGATTACCTACTTATTTAAAACAAGATGATATTGAGAATTTACTTAAAAGTATTCCTAAAGAAAGAAAAGTAGATATTAGAAATTATACAATTATTTTAATTGCTGCAAGACTTGGGCTTAGATTAAGTGATATTTTAAACATTAAGTTAAAAGATATTGACTGGAAAAATAATAAAATAAATGTTATACAGCCTAAAACCAACAATTTAAATATATTGCCTTTATCTAAAGAAATTGGATGGGCAATTATTGATTATATTAATAAAGCTAGGCCTAAATGTAATAATGAATTTTTATTTGTTAAAATGAAATATCCTTTTGAGCAAATGGAACAATTTACTGATTTTAATAAATACTTTGACAAATGTGACTTTGAAATAGAAGATACAAAAAAAGGAATTCATAATCTAAGACATTCTTTAGCTTCCAATATGCTAGATAATGATATTCCTATTTCCATTATTTCATCAGTTCTAGGTCATACATCTACTGATACTACCTCAAATACATATTTAAAAATTGACATTGGAAATTTAAAAAAAGTATGTTTGGAGGTAGATGAATAATGTATGATTATAATACCATATTGGATGAATTTATTCAATTCAAACATTTTCTAGGATATAAATATAAAACTGATGAAATAGTTATTAATGAAATAAAAAATTATCTAATAGAAAATAATATTACTGAAATAACTAAAGAAGTTACTGAAACTTATGCGAGATTAAATTCTAATATATCAGCTAATACTATAGCTAGAAATATGGGCGTTTTTAGAGAATTTTGTAATTTTTTAAAATATTATAAAGATGTAGATTGTTATCAAATACCAAATAAAATATATCCACAAAATCATAATAATTTTATTCCTTATATATTTTCATACAAAGAGATAAAATTAATTTATTCTAACTTAGATAAGCCATTAGATTATCATTATTCTTATTATGCTAAACAAGTTTATCGTTTGATTATTAAAATACTTTATCAAACTGGAATAAGAATTGGAGAACTAATAAACATAAAACTTAAAGATTATAATTATGAATTATCCGTGTTTAAACTCACAAATACTAAAAACAATGAAGAAAGATATGTAGCAATTTCAAATAGTTTAAACAAAGAAATATCTACTTTCATAAATAAATTTCATTATAACAGTACTTTAGATAATTATATTTTTAATGTTTCTAATTCTGCTATATCAAAATACTTTAAAAAAGTATTAAATGCTTGTAATATTAAAATTACTGATAAAGGGCCAAGATTACATGATTTAAGACATACTTTCGTAGTTCATAATATTGATAAAACAATTAAGAAAGGGAAAAATATTAATACTATTTTGCCAATTCTTATGGCACAGTTAGGTCATAAAACTTTAAACTCTTTATCTTACTATTTTCATATTAGTAAAGATATTTTAGGAACAGTAAATAAGATTTCCGAAGAAAATCTTGGATACTTAATACCAAAAGTTGATGATAACAATGAATAAGAATTTTTCATATTATTTATCAACTTTTCTCAAAAAATATTTAATTTTAGAAAGAAACATGTCAGATAATACTATTCGTTCCTATAGGAAAACATTTCAAATATTAATAGATTATTTAGTGAATGTTAAAAACTTTCAGTTAAAAAATGTTACTTTTGAAAATATAACTAGAGAAATAATATTGGAATTTTTAGATTACTTAGAAAATTATAAAAAAAATAGTATTAGAACAAGAAATCAACGATTAGCTTGTATAAAATCATTTTACCAATATTGCAAAATTGATGAAATTGATAATATTGATAATATAAGAAAAATATTATCAATAAAAGCTAAAAAAGAAATAAAGAAAGTTATGAATTATCTAACTGAAGAAGAATTAAAAACAATATTAGATAATATAGATATAACGAATAAAATTGGAATAAGAAATTTAATTATTCTCACATTGTTATATGATACAGCGGCTAGAGCAAGTGAAATTATTAATCTTAAAATAGAAGACATACATTTAGAAGAAAAATATATTATTTTAACCGGTAAAGGTAACAAGCAAAGAATTGTTCCTATGATGGAGCAAACAAAATCACTGTTAACTTTATATTATAGAGAAAATAGAATAATAAGCGGATATTTGTTTAATATTAATGGCAAAAAATTTAGTAAGAATACTTTATCAGAAATTGTGAATAAATATTCCAAAATAATTAATAAAAAAATATCCCCACATACATTTAGGCATACACGAGCAGTTCATTTACTAGATAAAGGCGTTAATATAATATATATACAAGAATTATTAGGTCATTCATCAATTAATACAACTATGGAATATGCGAAAGTAATAGAAAAATCAAAATTTGACGCAATTAAAAAAGCTAATCCTAGAATAGATAATGATTTACCAGATTGGAATGATGACCAGGATTTACTAAGCCAATTATTAAACATGTAATTGTTATCACCAAAAACTCAAAATAAAAGCCTTGAATTTTCAAGACTTTTTCTAAACATTAGTGATAACTATTTTATTGTGATAAGGTAAATTATCACCAATTGGGGATAATTTACCTTAAATTAACAGCAATACATAAAAGAGGAATATAGAAGGCGAAAGTCTTCTATTCCTCATCCTAGGGGAGTATGTAATACTCCTCTAGGTAAGCCTTGTGGATACCCGTATAATAAGGCTCTTGACATTTGAGTGGGGAGCAAATTGGAAAACTTCACACCTATTTGGTGGGGAGTTTTCTTCATATATCTACACAAATTAGTGGGGAGTTTTAGTAATAAAGCTGCACATTTTAATGGGGATTTAGATATACTAAAAATATAGTAATCTGGAATTGAAAAAACTACAATTTTAACTGGGGAGTAAAAAGTGAAAAACTACATTTTTTAGTGGGGACCCAATTAATAGAAAAAAGCAACGAAGAAATTCGTTGCTTTTAACATGCATATAAATTAAATTTATAATATAATTAAATTGCGAAAAATAATTAATTAAAATAATTTATATGTAAGATTATAATACCATAATTTCTAATAAAAAATAAGACATATTATTAAATTAATTAAAATATTTTTTGCAGAAAACGAGGTATGAATGGAAGAAGTAAAAGAATTATTGGGGTTAAAAGGACTAAAAATAAAAGTTTTGAAGGTTGAAGAAATTGTAAAAAATAATACGAAAATAAAGAGTATCACAATAATAGGAACAAATAAAAAAGAAAAGTGTCCAATATGTAATAAATATACAAAAAGTATTCACGATAAATTAAAACCATCAAAAATTAAATATTTAAAAATGGCTGAATACGATACAGAAATATTACTTATAAAGCGAAGATTTATTTGCCATAATTGTAATAAAAAGGTATTGGAAAAAATTAATATAAATAAATATAAAAGCAATATTTCAAATAAATGTAAATGTCAACATCAAAACTTGAAAAAATGTCAAAGTTAAAAACTTATAATTT
>ERZ1643249.5103-NODE-5103-length-10656-cov-135.653712_pt1 | contig 10656 bp, 11 predicted proteins | sample MGYA00579263_ERZ1643249 | MGnify/ENA primary metagenome ERZ1643249 (study PRJEB29033, sample SAMEA4952264) | chicken gut metagenome | biome: Broiler Chicken; feature: Gastrointestinal Tract; material: Caecum | place: Ireland | collected 2018 | study: Broiler...
AGCATCTTGGCTTGATAGCATAACTTGTCCAACTTTCTGTCCGCACCCCCGTCTCCCACTGGGTGCCGGCCACATGGCGCAGCCGGGCGCAGACCAGCATGAGGGCGGAGTTGCCGTCCGGGAAACTGCCCACCACCCGAGTGCGGCGGCGGATCTCCCGGTTGAGTCTTTCAATGACGTTATTGGTACGGATGCGAGTCCAGTGTTCGCTGGGAAAATCGCAGTAAGTCAGCGTTTCCTCAATGCCATCCTCCACCTTCTTGGCCGCCTCTTTCAGCTTCATAGAGCGCAGTTGCTCCACCACGGCTTTGGCTTTCTCCCGGGCCGCTCTTTTGCTTTCCTGGGCGTGGATCGCCTTGAGCATCTTTGCCACCAGCTTCACCTTGGAGCGAGGCGTGACCGAGAATACATTGCGGTAAAAGTGGACGGTACAGCGCTGGTACTTGGCTTCGGGGAATACTTCTCCCACAGCCTCCAGCATACCAAGGCACTTGTCGCCAACCACCAGTTTGACTCCATCCAGGCCACGGCCACGCAGCCACTGGAAGAAGCTGACCCAGCTGGCCTTGTCTTCCTTCATGCCCTCGGCGGCACCCAAAACCTCACGGTATCCGTCCTCATTCACCGCGATCGCCACCAGAATGGCCACATTTTCAAACTCTCCGCCCCAGTTACGGCGCAGGTAGATCCCATCCACATAGACATACGGATAGCGCCCACCTTGCAGAGGGCGGTTGCGCCAATCCTCAATGTAGGCATACGCTTTCTTGTTCAGCTCGCTGATGGTGGCCGGAGACACCTTGCTGCCCCACAGCGCCTCGGTAATGTCCTCCACGCGCCGGACGGATTCGCCTGCCAGGTACATCTCAATGAGAGCTTCTTCCACACTGCTCTCCCGACGGCGATACCGCTCAATAATGGCGGTTTCAAAAGAGATTCCCTTGAGCTTGGGCACCTTCAGGGTAACGTCCCCGGAAGTGGTGGTAAGGTTGCGGCCGTAGTGGCCGCTCCGGTACCCCTGGCGCTGCTCATTACGCTCGTACCGAGCAGCCTGGGTCAGTTTCTCCGCTTCGGCCTCCAGCAGTTCGTTGAGCGTTTCCTCTACACTGCCTCGAACCAGCTCTTTGAGCTGCCCCTTGATAACTTCTTCATTTAGCTGTACAATCTTCTCGGACATGGTTTGCTGTCTCCTTTCAGAATGGTGTGTCGCGACTTCATTCTACCAGAGGACTGCAAACCATGTCTCTTTTTATCTGCTTTTCATTTTGCGAAACTTATTGTACCTTATCGCGCCATGTGGCCGGCACCCAGTGGGGCAACAAGAAGTACATGAACATGAAGCACCTGGAGGCTGCCCTTGAGGATGCCTCCATTGCCGGCTGACTTCACTCACACCAGAGTCTGCAAACCATTTTGCGAAAAATCCTTGACACTACCGAGCGAACAAAAACAATGTCACCGCTTTGAATCATATAGTCACTGTCTATTTCAGTATCAATGAGAATATCAGAAAACATTTCCTCTGAATCAAGTACATAATAGTCTTTGAAATCTCCCACACCAAGAAATTTTAATGTTTTTCCATCAGTGGCCATATTAAAATTCAACCCATTTTTCATATTAGCGAAATATCCCAAATGCGCTGTAACTCCTTCAACTTCAATAATAATTTCGTTTATTTTAGATAGCTTATAAGATTTCAGTCTCTCAATCACTTCCTGTTGCCGGGTAATGATAGCGTCAATCTGGCTACACTTGCGGTTGAGATAGGCGGCAATCTTTTGTTGAACATCAGAAGGCGGAACAGGAAGCTGGACAGAATTCAATTTAGACATCTGAATTCTCATACGGATTTCCATAATTCCATTACCATAACCATGCAATTTAGCCTGCAATTCTTTGGTTTGGAATAAATAGTTAAAAAACTAACCGAATGATTTTTATTGCGAGGATACAACATATAATAAACAGGGCTTACACACCCAAAATAAGAAGATAGCCCAACTGATCCAATAAAAACATTCATACTATTCAAAACAATATCTCCCGGATATGCAAGTTTATATCCAGTCAAGTCTTCTTTAGACTTATTTCCAACATCTCCCTTTTCATCGTAAGGAATAACCCCTCTATCATTGGTTAAAGATAAAATTTTATCTGTCTGTATAGGGTTATTACTTTCATTTCTCTCACACAAAACTGCTTTAATTCGTTTTATATTCCAATCAATTGGAATTTTACCGATCCACTCAACTCCGCTGTCCTTCAATTTCCTCATAGCTTACCTCTTTTAGAAAGGAAACAACCTTGTTATTCATATTAACTATAACAGGATAACTCAGCATTTCCGACACTGGCATTATGCAAGATATATTTTCTAGGCTGCCAATATTCAATGTATATGTTTCCTCTTTTACTTCTGAATCCATTAAATAGTATTCTATACCATTGGGCGTTTTTATTGTCGAAATATGCTTGTAAGGCACTCGTACACAAAACCTAAATTCCTGCTGGTTCTGAAAGCTCGTTCTTTTATGGAAAGAAGGATGTCTTTTAGAACGTCCCATTATAAAATCAACTTCTATTTGTTGCAATTCTTCGGGCGTCCGGTATTCGACGTCTGAATACCACAGATCTAACCCTTCTTTTTCACAGGCTTTGCTTACCTGTTCAACGAATTGTGCCGGACTTAGTATTATCAACGCATAAGATGATGCAAAATCAGATAATGCTTTTCTAACATCGGCTGTCAGACAAAGTATATAAATGCCCTCTTGAAGCTTTCTGCAATCCACTTTATTGTAGTAGAAAAAGCATTTTATAAACGTATTGCCCATCATAATTCTAGGATTACGAATATCTGAAATTCCGAGCTGTGAAAATGGAAAACCACTGTTCCCAGTTGCCGGTATAGCTCCATCAAAGGGGTCACTCCTTGCAGTATCCTTACCATCAAGTCCCTGATAATAAAGGCTACTTCTCATAAAGAACTCTCCTTTTTGGAGTCGTTCCAGATATTCTTTGCCATCGACACGAATCATCGGCAATTCAAACATTGAACACTTCCTCCAGGGCTCCATCCAGTTCCTTCTCAATGGCCAGAATTTCCTGCTTGATCTCTTCCGAAGGTCTGGGTGCCTCATATTTGTAGAAATAACGGGTAAAGGGAATTTCGTAGCCCACTTTGGACTTTTTCTCGTCGATCCAGGCGTCCGGGGCAAAGGGCAGGACCTCCCGGGCGAAATAAGTCTGGATGTTCTCCTTCAGGGGCACGTTCTCGGTGTCCCGGAGGGTAGGGTCGGGCTGGGGCTTGCCGCGTTTCAGGATGGGCTGGCCGCTGGCGTCTTTCAGGGGGCGTTCCACCGTGATCTTGGTGTAGCCGAAGTCGGCGGTGTCGAAGATTTTGCTGATCTCGCTTTCGACGAAGTCACCGTACAGGCGGGTGATCTCAGCAATGGCGCTTTCAGGAATGTCGTTGCGTTTGTTGCCCAGGGCCTTGCGGCGCTTTTCATACAGGCCGTTGGCGTTGATGAGCTGGACCTTGCCCTCCCGCCGGGTACCGGCCTTCTTGTTGGACAGCACCCAGATGTAGGTGGCAATGCCAGTGTTGTAGAAGATGTCATTGAGCAGGGCGATGATGGCTTCCAGCAGGTCGTTTTCCAGGATATAGCGACGGATCTCGGAGGGGCCGCTGCCGGCGTCGCCGGTAAACAAGGGCGAGCCATTGTGGATGATGGCGATGCGGCTGCCGCCGTCCTTGGGCTCCTTCATCTTGGAAATGGCCGTGAGCAGGAACAGCATCTGCCCGTCGCTGGCGGCAGGCAGCCCCGGCCCGAACCGGCCGGCAAAGCCGCGCCTGGCCTCGGCTTCCACGGCGGCCTTCTCGTTTTTCCATTCCCTCCCAAAGGGAGGATTCGAGAGGATGTAGTCGAAGGTCTGCCCGGCAAACTGGTCGTTGGAGAGAGTGTTGCCGTCCTTGATGAAGTCGGCGTTGTTGCCCTTGATGAGCATATCCGCCTTGCAGATGGCGAAGGTTTCGTCGTTCAGCTCCTGACCGAAGGCCACCAGCTCGGCGGAGGCGTTCAGGCGGTGCAGGTACTCCTCCGCCACCGACAGCATACCGCCGGTGCCACAGGCGGGGTCGTAGATGGTCTTGACCACATTTTCGCCAGACAGAATGTCGTTGTCGTCGTAGAACAGGATGTTGGCCATCAGCTGGATGACCTCCCGCGGGGTGTAGTGCTGCCCGGCGTCCTCGTTGTGCGACTCGGAAAAGCGGCGGATGATCTCCTCAAAGATGTATCCCATCTCCAGGTTGGAGATCACATCCGGGTGCAGGTTGGCTTTGGGGGTGGTAAACTCCTTCAGGACGATATAGAGGATACCCTTATTGGCCATGGTGGTGATCTGGCCATCAAAGCGGAACTTGGCCAGGATGTCCTGGACGTTCTCGGAGAAGCCGTTCAGGTAGTCGTGGAAGTTGGCCTCGATGTTGTCGGGGTCATCCAGCAGCCGCTCAAAGGTGAACTTGCTGGTGTTGTAAAAGGCTTTGCCCGAAGCCTTGCGCAGCAGGATATCCCGCATGGGGAGCGTTTTCACCTGCTCGAACTTCTCCAGGACTGCATCCTTGGTGTCGGCCAGGATGCAGTCGAACCGCCGGATCACGGTCAGCGGCAGGATTACTTCGCCGTACTCGTGGGGCTTGTAGACGCCGGTCAATTTATCTGCAATCGCCCAAATCAGGGCGGCTTTTTCGCTTACGTTGGCACTGAGGCTCATGACATTTTTCCTCTCTTTTTCCTTGATGAACCTATTGTATCATAAAACAAGTACGTCTGAAAGTACTTTATACAGTCCGCCTGTACCCGTGCATAAGCTGTACGGATACAGGCGGTTTCTCGTGTTATACGGTGCTGTTCTTTAGATTTTCTCCTTCTGTGGCTTGGCCTTTGGGCGTTCAAAAAGATGCCAGAGCCTGTTCCTTTCAATCTCCGCTTCATAGCTCTGGAGCTTCTTTTTCAGGGCTACATTTTCCTGTTCAAGGCCTACTTTGCTCAGCTGACGCCGGACTGATTTATACTCCTGTAATTCTGAATTCAAAGCGGCCACTTTGGTCTTCAGTTCCCCGATCAGCTTATTGGCGGCGTCCAAAGTTTTCTTTAAACTGATCGCCTTATGCTCCTGGGTACAGTACTTCTTGGCAGCGGCTGAAAGGGCTTCATATTCTGAGCGCTCCAAAATCACCTTGGAAGAAAACGGAACGGGCCGGGCTTCGATCTGCTCCACTTTCTGGATCTCTACCTGCTGCCGCTTGACCCTATCCAGCTTCTTTTCCAGAGAGGCAGCCTGTTGCGCTTTCTCATGAGTCTGCTCGGTCAGCGTTACTAGCCTCTCTTGCTCCTTCTGAACCTTAAACTGGGTCACGGTCAGATGTTCCTCTGAGCTGCCTCTCTCCCCTCGTTCGATATCAGTATACCCCGCTTCCTGCATATACCGGAAGAAGTCATCCTGGAGGACACTGTAGGATTTCTTGAGGATTGGTTTTCCCTTCTCGGTCCTCAATGGCTCACCAGTGGTCTCGTCCAGGATGGGTTTGGAGGCCCACTTCTTGCTCATACTGACCTGCATGATTGTCTCCTTCACCTTTCCCACCAGAGACTTATCTTTGCAGCGTTTAGTCCAAAGGATTTGCTTTTCTACCACCGGGACATACACCACATGGAGGTGGTAGTGATAGACATCCTGACTCAGGGCATCCGACATGGCCCGGTTTCGTTCATCGGCGTGCATCACTGCGGATAGGATATACTGCTCCCCTCCCACAATCTTGATGGCAGCCTGGTAGGCAGCCTCGTAAAATTCTTTGGCGAACTCATACCCGCCCCGGTTGAAAAAGTAAGCAGAGTTCACATCAAAGACCAACTCTCCATACCGGAAGGCGTCCTCCTTGAGGCCGCGGGTGGAGATGACGCCGGATGCCTCCATTCGCTCAAACTGCTCCAGATAGCTGCCATCCGGCTTCTTGAAATGGACATTCAGGTGGGAGCGTTCCGGGACAATATCCGGGTTGACGTAGGAGTCCTTCTCGCGCTCGTTATGCTGCTGGGCATTTTTCAATTTCTGTGTGGTCAATCTCATATTTCTCGCGCTGGTACGGTCGATACCGTCGCCTCTTGCCATAGCGCTCCTTTCTCGCCCACTGGGCGGTAGATACGGGGAGGCCCGGGAGATGCACTTCTGCGGAAGTGTAATAACCCACTATGACACTTTCAGCCGGAGGCTGCAAAGTGCCGTGGGCTCTCCGAGGGGGATTGCGGCTCCTGCGGGAGCCGCTCTGGTCTGCGGTCAAATAAGGAATCCCGCAGACCAGTCAGGGCCATCAGCCCTGCGCAGACTCGCCTCCCCATGGTGTGCTCCTTCTGCAATCTGTGACGGTTGTGACGATAGTGACGGTACTTTATACCCCCCTTTCAGGCATCGTCACAACCGTCACCATCGTCACGTCTGGGCGGCTGCCAAGGCTAAACTGATCCGGCTGCCATTCCGGCCATGGGTATTTTCATACCGGATATTGAAGTCATTGAACAGCTTGGATGCCCGGACATTCAGCCGTTTGGTCAAGGCGTTGGCCTGGAGTTCCAACCCCAGGGCTGCGATCAGCTCGGTGGCACTTCCCTGCCAGGTGGGGGCCTCTGCCGTGAGCAGAGCTGCCACCTTTTCCAGAAGCGGGTCCGGTGGCTCCTTCCAGAGTTCTTTCTCTGCGTGGTCAAACTCCCAGATTAACCGTTCTTCATCCCGTACCAGGTAAACTCGCTGGTCCGGCTGATCACGTCCAACCACATCCAACGTTGCTGTTCCCTTGGTTCGTTTTTCCTTTTGGAGTACAAAGGCGCCGTCCGCACAGCCCAGCAGACCGGTGGTGCCGGAGATCATATCAAACTTATCCCCCGCCGGGGTTTTCCGGGTATGATGGACAATCAGCAGGCAGATGCCATGGTTGTCCGCGAACTGTTTGAGGCTCCCGATGATCTGGTAATCCTCCGAGTAGCTGTAGCCGTCTCCAGCCGCTTCCCGGACTTTCTGCAAGGTGTCAATGATGACCAACCGGGTATCTGGATGCTCCTTGATAAAATACTCCAGCTGTTCATCCAAGCCGTTTCCCAGCTGCTTGGCATCAGTGGCAAAGTGAAGCCGGTCGGTCCCTTCGACCCCGAACATTCGGAACATCCGTTCCTGTAGTCTGCGGTGGTCATCTTCCAGAGCCAGATACAAGACTGTGCCTGGATTGACCTTATACTCCCACAGATTCTGCCCAGTGCTGACATGATAGGCGATCTGTGCCACCAGGAAGGATTTGCCGACCTTGGGAGCGCCAGCAAAGAGATAAGTCCCTGTATACAGCAGCCCTTCGATGACTGGAGGCTTGCTCTGATAAGCGGTGTCAAACAGGGTCTGCAAGGTAACAGTGGGCAGATATTCCGGAGCCATCATCTTCTGCCGCAGACGTGCCCGCTCCCGCATGCTCAGCTTTGATTTTTCATCGGTTTCATTGATTTTTTCATCCGAAACTGGTATACTTTCTACTGTAGAGTTTAGATTGGACTGCCCTTCATCTGCGCCAACAGATGAGCCCAGGGCAGTCTTTTCTTTTGCGTCAATTTCCATAGGCAGATTCCTCCTTCATTCCGTCCAGAATGACAGCGATCATCTGGATGACTTCCAGCAGTTCCTGGTCTGTTTTTGCCCCGGCCTCGATCCGCCGGAGTTCTTCCAAAACAGCCGCCAGCTGCTCCCGCAATGCCTTGAATACCCGGGGATTTCCCTGGACGATCACCTCCCTTCCCAGCAGCCGCCGGGTGATATAGTCCTGCTTGGTCAGCCCGGACAATTTCACATAGGTTTCCAGCTGTTTATCCTCCTCCGGCGACACCCGGAAAGCTACGGTTTTATTCCGCCAGCGGTTGTGTTCATCGCGGTTTTTGTGAGACATATTTATGCTCCTTCCTTCTCTTTTAACTGATCCAGTTGATTTGCCATCTCAGTCTGCCGGTTCGGGAAGAGATGTGCATACCGATACGTGATGTCAACGCTTTCATGCCCTACCCGGTCCGCGATTGCCAAAGCTGTAAAACCCATATCAATCAGCAAACTGATATGACTGTGCCGCAGGTCATGAATCCGTATTCTCTTTACCCCAGTCTGCTTACAGCCGCGATCCATTTCTCGATGAAGGTAGCTTTTGGTAATCGGAAATATACGATCATTCGATTCAACTCCATACAGCTGTTTCAGGTAGTCCTGAATCTCGTCACAAAGGAACTGCGGCATCTGGACCACACGAACACTCTTAGGAGTCTTGGGGGTAGTGATAAGGTCTTGTCCATGGATTCTTTGATAAGACTTTGTGATCGAAACAGTCCGTTTCTGAAAATCAAAATCAGAGGGTGTCAAGGCCAGCAATTCACCCTCACGGATGCCACACCAGTACAGCATCTCAAAGGCATAGAAGGACATCGGTTTGTCCATCATGGCATCTGAAAATTTGGTATATTCTTCACGGGTCCAGAACAGCATTTCTTTGCGTTCTTCCTTCCCCATATTCCCGGCACGCTGCGCCGGATTCACCTGCAGCCCATAATAGCGGATGGCATGATTAAAAATCGCACTGAGCTGATTGTGAACCGTTTTCAGATACGTAGCCGAAAGCGGTTTACCATGCCAATCTTTCAGCTCGCGAATCTCATTCTGCCAGCAAATAATATCCCTGGCCGTGATTTCCGAGAGCTTGCGTTTGCCGAAATAGGGCAGAATTTTCTTCTGAATGATGCTCTCTTTTGTGATCCAGGTATTGAGTTTTAATTTAGGTTTAATATCCCTTTCATAAAGCTTCGCGAACTGCTCGAACGTCATATTGATGTCAGCTCGCTTTGACATTAAAAATTGACGTTCCCATTCCTGCGCTTCTCTTTTGGTCGCAAATCCTCGCTTGAGTTTTTGCTGACGTTCCCCTTTCCAGTCGGTGTACCGAAACTGAACATACCAGGTACCGTTTTTCTTATTTTTAAATGCTCCCATACTTACCCTCCTGTTTCATTTTCGCTGTAGCACAGCTTCTTCATGAAATACTTGCGGTTGACCCGGCCTGAGACGGTGATATATCCCATCTGGGCCATTTCTTTGTTCAGTTGGTGGACAATCTTATAGGCGTGAGATTTGGAGATACCCAAAGTCTCCGCCACCTCGTCCACGCGCATAAAAATCTTTTCTTCGCTCATTTGGATTCCTCCTGTTTTCTGGATGCCGCTGGTTTCCCTCCAGAGGCTTTTTGTTGGTTTACTTCGGTCGGTTTATCTTCCACCAAGCTGCCGGTAGTGGGTCGGCACTCATTTTTCAATCTCCGATTGACTTACGGAGCCTCTCACCCTATCGCCTGCGACGGTTGTGATCTCGCTCGGGCTGTAGCTGGTGGGGAGTCTCTCTTCCCTGTCCTCGTCGCCTCCTCCGGGGACTGCCCGGATTCTTCGGGGTTCGGGTTCGCTCGTTCCTTGCGGAAGTCCTGGCGTCCCCTCCCCGATCTGGCTCTTACAGAGAAGTCGTTGTCTGGTGGTTCTTCATTCAGTTTTCAAGGTTCGGATGTACTAAGCATTTTTGTTTATTCTCATTATGCTATACAATTTTGCTTAATTCAAGAGGCTGGGCGTGATATATTAAACTTTTTTGTTTCATTTTCTCTTGACTATCTTAAACATATCTGTTATACTCAGGTTGTAACAAACCGACGAATGGAGATGACTCTCATGGCAATAGGTGAACGCATCCGCTTTTTCCGCATGTTAAGGGGAATGACCCAGAAATACCTCGGAATGACCGTTGGCTTTCCCGAAAAGTCTGCTGATGTCCGGCTGGCTCAGTATGAAAATGGCTCCCGGTCACCCAAGGCTGACTTGACTGCGGCCCTGGCCGAGGTGCTGGATGTCTCCCCTCAGGCTCTTTCTGTGCCTGACATTGACTCCTATACCGGCCTGATGCACACCCTGTTCACCCTGGAAGACCTCTATGGCCTCAAGGTCCGCGAGCTGGATGGAGAGATCTGCCTCACTGTGGATGTGCGCCAAAACAAGGACGCTGCCCACCTCCACGAGATGTTGTGCAGCTGGCGGGAGCAGGCTGCCAAACTTGAAGCTGGTGAGATCTCCAAGGAGGACTACGACAAGTGGCGGTACCACTATCCTGACTTTGACACCTCCTCTCTCCGACAGAAGGTCGGGCCGTCTCAGGGACTGAGCGATCTGCTGACAGATGCACTCAAAAATGAAGACTAGACTAAACAAAAAAGGTCTAACTGATTCGCAAAAATCAGTTAGACCTTTTTCTCTTGGATGAATGCTTCACACACCTGCAAGCCACCCGTTCCCTGCTGATAAACCCAGCAAGTGCGGATTTGAAGGGTGCTATCATTCTGCTATCAAAATAGAAATTCCAGATGGAAAAAGTGAGTGTTCATGCGGGTTTTTACGCCATCAAAAGCACATTTTAGTTATTCCATCTCAATCGTTGCCGGCGGTTTGCCCGTGCAGTCGTAGAACACGCGGTTGACGTGTTTGACCTCGTTGACGATGCGGCTGGTGACGGTGCCCAAGACGTCCCAGGGGACGT
>ERZ1643249.5104-NODE-5104-length-10656-cov-5.524479_pt1 | contig 10656 bp, 10 predicted proteins | sample MGYA00579263_ERZ1643249 | MGnify/ENA primary metagenome ERZ1643249 (study PRJEB29033, sample SAMEA4952264) | chicken gut metagenome | biome: Broiler Chicken; feature: Gastrointestinal Tract; material: Caecum | place: Ireland | collected 2018 | study: Broiler...
AGAGAAGGCGGTGTTGATCTCCAGCACCAGCTCGTCCTCCTCGCTGGCTTTTAATGCGTCGGTCATAAACTTGTTGTTGAAGCCCACCCGCACCGGGGAGCCTTCTATCTCCGCGCTCATCTGGTCGGATACCTTCCCCATGGGGGTTTCGCAGGAAATGGACACCCGGTTTTCCTCAAAAACCGCCTTCACCGGGTTTTTGATTTTTTCGTTGATGATAATGGAGGCACGGCCGATGCTTTCGGCAAATTCCCTGGCCGAAAGGATTACCCGGGTTTTGTGCTCCTTGGGGATGGCGGTGTTGTAGTCGATGAATTCCCCTTCCAGCAGCCGGGAAATCACCTGGTAGCCGCCGCAGTCAAAGACAATGTGCTTGCTGCCGGCCTTGACCAGAACCTCCGCTTCCCCGCCGGAAAAGCGGCTTAAAAGCTTTAACAGCTCGCTTAAGGTTTTGCCGGGGACAATAAACCGGAAATCCTCGCCTCCCTCAATGGCTTCCCGCCGCAGGGCCAGCCGGCATCCGTCCACGGAAACCAAAGAAAGGGTCCCCGCCTTTTTCTCAAAGAGTACGCCGGTGAGAACCGGGGTGCTGGCGTCCTGGGATACGGCGTACAGGGTCTGGGAGATCATGCTCCGCAGGGTGTCCGCCCCAATGCGGAAGGATTTTTCCTCGGTCACTACCGGGATCTCCGGGTACTCCTCCGCCCCCATGCCCAAAATGGTAAACTGGGCGCCGCCGCCTTTGATAATGGTCAGCAGCTTATCGTCGGTGGAAACGGAAATCTCCGTGTTGGGCATCCGGTTGATGATTTCCCCGAAAAGCCGGGCGTTTAAGATGACGGCCCCGGATTCTCCGGAGGAAACCGCCAGGTCTTTGGTAATGCCCAGTTCCAGATTGTAGCCGATCACCGACAGAACGCTGCCTGTGCACCGGAGAAGGACGCATTCCAAAGCGGCCATGGAAGATTTGGCGGATACTGCCGGGGAGACGTTATTGACTGCTTCGGATAAGGTTGTCTTATCACAGATGAATTTCATAGAGAGCCTCCATTCCTTAAGTACGTTTATATTCAAAAAGTGCGTGAACGTTTCATATTACGCTTTGTATAAAGAGGTTTTTTTCTGGCTTCTCGCAAACAGGACAGCTGGATAGATAGAATATAGATAAAGAAAAATAGTAGTAATAGTAGAGGCTGTGGGATTGTGGAAGAAGCTTGCCAAGGCCGTTTTTTCAGGAAAAACGGCGGTTTTGAAAATGGGGAAAACCAAAAGAGATATTGGGAAAATGTGGAACGCCCGGAAACTTTCCACGGCAAGGTGAACAACGGAGAGTTGGAATTGGTGGAAAGGTGGAGAAAAAAGTTGAATGAAAACTTCTTTTTTGAACCGCGGTTCTTCACATAAGGGCGTGGAAAAACAGCGGGTGATATTGGTGAAATCAGGCGGAATCCGGAGAAAGGCCCCTGAAAATCCGGGGCAATCCCCTTCCACAAAATGTGAAAAACCGCAGAAAGGCGATTTTACAGCCTGTTTTAGTTGTCCCGGATGTTTTTGATGATGTCTTCAATAATCCCTTTGTCGTGGGGGTTGGTCTTTATCAGGTTCTCCACCTTTTTCAGGGTGTAGACAATGGTGGTGTGGTCCCGGCCGCCGAATTCCTGGCCGATTTCCTTCATGGTGGCCTGGGTGATTTCCCGGACGATGTAAATGGCGATCTGCCGTGCCTGGGAAATGGGGGCGTTCTTTTTATTGGAACGGATGTCCGCCGGATTGACCTTATAGGTCTGGGCCACCTCGTCGATGATTCGCTCAATGGTGATGGGCATGGGCTGGTTGTCGTTGAGAATCTCTTTAATTACGTTCTGGGCTACGCTTAAGGAAGGGTCGGACCCGGTGTACAGCTTGTACATCTTGATCTTTTTCACCGCCCCTTCCAGCTGGCGGATATTGCTTTTCAGCTTGGCGGCGATAAAGTTGATAATGTCGTCGGGGATCCGGATCTGCAAAAGTTCCGCCTTCCGCTGGATAATGGCAATGCGGGTTTCCAAATCCGGGGCGCCGATGTCCGCCAGAAGGCCCCATTCAAACCGGGATTTCAGCCGGTCGGCGATGACGTTGATGTCCTTGGGGGGCCGGTCGGAGGTAATGACAATCTGCTTGCCGCACTGGTAAAGCTCGTTGAAGGTGTGGAAAAACTCCTCCTGGGAGGCCTCCTTGCCGGACAAAAACTGGATGTCGTCAATGAGGAAGAAATCGGAGTGCCGGTACTTCTCATGGAAGGGGCCGGTGTTCTGGTTTTTAATGGCCAGGATCAGTTCGTTGGAAAAGGTTTCGCAGTTGGTGTAAATGACATTTAATGTAGGGTCGTTTTTCTGGATCTCATTTTTAATGGCCATGAGCAGGTGGGTTTTGCCCAAGCCGCTGGGGCCGTAAATGAAAAGGGGGTTGTAGGGCTTCATGGAAGTGCTGTGGATGTTGGCGGAGTTGGCCACGGATTTGCAGGCGGTGTAGGCAAACTCGTTTTTGCTGCCTACAATAAAGGTGTCGAAGGTGTAGTCGTAGTCCCCTACAAACAGGTCCGATTCCCGGATCTTCTGGTCCAGGAAGGAAAGGGAGCTGTCCCCGCCGGAATACACCGGCGCGGGAGCCGCCTCTTCCGGCTCCGCCGGGTGCGGGGTCTCCGCAGGAGGGGATGGCGGCGGTTCTGCCGGGGAAGCTTCTGCGCCGCAGAGGACCTCCACATTGACCGGAAATCCCAGCACCGCTTCAAAGGCTTCCTTCAGCTGGCTCAGATACTGGTCCACCAGGATGCTCCGGTAAAAACTGGACGACACAGACAGATAGGCTGTGTTGTTCTCAAAGCGGCCGGGTTCGATGTTTTTGATCCAGCAGCGGTAGGCGGTTTCGGTCAGTTCGCCCCTGCGGACCTTCTCCTGGAAATAATCTTTGACAAGATTTAACACGTCAGAAAATGACTGCATAGTGAAATTCCTCCTGGCGGTTTATAAATCAATGGGACGCAAGTGAAAACAGAGAAAGATTTCCACACAAAAATGTGGAAAAAAGTGAAGAAATCTTCTTTTTGGCATGAAAAAAACCGTTCCTCCATGATTTTAACGCAGCCAGAGGTGGAAAAAGGCGGCGTGGAACATGTGGAAACTGAAAAATCACACAGGCGCTATTGGGGGAGAAGGAGTGAACCTATGTGGACTATTTGAAATTATTATAGCACACTCTGAATTTTTTCGCAAGTTTTCCACCGGGGTTTGTGAAGAAAAAACTGGCGGCTTCTTTTTGTTCAAAAAATGAGCAAATAAAAATGAGAATCATTTGGGAATTTTAAAAAAATGGTTGACAAAAAGGCTGTTTATCGGGTATACTATTACATTGAGGGTTTTCGCTTTTTTTCGGGGATTACCGGTCCCCAACAGCACAGCAAAACCGCACACTTTGTTTTTTGTAAAAAAGGAGGGGAAATAGATGAAAAGAACCTATCAGCCCAAAAAACTGCATAGAAAGAAAGTTCATGGCTTCCGCAAAAGAATGAAAACCGCCAACGGCCGGAAAGTTCTCAAGAGAAGACGTGACAAAGGCAGAGCGAGACTGACCCACTGATTTTCCTGGTATAAAGCTGGGGCGGCTGTTTGCTCTCAAAGACTGGGCGGGCTTCCCTGGCTTTCTTTCTTAATGCTGATCAAGTGGCTTATGAAAGCCGCTTCTTATTATAAATGGATATGGATGATGGAGAATGGCTCAAAACCGCCCTTTGCCGGAAACGCTGAAATTAAATAAGGAATTTAAGCGGGCTTATTACCGCGGGAAAAGCGAAGCCTGCCCGTTTTTTGTCTGTTATCAGGTGAAAAACCGCCGGCAGGGGCTGCGCTATGGCATTACCACTTCCAAAAAGGTGGGAAACGCCGTCTGCCGCAGCCGGGCAAGGCGGGTGATCCGGGCGGCGATGCGCAGCGTTTTGGACCGGTTCGAGCCGGACTGCGATTATGTATTCGTGGCCAGGGAAAGGATCGTAAACGCTAAGTCCTATCAGGTGGCGGCCGCTATGAAGGGATGCTTAAAAAAAATAAACGCCCCTTCCAAGCCAGCCGCAAAAGATATGAAAGTGCCGCGGGAATGAAAAAGGTCCTTGCGGCGCTGATCCGCTTTTATCAGCGCTATATTTCGGGGTTAAAACCGCCAAGCTGCCGATTTTACCCCACTTGTTCCGCTTATGCGCTCCAGGCCATTGAACGGTTCGGGGCTTTGAAAGGCGGCATTTTGAGCATCTGGAGGATTCTGCGGTGCAGCCCCCTCTGTCAGGGCGGGATCGATCCGGTGCCGGAAAAATTTGCCCTGCCGCCTTGGCGGTGGGAACGTCATGGAAAACAACACGGCAAACGCTGCCGCGATCGCAGGGACGATAAATAAATGAAAAGTACGGCTTTCAGCTTTCAGAAAGGAATGTGCGCATGACACAACTCTTTGGCTATCCTCTTGGGTGGATCATGTGGCTGCTGTATACGGTTATCCCCAACTACGGCATTTGCCTGATCCTGTTTACCGTGATGGTCCGGGCGATTCTGTTCCCATTGTCCATCAAGCAGCAGAAATCCTCGGCGAAAATGTCTGTCTTCCAGCCAAAAATGGCGGAGATCCAGAAAAAGTATGCCAACAATAAGGAAAAACAGCAGGAAGAGATGATGAAGCTCTACCAGGATCATGGCTATAACCCCATGAGCGGCTGCCTTCCCCTGCTGATCCAGTTCCCCATTTTGTTCGGTATTATCGATGTTGTTTACAATCCTTTGAAGCATATCCTGCGGATCCCTTCGGATGTCATTACTCAGCTGTCGGATATTATGTCGCAGCATGTCGCCCAGTTTAACAGCTATCAGGCGGAGCTGCAAATAGTTTCAGCAATTCAGAATCCGGATACAGCCGGCTGGTTTTCCTCTGTGGGGGCCGAATATGTGGACAAGATTGCCAATTTCGACTACAGCTTGTTTGGCCTAAACTTGGGAATTGTGCCGGAGATCAGCCTTAATTGGATGATCCTTGTCCCCATTTTGTCCGGCGTTACCTCCTTCCTGGTTTCCTTTGTTTCCATGAAAACCAATCCTTCCATGAATGCCAACCAGCAGAGTGGCTGCATGATGAAGGGCATGATGTACGGTATGCCCCTGTTCTCTGTCTGGATTGCTTTTACCGTGCCGGTGGGCGTTGGCATCTACTGGATTATTTCCAACGTTCTGGCAGGCGCGCAGTCTATTATCCTGAACAAAATGTACAGCCCCAGCCGGTATAAAGAAGAATATGAGCAGAAGATGCGGGAAGTGGAAGAACAGAAACGCTTGGAACGTGAAAAACGGCGGAAGAAAAAGCTGGAGCGGGGCGAAGAGCTGGCTGAGGAAGACATGACGGAAGAAGAACTGAAGCAGTTCAAAAAAGCCCGCCGCCAGCAGCGGACAGAAGATCCCGACCGCAACCCGGAGGAGGAATACCTGACCTCTAAAGAACAGGCCCGCCGCCGTTTGGCGGAGGCCCGCAGACGGGATGCGGAAAAATACGGGGAAGAATACCATGAGGTTACCGATAAAGACCTGATGTGACAAAAAATGGATGGAGGCGGAATATGATTCGTCAGTATACTGCCACCGGCGCAACGGTGGATGAAGCCATTGCCAATGCCTGCAAAGAATTAGGGGTTTCCCCCGATGAGGTTCGCCCGGAAATCCTCCGGTTCCCTAAAAAGGGATTTTTGGGATTCGGAAAAGTGACAGCGGAAGTCCGCGTCAGCATTGAAACGGAGGACGAACCCAAAAAGCCTGTTAAAAAACAAGCTCCGGCTCCGAAGCCCAAAGCTCCCGAAGCTTCTGCGGCAAAACAGCCGGAACCCCCTGCCCCTAAGCAGGAAAAAGCGGCGGAACCGCCCCGGAAAGAGGAGAAAACTGTATCGGAAAAGAAACCGCAGCCGGAAGCTCCCCAAACCCCTGCGGCTCCCGCAAAAGAGCAGACGGGAGATCTGCGCCTCAAAATGGAGACGGCGGAAGCCTATCTGCGGGATATTTTTGAAAAAATGGGGGTCACGGACCTTTCTGTGCGGATGGAACCCTTGGAAAACCGCAATGTGATGATTCATCTGGACGGCGAAAGCATTGGGACGATTATCGGCAAACGGGGCGAAACGCTGGATGCAATCCAGTACCTGGTTTCCCTGGCCGCGAACCGCAGCGAGGGCGAGTACGTCCGTTTTACCATCAATGCCGGGAATTACCGGGAAAAACGGGAGGAAACCTTGAAGGCCCTGGCGCAGCGCATGGCCAAAAAGGCGCTGAAAACCGGGCGTCCCGTGGCTCTGGAGCCTATGAACCCCTATGAGCGCCGGATTATCCACGCTGTTGTGACGGACATCGACGGCGTATTTTCCAAATCTACCGGCGAGGAACCCAACCGCAAGGTTGTAATTAAACCATCCTCCCGCCGGAACAGCGGCGGCAAGGGACGTTCCGGACGTTCTTCCCGTCCCAATAATAAGCCGGCTCCGGCTGCGGAAAGTCAGGCTCCGGAGACAGCGCCGGTTCCTGCGCCAGCCAAAGAAGAAAAGGTTATTTTGGACGATCACGTCAAGCTGTATTCTAAAATTGAATTATAAGCATTGGGAACCTCTCCAGCCGTCTGCCGGCGGAGAGGTTTTTCCTTAAAGGAAAGGAGCAGGTATGGCAGATTCAAAAACAATTGCGGCCATTTCCACGCCTAACGCAGTGGGCGGCATCAGCGTGCTGCGGATTTCCGGCCCGGAGGCCATCGCCGCCGCGGACCGGGTGTTCCGGCCGGTGTCCGGGAAGCCTCTGGCCTCCCATAAGGGCTACACGGCAGCTTACGGCACGATTTTTGACGGGGAGGAAACCTTGGATGATGTGGTTGCCACGGTGTTTCTGGGGCCGAAAAGCTACACTGGCGAGGACGTGGTGGAGATTTCCTGCCACGGGGGGCTGTATGTCACCCGCCGGATTTTAATGGCCATCATGAAGCAGGGAGTTTCCCTGGCAGGGCCGGGGGAATTTACCAAACGGGCTTTTTTAAACGGAAAGATGTCCCTGACCCAGGCGGAAGGCGTGGCGGATCTGATTATGGCCAGCGGCCAGCAGGGACTTCGCAGCGCCCGGGGCGCTATGCAGGGGGAGCTTTACCGGAAAATCCGGAGCTGTACGGACCGCCTGCTGACTGTCAGCGGCCATATCGCCGCCTATATGGACTACCCGGAGGAGGAAATCGACCCGGTGGAATCCAACGAGATCCGGGACGCCTTGGCGGATGTGAAAGCCCAGCTGGACGGGCTGCTGGCCAATTTTGACCAGGGAAAGATGATCCGGGAAGGGGTGGAAACCGTCATTCTGGGCAAGCCCAATGTGGGGAAATCCACCCTGATGAACCTTCTGGCCGGAACAAAAAAGAGCATTGTCACAGACATCCCCGGGACCACCCGAGATGTGGTGGAGGAAACTGTCACCCTGGACGGCCTGGTCCTGCGGCTGGCCGACACCGCCGGTATCCGGGAAACAGAGGATTTCGTGGAGAAAGCCGGCGTAGAGCTGGCTTTGCAGCGTCTTGACACCGCCCAGCTGGTGCTGGCGGTTTTCGACAGCTCCTCTCCCCTTTCCCAAGAGGACAAGGACCTGATTAAGCGGCTGGAAGGGCTGCCCTGCGTGGCGGTGTGCAATAAATCCGACCTGGAGCAGCAGTTGGACATGAAATTTCTGCGGGCGCATTTTCCCCATATTGTGGAAATCTCCGCCCGGGAAAATCAGGGTCTTTCGGAACTCACCCGGGAGGTGATGGACGTTCTTTCGTTGACAGGCACAGACGTTTCCGGTCCGATGCTGGCCAATCTCCGGCAGTTTGAATGCGCCCAGCGCGCCTCCAATTTCTTGGGGGAGACACAGGCCACCCTGGTGGGGGGATACACCCTGGATGCAGTGGATGTTTCTTTGGAAAGCGTCATTTCCGCCCTGCTGGAACTGACTGGCGAACGGGTGACGGACGCTGTGGTGGATCAGGTGTTCTCTCATTTCTGCGTGGGAAAATAGTGTGTTTTATAGAAATACAGATACGCAATTTAAGAATGTTTATAAGAAAGGAACAATATGAGCGATTATCTTGCATCTTATGATGTTGCGGTTATCGGGGCCGGGCATGCAGGAATTGAGGCTGCAATGGCGGCGGCCAGGCTGGGAGCCAAAACGGTGTTGTTTACCCTAACCTTGGACGGCATTGCCAACCTCCCCTGCAACCCCTCTATTGGCGGTACAGCAAAAGGACACTTGGTGCGGGAGATTGACGCCTTGGGCGGCGTTATGGGAATTGCCGCCGACGCCAATACCTTGCAGAGCCGGATGCTGAACCTTGGAAAAGGCCCGGCAGTCCATAGCTTACGGGCGCAGATCGACCGGCAGGCATATCATGTTTATATGAAGAAGCTGCTGGAAGGACAGCAGGGGCTGGATGTCCGTCAGGCGGAAATTACCGGGATTGAAGTGGAGGACGGAAAAATTGCCGGTGTCATCACCCGTCTGGGGGCCCGTTACCAGGTAAAGGCTGCCATTATTGCCAGCGGCACCTATTTAAATGGAGAAATCCATGTGGGGGAAGTTTCCTATCCCGGCGGGCCGGATGGCGTTGCGCCGGCTGTCGGCCTGACAGCGGATTTGGAACGGCACGGCATCCATCTGCGCCGCTTTAAGACGGGCACCCCTTCCCGGGTGCACCGCCGCAGCATTGACTTCTCCAAACTTGAGGAACAAAAGGGCGATGAGAAGGTGACGGCTTTCAGTTTTGCCGCGGAGCGTCCGCCGGAAAATGTGGTGAGCTGCCACATCGCTTATACCAATGAAGAGACCCACCGGATTATCTTGGACAACCTGGACAAGTCCCCCATTTACAGCGGACGGATTCACGCAATCGGCCCTCGGTACTGCCCCAGTATCGAGGATAAGATTGTGCGGTTTTCGGATAAGCCCCGGCACCAGTGCTTTGTGGAACCCATGGGCCTGGACACGGACGAGATGTATTTGCAGGGGCTGTCCTCTTCTCTGCCGGAGGATGTGCAGCTGAAATTTCTCCGTTCCATGAAAGGCTTCGAGGAAATCCAGGTCATGCGCAACGCCTACGCCATCGAATACGATTGCTGCGATCCTTTGGACCTGCGGGCTACTTTGGAATTCCGTCAGGTGGAAGGGCTTTACGGCGCGGGACAGTTCAACGGCACCTCCGGATACGAGGAAGCGGCGGCCCAGGGACTCATTGCCGGCATTAACGCCGCTCGGAAAATCCAGGGAAAAACAGCTTTCACTTTGGACCGTTCCACCTCTTATATTGGAACCCTAATTGACGACCTGGTGACTAAAGGATGTTCCGACCCTTACCGAATGATGACTTCCCGCAGCGAATTCCGGCTGATTCTGCGACAGGATAACGCTGACGAAAGGCTGACTCCTTTGGGATACTCCATGGGCCTCATTGATGAGGACTGCTATCAAAAATTTCTTTTAAAAATGGGACAGGTTGCGGCGGAAAAGGAACGAGTTTCCAAGGTTTCGGTTTCTCCGTCCCCGGAGTTAAATGAACTGCTTGTTTCACGTGGAACATCTGAAGTCAGCACCGGAACCAGGCTTTTGGAACTGTTAAAGCGGCCCCAGCTGTCTTATGAAGATTTGGCGCCTTTTGACCCGGAACGCCCTGCACTGCCGGACGCTGTACAGGAGCAGGTAGAAATCCAGATAAAATACGAAGGTTATATCAAAAAACAGTTTGCAGAAGTGGAAGAAATGCGGAAGCTGGAAAAGCAAAAATTACCCTCAAATCTGCCCTTTGAACAAATTGACGGGCTTCGTTTGGAGGCAAGGGAAAAGCTTTCCCGGGTACAGCCGGAAAATGTGGGGCAGGCTTCCAGAATATCCGGCGTCAATCCGGCGGATATTTCCGCGCTGCTGATTTGGCTCGCTGCACACAAGGAAGAAAGGAATAATACCAATGATTGACAGCGCATATTTAAAAGATGTGATGGCTTCCCAGGGGCTTAAATATTCAGATGATTTGGCAGAGAAACTGGATTTGTACGCCCGTCTCCTGGTTGAGTGGAATGAAAAAATCAACCTGACGGCCATTACTGACCCAGCCGGAATTGTCCTGAAACACTTTGTGGACAGCCTTCTTTTGACAAAAGCTGCGGAAATCCCGCAAAATGCTTCTCTAATTGACATTGGAACCGGCGCCGGGTTTCCTTCTGTTCCGGTGAAGCTTTACCGGCCGGATATTCGATTAGTTTTGCTGGACAGCCTGAATAAACGCATCAATTTTCTCAGTACATTGGCCCGGGAACTGGAAATTCAAGCAGAATGCCGCCACGGACGTGCAGAGGAAATTGGCCGGGAACCGGCGTATCGGGAGCAATTTGACATAGTGACTGCAAGAGCCGTGACCAATCTGCGGGACCTTTCGGAGTATTGCCTGCCATATGTCAAGGTTGGAGGCTATTTCGCGGCGTTGAAAGGCTATGACGTAGAGGAAGAATGGAAGGAAGCGCAATTTGCCATCAGTCAAATGGGCGGAAAGACCGAAGATATCCGCAAGTTTGATTTGGGAGAAGAAGCCCGCCGTGCCATT
>ERZ1643249.5106-NODE-5106-length-10649-cov-8.006985_pt1 | contig 10649 bp, 8 predicted proteins | sample MGYA00579263_ERZ1643249 | MGnify/ENA primary metagenome ERZ1643249 (study PRJEB29033, sample SAMEA4952264) | chicken gut metagenome | biome: Broiler Chicken; feature: Gastrointestinal Tract; material: Caecum | place: Ireland | collected 2018 | study: Broiler...
GATGGCCGCCTCCACCTGGCCGACACTGTTCATATTGAAAGCCCCCTGGCCGTAGCGGTGCTTGTCCGCCGCTTCCAGGATCGCGCGCATGGGTACCAGCATGGTGATTCCTCCTGTTCAATTGGTTCAAAGGGTGGTTGGGGAAAGAGGGAAATGGATCTTTGAATGATTTATAAAATTAATGAATTAATATGGTTTCATTATATCGGCTCGGCCGGCAGAATGCAAGGCAAAAAACCGGCCGAACCGATATTTTTTTGAAAATTGTGAAATGTGACAAAAAATGCCGGGCAGGATTTGGGGAAAAGGACGGGCGTTTGGGACGGGACGGCGGGCGGTTTCACCCGCCCTGCCGTGCGGGGCGCGGGCGGGACGGCAGGAATGGCCGGCGGCGCTGCGGCGGGGGGTCACTCTACGGTGACGGCGCACTGGTAGCTGCGGCGGCCCATGAGGTCGACGGGGGCGCCGGTGAGGCGGAAGGACGCCGTGCCGCACAGATCGGCGCTGCTGGTGCCCAGGCTCAGCTCGGCGGGGCCGGGCTCCACCACAAAGTCCATGGCTTCGTTGTAATAGCCCAGCTGGGCGGCCTGCAGCGTGAAGGTGACCCGTTTGCTCTCGCCGGGGGCCAGGGAGACCCGCACAAAGCCCACCAGCTGCATGCAGGGGCGGATGACGTGCGCGCCGGAGAAGTGATAGTACAGCTGCAGCACCTGGTCGCCGGCGCGGCTGCCGGTGTTGGTGATACGGCAGGTGGCCCGGATGGCGCCGTCGGTGGGGAGAGTGTCGGAGGAGAGCGCAAAGTCGCTGACCTGGAAGGTGGTATAGCTCAGGCCGTGGCCGAAGGGGAACAGCGGCTTGTCGGTATCGTCCACATAGCCGCCGCTGAAAATGACGCTGGCGGTGGCGTCGTTGCCGGTGTTGTAGCCGCTGCCCATGCGGTGATTGTAGACGATGGGCAGCTGGCCGATGTGGTGGGGCACCGTAAAGGGCAGGTGGCCGCCGGGGTTGACGGTGCCGTCCAGCACGTCGGCCACCACGCGGCCGGCCTCGGCGCCGGGCATGAAGGCCTGGACCATGGCGGCGGTGTGCCGGGCCGCCCAGGGCAGCGCAAAAACGCCGGGGCCGTACAGCACCAGGACCACCGGCTTGCCGGTGGCGCACAGCGCCTCCAGAAGCTGCTGCTGCACGCCGGGCAGGCCCAGGCTGCTGCGGTCTTTGCCCTCGCCGCCGGTGACGTTGATCCAGCCGCAGTTGCCGCCCATGGCCGCAATGATCACATCGGCGCCGGCGGCGGCCTCCACCGCGGCGGGGATGCCGGAGACATCATCCCCGATGATCTTGCAGCCCTCGGCCCAGGTGACGTCAAAGCGGTCGGCCAGCACCTGACGCAGGCTGCGGGCACCCAGCTTGGCCAGCACGGTGGGCAGATCGTCCAGGGCGGCCTGCTCCTGGGGCGAGAAGATGGCCAGCGTGGCCGCAAAGGGGTTGGCGGCGCCAAAGCCGTTTTCGCTCTTGTTGGCGGCGGCCTCGTCGGCCATGCCCTGGAAGGAGACGGAGGAGCTGTCCGCGGCGCCGGCTTTCATCATCTCGATGTAGGCGGGGTAGGTGTAGCCGCTGATGGGGTAGCGCAGATTGTCGGCATGGGGGCCGACCACCGCCAGTTTCAGGCCCTTTTTCAGCGGCAGGACGCCGTCGTTTTTCAAAAGGGTGATGGACTTTTCGGCAATGGTGCGGCTGAGGGCCTGCTTTTCGGGGCTGGTCATGGCCACCTGGACCTTGCCCTCGTCCACGTAGGGATGCTCGAACAGGCCGTACTCGAACTTGATGGTCAGCACGCGGCGGACCGACTCGTCCAGCAGGGCCTCGTCCAGCTTGCCCTCCCGCACGTAGTCGGGCAGCTGGCGGTAGGCGTTGCCGATGGGGATCTCGGTGTCCAGGCCGCCCTTTTTGGCCAGCAGGCCGGCCTCCTTGTAAGTGGGGGCCAGGTGGAAGTAGTTGTACATTTTCATGATGGCGGCGCCGTCCGAGGTGAGCATGCCGCGGAATTTCATGGTGTCGCGCAGCAGGGTGCGGGCGTATTTGGGGTTGGCGCCCACGCAGATGCCGTCGATCTCGCCGTAGTTGGCCATCATGCCGGAGACGTCGGCCTCGTTGGCGGCGGCCTCGAACGGAGTGGCGAACACCTCGTACAGCTCGCGGTCGTTGATGCGGCTGACGGCGCAGTTCAGGCCGGACTGGCTCTCGGCATAGCCGAGGAAATGCTTGGCGATGCATGCCACGCCCTGCTTGTCCGCGCCCTGCATGCCCTTGACGTACTCGACGCCCATGCGGCTGATGAGGTAGGGGTCCTCGCCGTAGGTCTCGTAGGTGCGGCCCCAGCGGGGGTCGCGGCTGACGTCGATGACCGGGCTCATGGCCGAGTTGATGCCCACGGCGCGGCTTTCCTGCCCGATGACGGCGGCCATCTGCCCGGCCAGCTCCGGCTGCCAGGTGGCGCCCACGTTGATCTGCGCCGGGAACAATGTGCCGCCGGCGGCGGGGTATCCGCAGAGGTTTTCCGTCTGGAGAGCGACGGGGATGCCCAGGCGGGTCTCCTCGACAAAATAACGCTGGACCTCGTTGGAGATACGGGCGATCTGCTGCGGGTCCACGATGCCAACCATCGAGTACTGGGTAAAGCGGCCGTGGCCGTGGGGGAATTTCTCGCGCAGCGCATCCAGGCTGACCTTGCCGTCCGCGATGAAGGAGGCGGGCAGGTCGCCGCAGAGCTGGGCGGCCTTTTCCTCCAGGGTCATGCGGGAGAGAAGGTCCTCGACACGTTCGGATACCGGGCGGGAAGGGTCTTTGTAGAGGTCCATAGGTGGGCTCCTTTCGGTGAAGAGTGAGAGAGGAAAAGAAACGGCTTATTTATTAAATAGAATAATAAATTAACTCGAAAAAGTCAATCGTCCGGACGGCAAAAAAGGGCGGGAGGGCAAAAATTGGAGGGTTGCACAAATAGAGGAATAAAAAATTGAAGTATAGGATAGAAAATCGCCGATGATATGTAGAGCGATTGCAAATGGCGCATCGAGATGATATATTAAGTGATAATGCAATGCATGCAAAGAGCGTGCGAAATAAAGAAGAAAGCGTTTTGTACAGCAGAAGAAGGAGAAAAAGGATGAAACGATGGAACTGGTATGCGGCGGCAATAGCTTCGTTGCTAACTTTTTGCTTGACATCAACGCCAGTGGGCGCGGATAGCACCAACATTGCATCCCCGGAGACTGCCGCAGATTTTGCACTTTCGCGAGCAACAGCTGTAAATTATCTTATTTGTGAGGACGGGAAACAGGTGACTGAAACCGTCACAGATTATGAAATTGTTGATGAAAACAACACAGATTGGGACAACGGCTGGTATGTGGTAGTTAGTGATACGACTATATCAGGGCGTGCAGTGGTCAATGGTGAAGTAAACCTGATTCTTGCGGATGGTGCAGTACTCACTATCAGTGAAGGTATTACGGTACAGGGGAACAACAGCTTGGCTATCTATGCCCAGAGTGAAGGCGAAAATATGGGCACATTGGTTGCCGGAGAGGAGGGATATATTCCGCGAATGGTTGCTGGTATCGGTGGCAATGCCAGTGACGGTGGAAATATTGCTGTCTATGGCGGTATGGTCATGGCCACCGGTGGCATTGGTGGCGCGGGAATCGGCGGCGGTGAATATGGTAATGCGGGTATAATCACCATCTATGGTGGCAGAGTGAATGCTAACGGTGGAGGATTTGCTGCCGGTATAGGTGGAGGCGTAGGAAGTACATATGATTCTGACGTTGGCAATGGCGGCAGTGTTACTATCAGTGGCGGTACAGTCACGGCCAATGGAGGTTACGCAGGAGCAGGTATCGGAGGAGGAAGTGAAGGAAACGGCGGTAACATCACTATAACGGGAGGTACCGTCACAGCTACGGGTGGCTCTGATTCTGCCGGCATCGGCGGTGGCGATAACGGCGACGGAGGCAATATTACTATCAGCAATGGCACAGTCACAGCTACGGGCGGAGGCCAGTATGGTGCAGGTATTGGCGGTGGAGATATCGGTGATGGTGGTAACATTATTATTAGCGGTGGCACAATCGCAGCTACTGGCGGCCCATTTAGCGCTGCGGGTATCGGCGGCGGCGATTTTGGTGCCGGTGGCAATATCGTAATCAGTAATGGTACAATTACGGCAAAGGGCGGTATATACGGAGCTGGTATCGGCAGTGGCCGTGATTGTACGGGCGGTACGATCACTATCAATGGCGGCACGATCGTAGCCAATGGTGGTGACGGCTTTGGAGCTGGTATCGGCGGTGGCTATGGCGGTGACGGCGGCGATATTACCATTAGCGATGGTGCGATTATAGCCAACGGAGGAGTATTTGCTGCAGGTATCGGTGGCGGCGGTAGCGGTGACGGCATCAGTGTCACTATCACCGGCGGCACTGTTACAGCTAATGGTGGTGGATATGGGGCCGGTATTGGCGGTGGACATAGTGGTGATGGAGGCTACATCACTATCAGTGGCGGCATAATCATGGCCCAAGGGGGGACGGAAAGAGACAGTACAGATGACAGCACGGCCAACATTGCGGAAACCGGCGCTAACAGTGTGGCTGGCATCGGCGGTGGCATGAACGGTACGAGCGGTAGCTTTACTACTGGTGAGGACGGCAAAGCGCTAATTTATACTGGGAGCATTTCAGATACTACTCAAAAAGACAATTGGAGCGGCATTATTTTTGTGGGAAATGTGGGCCAGGTCTATAAAGACCAGGTGTTGTCTATTGATTTGACAGTAGTAGCTGACCAGACCTTAATAGTGCCGGAGGAAATCACGTTGACCGTGCCGGAAACGGGCAAACTGACAGTAGAAACGGATGCGACCTTAAAGTTGGATGGTGTGCTTCAGGTGAACGGTGACAGGATCCTGAGTGGGCGATTAACTGGAAGTGGAGAAATTACACCGTATGAGAAAAAGCTGGAGGCGGAGCTGAATATTACCAAGATTCCAGAAAACTACTATACGTGGGAAACTTTCTCTCCAGATAGTGTACAGTATACTTATACTGGCAATGCGGAAAGTGTTACTTTTATATGGTGCAATGATAATAACGGTCAACCGGGCGAACAGTTGTCCTGCGTTCCAGATAAGGAGGGGCATTACTGGATTCAAGTATGCGCGCCGGTAACAGGCTTCTATCAGGCGGCGGAAAGTGTACCGATGGCATTTATTGTTGTTGGAGAAAAAACAATCACGGTGAGCGGACAGGACAATCATTCCCAGAATGATTCCTCTGTGACCGTTCAGGATACCGAGGATCGACATCCGATACAAAACAATCGAGAATCGGTAGGCATCCCTGAGACTGCCGACGAGGACGCATTGGAATTGTGGCTGGGCATGCTAATTTTGGCCTGCTTGGGTGTTGCAGGAGTAGTGATACTGCACCGCAGTATCTACCGTTGACCATCGTAGAGTTGTAAATAAAATAGCAAATATGCGCTATGCTTGGGCAATAGTCGAGCATAGCGCATGTTTAGACAGGCATTCAGAAAAAGAGGTCGCCGGCGTTGAAGGTCTCGATGGGGCCGGACCAGAGGGCGCGCACGGCGGCGGCCCTGTCTTTGGTGTAGCAGAGATAAAGCATATCCCGCGGGGGCCATTCCAGGGCCAGCTTAAAGCGGCTGTCCTTGTCCAGCGCACGGGGCGAAAAGTAAAGGTACAGCGTGCCGGTGCGCTTGGGGTCGTTGTTGTTGAACACCTTCAGGCCCACCACGCCGACCTCGGCGACGGCCGACCAGGGCACAGTGTGCAGGCGCAGGCCGAAAAAGCTGCGGCGCAGGCCGGCCTCGTCCAGCGTCAGGGTGGAGCCGTACAACACCGACACATACACGAACACCGCGGCGACGGCGGCGAACACGGCGGCGGCGATCCAGCTGCCGGAGACCCCGGCCAGCACCGCCAGAAAGGCGCAGACCACCACCGTGAACAGCGCGGCGGCAAATTTGAGCGGATGGATGAAAAAGCGGTGCTTCGTGGGGATCGCCTCCTTGGGGCAGAAAATACGGGACAGCGCGGCATTTTGGGTATGACAGCAGCCGGCGCGGCGGGGGCAGGGGCCGGGGTCACAGCGTGACTTCGCTTTGGATGCGGGCGGACAGGTAGATGCCCTGCACGAGTTCCGGTGTTTTGCGGGCGTCCTGAGCGGACCAGGGGATCCTGCGGCAGGCGCGCGGCGTTACGGGGGTGAAAGCGGACGGCGCGGCGGGGTCAGGGGCCGGGGATCACAGCGTGACTTCGCTTTGGATGCGGGCGGACAGGTAGATGCCCTGCACGATCTCCAGCGTTTTGCGGGCGTCCTGGGCGGACCAGGGGATCTTGCGGCCGGCGCGCAGGGCGGCGTAGCAGTCGCGCAGCTGCATCTCGTGGAAAGCGCCCCAGTAGCTTTCGCCGGGGGCGGCGGAGGCCGCGGCCGCGGGGTGGATGTCCTCCACCCGGCCGTCGGTCCAGTGGATGGTCATCTCGTCCTGGGTCAGCAGGGCGGTGCCGTTGGCGCAGTGGATCTCCACCCGGATGGGGCTGTTGAAGGTGTAGTAGTTGCTGGCAAAGAAGGAATACACCGCGCCGTTTTCCAGCGTGATGGCGGCGTCGGCCTCGTCCTCCACCTCGATGCTGCGCAGCACCCGGCGGGCGGTGTGGCCCTGCACCCGCACCGCGTCCATGCCGGTCATGTACCGCACCAGGTCGATGGAGTGGATGGCCTGGTCAATGACCACGCCGCCGCCCTCGGTGGCCCAGCGGCCTTTCCAGTCGCACTCGTAATAGCTGGGTGGGCGGTGCCAGTTCAGCGTCGAGAAAGCGCCCTTGACCTCGCCCAGCTGCCCGCTCAGGATCAGCTGGCGGACGCGCTGGACGCCGTCGATGTAGCGGTTCTGGAAGATGACGCCCAGCTGCCGGCCGGTGGTCTTTTGGGCGGCGATCATGCGGTCGGCCTCCTCCAGCGTGATGGCGATGGGCTTTTCGGTCAGCACGTCCACGCCGGCGGTCATGGCGGCCACCGCGTACTTGCCGTGCAGGTGATGGGGCAGCAGGATGTGCACCAGCTCCGCCCCGCTGTGGGACAGCGCCGACGCAAAGCCCGCGCTGCTGACCAGGGCGCTGGCCTCGCAGCCGTCAAAGGCGGCGGCGAAGGCGCGCGCGCGGGCCGGGTCCTTGTCCATGGCCAGCACGACCTGGCACTGGTCGCTCAGGTTTTGCAGCGCGGTTTTGTACACGGCGGCGATCCGGCCGCAGCCCATCACCGCCACACGCAGTTTTTTCATGGTATCGCCCACCCTTTCGGTCGGGGCCCCGCGGGGGCCGTGGTCACAGCATGTCCCGCACGCCGTGCAGGTAGCTCAGCGCGCGCAGATAACTGTTCTCGTCAAAATTGCCCAGCTCGTACTCCACCACGGCCCAGCCGTCGGCGCCCAGGGCTTTGTCCAGGCAGCGCATCAGGCGGGGGTAGCCCATGTCGCCGGTGCCCAGGTCCACAAAGCCCTTGTGCACGTCGCTGAAGGTCTGCGCGCCGGGATCGGCGGCCTTTTTGCAGTCCCGCAGATGCACGTAGCCGAAGCGGCCGGGGTAACGCTCGATCAGCATGACCGGGTCGTAGCCGGAAGCCAGCGCCCAGCCGGTGTCCAGCGCAAACTGTACGTCGGGGGCCTGGTCGGCCAGCGCGAACCAGAGCAGACCGTTGTCGCAGAATTCCCAGCTGTGGTTGTGGTAGTGGACCTGCACGCCGTATTCCGCGCGGATGTCCCGGACGATCTCGTTCAGGTTATGGGCGATGATGGCGGCGTTTTTGGGCTCGTGCAGTTCCGGGTCGGCGGCGCCTTCCGACAGCAGCCGCCCGTTGAGCTGCTGCACGTCGCCGCAGCCGCCGGTGGCGATGACGTTTTTGTTGGGCAGCGGCGCCACAAATTTTGCCACCTTTTCCAGGGCGGCGCGGCTTTTGGCCGGGTTGTGCAGCAGGTCCTGCAGCGTCAGATTGTTGCAGTGCATGCCGGCCAGCGTCATGTGGTGGCTGTCCAGCACGGCGGTCAGTTTGTCCCGGTCGTCCACGCCGAAAAACCGCTCGCCCAGCTCGCAGCCTTCGGCGCCGGCGCGGGCCAGCCGGCCGATGACGGCGTCGGTGTCGGAAGCGATCTGCGGGCCGTACAAAACACAATGTGCACCCAGTTTCATGGCGGTTCCCTCCTTATTCTTCGTCCAGCTCGTCCATGTCCAGGTAGACGGTCTCGCCGCAGTCGGCGGCGTCCTGGGCGGCCTGGATCAGGCTTTGGATGTAATGGCCGCGCTCAAAGGTGAGCAGGCTCTCCCTGCCGGACTGGATGGCGTCCAGGAACTGGCGGATCTCGTAGTAGAAGTTGATGGCAAAGGGGACGCGGGGGGCATTTTCGTCGCCGCCGTAGCAGTCCTCCGGCACGGGCACGACCTCCGGGGCTTTGGCATAGCCGCCGGTCTTGTCCTTGAGCTGCAGCGTCAGCTCAAAGGGGCGGTCGCCGTGGAAGGTCATCTTGCCGCCCTCGCCCACGATCTCCAGCATAAAGGTGGCGCCGATGCGGCTGGCGGTAAAGTTGTACAGCGTGCCGCCGGTGGTGCGGCAGATCCAGCAGGTCACGTCGTCGTTGGTGACCCTGCCCGGCTTGCCGGGGCGGCCGATGATCTCCCGCTCCTCGATGCAGGTGTCCTGCATGCACTGGATCTCGGCGATGGGGCCGCAGGTGTCCCGCAGCAGATAGTCGCAGATGTCCATCATGTGGCTGCCAAAGTCGGCCAGCGCGCCGGGACCGGACAGATCCCGCTGCATCCGCCATTCCAGCTTGACATTGGGGTCGGCGATGCGGTCGCCGCCCTGCTCCTCCCGCACAAAGAAGATGCGGCCCATGACGCCCTGGTCCAGCAGCTGTTTCATGTAGACAAAACCGGGGATGTCGCGGTAGCACAGGCCGATCATTGCCACTTTGCCGGTGAGCTTGGCGCAGCGGATGGCTTCGGTGCAGTCCTGCGGAGAGGGGGCAAAGGGCTTTTCGCACAGAACGTGCTTGCCGGCCTTGAGGGCCTGGACGCTCAGGTCCACGTGGGTGCAGTTGGGGGTGCAGATGCTGACGGCGTCGCACAGGCCGAACAGCTCCTCCAGGCTGGCGCAGGCCTTGGCGTCTTTCAGCTCGAACTTGTCGATGTAGTTTTGGGCGCGGCCGTCCAGGATATCGTAGACCGCGGTGATGACCGCGTCCGGGCAGCACTTGTAGGCGCCGATGTGGTTTTGGGCAATGCCGATGGTATTGCCGCTTCCGATGATGCCGATGCGTACCATAAAAACTCTCCTTTTTCTGTCTGCTTGGCGGCGGGGTGGGGCCGCGGCGCCGGAAGGCGGCGGCCGGGGAGAAGGGCGGATGTATGTTCAGGCAGAGAGAATGGTGGAAACGGGAGGCCGGCGGCTGCCGGCGGGGGTTACAGGCACTGCTCCAGATGGGCCTTGCCGTCCAGCAGGCCCTGCTCGACGGCGGGCAGGGTGCCTTCGTAGGCGGCGTCCTCGTGCTCCAGGCTGATGGTGCCGGTGTAGCCGTTGGCTTTGAGTTTGGACAGCAGCTTTTTCCAGTCCAGCTCGCCGCGGCCGGGGATGCGGTAGCTCCACCAGCTGAAATCGGTCAGGATGCCGGTCTCGGCCAGGCGGGCCCGGTCGATGGCGGCGTCCTTGGCGTGGACGTGGAAGATCTTGTCTTTGAACTCGTCCAGCGGGGCATAGGGGTCGATCATCTCCCACACCAGATGGCTGGGGTCGTAGGCAAGGCCCAGTTTGTCGCTGTCCAGCCGCTGGAAGATGCGCCGCCACATGACCGGCGAGATGGCGATGTTGCCCATCAGGGGGCAGTTTTCCAGGCAGAGGCGGACGTTGTTTTTCTCGGCCAGTTCCAGCAGCGGGCCGTACAGATCCACCACCTGGTCCAGGCTGCGCACCGGGATGCGGCGGATCATGTTGCCGCGGTCCTTGACGTTGGGGTCGCGGTCGTAGATGCCCTCCTCGATGCGCTTGTCGATGCCGGTGGAGGTGACCACCTTGTCGATGCCCAGCGCGCCGGCGAACTCGATGCGCTTTTTTAGCTCGGCCAGGTGAGTGGCGGCCTCCTCCGGGTCGGTGCTCAGATAATTGCGGCAGTAGATCAGCGCGGTGATGGCGATGCGGCCTTCGCCCAGGACGCGCTCGTAGGCGGCGCGGTCCAAGGGAAGCATGGGGCCGCATTCCAGGTCGGTAAAGCCGTGGTCGGCGGCCCAGGCGGCCACCTCGTCCAGCGTCTGGAAGGTGTTAAGGCCGCTGCGGCGGGCCTGTTCCACCAAAGCGTTTGTCAAAAATCCGATTTTCATGGGGGGACCTCCTGGGATGGTGGGGAAAGTGGGGGGCGGGAAAGCCGGGGAGGGCGCGGCGCGGGGGAAGATGCTTGCATCGTCCTCTGCGGATGCAGGGCGGGGTGCTGCCGGGCTTGGAAGGATAGTTCCGCCGCAAGGCGGCAATGCACCCCTCAGGCGGCGCCTTGGGCGCCGCCAGCTCCCCTTGCAGGGGAGCCTTTTG